>ERZ772979.4-NODE-4-length-325766-cov-23.681184_pt1 | contig 325766 bp, 344 predicted proteins | sample MGYA00511130_ERZ772979 | MGnify/ENA primary metagenome ERZ772979 (study PRJEB29015, sample SAMEA2738103) | human oral metagenome | biome: human oral; feature: human-associated habitat; material: saliva | place: China | collected 2186 ...
GCTACTTTCACAAGCGGCCACCCAAGTAAAACATAAATGCGTCACGAATTGAAAAATTTCCGCCACCACACGGAAAACGTGCTAAGACTATGTCCTCTTCATCGTTGTTCATTGGACAACCCATCATCATTATCGTCCATTTATTTGGCAACGCTTTGCCAATCACATTTCTTCTTCCGAACAACAATCAAAGTCTTTTTTGCACGAAACAACAAAGTCGTTCATAGCTTTTATGTATTCAATATCTTCATAATGCGAAATGAAAAACGCAGACATTTCATCTACATCATTGAAAGGCATGTCACTTTCAAAACTACCACTTTCAAGATTTCCATATGTATTGAACCACACATATGTGTCACTATACTTATAGTTGCCAAGGTAGCAAGAACGGACAGCAATAGAAGCCCTTGGAAATTGGTCATCAAAGAAATCTTCATCATTGTAAAAGATTTCATCTTCAAACCGAAGCATTAAATCAATATACACGTTGTGAATTTGAATCTTATCAGAAAGGGTACAATGCTCTTTCCAACATTCTTTGAAGAGTTCAATGTTATTATTTTTCATTTTTTCTGTTATTTCTGTCAACCAATTATATTATACTACTTTTGAAGTAAATTTCCAAGCCATACTTGAATTACTTTATGATGAGGCCAATCTGTCGTGGCTGCTTACTATAACACAATTACATCATTGAAATAGAAACACTAAGGAAAAAAGTGGGATAACCAATTTAGTTATCCACACAATAAAAACTCACAAGTAAAACAATACAAATCACTTAATCATAAGTTTTTCATAGAATGTATGCCCCTCTCACCTGAGAGTATAATACTTTGTATTGTCCTATATCAAATAACTTCCTTAGTGATTATTTGTTAATCAACTTTGTAAGATACTCTTCTCTTAGTCTATCGTTACAAAAACCACCAAGTTTCTCCATTTGCTCATCTGACAATTCAATTTCCTTGTCAAATTTATCAATTACGGAAGAAGATTGTTCATAAATACCATTTTGGCCTTTTTTCATAACAAAAACCCACACTTCACAATTTACTACGTTTCTGTCAATTGAACGGATATTCATTACGGAGTTTTTATACATAGATCTTATTTGTTTTAATATTAATGGTTTCTGTTTTGGATTTATTTCTTGCCTACTTCTACATATAAGGTTCATTTCAATAGAGACTGAAATAAGCGAGATTAAAGCACCTCTACTTCTTCAATTTCACAAGTGAACATGTCACCATTATCTGTCTCTACAAAGATTTCGTTTTCCAACTCGGAAATATCAAAGATTTCTTCAAGAGTGTAATCATCAGTATAGCCCCATTTACCCATCCAATAATTAAGTCGGTCATAAAGTACTTTTTTCTGTGCTTCACGAGCTTTTTCAAGGCTATCAATAACCACACACTTATATGTAGCTTCAAGACCTTCACCTTCAGTATCTTCCATCAAAGTGATAAGATAATTCTTCTTGTCCATAGTGCTAATTATTTGTTTGTTTAGTAGTTTATTATTCGATTACAAGTGCAAAGATACGAAATGTTTTCGGGAAATCCAAGCAATCTTCTGATTTTAACATTTGTGGGCCGTATGATTTACGTCTCAATTAATAGCTGTGGTGACATATTTCAACCACCCCACTTCATCAGTCTTCATAAATCGGTTCTCCGTTCTCATCATTAACGTTTACGACGTATGTGTGCAAGTGATTAAAATCTTCACTTTCATCAAACAACCCACGCTTTTCAGCAATATCTGCCACAATTGCGCCTTCATACCATGTTGAATATCTTTTGGGGTTGTCTTTGATTTCATCCTCAACATCAACCTCAATGAATTGACGAGATACATAAACTTTTTCAATCACGACTTCATATTTCTTTTTAGCCATAATGTTGTGTATTTGTTTGTTTCTTGTTACTTAATCAATATCACTATGCAAGTCTTCATAGAGCATGAAATAACATAGTATATTATTCCTTGATTAAAACTACTCATTTGAGTAATTATCTAACCAAGCTATTTCGAGTTGTAGGGAGTTAATCCTCCCCACAAAACAAAAGAATTGCTTTCAAATCTCGTTCATCAAGCCAATATACAAAGTCGTCAATGTAAACCTTTTCAAAATTTTGCAAAAATACTTCCAAAGTTACATCATAATCATAATCGTGTTCATTAGCAATATCTTCAAAATCACGTTCAGCAATTGCCTTAAGTGCAATTAAAACATTTTTTTTCTTGTGGTTTGCCCACAACTTGTTAATGCGTTCTGCAAGCACTTCAAAATCTTTCCCCCGTCTACCTGTCACCAACTCAAAAAGAGGTGTGCCATAAATGCCATCTACGATTTTATCGTAAACTTTATTCATTGGGTGTCCGTCGGTATTAGAGTAATATGAAAATGGGGTTCTCAAAGCATATTCTACCTTATCGTCGGAGTTTGTCAAGTCGTTGAACCAATCAATAGGTAGTTTCGTCACGAACGTAAGGATGTCGATTTCCGTTTCGTTAAGACGTGAAAGGTTTTCAGAAAGTTTGCTACGATTCATAATATCTAATGTTTAATTGTTTGTTTATTACCAATATGGTATCAGCTTATCACTGAATATGTCTACAATATATGGACTAATTCACTGAAAATTAAAGTTCTTCTACAACCTCAATATCACAATAAATTAAATCACCTGCTTCCGTCTCTACTTTGATTCTGTTTTCTTTATAGGTGATGTTAAAAGCATATTCGAGAAGGCTTCCATCATTATACCCCCACTCATCCATCCACTTGTTAAGACAATCATAAATCGTCTTTTTTTGGCGCTTACGAGCCTTTGTTTCATCACCGATCACCACGCCATGATGAGTGATGATAGGATCTTCACAAGCGATGATTTCAACCAAAGTGATAAGATAAATCTTCTTTTCCATAATGCTATTCGTTTATTTGTATTTGATTACGACCACACAAAGTAATCGTTTGTCATTGAACTTAGGTTTATCCCTCTATCATTTTGACACTGCAAAGATACGAAATAATTTGGGAAAATGCAAGCCTCAGCGTGATTTTAACATTTCATTAACACAAGCGTGAATTATACGTAATATTTTTTTAATTGGGTGCGTTGGAGACTATACTTTTTCGTTTTACCGAAACCTACCAAACGACAACTCACCATTGTTTGATAATGCAAAGGTACGAAATAAATTCGGATAGTGCAAGCAAATTCCCGATTTTAACACTTGGAATTTTAGCCCCGTTTGTTTTGGATAGGTCGTGTGGAAACGGATAGAATGCAGTGCCGATCTAATCTCAGTTTTAAGCCCGTCAGAGACGCTTATACTACATCAGCAAAGGAAATGCCCGACGGCAGGTGCAAAGCCCGTCAGAGACAAAATAAAAGTGTGTGGGTGGTGCGTATCGATTATGACACATGGAAGGAACGCAAAATAAATTGGGGCGGCTGAAATGCCACCCCATTACCAACCAAATACTAATTACCTTCTTTATTGGAGAAAGGCTTTTCATCATATTCTTGCACAATGCTATCAAACATTTGCTGAAACACATAGCAGCGTATAATGACATCACACTTACACGGTTCACCAATGTATTTCGACAAGTCGTAGCCACACTCATAGCAAGCTTTCTTGAGCAAGTCCATATTTTGGCGAACGTAGCCACTTGCTTTCTTTGGACAAGAAATAAGCCCACCACTTTTATATCCCGTAACAGCGTCGTGAACGTCAAAGTTCTCCGTGGCTTGGTTATTGAACATCTTTGCAAGGTTTTTCTTAATGTCCTTCTTCACATTCTTGTAATAGTCGTACTTTTTCATTTGGTTACTTGCTTGATTTAATTATAGGCCGAAGTGAATGAGATTTACTTTGCGATAACTACATAGCCGTTTTGCTCCTTATCAATGATATAGGCAGCAATTGGTTTCATAAAATCTTCCACCAAATCAATTTTGATAAAGTCATCCACCAAATCGAGAAGAGCCACTTCGTTATCATCAACAACACATCGAGTAGCTTGAAACTTAGATTTAAGATACTCAACAAAGTCTTTTGCGATTTCTGCTGCAGGAAAATATGCACGCTTATTAGTCACATTGATAATAATTTCTTTGTTCATCGTCTTATTTGTTTGTTGTTGTTATGTGAGGAATATCCCTCGTTGTTTGATGATGCAAAGATACGACATTATTTCGCCAAATGCAAGTGATTCCTCGATTTTAACATTACGTTAACGCTTGGATCTGTATCTTTCTGTGACCATACGGAAACGGATAGAATGCACCACAGCCATAAGCGCAGTTTTAAGCCCATCAGAGCCGCACACACAACTCAGTAGTAGCAACACCAAACGGCAGGGGCAAAGCCCGTCAGAAACGAAAAAAAGCGGCAAGGCAGGTCTCCTTTGTGGTGAGTTGTGGCAAAGCAGCGCAGCAGGAGCAATTTAATCACGCAGGGCTATAATATCATCTCAGTTGAAACAAAAAAAGCCCCACATTAAAACAATGTGGGGCAATATAAGTGGCTGCGAATTGAGTTTTACTATTCCCAATCCCATTCGGCGCCGCCATTACCAAGGATTTTGTTGTGCACCTTTGAAGTCCCACAGACTTGAAACCACCCACAGACTTCCGTGTACCCGTACACACGAGCTTTGTCATAGACCTGCGCGCCGTGAAATACATCTGCATTTCCGTAGACTTGTGCATCGCCCCACACTTGTGCATTTCCGTAGATCTTTGCATCATCGTATATACGTGCATTACCACCCACTTGTGCATCATCATATACCCGTGCGCAGCCGTACACCTTTGCATTATCGGCTATCCAACACGTTCCTACGTGGGAGAGATTGTGCTCACCTTCGATGTATCCACCGAGGTCGCCCGATTTAACGTCACCGAAATCGCGAACGGCTTGTATGCGGTGAAGCGTGTGACCTTTAACCTTGATCGTGTCGTTTTCGAGGAGGATGTACTTCTTTTCTTGTGCCATAACGTTGAGAAATTGTTTGGTGGTTTGTTGTTGTTGATTGCCCTACAAGCGAGGGATATCCGTTGTTTTGATGTTGCAAAGGTACGAAATGTTTTGGCGAAATCCAAGCAATCTTCGGATTTTAACTTTTCATTAACATTTGACTCTCTCTCTCTGTTTCTGTGTTCACAAGCAACACCACCATAATCTCCATTTTAAGGTCGTTAGAGACGCTCATACCACATCAGCAAAGGAAATGCCCAACAGACCACGCAAAGCACGTCAGAAACAAAATAAAGTGGCACACGTAGAATGAAAGAAAAGTTGGGGCGTTGTAAGTCCACGCCCACAATTGATAGCACCAATAGCTTACTGAAACGGGTGTGATAACAAGTTTATTCTCACCATACACTCATTTATTGGAGTCGTAATAATAGCACACAAAAAAATGCCCTCGTTTCACAACGAAGACATTTAACGACATTATTTGTTAATTATATTAATATATTAAATTTTATACAGGTCGATCTCTTGGCATAGCACGTTCTCATTAAAATGTTAATATAATTTAATTAAATTGTTGCGTGGGTTGGTCTCTTGGCATTATACCTTTGTTTTAAGTTTTGCCCCCTATTATAAGACCGATTTTCGGAAGAACTTTCGGGTGCGTTTTCTGTTCTTTATTGCTTTGTATTAAAGCGTTTTGACCTCTTCCTGCAAAGACTTGTGGTAAATGTCTTTGAGCTTGTCACGACACTCATAAAGAGCGTTCACGACCTCAACAAGGTCTTCTGAATAGCCCCACTCTGTGTAAGGCTCCAACATCTTATCGAGTTGGATAAGGTCGGCGTGGGCGTACTTCTTTGTTGCTGCTGTAATCATAATTCTAATTACTTGTTTGATGTTGTGTGAGGACTATCCCTCGTTGTTTGATGATGCAAAGATACGAAATGATTTCGAGTTATGCAAGCTTTCGAGTGTTTTTAACTTCCATTAACCAAACGGAAACCATCAAAATTCAAACTCGGGAAAATGTTCCTCGACAAATTCTTTAACCACTTCGCCGACCAATTGGCCAAGCACGTAACAGCGTATCGTAACATCGCAAGCCTCAGCACTATCAATATAGTCGTTGAGTTCACCTCCAAGCTCATCCAAAGCTTCTTTGAGCAAGTCCATGTTATGGCAAAGGTTCTCTTCAGCTACCCAAGAATTAAACGTGTATGAGCCACTGCCATTGCCCGTGACAGAGTCAGAGTTGAAGAAGTCATCATACACAGCATTGATAACCTCATCAATGTCTGAATAGCCATTGATCTTATTGAAATCAAGCCATTCATTAAGACGTTGCTTAATGTCCTCACGCACATTCTTGTAATAATCGTACTTTTCCATATCTTATGTTGTTTATAATAGAAACTGATTTTGTGCTCTTATTGAGCGGTGAAACATTTGGTAATGCGTTAGACGTTTGTCTTTCGATTACAATGCAAAGGTACGAAATAATTTCTGAGAATGCAAGCGATCTCCCGACTTTAACATTCCATTAACGCTTGTGTTAATACTAATAAATTCACAGAAAAACAAACTACTCATTTGAGTAATGCTCACCCATCAGTATAAAGAAAGCCCCAAGCCTTTCGACTTGGAGCATGCCTTTCAACATTGACTTAACTTAGTCAAATCTTCATCAAATTACACACCCTTCGTAATTCTTTAGATATTCCCAATTCGAAAGGTCAATTTTACCAATCTTTCTGAACGATTCAAGTTTATAGAGATGGTATATCATACCCAACGCAACTAATCTCCATGGGTCTCTTTCTCCATTGCGACGTTGGCGTGCCATTTCTTTATTAAGTTCGGTTAGAAACTCTTCATCATTGGTAGGAACAAGTATTACGTCGTCTTCGTTATTCGTGTCGCCATCACGATTATCTTCTTTATTGGGGTAATTCTTCAATTTTTCCCAATTGCTTAGGTCAAGATTCTTGGGTAACAACTTAGCTGCCTCTTCCATTTCCTCAATCTGTTTATCAAATTCGGCGAGTTGAGATTCGCCAATCTCACGCAATGAGGGCGTAAGATTTTCATCTTCACAGCCAAGCGCCTTCTTAATGTTGGCGCGGAGGTCTTTCCATATAGTTTGAAACGTTGTGTTGTTTGACTTCATTTCGTTGTTCGTGTTGTTGTTGGTTGCCATAATGTTGAGAATTTTGTTTGTTGGTTTGTTATTGGTCGCCCTACAAGTGGAGGGTGATCCGTTGTTTTGACGATGCAAAGATACGAAATGATTTCGCCAAATGCAAGCAAACCTCCGTTTTTAACATTCTATTAACACAAGCGTTAAAAAAATTCACACTTTTTTTAAGTGTGGGTTGGAGACTATACTCTTTGGCTTTACCCAAACCCACCAAACGGAGACTCACCTTTGTTTGATACTGCAAAGGTACGAAATAATTTCTGAGAATGCAAGCGATCTCCCGACTTTAACACTTGAAAATTTAGCCCCGTTTGTTTTGGATAGGTCGTATGGAAACAGATAGAATATAGCACCAAATAAACGTCGTTTTAAGCCCGTTAGAGACGTTCATACCCATCAGCAAAGGAAACCGCACAACAGCAGGAGCAAAGCTCGTCAAAAGCGAAATAAAGCGGTGAAACCAAATTAGTTCAGTCAGCAGTAAGCAACAAAATACCCCCGGCCTAAATTGGTCGAGGGTAACACATAAACCTTATGCTTAATCTTTCATCTTCTATTTGGTCTTAATCACGAACTCACCGATATACACCATTTCCATCGTGGTCGAAGCCAAATGCCACTGCACTTCTTCATCATCGTGGTAGAGCATATAGCCCAACATCACCGAGATATAGCGAGCGTCCACTTCATCATCAAGGAAGCGACAAAGCCAATCGCCAAAGCGGTTGTCCATCATTGAAATGAAGTCGGAGCGGTCACTCCAATCTTCTTTAATCTTCTCGGACAGCCACGTTTTGTTTTCGACCATAAACGCGATGATTTTTTCTTTCCAATCATCGGCAAGCTCAATTTCAGCGTATGCCCTGTCGGTCGTCGTATTATAGAACTTAGGCGACCAAAGCTCGGAAAAGGACAAGCCCTTCACGAAGTCGGGACAAAGGTCGTGAAAAGCACTTGTGTAGGCTTCACAGCACGCTTTTTGGTAAGAACCAAAATCGAGGTCGAGGTCGTCGGCTTCCAATTCCTCATCCTCAAAATACTCACGATAGTGTTCCATGTTTTCGGGACAAAACTCGTTGTAAAGAGTGTCGGAATTGAACAGCTCGCTTTCGTAGAAACCGGGGAAGAAGGGGAGTTGAATTTTGAAGTTTGCCATAATGTTGTACGATTAAGTGGTTTGTTGTTTCGATTACAAGTGCAAAGGTACTAAACAATTTCTGAGAATGCAAGCAAAATCGGGAATTTAACATTCCATTAACGTTTCCGTTAATATAATTAACGCTTTTTTTTAGGGTGGGACGTAGACCATACTTTTTGGCTTTACCCAAACCTACCAAACGGCAACTCACCATTGTTTGATACTGCAAAGATACAAAACATTTTCGGGAAATGCAAGATTTCGGGAGTTTTTAACATTACGTTAACGCTTGGTTCTCTATCTGTTTCTGTGGGCACAAGCAACACCGGCCTAATTGCTGTTTTAAGCCCGTTAGAGACACCCATGCCCATCAGCAAAGGAAATACCCGACGGCGAGATGAAAGCCCGTCAGAAACGAAATAAAGCGGCAAGGCCGGTCTCCTTTGTGGTGAGTTATAACGGCGCGGAAATTCTGCGCAGCAGGAGAAAGCACAACTGCAGGGGCGTTTTAATCGCGCAGGGCTATAATATCATTGCACTTGAAACAAAAAAAACGCCCACCCATTTGGGCGGACGCTATTTGCTATCTTAAAAATAAAGGTCGTCGGAGAACTTGAAATCCCCGCGTTTGAGCTTTTGGCGCACGCGTTCCGTATTAAGATCGCCGTACCCGAAGGGGCGCAGGAACTGCATTAGGTACTTCAGCGTAGTGCGAGAGTAGTCCCAATTTCGTCCGAGCGTCACGTTCCCGAGATTGTCCACCTTTGCGACGATAGAGCGGTAAGATTGAAAGAACGTGCCGTTCGCAGTGCGCACGATGAACTGATTTGCGACTGCCTTACCTGAGCGAGGAGAAACGAGATTTTGTACCATAGTTGTAAGAATTTATTTGGTGGTTGTTTTGGTTGCGTCCACAAGCGAGGGCAATCCCCTCATTGTTTGACACTGCAAAGGTACAAAACATTTTCGGGAAATGCAAGCGAATCTCCGATTTTAACACTTGAAATTTAGTATTGAGAGTTCCGTCGCAGGGCATCCAAACGGGTGCGAGTTCTCCCGTCGCATAATAGCCATTTTAAACCCTTCAGAGACGCTCGCATAACAAACAAGTACGACAGCCCGACGTGAGGTATAAAAGCCGCCACACCGCTACTCATTTGAGTAATGATAAACAGCATACCGAAAATATGAGAAATTGGAACAAAAAAAATACCCCAAGTCTTTCGACTCGGGGCACTTTTCGCCTGCGTAGGGTAACTTAGCCCTTAAAATCTACATTAGCCATTTTCTCAGCACCCCACCACTGCGAGGGGTCTCCGTTGAAGGACTTTGCGCCAAAAAACATACCACGCATATCAGTCACGTTCGATACGTTCCACGTGGAGAGTGGTTGATTGAATTGCGTTGCATGTTCAAACATGCGAAACATATTCGTCACGTTCGACGTGTCCCACGTGGAGAGGGGCTGATTGAATGACGCAGCACCGTTAAACATGTGACTCATATCAGTCACGTTCGACACGTCCCACGCGGAGAGTGGTTGATTAAACAACACTGCGAAGTAAAACATACCACGCATATTCGTCACGTTTGATACGTTCCACGTGGATAGGGGGCGATCGAAGTAGAATGCGTGCCAAAACATACCCTCCATATTCGTAACGTTCGACACGTCCCACGCGGAGGGGTCTCCATTGAACCATTCTGCGCAAAAAAACATATAGCTCATATCGGTCACGTTCGACGTGTCCCATTTGTCGATTTTGATATTACGAACATCCATATGTTCAAACAATGAACTCATATCGGTCACGCCCGATACATCGATATGATTCAAGTCTGCATCACGACCTTGTCGTTTGAGTTCCTGCTCGATGATAGCACGAAGTTCCTCCTTGGTGGTGGGGCGCAGCGTGGTTTCGTTGTTTGCGTTCATAACGTTGTTCGTGTTGTTGCTGAGAGTTGCCATAATGCTGAGAATTTAAGCGGTGATTTGTTGTTGGTCGCCCCACAAGCGAGGCCTATCCGTTGTTTTGATGTTGCAAAGGTACGAAATGATTTCGGAAAAACCAAGCGAAATCAAGTTTTTAACTTTCCATTAACACAAGGGTTAATTTCATTAACCCTTGACTTTGTACGCCGTAGGTTATGTGTAGCCAAATAAAGTTTGCACCGGCCTATTCGCCCGTTTTAAGCCGCTTAGAGGCATCCACACCCCTCGGCAGGGGCGAAGCCCGACACCACATAGAAAGCTCGTCAGAAACGAAATAAAGCGGCAAGGCCGGTCACGCTTTTGCCACGTAACTGAAAATTCATGCCTAAGGAATAAAAACAATTAGCTAATACAAAAATAATAAAGAAAAATATTTTTTACTAAAAATTTTAGTTAACTAATTTGGTGTTTTAATACATAGGGCTATTGCACCCCTGCGCCCACCCCTCCCTATACACCCCCACCCCCGTAACCACTTACTTGCACCCCCTCCTATATTTGCCCATATCAATGGGCGCGGTTGGCTATCCCAATTTCTCAAAAATTTTCCAGAAAAAATTTTCACTTTCCAAAATACACCTCCTTCTAATTTCCATTCAGTCTCCTCAACCCATTATTATATTGTCTCTCCGATTCTGAATGACCCCCACCTTTATTTTCTCCAACGGTTAATACAAAAAAAATTTCCAGAAAATTTTTTATTTCTGGAAAATAACAGCCACAATAATTTGATTTTATCAATTTAATGATTTCATTACATTTTACTTTACAACTTTCAACGCGGAATGGAACTCTTGTGCCATCTTATTATTATAGCATTTTCTACAAATGGACTTATAGCTTTCGTTTCCCCCAATTTGAACTTGCTCTCCATCAAAGATAATATTTCCAAATTCATCAAACCTTGCGTTTACAAGTGTTCTTTTTCCGCACTCACACATTGATGGAATTTCCTCTAAGTCATTTGCAAGTTCAAATAATCTTCTTGAGCCTTCAAATAGATTTGTTTTAAAGTCAGTTCTTAGTCCATAGCAGAATACGTTTATATTAAGATTATCAACAATAAGTGATAATTGATCAACTTGTTCCGTTGTTAAGAATTGAGCTTCATCAATTAGAATAAATTTAGCAGGATATTCTTTTGTGATGTCTGTTACTTCATTTAGGAAATTAAAATTTCCATCAACACTTACACAGTCACGTTCAAGCCCTGCTCTTGACCTAATAATGTTTAAGCCATCTCTTGTATCAAGTTTTGGTTTATAAACGAGGAATGGTATTCCTTTCTCTTCAAAGTTATAAGCCGTTGTTAGTAGGCGCAATGTTTTTGCGCCACCCATACAACCATAGAAAAATTTCAAATCTGCCATATTTTGTTTAATTATTAATTAGATTTTTTAATTATATTAATTTGATAATGTAGTTCTCCATTCTCGTTTCTTTTTTCCACGGGAATGAAGCCAAGTTCATATTCATTGTTATTTTCATCAAGAATTATAATTGGCAATTTTTTATCTGCATTATCAATAAAATCTTTTACTTTATTAAGTATGTTATTTTCCATATATGCGTAATATTCCCTTACAAAATTATACTTCATAATATAAAATTTTCCAAATAAAATAACATAAAGTGGCAAGTTGTTTCATTTAAATCACACTATTTATATAAGAATATAATAAAAAACTTATTTTTATAAGAATGGCAGATAAAAAAATTACAGTCCTTCATAAAAGGAGCAGCGTAAAGGGTAAATTACCCAAAGCAGAAGATCTTATGTATGGTGAGATTGCTATCAACTATACAAAAGACTCTGAAACAATTTCAATTAAGAACTCAGCCGATGAAGTGGTTCCATTTTCAAGTGATACAACAATTATCAATAAGGCTGTTGAAAAGGCTGTTGAAAAGGTTGGAAATAGTGTATTACCAACTTATAATACAGGTGATGCCGATAAAGTTCTTAAAGTTAAAGCTGATGGTAGTGCGTTAGAATGGGGTGAAGGCAGAAGAAGAAATGGCTTTACGTTTACTCCTTCTGTATCATCTGATGGAACACTATCTTGGACTAACGATGGTGGCTTAAATAATCCAAACTCAGTTAACATTAAAGGCCCACAAGGTGAAAGAGGGCAAAAGGGTGAGCCTGGTAAAGATGGCACGGGCATCTCGTTAAAAGCTTCAAGAGCTGAATGTACTAAGGTTGGTGACGCTTATCTTGAAACAAATGGCCACATTATGATTCACAACGGTGCAGGTTTTACTGATGGCGGTGAAATTAGAGGCCCACAAGGACCACAGGGTGAAAGAGGACCACAGGGTTTACAAGGTATTCAAGGTGTTCCTGGTCAAGTTGGTCCACAAGGACAACAAGGTGAAAGAGGTCCAAAGGGTGATAATGGCTTACCTGGTCCACAAGGACAACAAGGTGAAAGAGGTCCAAAGGGTGAACCCGGTAAAGATGGTACGGGAATTTCATTAAAAGCTACAAGAGGTGAATGCGTAAAGATTGGTGATGCTTACCTTGAATCCAACGGCCACATTATGATTAACAATGGTAACGGTTTTACCGATGGTGGTGAAATTAGAGGGCCACAAGGTGATAGAGGCGAAACAGGCCCAGCAGGGCAACAAGGTCTACCTGGTGAAAGAGGCCCGAAAGGTGATAATGGACAACCTGGACCACAAGGTCAACAAGGTGAAAGAGGACCAAAGGGTGATGCAGGTGCAAAAGGTGATAGAGGTGATGTTGGTCCAATTGGTCCACAAGGTCGTCAAGGTGAAAGAGGACCAAAGGGTGACCCAGGTCCACAAGGCCCAATTGGTCCACAAGGCCGTCAAGGTGACCCCGGTAAAGACGGCACAGGTATTTCGTTAAAAGCATCAAAAGCTCAATGTACCAAAGTCGGTGATGCTTACCTTGATACTAATGGACACATTATGATCCATAATGGAACAGATTTCACTGATGGTGGTGAAATTAGAGGACCAAAAGGTGATAGAGGCGAAACAGGTCCAGCAGGGCAACAAGGTATCCCCGGAGAAAGAGGACCAAAAGGTGATAATGGTTTACCTGGTCCACAAGGTCGTCAAGGTGATAGAGGCGATAGAGGTGATGTTGGTCCAATTGGCCCACAAGGACAGCAAGGTGAACGAGGCCCAAAGGGTGATAATGGTGTTAACGGTAGCACATCATATGTTCACATAAAATATTCTAATGATGGTGGACGTTCCTTTACGGCAAATAATGGAAATACCGTTGGTGATTATCTTGGACAATATGTAGACTTCAATTCGACCGACTCAAACAGCCCAAGTGCTTACAAGTGGGCTAAAATTAAAGGCGAACAAGGCCCTGTTGGTCAAAGAGGACAAGACGGTGCAAGGGGTGAACGTGGAGAAAATGGTACAAGTGGTAAAAATGGTGCTGATGGTATGACCCCAATGCCAAACTTGCTTAAAGGTTCTGATTTTGCCACAAATAAAGTGGCTGTGTCAGTAAATGAAAATAATGGGGAAACATGGAAGTTTCAATCAGAACTTGATGGTGTTGTAAAACACGAGCCAACAATGGTTGCCCCACATACGGGAGCAAAAGTAATATCTTGTGAATCTTTTAAAAGAAGTACAAATGCCGAAAGCAAACAATGTTATGCAAGTATTTTTCAAGAAATAGAACTTACTAAAGGTGTTACCTACACTCTTTCAGTATATGCAAAAGGTGCTGATGCAGGGTGGATGATTTGTTGGCCAATCGATGGAACACACGAAAAGTTGGAAGAACTACAAGAAGCAACATCAAATAATAACACTGCTCAGGGATGGAAACGTTACTCCATAACATTTACTCCAAATCAAAGTGGTAACACTACTATCTTTTTACGTAGTTGGAGTAGAAGTAGCGGTGAAGCAGGTGGAAAGGTTTATTTTGCTTGTCCAAAACTTGAAGAATCAACCAATGCCACACCATGGATGTTGGCACAAGCAGATTTCAAGGGTGACCCAGGAACAAATGCAAACGTGACCGCAGGTTCAAATATTGCAGTTAATAATGGACAAGTTAGCGTCGTTGATGCCCCAACGTTTAGTGGTAGAGTTACTGCCTCTGCATTCTATGAATCATCAGATCGTTCATTGAAGGAAAATATTACTTCTGTTACTGACACAGATAAGGTAGCAAATGTTGATTTCAAGGAGTTCAATTACATTGCAGATGATTCTAAAACAAAGAAATATGGTGTAATTGCCCAAGAATTAGAAGAGTTAGGTCTTAATAACCTTGTTCAAGAAAATAGTGATGGTAAGAAATCAGTCGATTATATCTCGCTATTATGCTTGAAGGTTGCAGAGCTTACAAAAGAACTTGATGAATTAAAGGCAAAACTTGCGAAAAAACCTTAATGATAATTTACATAAACATTTAAAGGGAGTAGAACGTTCTACTCCCTTTTTATATTATTTAATAAGATTCAAAGCCTTACGTTTATCATAAGCAATTTTTGCATTATATAAAAGCATTGCAATAGTCATTGGACCACATCCACCCGGTACAGGTGTTATATATGAACACTTTTTTGAAACATTATCAAAATCAACATCACCAACCATTCTATACCCACTTTTTTTACTTGGGTCAGGGATTGGTACTGTACTTACATCAACAATAACAACACCATCAGAAACCATATCCTCAGTAATAAAATTTGGTTTTCCGATTGAAGATATAATAATATCTGCATTTCGAGTATATTTTACCAAATCTTCATATTTTGTTGCACTATGAAGTAATGTTACATTTGCATTCCCTCGATTCTTTAAACCCATTACTAAGGCAGTTGGAAGCCCAACAATATTACTTCTACCAATAACAACAACATTTTTTCCTTCGGTTTCAATATTATACCACTTTAACAGTTCATAAATACCACTTACGGTAGCAGGAACAAAACAGTCTTTACTACCACTTGCAAGTTTACCAAGGCTGATTGGATTAAGGCAATCAATATCTTTTTCAATGCTGATTGTTGATAAGACTTTCTCTGTGTCAATATGTTTTGGTAGTGGGAGTTGAATAAAATACCCATCAATATTTTCTATTTGATTAACAGATTCACAAAAATGAACTAATTCTTCGGTGGTTACATCATTATCAAATTTTTCAATGTAATTTTCAATTCCACATTCCTCACAGGCTTTATGTTTCATCTTAACATAAGTTTCTGAAGCCTTATCATCACCAACTATAATTGTAAGTGTGTGTGGTTTGCCTTCCTTTTCTATTTGTTTTTTTAGTGTTTCTCTTAGAGTTAATGCAACTTGTTTCCCGTCTAATATTACCATTCTTAAAATATTATAATTTATTTACAATCATCATCTAATAAATTATTTAGATGTTTTGAGTATTCTTTATACTTATCACTCTCAAATACCCATCGCCCTCGCTGAGAACCATAATCAATATCAAGTTCATCAACAATGTGACAAGGATTTGGTGCAAGTACAAATATTTTATCACTTATGTATAATGCTTCTTCAACACTATGAGTAACATTAATAATTGTTCTTTCAAAACCATTATTATGACAAATATTAAGAATTAGGTCTTGTATTTCACGTTTCATTTTAATATCAAGCGCCCCCGTGGCCTCATCAAGGAAAAACACCTTGCTTCCACTTGCAAGGCAACGTGCAATTGATACACGTTGTAATTGGCCACCTGACAATACAGAACTCTTTGCATATTTTGTTACATGTTGTTCAAGACCAACAAGTTTAATCATTTCCATAGCCTTTTCATTTGCTTCTTTTTTAGAAAGACCTTTAATGATAATAGGCAAAGCAACGTTTTCAAGCACAGTCATCCATTCATATGAACTATAAGATTGGAATACCATTGGAACAGACTTATATTCATCAATTGTCTGACCATTGATGCGAATTGTTCCAAACTGAGGTTTCATTAGTCCTGCGGCAATTCTAAGTAAACAAGATTTACCACAACCCGAGCCACCCATAATTGAAATAATTTCACTTTCCCCAACTTTATCTTCTACTTTCAATGAAAAATTATCGAAAATCTTATATTCATGTTCAGTACCTTTATCAAAGGTGTGTGATAGATTCTCAATATTTAGAACATAATGTTTATTTTCATCTTTTACACCATTCTCAATTTTGTTAGGCATTAAAATATGGGTATCATTTCCCACCAAAGGTTTCATAAAAATATTTCCCATAATATTATTTTTTAGTGTGAGGGAACAACACAGGTTTCATCTTCTTAAAAAGATAATCTTGTAAAATTCCAATTAAAACAATAACAAAAAGAAGCGCATAAATTTCAGGTGTTCTACTTTGACGTGTAAATGTTCCAATCATTGCACCAATACCACCAACTTTATTAAGGCTCTCAGCAATTACCACATATGTATAAGATATTGCGACAAGGCTTCTAATATCATCATAAACCTTTTCAAGTACATAAGGTATATAAACGTATCTTAGTATTTGCCAATTGTTCATACCAATAGTTTTAGCGGTCTGTATGTAGACATTGTCTTTAACATTAGTTTCATCTTGTAAATCCAATATTTTCCCAACAATGCTTGGAAGAGCAAATATGAAAATACCAAAAGCCAAGAAACTTGCTTTCATTGAAAAACCAAGGCCAAAAATAGAGATAAAAATACCTGACACCGTTGGAAGAGGAAGATAACGTATACCTTCAAAATAACGTCTGAATAACGCATTAAATAAAGGAATAATACCAATCAAAAAACCAATTGGTATTGCAAATACAAGTGCAATAAAATATCCAACAAGGTTCAGCTGAACAGTATATAGTATATTACCAAGCAAATTATAAGTTGAGAACAATATGGGTATTGACTTAATAACACTAAATGGTGATGGCAAAATTCCAGGACTTATAAAAGTCCCGGAATATGTAACAAAACACCATAATAAAAAAAGTATAACCACACCAACTAAACCAATGATTTTACTTTCTTTATGCGAAATTTCACCATTGAATTGTAAAAATCTCATTAGCATCTTCATTTAAAGATTTACTTTCATTGAGAAATATGGTTGAATAAAACAATCTGTATTTGTAGAGCCAAGATTTCCGACAGAAGACACAACACATCCACCAATCTGTAACTTATCGGTCAGTTTGTAATAAGCTTTTTGCTCATAAAACAAATCAACCTTTCCATTGTCATGTTCACTATTCACAGAATGATACCAAGAAGCATCTACATAACCCTCATAATAAAATTTGTCATTCTCATAGCTTGTATTGATTGAGAACTGAAAATTTGGGTCAGTCCACTTATTAACATTGTCATAGGTCATCATAATCTTAGGGGTTAGATAAATTGAAAGCCCATTCTTAGCAATAAGATAAGAAAAACCTACCATAGGCTTAAAATCATAAGCATTACTGTTATTAGACCCATACCAATAATCAAAACGAACTTCAGGATGGAAATAAAAATTTGTTTTACCCAATTTATGTTCAGTATATAACAATGTGTTCGTTGCATTACGGTCAAACGAGTTCCAAGTAAATAGATTCATCTTTTCATCTTTACTTGTAAAAAAGTGAGATACAATTACACGTGTAGCCGTGTAAGGCGCATTACGGTTATCAGAACCATAAGATTGATGAAATTCAACCGATTGTGCACTTACTGACAGCACAGAAAGAAAAACGGCAATAAGACTAAAAATAATTTTTTTCATATCAATATATTTTAGAATTTAAAACAACTTTATAATTTTAATACATATCAGAATAAAACATGAATTGTGATGGTGTGATAAAATGAACTTCTACCGGACTATTCTCCTTCTTAACATTATCATATTCATCTTCATAACCACGAAGGCACATTCCATATTCATTTTCACCGTCGTAATCACAAAACCATTCATTATTTTCGTTCTTTTTTGGCTCATCAGCAAAAACCTTAATTTTTCCATCGTCAGTACGAACAAGCCAATGACTATTAAAAGTTACCATATTTATTTTTATTTTTTTACTACTGCTGCACCAACTGCATTGATGTCGTTCGATAATTCTTATTAGAACCCTTAACGCCATCTCGAACTGCGTGAGCAGGTCCATTACCAACTACAATGATACGATTTACATCGACCCCATTTTTTACAAGATAATTAGCAACTGACTGAGCACGTTTCTTGGAAAGCTCAACATTATGATGATAATCACCTGTATTATCAGTATTACCTTCAATACGGACGTAAGTATTATTGAATTGTTTAATAATTGAAAGAAACTCACGATCAACAATTGTTTCCGCATCTGAATCAAGATTGAATCCATTTACAGGGAACTCAATAACTACTTGCTTATCTGAGAACGACTCAGCAGATGTAACCTTTTCAGTCGGAGCTGTGAACTTTCTTTCCTTTGTACCATTGGCAGCTTGATTATTATCAAGATTATTTCCTTTCATAAGCCCCTCAATAATAGATGTTTCTGAAATCTTACGCCAAGGCAGTGTAGACTTTGCAAGACCAAGTGAACCATAAACTTGACTCATCTTTGTATAAAGTGTTTCACCTGTAATTCCCTTATAATCAGTATTCAACCCAAACCAATTCACATTATCAGCAAGCGTTGCAAAGTTAATTTTTTCACCAACAGTCAACACATCATCAAGTGGTACATCAAACTCATCAGAGAAAGATTTACAGGCCTCTTTATATTTGTCACTCTTTGACATTTCAGAATTTGCCCACAGCAAAGCCTCAGCAATCTTTTGTGCCTTTTCAGAGTTCTTATCAAGCCAACCTGAATGGGCAAGGAAACCATCAGTTACAAGAGTATTAGTTTGCTTGGTTGATACAAGTACATGTGTGCCCGCAGGGCCATCCTTAATACAAGCATCATCATCAGGACAGAACACAACAGCGGCATCAGCCGTCCCTGCCTTAAACGCTGTAGCAACATCTGAACCATAACCCGTGGTAATAATTTGAACATCTTTACCCGTAAGACCTGCAGCATCAAGTGTATTCAACAACAAAGAATGAGAAGCCGTACCAACAGAACAAACAATCTTTTTTCCTTTGAGGTCTGCAACCGTTTTAATATTTTTTGTTGCAACAATCACATCTGCACCTGCTGAAAAGTTATGAATCATAAAATAACGTGCATCTGTCATAGTACCTGAACTTGAAGACTCAACAGGATAACTGTCCAATGTACAAAAACGAAGTGCATTTTCATGTTCCTTCCAATATGATGTTGCACCATCAAAATCATCCATCTGAACAATCTTTAGCTTAACACCAAATCGTTTATAAAACTCAGACTCAGAAGAACCATCCTTACCACCATTACCCCAAACAATAGGACTCCATCCTGTGTAAGTATCAACAAGGAGTACTGCATCGTAGTCACCATCATCAACAGCCCCACTGTTAAAAGAGGGAATCTTGATATTAGCATTCTTACTCAAAAACATCGCACTAACACCAATAACTGCGACAACAAGGAGAATTACACAAATTCGACCAAAAGTGGTCAACTTACTAAAAAAATTCATACTGTTAAAATTTTAATTGTTAAACTTGTTTTTAATAATCATATTCATTGACATTATACTCTTCACATCAATAAAAACCAAAAATTTTAATATTAAAAATAGTTACTCTTAATAGATGGCCGTTCCACAGCTTCAACATATTCTTTATCACCTTCTTTATTGTACAAGCCGATGAAATCACTATTGTTCCGATTAAACGGAATTGCTGATGGCTCTTTTTCACCTTCAAAAATTGAGAAGCCATTTGAATCAAACATTCGTACAATATCATCAGCCTTTGCAGAATTAATGTCATTATTAAGTTCAAAATTAACAAGAATGTCATTAGAACCATCAATAAGTCGATTAATTTCAGCAATACTTGTATTAATTGTATTTGAAACTTTCTCCATAGCCAACTCTTCTTCCATTGAAGATGTTAAGCTACCCTTAAGAATAGATGTGATTGAAGATACAGCCTTTTGTTGGGCTTTAGCTTGCTCATATTCATCCTTACGGTATGAAAGTTCATTCTGAGCATCCTTTACCTTAAAATCAGCAGCAACCTGCAACTTCTTCATAATATCAAGATACTTTTCACTTGTAATGATTCGTTCACTTTGAGAACGAATTTGTTCATTACCACGAGTAATCTCATTGTTAATCAATTGTAATTGTGCCTTATATTTAAGTACATCAGTAGAATCAACAATTTCACCCATCTTTTTTTGAAGAACATCTCGTTTACGTACGTTATCTTCAAATGTAAGTTTATATTCCTTATATTTCTTGCGCATTGATACAAGAACAGATTCCAACTTAGTTACATTCTCATTTACAACTTCAAGTTTATTGACCATTTCATTAATACCATTCTGTAAAATAGCAATTGGGTCAATATTAACGATAATACCATAGAACTTACGCATAATTTGAAGCCAAGCAAGGCTTACGCCACGCAAAAATGTTTTTGATGTTACTGCGAAAAGAATTGCAGCTAAAGCAACTAATTCAACTGAAAGAAGTAACATATTCCCCGTTGCCACAACCAAGAATGGTAGAATATACTTCATAAACGCATAACCACCACCAAGTAGAGCAAGGACACCTGTAATTTTTGCGAATGTACCACCTGGACGATTCCAAAGTTCCGTAAGCCCACCATTTTTGTTTGTTGTTACCAAACCATTTTCCATTTTTCTTTAATTTAAAAATTAATACTATTCATTTTCTCTTTATCACTATTAAGAACTTTCATAACAGCCTCAATACTACCAATAAAAGTTTTATGTTTCACATCTAAATCACTTTTAGCTTTGGTTAATTCAATTGTCTTCTCACCAATCTTAGTTTGCAAATCATCATATTGTTGTTTCAACTCTTCTGACTTCAATTGCATTTCCTTAATTTCATTTTCAACATTGTTAACGTTAGAGTCAAGCAAAGAATTAAACTCATTTAAACCGTTTTCCTTCTCATTATTAACAACATTAATGTAGAAATCAATCGCCTCAATAATATCTTCCTTTTTGAAATTAGGATAACTTTTTTTCAAAATTTTAAATGCTGAAATAAGTTTTTGTTCATCACTAATAGGAAGGTCATCAAGTGCAACCACATTATTTTTCAATTCAAGATAATCAGGTCCAGGTCGATTTTCCGCAAGAATCTTTTCCCAAATCTTATTAATAATCGCTTCATCAGCACTAATTGAACATGGAGCACTTGTAGTTTGTTGTGGTTGACTAACATTAATCGTTTTTGAATTGCCACTCACAACTGTTGAACTTTCCAATGACTTAGTTTGAACATCCTCCGTTGTTTCTGCCTGTTGAACAACTGTTGACTGAGGTGTGTCATCTGACTTAATAAATAAATCTTTAAATCCCATAAACTTTAATTTTTTATTACTATAACTTCTTCTATTGTGGCATTTATGCTTTCATCAATTATATACCACAAAAAAGTAAATTTTCCAACTAATTATATCAATAATAATATATAAAAATATTTAATTATGAAAACGTATATAAAATCTTTTATTGTTTATATTACAATTTTATTTGGTTTCACCTCTTGCATTGACCTTCAAGCATTCGATGACATTTACCGACCTTATTATAACGACAATAATATCGTTATCGTAAATGATGTATGCTATGTTTATTATGAAAGACCAACAACATTGTTTTTAAATTCTTTATATGTTAATGATGGCAGATACTATTATCGTTACGCCGATAGATATGTTCGAGTAGTTTTCCCTAATTGGACGGATTGGAACCAAGATCGATATTTCTATTACGAAAGAAATAGATGGCAATGGAGAGACCGTTATAACTACAATAATAACAATTATAGAAGAGATGAACCTTGGAGTTATTATAGAGGACAACGGGCACCAATTTATCGCGGAACAACGTCAACTAATTTGTATAATCAACGTAGTGTTAGAGTATTTACAAACTACAATAACGAAGGTTTAATAATCGTTGAAGGAAGAAGATAATAACAAGGCAATGATAAAAATTTTCAGTTATCATTGCCTTTATTTATGTTTATTAAATTTGTTTCAGCAAACTCATTAATGGTTCATGGTCAATGTTCTTCTTAGCCCAATCAATATAGTCAGGATAACGTTCATTGACTTCTGTAAGTTTCATGCCTTTATGTTTTCCAAATGGAAAAACATATGTTTCAACCGTACATGTTTTTGTATTCACCACACGAGGTTCAGGTGTAAATCCATCAAATTGCACCTCAACACCTTTCTGTGCTGCAAGATAATCACAAAGGTGAACAATCTTTTGGTACTTATTCTCAGGAGTTGGTAATACAACAGAACTATTTTTATTTGTGTTCCACTGACCCATATGTGATTCAATTGCATTGGCAATAAGCTCTTTCTCATCATCAGTTACATATGATGAATCAATAGAACGAATAACATCAGCTGCAAGAATTGGATGGTCATGTTTTGTGTACTTATTAACTTCATATTCCTCTTGTTTACCACTTTTACGAGAATCGTGCATAAGGCATGCAACACGCAATAAATCTTTTTCACGCTCAGTAAATTCATTACCATAAATATCATTCCTCATTAAGCGGTCAAAAAATCGCAACAAAGCAATTGTATGTCTCATCAGCCCACCTTCACCACAAGCATAATCAGGATGATATTTTCCTGTACTTGAAGCACCAACATGAAACCAATATTCAGGTATTGTTTCAATGCACTGTTCCATAAACTTTTTTACTTCTTCATCTTGAACACTTGTAAAGTATTCTTTCAATAAATCTTTTCTAATTTCCATAATTTTCAAAATAATTTTTTAGCATATAAAGTGGTTTTACGTGTTCATTATACTAAGTTTTTTTTCCTTTTCCAAAATATTTATTATAATAAAACTACACATATGAACACAACCAATTTAGATACAACAAGTCTCGTTTCGCAAGGGGCTGCTGTAACAATAGCCCCTGCTGTAAGTGCACACTTATCAAAAATACTAATTGAAATGTTGCCATTTTGCTATGCTGGTATACCTCTAATAATTTTAGATTTCTACTACACAAGAAAACTTGTTAAACTACATGAATCAATTAAAATGACAATCCAAAAAATATTTAACTATATTAGTTGGATTTTTTTAAGCGTTTCACTTAGTAGTGCATTTGGTATGCCATCACTCGTTATAGTTATAATGGCAATCATTTATGGGTTAGAAGTAATGTCTCTATTGAATAAATTTGCTGAAAGTAAAGGAATTGACATCGATGAAGTTGGAATGGTTAAAGTATTATTCAAATTTATTTGGTCACGTATAACAGGAAACTTTGATGAGACATTTAATGATGTTGTTAAGAAACAACGCATGAAGAAACAAAAAACTAAGAAAAAACAAAAAACTGAACAATTAGATTTAAAAGGCGAAGATTTACAATAAAATAAAAAGGAGGGTACTATTGCCCTCCTTTTATTGTAAAACTACCTTTAGTCACAATAATCCACATGCGCATTATTGCGTATATGGTCACCACAAAGTGGTAATTTAATATCAGTTGATTTACTTAACAGCCGCTGAATCTGTTTTTAGAGAATCAACATTGGCTGAATCAACCTTTACCGAATCAACAGTTGTTGAATCATTAGTAACAACTGACTTAACCTGTTTTCCGCAAGAAGCGAAACTTACAGCAACTACTGCGAAAGCAGCAAACAAAATTTTTTTCATGTTTTTAAACTTTTAAAATTATTATTCTTATATCGTTTTTAAATGATCAATTTAATTATACTACAAAGAAGAATAATTTCCAAATCTTTTTAGTGATTTCTTTTTATATGAACAATTTTATTATACAAATTCAACTTCGAAGAATTAAATATAGTCAAAAGTAGCCAAACCACTTTCTATATATTCACAACCTACTTTTGGTAGGCTTCTTCGAAACGATAACAATACTTCTTTCACCTTCTAACATTTAAATTTATTAGGCTCAAAAGCACCATTATCAAGTTGTTTTAAGAGTGATTTTCGTAACACGGTTACAAGCACTCTATTCCTTATATTTTTCGCTGCGTTGAAATCAGCGTTATCCTTATGCCCATTATTTTGACAATTAAACCATGACTTTTTCAACCGTAGCTTCCTCATTATGAGATTCAACTCCAAATAAATAGTTATATCATACTACTTTTTTCTTCGTAATCCAAATTATTATTGGTCACAAGATATTTATTATAAATAACATTGAAAATCATATTATTTAAAATGACTGACGATATTAGAATTTATAACTATCTTGAAGATGGATACTTAATTTCTCAAGGCTTGCAAGCAAAAAAGTATTTTGATGAGAAATTCGCAAATATCCACGTTGATGTTGATGTCGATATTTCGGAAATAGACGAAAGCCTTGATAACCTAACAAAGGCTGTTAATAACATTCCTAACGCTGTTGATGAAAAAATACAAGATGCAAAGTCTGACATCATTGAGGCAATTGAAGATGCAAAACCATGTCTTTGCAATCTTGCAACTAAAGAAGATGTATGTAAGGCAAAATGCGAAGTAATTAATAAAATAACTGAGGCCAAAGAAGAAATTAATACACACATCGACGAAACATTCTTTGACCTTAATGAACAAATAAACGATAATTAAAATAGATATGGCAAACGTAGGAAATCCATTCTCTTGGGACTTCAAAGAAGATCGTTCATTCGAAACGATTGCACAAAGAGGTAAAGCAACATATAGTAAACCATTAGATACTGTAAATAACAAAACTTCGCGAGATAGTTTCTTTAGTGAAGTCTTTGGTGTTTCTCCAAATAGAGCATTTATAACAGGATTTACACCATTTGAACCAATTCCTTTCTTACCATTAAGTAGCGGAAAATCGGGTGATATTAAAGACAAGTGTTGTGACGAAAAACCAACAGACAATAAAGCACATGAAGTAGGAAAAGAAACAACCGACAAAACTCCATCAGAATCTGAAAAAAATAATAAGGAGAATAATACCACAGAAAAAGAAAACAGTGATGCATCAACATCAACAGATGGTAAATCTTCTAATACAGAAAAAGACACAAGTGAAAACAGTGGTACATTAACCCCACCTAATAGTAATCCTGCTGACACACATGAAAATAGTGGAAGTGTTACACCAAAGAATAGTGAAACGGCTGAATCTCATGAACCATCCAATGTTTCTAAACCTGAAAAAGAAACAGGAGAAAACAGTGGTGGTGTGACACCAACGAATAATGAAGCAACCGAACCACATGAATCATCTAATACTTCTAAACCTGAAAAAGAAACAAGAGAAAATAATGGTGACATAACACCAACTAATGAAGAAACTGTTGAATCTAATGAATCTAACATTTTTTCTGGGGGTGGTAAAGTCTCCTCAGATGATCATCTATAAAAAACAACCTCATCCTAATATGGATGAGGTTAATTTTTTCCTATAATACACCTAATAAATCATCTAATTCGGACAACAAATCACAATTATTATCATCATTAGGTAAATTTTCAATTATCTTACGATTATCATTCTCATGTTCATCTTTAATCTCTGTTATGCCTTGACTCAAATTAAAACGAGCAACATCAACAGATTCTTTATGTTCCATTGGTGTCTTACCTAATACTCGACAGACCAAATTTTCAACCAAGCCTAACTCATCTAATACTTTATCAACACCTTTAGAAATACCAAATGGTCTAACTTCTTCTTCAGATATAAAACCAAGTTTTTTCTTTGCTCGTGTGTATGCAACGTAAATTAGATTCTGTTCACTTTTTTTCTCCCAATCTTTCTTTGCAAGACTCGAAGGCATTGATGAATTACATAGAATATAAACATTGTCAGCTTCAAGACCTTTTGCTTTATGAATTGTAGATAGAATGACACCATCTCGATTATCATCAAATATATTATCAATATGATTCAACAATTCAGTCTTAGTTGTATAGCGCTCTGCAAGAATATTTAAAGCACATATCATATCATATTTTTCAGTAATATAAGCTGATAAAGTTGCATCTTGATAATCTAAACCGATAGTTTCCATCAATTTATTACGTGTTTCAAATAGTTTATCATACAGCCTAACAAATACGCCATCTTCTTTTAAGTTCGCATTAAGAACCTCAACATCAATGTCATCTAACATCTTTTTAAGGTTTGTACCTATTTCTCTTCCCTTAACATAACATTGAACCCCTCTTCTTAATAATTTATTATAAACATTTAAGAGTGGTGCTTTTGAACGACACAACACCATATCACCACTTTTTAGAATATGAGTTCGACAAACATTAATAATCTCACCATCATCCGCAGATTCATTATATTGGATTTCAGGAACAAGTGTTTGGGCAAGTTCAACAATTTTCTTAGGGCAACGATAACAAATAGGTAAATCAAATAATGTTGTTTTAGGATAGTCCAACATAAACTGAAAAGCCTCATCAGAACTTCCTGCAAAAGCATTTATGCAATTATGTGTCAAAATATTGTCAGCCACATAATTATGATTTCCACTAACATTAATTGAATAGACCATTTTTGAATTATCATATTCAATATCTTCGATTATATCATATTCTAAATTACACTCTGATTTATTATGTGTATCTTCCACATTAAAAATACCGACATCCATATACTTTGGGATTAGATTACAAGCTCTAATTTCTGAAAGATGGTTATTGGAAGTAAAACAAGTTTTATTATTTATTTCTTGAAATGGATAATTTATATCACGATGAAATTCATTTAATAGCTTTGTGACACGTTCCGTCAAATCACCAAGTCGTTCTTGAAAAAATATAGAATCAAGCCCATCATCATCCTTATCATCATTTCTCATCAACAATTGTGGCATTTTATATTTCATACTATATCGAACTTCATCACAAAGTGTATCAAATAAGTCATCATATATGTTAAGAACCCAAACCCGATTACATTTTTCATCTACCATGTGTTTATATAACGAAAATTCTATTCCACCTTTTTCATCACACAAACATGTGACACCGATATAATAATCATTCTGTTCGTTCGCCATAATGTATAGTACAGACGTCCCAACACATTTATTTACATTAAATCGAGAATAACATATATGTTCAGGAGTATATTCACTTTCCAAACCATTTTGTGTCTTAATTCTTATAATATTGTTTGCAAAATGAGATTCTATTGCCGTGACTTCATCACTACACATATATTCATCACCAACATTATAACTTACAACCTTATCGCCAATGATTAAGTTTTCAATGTTTTTCTCAGACCCATCACTTAATAATATTTTTGTGCCTTCGGGTTGACATTGTTTTTCATCGCCAACGGCAATAAATCTTGTCCCTCTTTTAAAACATTTCAGAAATAATTGAATGGACATAAGAGATTGGTCTTGGCACTCGTCAATAAAGATAAAATCTTTTTTGAATTTTTTAGCGTTTAACGATAATTCTACAGGCAACCAAACCATATCAGTATAATCAATCTTACTTAATTCAGTTTTGCCCCATTCAAGCATCTTAATTACCACATCACACTCATCATGGTTAACAGGAATGTCATACTTTACTGATATTTGTCTAACTTCCTCAGGAGTTTGAGCAAGGTTAAAACGAGAAAAGTTAATAAGTGATGAAATACTTTCAATATATTCAGATAATTGACCATGTGTAAATTTCTTATCACTAATGGTTGTTAACTCATCAATGTGAGTTTTAAGATATGTTCTATACTTGTATTCATCCAATTCTATTTCACCTTCAACATTATCACGTATGATTGCATAACCAAGGCTATGTGAAGTTCTTACATCAACATTATTATAGTCTTTAAGTTTTTCAGTAAGTTCCTCGGCAATACTCTTATTAAACGCAAGAAACATTATCTTATTCTTAGGCTTTATTAGTTTAATAGCAGAAACGCAGGTAGAAGTTTTACCACTACCTGCCTTTGCTGATATTACTGCATTACCATTACCATGTAAGATGAAATCAAATATTTTCTCTTGATAAATACTCGGCATAAAGCCAAGATCATAATCTTTAATCTCCATAATCAGTATTTCTATATTTCTTCAAATCCTCTTCATATTTCTTTGTATAACAGAACCCACAACACTCCAATTCAGGGCAGAATCCACGATAGACACAAGTAGGTACCATTTTATCAGCCATTACAGGATCAACATCACGTACAGCTTCTTGAACTGCCTTCCACGCTTCTCGTGTCTCCTTAGATGCAAGATTACACAAACGTTTTTGACTAACATTAATAAGTGATTGTGCGTTTGCCATTACATCCATATCATTTAGTGAACCTTGTGGTAATTCATCTCTTGAACAATCCAATACTCGCCTATCCTCACGCTGAGAATGAACAAATGGAATAAAACCAAGCCAATGTCTTACCAAATGCACTGTTACCCACTGACGAATATTGGTAAATGAAATATAATATTGCACATTTCGAATTGGAGAATGTTCAGCAAGAAGCATTTTTGCTTTCCAACTATTTGTAGGTTGTGGATTCTTAGGTTTAAGACCCATAGTTTTTAAGGCAGCTCTTTTAGCCCATTCCCAACCATTTACAATTTCTACTTTTACATTTAATTTCTTTCCACCCATTTTATTTAATCAACATTAATTTTATCTTCGTCTTCATCTGTCATGTTTTCAATTTCATCAACTGATTTTAAGGTGCAATTAATACCCATAGACTTAAACAAATTGATAATTGACACATTACCTTCAATAGCTGTATAAAGCGTCTTAGAACCAATTTTAAGGGCAAATTCTCCCGTTTTATCACAGTATTCAATAACATAGCCAAGTTCAGACATCTTTGCTTCTTGAATTTCCTGATTTTCATTCATAAATCGCTCTTTCATTTCATTCAACTTATCCAAATCAGTATCTTGGATTCGTGTTGCTGCATATTTTTTGATATGTTTTGTAAACGCACTACCATTAGATTCTGCATCTCGGAATACCACATAATCATTTGCCTCAACATCCTTGTAAAGATAAGTGCGACCATTCTTAAAAATAAGTTTAACAACCTTTAAATTACCAGGGTTATCATAACATTTGCTAAAAAGTATGTTGGAAGAATCATACCAACAGAACTCTTGTGAGTTTTCGTATTTAGAATATATTTTCATATTGAATTATTTTTTTATCATTCATATTATACTTCAAATATAACGTAAGACCAAATGTTGATAAGAAAACTTTTAAGAGCTATAATTAATCAATTATTAATTAGTAAAATGAAGGAAGGTACTTTAAGTAAAGAAATAATTTCAGTCTTTGAATATATAAAAGAAAACATTTGTAAAGAATATCCAAACGCATTAGTTAATGAATATGTTTTTATATTATCAATTCTTAAAAATAAGGATTCTTTAGCATACCATTCTCTTTCATCAATTGTTGTAGATTCAACATTAGATGATATGAAAGAGTTATTCACAACACAAATCACATTTAATGTTAATGGTGAAAAAAATATGCCACCTTATTCTATTTTCGACAAATATTTTGAAGATTGTGAGATAATTTGCAAACAGATGGGGATAAAAGAAATAACATCTTCTATTCTGCTTTTATCGATTATTAAAAAACACGAAGAAATTTCAAAAATATTTAGGGATTTCGCAATAACAGTTGTTCAACTTGTAAATAGTGTGAAAAGTCATACAATTGAGACACCATCTAAAACTATTGAAACGCCAAAAAAACATCAAAAAAAGAAGAAAAAAAACAACTTAACTTCATCAAAATCAAATAAAGTAACTAATAGTACCATATTCAATGGTGATGATGAAATTGGGTATTCTCTTATGAATATTTCTCACTTATCAGCAATTGGAAAAGTCTCAACTGTTATTGGTTATGAGAAATATTATGATGAAATATTTGCGATACTATCTAAGAAGGATAGAAATAATGTAGCCATTTGTGGAAGCTATGGTGTTGGAAAGACTGCAACAGCATATAACCTTGCCAATTTAATTAACAACAAACAATGTAATTCAAATTTTCACAATAAAATTCTTGTTGAACTTGATTTCTCGAAATTAGTTGTAGGCACACCGTTTAAAGGTGCTTTTGAACAGAAATTTTATTCAATTGTAAATGAAGCAAAAGAAAATGGAAATTATATTTTCTTTATTGATAATTTACACCTTCTATTAAATGGAAATACGAAATATGCTGAAACGGATATTGAAAGTTTATTAAGCATATTATTAATAGAGCCGTCAATTCAAGTTATATGCACAATGACACCAAAAATGTTTTCAAGCATACAAACAAAATCACAAATAGGAAAATATTTCAATAATGTGACAATAGAAGAACCGACAATTGATGAATGTGTAAATATTCTAACAGAATCAAAATATTCTTATGAAACATATCACGACGTTAAATATACAGATGATGCAATAAAAACTTGTGCTGAATTATGTAAGAAATACATGACCAATCGTTCCCTTCCTGATTCAGCGTTAGATTTATTGGATACGGTTGGCGCAAAAATTAACATGAATTTTGATGAGCCAACAAATCTCAAAAGTCTTAAGGAAAAGTTGTCAGATGTTATAGATGAAATTAATTTTATTAAGGGTTCTTCAACACACAAGGAATATGAAACAATTGACGAGTTAACTAAAAAACAAATTTCCCTTAAATCCCAAATTTCAATCATTGAAAAGGAAGAGATATTATCTAAGAAAGCAACAGAAATCACAAGAAATGATGTTTGTTCAATTTTAGCTAAGGAGATAGATTTGCCATTGGAAGAATTAACACAGGATGAAAAGATCCGTCTCAAAGGTTTAAGCGAGAAAATTAAGGAAAGCGTAATTGGACAAGATGAAGCCGTAGATGAAGTTTGTAGAGCCGTAAAACGTCAAAGAGTTGGTTTAGGCGAAAATGATCGACCCGCTGTTTTAATGTTCTTAGGTAGTACAGGAACAGGAAAAACACTTCTTGCCAAAGAATTAGCCAAAGAAGTTTTTGGGGATGAAAAATATTTTGTAAGAATGGATATGAGTGAATACTCAGATAAAACGAGTGTTAATAAAATTACAGGCAGTTCAGCAGGCTACGTAGGCTATGAAGATGAAACGTTACTTGTTAAAGCACTTAAAAATAAAAAAAGATTTGTGTTATTACTTGACGAAATAGAAAAAGCAAGTGATGAAGTCTATAATATGTTCTTGCAAATTTTTGATGAAGGACGTTTTACTGATAATCACAGTGAGACTTATAGCCTTAAAGATGTAATCATAATCATGACAAGCAATGTTGGTGTTGCTGAAGCTGCAAATAGAGGCAAAGCTATTGGGTTTAGTAATGATGGCTATGATTTTTCACAGAGCATTATCGAAAAAGAATTAAAAAGAAAGTTTAAACCTGAATTTTTAAATAGAATACAAAAAATTGTTTATTTTAATAAATTAAATAATGACAACCTAAGATCAATAATATCTTTGGAAATTGAAAAGATAAATAAAAAGGTTGAAAAGTTGGGCTACCATCTTGATCAGGACATTCTAAAAACAAAGATGGTAGACCATATATATGAAAACATCATAACTAAACAAGAGTTTGGTGCACGTCCAATTGTAAATGAAGTGCAGAGAAAAATTGAAGATAGTATTGTAGATTATTTAATTGAAAATGAGGTAGAAGAAGGCCACACATTCACTTATAATGAGCTAATTAGTTTGTAAATAGCGATAAAAGTAGTATAATATAAGTGGCTTTTTAGTTAATAGCATATTTATATAATATATTGCACATTAAAACTAATGAGTAGAAGAATTATTAAAATAAACGAAAATACACTTAACGAAGAAGTTGTTGGTGACATTCTTCAAGAAAGTTTCTTTCCAATGTCCGACATGGTCTTAACGGTTAAGAAATTCTTAGACAAGGGATTTACACGTGATTTGCAAGATGACATTGATTCTAATGGTTATCCAAAAAAGAAGTGTGTGGTTTCTATGTTGTCAACTGACAAACAACCGTTAAAAACAATGAGTATGCGAGAATTGTTACTTATGTTAGATGATAAGTTCAACTCGATGGTTAGTGATGAAAGCGATAGACGTAAGTTTCTAAAGCAAGTCATCAGAGATTGGTTTGATAATAAAATTTCTAAACAAGGACTATTAAGCGTAAATCTCATCTAACCCTCATTTTTAAAATAATTTAAAAATAAGGTTAAATGAATTTAAAGAAAAACTTAAAAAAATTAATGATGTTAGTGGCGTTATTAACTTGCAGTACATTTTGTATGGCACAGAAACAAGACTTAAGTCGTTTGATAACTGCAATAGCCACGGTAGAAAGTAAACTAAACGAAAAAGCCGTTTCATCAGATTGTGTTGGATACCTACAAATCCGACCTGTGCTTGTAAGAGAATGTAATGTTATTCTCAAAGCACTAAAACAAGACAAACGTTATACACTGAATGATAGATACAGCAAGGAAAAATCAATTGAGATGTTCTATCTAATTCAAAGTAAGTATAACCCTTCTTTCGACATAGTAAGAGCACTATGTATTTGGAATGCAGGCCCATTCTCAAAAAGAATACCAAGGGCATACGTAGCAAGAATCATGAAAGTATATCATAAATTATAAAATATTGCAAGGGGTACGTTAAAACGTGGCCCCTTTTTATTTGTAAATAATATTTATTATAAAATATATTAAAATAATAATGGCAAAGACTATAAAGAAAAACGACTTAATACAAGTAATTAAAGAATGTGTTAACGAGGCTCTGAGATATGATAAAGAAACAGGAAGATATTTTCCAAATTTTACCGGCGACAAACATAGTGATGCAGGTAAATATACATCCAATAATAAAAACGATTTAAATTACACAAGAAATAACTATCAATGGGCGAATAAAAAGAACCAAGATAGATTTGAACATCTGCAAATACAAAACACTGATATTGATCCATACCCATCAGATCCATCAGACCCTAATAGAGATTATGAAGCAGGAGCAGAAGAATATTTAGACAAACACAACGCTGACACTATATTAGAAAAAGCCGTTGAAGATTTGAGTGGTGACTTTCAAAATATGTTAGAAATGTTTGCCCAAAAAGCAAGAAAAAAGTACCCACTTCTTAATAACGACTACTATCTTAGAGATTTAATCCGTAACATGCAAGATATAATGGATGAGTTTACATATTAAAAAAATACCATATCGAGAATATGCTCGAAATGGTTTAACTAAAACAAAAAAGACAGTCAGAATTATAATCAAAATTCTTTCTGTCTTTTTTTCTGTCATAACATTTCTTGTTTTTATGAGCAATCGTAGTTGCAACCCAAGGGTGAGCATAACCATTCCTTTCAAGTTGTAATTCTCTTTCCGCACGCTTAAGTGCTTTAATAACATCATCTTCAATGCTATTCTTCTTTTTCTTTTTCTTCATAACATTTAAAAATTATAAAAACCACCAATAAATATCGGTGGCCTTTAGTTTCACATACATTTTTTTAAAATCTCATTCGTCAATGGATTATAAATGGAATATTCTTTTCTATTATCAGAACCACATTTTTTATTTAAAATAATACGCCTAAACATTGATAACAGTTTATTATCATTACTACTAAATGTAATAATACCATAATTCTGAAATTGCGGTCGGTAAAGGTTTTGTTCAAGAACCACAGTTGAAATTAAAAAATGTTCAGCATCATAATTTTCTGTATTCATAGCCTCTTGCACATACCAAGGATTTTCTGAAAGAAGAATTGATTTAGACCGTTTATTTTCATTATTTACAAAATAATAAGTATTAAACAACTTTATCATTTCATCCTTTGGTAGATCATTGATGATAACTTTATCATAAGCGAATTTATCATAACTCAATTCTGTTTCAGATGGATGGTTAGACACATCAAAACAATTTGGTCTAATTACAATAAACACATCTGCACCTATCTTTTCTAATGCGTCTTTCTCATTATTGAATCTAACATCATCAATAACAATAATTTTATCTTCACCGATCTCATTAATACGTTCAATCATTTTATCAACATGCCAATTAATTGCATGTCTTCTAATAAGATTAGTGCCAAGCACTTGAAGCATCTCACGTACAGTTTTAAAAGTGTATCCTCCAAGTTCATCATGAATAATTTCCTTATTAATACCTGTTGTTTCATTAATAATACTCACCCAACGGTTATCAACCTTTTCACTAAAAGTTGTACCATTATCCTTCATTTTATTCAATTTATCAGAAGATGTATTAAGTAATTCAGCACAAAGTAATTTAAGGTTATCTGCAAAACTCAAAATCACAATATTTTTAAAATTATTTTTTATCCCTTGAGCAAGCATCCCTTTACCTGAACGTTTTCGTCCAGCAAACGCAATGATTTTTTTATGTTTAGTTATCATTATCATCAATATTTACGTTATTTAATTCATTTGACCAAGCATCATCTTTATCATCAGACGAGTTGTCACACTTAAATTTATTTTCAATCATATTAAGCTCATAGATAATTTGTTTAATTGATTGAGTATCCTTGGGTAGTTTTTTTGTTTTAGTAGGAGTACTACCACCAACTCGACAATAAACTTTTTCATTTGAATTTTGTTTACGAATATGGGCAGCTTCGAGAACTTCATCATCAAAATCGTATCCATCTTTTATCATCGAAAAGATTGCACCCTTAATTTTAATAAGTTCTTCGATTGACTTATCCCCATATTTTGAACTTTTTATAGTACTTTTCAATGTTAATTTTTCCATCATGTTAAATTTATGAAATTATTAATATATTTATATTCGATTATATTTTTAAGAAAGTGGCTATCTAATGGAATTGAGTTTAAGATGTTATGTGAACCGTCCATTTTAGAACTAAGCCACTTTCTTTTTTTTATTGCATCAACATTACTATCTGATTTTTAGTTCATTATTGTCATACATCATAATATTTACTTTCAATTTATTTTTTACAAGAGTAAAATACTACAATAATCATGTAATTCCAAATAAAAACGATATTTATTTTTGTGAATATAATAACAATAACATATATTGTAATATTACTATGATAGATATTAATGAAGTAAGTTCAAAAAATATTAATTTATCTTCATTTAAGATAAAAGAAGAATTACACCCAAAATTTTGGCCTAAAGGAAAACTAAACTCTCGTGTCCGATTAAGGTTAATGGACATTGCAGATGATTTTATAGAGGAACTTTCAATAGATTGGGTCAAGCCAAAAGATATAATCTTAACGGGTTCAATCGCTAATTACAATTGGTCACGTTATTCAGATGTTGATATACACATATTAATCGATTTCAAAAAAGTTTATCCAAAGAATACTGATTTTGTAGATGATTATTTTAAGTCTAAGAAAGAAAATTGGCTTAGTAATCATGAAGACTTAAAAATTTTTGGTTTTCCTATTGAAATATCTGTTGAGGATTCCAATGAAGACAATCCATCATCAGGTCGTTATTCACTCTATAAAAATAAATGGATTGTAGACCCCGATGATTTTCAAGATGCAGTTATTAGTCAAGATTTCGTTAAGAAAAGAGCTGCTAAATTTATGACTCAAATTGACAATATTGAAAAGGAACTTAAAAAAGAAAAAGACTTGCACAAGTGTGAAAAGTATGGTGATAAAGTCTATAAGATTTTTGAAAAACTTAAAAATATGCGCGGCGAAGGTTTAGAGTCAGCTAAAAAAGAAATGTCAAGCGGAAATATTATCTATAAAATCATGCGTAGAGCAGGATATATTGATAAAATATGGGACATATATAATGAAAGTTATGATAAAGTTAATTCAATTGTTGATAAACGTAAGTAAATAAGCAGTAACAACTGAATAAATAATCTTTTTTTTAAGATAACATAATATTTATTATTAAGAATAATTTTTTTTAATATATTAAAAATATGAATTATAATAATTTTCAACAAGAAACAAGTAGAATGCTTGAACTTATGAAGTATGGTATGAATGAAAGCACTTCAAAGAATACAGCATCTCGTGTTGAATATAGTGTAAAGGCTGCCGACGGGCTAACTTATGGTATTGTCAATGAAGGAACTAAATTCTACATTAAAGTTGCCCCAAAGAAAGATACACAAATAGTAAATGAAGACTTTGACTACATTGGTGGTGAAATGAATAAGAAACAGAACGAATATAAATCTTACTCTGCTGCTTCAAAGAATCTTGACCTTAAAATCATGCAAATTAATGAAGCACATAATAAAGAGGAGAAAGTTATCGTTGAGGCTTCAAAAAAAGCCACTGATTCTGATTGGCAAGTTAACGAGACTAAGGAAATGCGTGCAGCTATTAATAGAATGAATCAAATTTCAAGAAATGTTGCACACATTCTTACAGAAGGTTCTTCTGTTCCATCTGAACATACCCTTCCTGAAGCCCCATCAAAAAATCCTTCACAAGATAAGGTTAATTCGCCGTTTACTGATACCGCGGTAGCAAATGGTGAGAAGGAATTTACCAAGACTGAGAGCAATTATGAAAAGCCAAGCGGTTCACCATATAGTACAGCAACAAATGCAACGTTAACATCTGATAAAGCACCTAAGTCACAAGGTGATAACGGAAATGCATATAATGACGGTGCTAAATACGCTCCAAAAGGTGCTGTAACAAATGAACATCCAAAAGGTGGTAAAGTAACTCGTGCGGATGAAAGTAAGAGAACGATTAAGCTTACCGAGGAACAAGTACTTGCTTGGTCAAGAGAACATGATGATTACATGGATAAGAGTCACGGGACTGAAATTGGTTCAAGTGCTCCGTTTGATGACGAAACAGATGGTAATTCAATCCATGAAGCTGAAGGCCCTGTGTTTAATTCTGATTCAACCTTATATAATAACGCAGGTACAGGTACAGTAGCACACGATGGTGATCCATTTAAGGAAGGTCAAGGTTCAGACGCAGAGGCTGATAATGGGGTTATTGCCGAAAATGATTTCAATGATGAAGATATTGCCGGGTTTGATGGGTTAGAAGATGTTAATGATCAAGACGAAGAAGATGATTTCTTTGATGATGATTATGATGTTCCTTTCCCTGAAGCTGAAGACGTAGTTGAGCTTGAACTTGATGGAGATGATGATTACGTTAATGATGATTTCTTTAAAGATGATGTTGACCTCCATGAAAGTGAATTTCATGACTTTGGTAAACACCCTGCATATCGAAAAGTTCCAATGACAACACCACCAAATAAAGAGGTTGCTATTAATGGTGCACATGAATGGGATGATGAATCTGCACAAGGTGAAGAACCATTTGGAAAAAAGATTGGTTCATCAGCACCTTTTGAAAAAGCAGTACAAACAATCACTAATTCAATAATGGAATCTTTGGGTTTTTAACTAAAAGCCGTTTAAGCGAACGAAAAGTTTTAAAGGTTGGTTCGCAGCAGCAATTCCCTCAAATGGATATGACCTCACCAATGGGTGACCCAATGATGGATGGTGGTCCAAATGGAGGTATGCCGCCAATGGATGACCCAATGATGGGTGGAGATTCTGATGGTATGGATATGGGCAATGATGATTCAGCATTTGACACAAACTTTGATGCAGGTGTTGATGCTGATGAAAATACTGACCCAAAGAAATTTATCCAACAATTAACGGGTAAACTAAGTCAGTCTCTTAGAAAATACAACAATGATTTACCTAAACCTGACGAAGAGCTTAGTAAATATGTTGCAGGTATGATACTTAAACAAACGACCGATGGTTTAACAGACAGTGATAAAAAAGACATTATAGATAAAGTAAATGGAAATGGTTCTGACGATAACGATAGTGGAAACGATATGCCACCAACGGAAGAACCATCAATGGATATGCAAGATGACATGGGTGAAGAACAACCAATGATGGAAGGTTTTAATAGACGTAAATTAATCAATGAATTATTTCAAGAATTAACAACAGTAAACGATAAAACCAATTCTAAAATTGCTGACCGTCCACTGAAAAATGTTGGCTTCAAAAAGAAACCATTTACAGCACCATCAATGAGATAGTAAAATTAAAACCACTTTATATAAAGTGGTTTTTTTATTTTATTATCACTATTTATTAATAATAAAATTAAATTACAATGGGAAAAAAATATAAAATAACAGAAGCACAATATAATGAAATGCTATCAGAAGGTGTTACGATACAAGGTGAAACTGATTCAAGCGGTAAGGCTGATTTGAATAAAACATCACAAGCAATTTCTAATAGTGGGGTTGACCCTAAGAAAGTAAAAGTTGAATTTGGTGGCACAGCATTAGCAAGTGGAACTAATTCAGCAACACAAACTGTTGTCGCAGAACATCGTTTAATTACTAAGAAAGAATTACAGGAAAATCGTCGCCGTTATTTGAAAGAAAATTCAGAAGTATTACCTTTTAATAAGTTTATAAAAAACCTTCGTTAATAAATGAAATTACCTAAAAACATATTAGATATTATTAAAGCCAACAAGACTTCCTTGGGGGATAACCCTGCTTTACCACCTGAGTTAGATGAAAAGTTTCTTGTGTTTTTAGTGAATGATTATTATGAAGACCTTTTAAAACATTTTGATTCCATTGATGTAAAAGAATTAAGTGACGATTTATCACACACAATTACAGAATGTAAAAAAATCGAGAAAGATAATCAAGATGCGTTGGAAAAATTATGTTTTGATTTAGTAAACGATTTATTCCAAATACCTTCTGATACCATAAAAATGGAAATGAGGCTCGTTGATAAAATCGACGCAAAAAAAGAACGTTTAGTTCCTGAAACAACAGATTATTCATTTGAAAACATTTCAGATATGAATAATCTTACAAATGAAATATATAAACGTCGGTTACTTAATGCAATAATTATTGGCGTAGCAATGTATTATACAGAGAATGTGAATTCTTATGAAAAAAGTTTAAATAAAATAGATTATAGATTGTCATTCTTATATAAAAAAATTATGCGCATCAATAATTTGCTATTATTCCATACTAAGCAAAAACTTAGTAAAAAAATTGACAGTGGTGGATGTGTAGATGTATATTTAGGAAGTGAAACAGCCCCAGTAAAAATACAGTCACAAGGCGTTATATTCCCAATATTATTAGAAGAAAGTATTAGAGGTTTATTGGAGCTATCAATCGCACATGGTTTACCAAATGAACGAGCAAAAGCTGAATATATAACATCAAAGGCTGATTTTAAATTAGCAGAAATATGGGATCAACGATTAGGCATTCCATTATGGAAAAGGATAAAAAATGTTTTTGAAGAGGTAAATGAAAGTCCACTTGATGTTGGTTTAAATTTTATTATGATGGAAATTTCTATGCTTGAACCATCTAAATTTAACCCAATAATGCAAGAAATATTAGCAGGCACAAATACAGGCAAAAAACTTATCGAAAAATTGTCTGAAAAGATTTATTATGAAAAAGAACAGGACGAGTTCATTGATTACATACAAACTAAACAAAATGATGATACATATCAATTAAATGATGATGAGTTTACATCAGATGACTTAATTAATGATGATTTATGTGCATCAACAACATTAGATGAAGAAGATGACTAAAAATTTTAATAGTTAAATTATATAACGACTTAGATGCTTGAAATATAGTTCTAAGTCGTTTTTATTTATATTTATTTAATACACAAAACTAAATGTAGTTATGATTAATATGAGAGAAGAATATCGTAAATGTTTTCAAGATAAAACAGGGCGATATTTTATAGAACATTATTTATCAACATTTAATGCAGATGTTGTTAAAGAAACACCATTCTTATTATTTCCAAGACAATTAGCCTTTTTACAAAGTTTAAAAGATAACCCAAACACTATTGCAATTAAACACCGTCAGGCAGGTATAACAACCGTATCCGCAGGATGGGCAACATATAAATGTGTATTTGCTGATAAGAAAGCACCTGAAACTATATTATGTATTGGTAATAAACTTGATACATCACAACAATTAATTGAAAAAATGGGTGCTTTTCTTGACCAAGTACCAAGATGGATGTGGGGTAGCGATTTTTATCACCCAGATCCTAAAAATGAAAAAAACACAACTTCAATTTATGTGGCTCGTAACAAACAAAAATTGGAACTATTCAACGGATGTAAAATTTATGCACGTTCAAGCGGTAAACACGCAGCCCGTGGTATTTCTGCTGTAAGTATTCTTATCTTCGACGAGGCCGCAATGATTGAAAATGGACCTGAAGTGTATTCACAAGCAGTTGCATGTACAGCCACATTAGGTACTAAAGCACGTATCATTATGATTTCCACCCCTAAGGGTAAAGACCAACTTTATTATAAAACTTATGATAAAGCTTTGAAGGGTGAAAACAACTATACTCCTATTGAATTCAAATGGTTTCAAGACCCTCGTTATAACCGTTACCTTGAATGGCACAAAAAAAATGAAGAGACAGGTGAGTTGGAAGTAATTAAAGAACCTACAATTGGTAATCGTGGTGAAGTTGAATATGACGAAGAAAAATGGAGAGCAAGAGAACGAGATGGGTGGAAGCCTGATTCTCCTTGGTATCAAACTATGTGTGCAACATTTAACCAAGACCAAATGCTTATTGACCAAGAATTAAATGTATCATTCTTAGGTTCTTCTGATAACGTAGTTCCTGTTGATACTATTGAAGCACAAAGAGACCAAAACACCATTGAGATAACAGAAGATTGGCCATATTCTGACCCAATGATTAAAGAAACTTGGATTTGGAAACCACCCATTGAAGGCCATCGTTATATTCTTGGCTGTGACAACTCATCAGGTTCATCAGAAGACTCAACTGCAATACAAATTTTGGATATTGATGCTGTGGATGAAGAAACAGGCACTCCATATATTGACCAAGTATTAGAATATAACGGAAAAATAACAGGTGAAATTGCAGGTGCAATTATTAACCAATATGCACACACATATAATGATGCGTTAGTGGTCATTGAAGATATTGGTGGTTATGGATCCGCAACAATTCTAAGTTTATTGGGGATGAAATATCCAAATCTATATTATGACGACCCAGGACTTAAAACACCAACCGTCATGAAGAAATACGTTGATTATAAAGTTAGTAAAGATGGTAAATTACCTGGTTTCCACACAAGCAACGTTCGTTTCCAAATGATTTCAAAATTTGTTGAGTTATTGAAAAATAATGGGCTTAGAATACGTTCTAAACGAGTTATTAATGAGTTGGAAACTTGGGTCTTTAAAAATGGTAGACCCGACCATATGGATGGCTTCCATGATGACCTTCTTACTTGCCTTTCAATGATTGTTTATGTAATGGAATATTCAATACTCCGTAATGAACAAACAAAGAAAAAAGATACTGCAATTCTTGGTGCTTGGTTTATGAACAATAAGAAACCATCTGATACATTTTCTCGTACCATGGAGGATGATTTACTTGTATCACGTTCAACGCATACACAAATTAACCCATTTTCAACAAGACAACAAAAAAATGAAAAAGCGATGATTAACGCATGCATAATGTTAGGCGGCTTTAGCATTAGAAAAAATAAATAAATAAAACTATATTTATCTTAATAAAATAGCATCTAAGATGTCAGATCAAAAATTAACAGTATATCAAAGGTTACAAAAAGTGTTGGCAACGGGTAGTGTTCAAAGTTTAAATACCCCATCCAATTCTTATAATATAAATCAACAAGGTTCTCCAAATGACATTGTTGACATTGCTCGTAGCCCACAAGAGAAAGACTTTAAAATCTTACAAGCAAAGCAACAAAAACTTATGGCACGACAATGGTTTCGTGCACAACAAGATATTAATAATCAATCTCTTGCAGGTCTTAATGATGTTCGACTAATGTATCGTGATGTGGATTTAATGGATTGTATGCCTGAGATTGGTACTGCAATGGATATTGTTGCAGAAGAGGCCAATTATGTTGGTGAAAGTGGTGCATTGATAAATATCACATCAGGTTCTGAACGTGTAAAAGGTATTCTTCAAGACTTATTTGTTAATCGTTTATCAATTAATACAACTTTACCAATGCTTACCCGTTCAATGATTAAATATGGAAACGCCTTTTGGTTATTGCATACAGATGCACAAATGGGTGTGCTTGGTTGGAAAGAACTACCTGTTTATGAAATTGAACGTTATGAAAATGGTATGGATTGCCCTTATACAAATGGTTACACAATCCATGGCAATAAAAGTGATGAAGACCATAGTGATGAAACACGTTTTGTATGGGTAGGCCAACGGCAAGCAACTGAGTATAGAAATTGGCAAATCGCCCATTTCCGTTTACTTTATGATTCAGCAATGCTACCATACGGTGTGAGCTTTTTACATAAAGCACGTAGACATTTCAGAATGCTTTCAATGATGGAAGACATGATGTTTATGTATCGTCTTGATCGTTCAATTGAGAGACGTGTATTCAAAATTAACGTTGGTGCAATTGATGAAGCTGACGTACCGGCATATGTTCAAGATATTGCAAATAATTTCAAACGCACACCAATTATAGACCCTATGACGGGGCAAATTGATATGCGTAAGAATATTATGAATCAAACAAACGATTATTTTATCCCTGTTCGTGAAGACGGTGCAGCAAGCCCAATTGAGAATCTTGCAGCAGGTCAAAACCTAACAGCCATGGACGACATTAAATATATACAGAATAAGATTGTTACAGCACTTCGTGTTCCAAAGTCATTTCTTAACTTTGAAGATGCGGCGGGAGATGGTAAAAATCTTTCTCTACTTGATGTGCGTTTTATGCGTACTGTAAATAGAATACAACAGGCACTTTTATTGGAGTTAAACAAAATCGCAACAATTCATTTATTAATGCTTGGCTTTACAGATGATTTAACTAATTTCACTCTTGAAATGGTAAACCCATCATCACAAGCAGAAATGTTAGATTTGGAAAACCTTGCAAAGAAAGTAACAACCGCAAAAGATGCTGTGACAGACCCTGGTGGTGGTATGCCATTAACTTCTATGACTTGGGCTTGGAGACATATATTTAAATGGTCAGATAAAGAAATACAACAAAATCTTGAAGAATTACGTCTTGAAACAGCTCTTGCTGCTGAATTACAACAAACAATGCAGATCATTAAACGAACACACATATACGACCCCGTCGATAACATTTATGGAGAACCAGGCGCCGATTATCAAGGTGGTAGTGATCAAGATAACGGAGATGATGGTGGCATGGGAGGCGGCGGAGGAGGCGGCCTACCTATGGGTGGAGACATGGATTTTGGAGATGATATGGACATGGGTTCTGAAGGTGAAATGGATTTGGGTGATGCAGCCGCAGAAGATATGGACCTTGGTGGTAGTGAGCCACCTATGGGTGGAGACGAACCACAAGGACCGAATCTTGGAGAAATGGTGACCAAATCATTAAAGAAAAACACCATAAATGAATTAAATAAACATAATGAACAACTTATTAAAGAAAGTAAACGCCGGCAAGATAATATAATGAAACGTTATATGAACACGATTTCTAACAATAAAGCTGCTGCAACAACACAACAAAGTCAAATATATGATAAGGCTTTCTTTATGAACGAAGAACTTAATGATATGGTAAATAAACTTGCCCACATAAAACCAACAACTTTAAATGATTAAAAGTACTAATTTTAAACATGATTAGTTTTATTAAAATAAAATATTTATCTATAAAGAATTGAACATATATGAACGACGATAAAGATATGGAACTTCAAGACCAAAAAGAATTGGATAGTGAGAAAACAGATAGCACTGAGGAAAATAAGGAAGATCCACAGTATCGTGGAAAGGTATTAATGCAACGTGCTTTAAAACATCTTGAAGAGGGTAATTTAGAAGAATTTGAGACGAACCGTGCATTGGCTAATAAGTACTTTGATGAAATGAGTGCAGAAGACGATGAACTAGATGCTCTTTATAATGAGAGCCGTAATTTTGGCATCATATATCAAGTTCTTGAATCTAATACAGCTAACTTACTTAAATCACCTCATGGCCATAAGGCTTTACGTGATGTTGTAAAAACAATTAAGCAGGATAAGGTTCTACACGAACAATTCAAAGCTTATAATAATCTTATGCCACATTATAGAGTCAATAATGTGGATGATTATATCAATGAAGCTTTGTCTATGATACCAACATTCAATAAATCAGAAGTCAAGGAATGCAATGAAAAATTAATCAAATTATTCAAGAAAAATAATCTTGATGAAATGATTGACATTGACGATGATAAACTTGAATTGTTTGAGGCAATTGAATACGTTACAATGAACCCTAAAAAACTTGATAATATTGATGAATATATTTCAGCAAAAAATATTATTAAAGAATCAATTGCTAAATTACCAATTAATGAAAATAAGGGCATGTCAATTAAAGATTATTCTGATGAAGTTGTATCAATTTCTGAAAATATTGGTAAAGACCTTAATTCGGCAGAAGTGAAATTACTTAAAGAAGTATATGGAGAAAATGCTGAGGAATACTTCAATGAGTGTAAAACAATAACATTAAAGAAATTAAATGAGATGATGTCAAATGAAAAAGATATGGAAACAAAGTCTCGTTTATCTCAAATATTTGAAAAAATTAATTCAAAAACATATAATAAGAAAAATATTGCGGTAGACGTATCTGAAATGATTGAGATACAGAATACCATTGATGATTAATATTATGACAGCAGAAGAAAAACAAAAAATGATGGAGGAAATAATGCAAGTGGTTAATAAACACGTTGCATTGAGCGAATCTGACCAATTAGTCGAAGAAAAGCCAATCCCTAAACACACAAACAAGTATGGAAGAGAATTTGGTATCAGTGATGAAAAGATGTCCAAGTGGAAAGAGGAGTATAAAAAAATGAGAGTTGACACCAAAAAAGTATTATCTGAGGTTCGAAATAACCCAATTGATACATCGTCACTTATTTCATCATTTGATATAGATGCTCAATTTACACTAATAAAATGAAACAAAGGTTTGCATATAAGCAAACCTTTTATTTTTTTTAAAAAAAATGTTGTAAATTAGATAAGAAAATAGTATAATATAATTGAATTAAATAAATGAATCAATGTTAAGAGCAATTAAAATAAGGTTATACCCAAATAAAACGCAAGAACAAGCACTCAATAAGGTGCTTGGTTCATATCGTTTTGTGTATAATCATATGCTTGCTCTGAAACAAGAAGCGTATAAGGCTGATAAAACAAACCTTAAATTAAAGGAATTATCCAAGTACTTTTACAATGAACTACGAAAGGATGAGCAATATGCTTGGTTGAAGGGACAAAATACAAATGTTATGCAACAATCCATTAGGCAAATGCTTACTGCCTACGATAAGTTCTTCAAGGAGCACAAGGGATTCCCAAAGTTTAAATCAAAAAAGGATAAACAATCAGCCTCATTTTCAAAACATGCGATTTCAAAGAAAAATGCCTTTGACACACGTAAGATAACTCTTACGAAAAATTTAAAGAATATTAAGTTCCGTTGTTCAGATTTATACCATAAACGATTGCAGAAATATAAGGATAATATAAGAAGTGCAACCTTATCGAAAACCAAGAGTGGTAATTTCTTCTTATCCATCCTTATGGACATCCCTCAAAATGAGTTTGCTAAGTTCAAGAAGACCAATAAGCAAGTTGGTATTGACCTTGGGGTAAAGGATTTTGTTATAACTTCTGACGGCAAGGTATTTGATAATAAGCACTTCTTTAAGGGTGAAGAACGGAAGTTGAAGAAACTTCAACGTCAATTGTCCAAGAAACGTAAAGGTTCAAATAACCACAATAAACAACGGATTAAGATTGCAAGGGCATTTGAAACTATTACCCATAAGAAAGAAAATTACATTCATTCTGTGGTTAATTATTTGTTACGTCATTATGATACCATTTACATGGAAGACCTTAACACAAGTGGTATGTTGAAAAACCATAAACTTGCTAAGGCAATACAAGAGGTGGGATTCTTTAAGTTCAAGACGGTGTTATCCGCTAAGGCCTTACAAAACGATAAGAAGGTTGTTTTAATTGGAAGGTTTTATCCCTCCTCAAAGACTTGTAGTAAATGTGGGTATATCCATAAGGATTTGAAGTTGAAAGAACGTCATTGGCAATGCCCTAATTGTAGCACAAGTCATGATAGAGATTATAATGCAGCATTGAATATCCTTTACGAAGGACGTAGGATAAGTGCTGCGTAAAAGAAATAAAGAAATTCAGTAGGTATCCGTAGTACCGAATTAACGCTTGTGGACTATCCTCCTATGGATGACCGTTCAGTAAATGAACCTAAAAAGTAGTGATAGATTGAAGCAAGAAGTGAAAGCTAAAGTTAATTTATAATTAATATAGGCTTTCATATACGATGAATTAATTTGAAAACGTTAATGAACAAAAATGAAATACTTTTAGAAAAAAACAATAAATTTGTAACAAGATATGGTGGCACTTTAGAAAATGATAAACCGTCCGTCTTATATCTTCGCACTAAGGCTAAAATAACCCCATTAATAAATAAGAAAGAATATAACATAGAGGTTAATAAAATAAAACATGATTTCAAAACATTTGTAGAAAAAACAATAAAGGCATCAAAAAGCGTTCAAAATGATTTTTTATTTAATGTTGATATATCTGAAAAAAGCATGAGATATGGGAAGATTTCATTTTTAAGATATGATATATATTTAAAACCAACAAAAAAAAGAACGTTAAAAGAAAATTTACATCGTATTAAGCAACTGTCATTAAAATTAGATCAAAAATTAGAAAAACTCTTAAATTCAAATAATATTTTTTGCAAATAACAGATATTTTAATATATTATTATATAATTATTTATATATAATATAAAAAAAAAGTAATATGAAATTGAAGAAGAGTGACATTAAAAGACTTGTTGAAGATACGGTTAGAGATTTCATGAGTGCGAATGATATCGATAAATTGAAACCACAAGAACAAGAACCAAAATCCTATGTAAGAACGGGCAAAAAGATTACCGCAGATAAAGAAGGTACACTTGGTAACTTAGCAAAGAGAATGCTTTCACATGATGGTGCTGAATTAAAAAGAATTGGTAACTTACAAGATGTGAAAGAATACATTTATAACGAAGTTATGAAATTAAATGGTACAAGTGAACCACAGAAAAAAGGTTTTTTAAACGGAAGAAATGGAAGGCCTGGTATTTTAGGCGCTCGTGACTTTAACCAAGTACTGTTCTATTTAAGCAATGTTATGCTTGGTGCAGACGGAAACGGTGTGTTAAAAAATCGATTAGAAGAAAGTGATATTGAAAGAATTGTAAAAAAGGTTATTAACGAATGCCTTTATAATTTCTAAGAAAAAATAAATTACATATTATGTGTAATAATCAAAGAGTTAGGCAACTAAATGTCTAACTCTTTTTTATTTTTATATACTATTTATATTAAAATATGTAGTCTATATAACAATGATACAAAATTATAAAAATCTTAGCCAATTAAATGAGGTTAAGAAAGACCAAATAGGAACAGGCCTTCTTATAGAAAATGACGGCCATATCATTAGTCATTGCGATACTGTCAGTCAGATTAAAGAAGACGTTAATGCAGGACGTAAGTTTGTTATACCTGACAAATTTATCCTCCCTGCATTATTTCAAAAATATAACGTAAAGAATGCTAATAATAGAATTTATCCTGAAGCAATATTAAGAAGACAAGTTGATAAATATATTGAGGATAGAGTTAATAAACATTGTGCTATCGGTGCGTTAGATCACCCACAATGTCAACTTGCCAACACAAGAATACTTACAAAGTATGGTTGGAAAAATATTACAGAAATTGAGGAAAATGAAGAAATACAGACACTTAATACCTCAACAAAAGTAATTGAAACACATAAGGTACTTAAAAAAATTGAATCACCTTATGAAGGAGAAATATATCACCTCCAAAGTAATTTAATTGATTTAGAAGTCACACCAAACCATAAATTCCCAATATTTGGACAGGATCACGAATTTAAAGGATTTTTTACCGCTGAACAAATATACAATCACGAAGTACCTGACCAAAATAATTCATATATACCAAAAACTGCAACATGGATAGGAGAATACAATGGATATTTTGAATTGCCACAATTAGATGATGACATAATTGCAAGCATACAACAAAATAAACGAAAAGAAAAATATTCTACTCCATTACAAATTCCAATGAACGTGTGGATGAAATTTATGGGTGTTTATTTGTCAGGAGGATATACTGTGGGTTCTGATACGGTTCGCATATGCCAAGATGAAAAAGAAATTGCTGATGAAATAGAAAATATGTTAAATGATTTTCCAATTAACCACACAGTTACAGATAGAGGAAATGGAAGTGTGATGTTTAATATATTTGATCTTAGACTTTGTAGTTATTTAAAGCAATTTGGAGGTTGTTATGAAAAATATATACCTTACTCCATCAAAAAACAGAACAAAGAAATGCTTAAAATCTTTTATGAATGGTTTGTCATGAGCGACAGTTCTAAAAGAGGCTTTGATGATGATAAAAAGTATTCTTTTTCAACATCACAAAGAATGGTTATGGATTTAAATGAAATCCAATTAAAAATTGGATATTGTGGAAAGTATCACGAAGAAGATAAATATTATGACAGATTAATAAAAAGACGCACAATTAATGGTGAAAGTACTCATGATATGTATTCTACCATGGAATCACATGACAATGCAGTATGGCTACAAGAAAAATCTCTTACAATAACTAAAAACAAATATAACGGCATGGTTTATTGTGTAGAAGTAGAAAACCATAACTTCTATACAATGGATAAAAGTGGTTTCTGTTTATGGTCAGGTAACTCATCTTCTTTATCAGGTCATGATGTTGCAATGAACATTCTTAATCTTTATTGGAAAGGACAAACTCTTTTAGGCGAATTGGAATTAGTACTTTCTGAAGGGTTTAGAAGAATGGGTGTATGCTCAACAAGTGGTGATTTAGCTGCTACATACATTCTTAATAGCATTCAGTTAGGGGTATCATCTCGTGGTGTTGGGTCTGTAAAAAATGAAGGTGGAGTTCTAATGGTTGATGATGATTATGAAATAATTTGTTGGGATGTTGTATGTGAACCTTCCACACCAAATGCTTGGATTAAAAATTCAGTAGAGGAATTAATGCCATTTGTTGAATCAACTCAAAAGAATGATATACCAATAAATGAAAAAATAAATCGTTTAGAAAAAATTTTACTCTAAAACGTTAAAATATAGACAATTTATATGTAATGAAAAGTAATTTTTAATACTTAAATAATATTTATAATTAAATAATTAACAAAAGTTATTGCAATGACAAAAGTAAGAAGTGAATATATTAAAAAGTTGATGAGTGAAAGTCACAGCCTTGAAGAAAAACTTAAGGATGTTGCACAATCAACTATTAATTCTATTCTTGAAGAAAAAACTAACAAGAATCTTAGACAGATACTATCAGAAGATGAAAATTCTTTCAGTGAGGAAGAAGTCGATGATGATGTTGAGCTTGGAGGTTCAGAAGATACATCCGAAGAGGAAGGCGCAGAAGAAAATGACGCAGAAAATAGTGAATGGGATGACCTTGAACAGTACAAGGATGAAGACGGAGAATATGACTTAAGAAGTATGGACAAGGATGAACTTGTAAAAGTGCTGAAAGTAATGAGTCCTGACGACGCAGTACGTATTGTTAAGAACGATGATGATTCTTTAACAGTCACAGATGAGGCTAAAGATGAAGAATTTGATCTTGAACTTGGCAATGATGACGACGAAGAAATTGACATCGATGTTGAAGACGATGATGATTTTGATGATGATGATGATGAAGAGGTTGAACTTGAAATCGAAGATGATAAAGACGATTTCAGTGACGATGATGATGATGATTTTGACGATGATGTTATCGAAATTGATCTTGATGAATCAAATCTTGGTTACACCGATAATTATCAAAAGAAAACTGCAATGACAACACCTGATAATCATGAGCCTGCTAACCCACATTCCACATATTCAATGGACGGTGGCGTACCAAAAGGAACTGAAAAACCTTGGGTTGGTGGAAAACAAAAGTCACCATTTAATGATGATGTGAATGAAAATTGTGAAACAACCATCCAAGAAGGCGGCGCATTTGGTAAAGCAGCTGCAAGAACGGCAGGAAAACAACGACGTAACAATAGCAGTGGACAAGGTGGACAGCCTTACGGAGGTCGCCATAATTCAGTAGCAGGTGAATATAAAGATTACCAAGAGACCGCAGTTTCAGAGAATATCAAGAAAAAGGCTAACCAAATCTTCGTTGAAAACAAACAATTAAAAAGTCTCATGAAAAAATTACAAAATCAAGTTAATGAGGCTATTGTAGTTAATCAGTCTCTTGCTAACGTAATTAAACTAATTAATGAGAACGCAACGACTGTTAATGAGAAGAAGGAAATCCTTCGCCGATTCAATGATTGTACAACAAAAGAAGAGAGTAATAAATTATATTCCACAATCTCAGAAGAACTCAAACGTAGCGGTAAGACTCATAGCAACGTGACAGAAACAATTAATTCACAATTGTCTGAATCACGTGATAGAGCCGTCGAAACTCCTATGTACCAGTCTCAAGATTTATCAGAAACTATAAGTTTTATGAATAGATTGAATGCAATCAAGTAATTTTTAAAATTTATACACTATTTATATTAAATATAATAAAAAAAAGAAAAGTATATTTAAAATATGCGCGAATTATTAACAAGTGGTGCGGTTGGTTCTATTGAACTTAATGCACAGAAGAAAATCAGAGAAGATATTCAAAACCGTTGGAGTAATCTACACCTCCTTGACGGACTTGACGGTCACATCAAGGAGACCGTTTCAACACTCTACGAGAACCAAGCAAAGCACCTCATCTACGAGGCCACAACTGCTGATAACTCAGGCTCTTTCGAAACTGTGGTATTCCCACTTATCCGTCGTGTGTTCAGCAAGTTGCTCGCAAACGACATCGTATCGGTTCAAGCAATGAACCTTCCTATCGGTAAGTTGTTCTTCATTAAGCCCGTTACTTCTGAACGTGAATGGGATTTCAAGAACATTAATGATGGCATTCAAGATGGTGACACAGGTAAGCACGTTGGTCTTATGGGCTATCAAAGAAAGAACCGCTTCTTCGATAAGGATGCCACCTTTAACGCAAATGATAAGACACGTCGTTCATTTGAATCTTATGCACGTTACGCACTTCCCGATGAAGTTGTTCAACCAGTACAAAATGATGCCAATACTACACTTCCTGAAGTTACCCGTTATATGAAGAAGTCTCTTTACGATTTATTCTACAACGACTTCCTCTTTGACAACTCTAAGGGTAAAATCACTATTAAGGTAGGTTCTGCTTCTGTTGTTGAAATTGCCCCTAATGGTGATTATGTTGAGGTAACTAATGTTGCTAACCTTCCTTTGAACTCTCAAACTAAATCTCTTGATAAGTTGCTCCTTCAAATTGGTGGCTTCGCATCTTACAATGCAGGTCGTTTGACAGGTCCTGACGGTAACGAAATGGACACTGAAGCCTTCTTAGCTTCCTTAAAGGTTATCAATAAAAAAGCAATTGACGGTGGTGATGACTTCACATCATTCGAAGCAGGTGAAGCAATTCCTTTCCGTGTTGTAACTCAAAAGTATGGTGCACAGTTGGTTGACTACCATGAAGATATTTGCGACGGCCAAGGTAAAATGTACATCGAACTTGACCTTACTAAGCCTATGAAGAAGGCAGGTGCATCTATCAATGGCTATGTTGGTGTTAAACCTGATGCAATCGCCGCGATTGATCCTAATGGTTTAAAAGACTTGTTCAACATTGCTTGGGCACAATATGATAGCCTTGAATTGGAAACTGAAATGGGTGAAGTTTCGTTCCAATTAACAAGCGAAACTGTTTCTGTTGAAGAACGTAAACTTCGTGCAACTTGGTCTCCTGAATTAGCACAAGACGTTTCTGCATTCCACAATATCGATGCCGAAGCTGAATTGACCGCAATTCTTTCTGAACAAATCGCCGCTGAGGTTGACCGTGAAATTCTTCGTGACCTTCGTAAGGCCGCCCCATGGAAGCAACGTTGGGACTATAACGGATGGCAGAGATTAGCTGTACAGTCAAGTGTTTACACTCAAAAAGACTGGAATCAGACGCTCATCACAAAGATTAACCAGATTTCAGCACAAATCCAAAAATCAACCCTTCGCGGTGGTGCAAACTGGATTGTAGTTTCTTCTGAAATTTCGGCCGTATTCAATGACCTTGAATACTTCCACGTAACAGATGCTTCTGCTGAATCAGACCAATACAATATGGGTATTGAAAAGATTGGTTCGCTCCAAGGACGTTACAATGTAATCGTCGATCCATATTCGCCACATTGGTCGTTGATTATGGGTCACCACGGTACAAGCCTTTTGGATACGGGTTATATCTACGCCCCATATGTTCCAATGGCTCTTACCCCAACGATGTACAATCCATTCAACTTTGCTCCTGTAAAAGGAATATGCACAAGGTATGCGAAGAAGCTTGTAAATAACAAGTATTTCGGTGCTGTTCAAGTTGATGGCCTTGTGTATTTCAACCCTAACGAATTGAGATAATTTACTGTAAATCAATAAGTTACACCTCCCCTAAACAAATAGGGGAGGTATTTTTTTATGTATGATCACCTAATTTTAAAACACAACTTGGAACAAAGACTAATGGATTAATGTTTGCTATTTTAAAAAGTTTGTAGTATAATATACATGTAAATTACATATAACACATGATAAATAAATAATTTAAGTATAAGACATGAAAAAGAAAGTAGAAATTAATGAAGAGGCACTATGCAAAGAATATCTTGAAACTAAAATTGGTGTTGAATCACTTGCATTAAAGTACCATATAGGAAAGCTAAGAGTTAAAGAAATTCTAAAAAAGAATAATATTGAAATAAAGAAACGTGGTGCACAAAGTAACAATGAAGTTTTTATTGTCAATGATTTTAAAATCAAAAAATATGTAAACAGCGATGACACTCACTTTATTGTAATAGATAGCAAAAACCCGCTTTTCTGCTCTAAAGATATTGATAATAGAGGCGGAGTATTAACTTCATATATAGAATCTGAATACGGTATTAAAACACCTACATTATATGACCGTCGTATGTATTATATGCGTACGGGTAACTATTGGTGGGAACAATGGTTGACATATCAAGAAGTTGAAAATCAAAGTACTTTAAAGTGCCCATATTGTGAATGGGAAACAACGGATATAACTAATAAGTCGGGTACATTTGAACAGCATTTGCTTAAATGCCACAACATTACACCAAAAGATTATATAAGTAAGCATTCAAATACAAGCAATCTATTTAAAAATTATAAACGTGATATTCTTCGTAAAACAGAAATGGATGAATATGTAATATGCCCATTATGTCATCAAAAGTATAAATACCTGACTGAAGCCCATATGTATCATCTTCACGGTATGAGTCTACATCAATTTAGAGAAAAATATCCTAATTATGAAATAATGACACCAAGTCTACGAGAAACAAACATTCAAAATTATGCTAAATCTAATCTTGTTGTCTCAAAGAATCGTTTTGTATCTAAATATGAACACGAGATACAAGAATTCCTTAAAAACAAAAATGTTAAGTTTGAATGCAATCGTCAGATTCTAATTGGTAAAGAGATTGACATTTTAGTAGAAAATAAAAAGATTGGTATTGAATTTAATGGATTAAAATTCCACACAGAATTCTTTGGCCATAAATCTCACACGTATCACCTTGATAAAACATTGAAATGTAATGAAAAAGGGTACGGGCTTATTCATATATTTGAAGATGAGTTTGTTAAACATAAAGAAATTGTATTCTCTAAAATTTCTCACATACTTGGATTAAATAGTAATTTGCCAAAAATATACGCAAGAGATAAACGGTGTAAAATACGAGATATATACTCAAACGATGCAAAAATATTCTTGAATGAAAATCATATTCAAGGATTCGTTCCATCAACTGTATATTTAGGCGCATTCTATGAAGACATTCTTATCGCTGTAATGTCGTTTAAAAATGGAAACATAAAAAATAAAGGATGGGAATTGACAAGATTCGCAACAAATATTAAATACCAGTGTGTGGGGTTAGGCGGAAAGCTATTCAAGCATTTTATAAAAACATATTCTCCAACTTCAGTTATTTCGTTTGCTGACCGTAGATGGACGGTTGATATAAATAACAACCTATATACCAAACTGAATTTTAAAATCGAAAAAATTGGTAGGCCTGATTATCGTTATTATAACGACAAAGTTGATAAATATACTCGTTATCATAAAATGTCATTTAATAAACAGTCTCTATCTAAGAAATATGGATATCCGTTGACAATGACAGAATTAGAGATGACAAGAGAATTAGGTTATGACCGAATATGGGACTGTGGCTTAATAAAATACGTGTACAAAAAAGAGGATGCCGATTAAGGCTTCCTCTTTTCTTTTATTTTTTAGTATATTTTATATCAGAAACAATATCAAATTCAATTGAATTATGATAATATGTTAGTTCCATATTTTGTGTGACTCTTAAATCTATATGATAGCGATGTGAAACAAAATCATTTGTGTCAACAATAAAATAATTTTCATTGTAACCACGCTCAACTTTTTGCCACCCAATTGCATCTAATTCCTTATCTTGATGTCTTACATAAATACGATATTCAATTCCATCAACAGAGCGTAACTGATTTGAAGTATATGGTATATGACATTCAACATTAACCTTTCGTACATCACCTCTTATTATAGTTTCTTTATTGTTAATACCATAAACTGATGGGATAAACTCAGTATCTTCGACTTTATTAGATAATGGTAAACCGAAAGAGAAATAATTTTCAGCACCTTTAGTGACAAAGTCTAATGTAACATCAGGGAAATGTTTACCATTATAAACAATATCACTCCATTCATCATAAAACATTGTATCTGATGAATAATCTCTCGAGCTAAAGGCAATATCTACATAATAAACGCCTTTTGTGGCTTGTTTTACGGCGTATACCGCATCATTAATTGTACAGGTGGGTAGTTTATCTAAATTAACAAAAGAACCGCCCACAGAGGCGTAAAAATACAGTTTATTTTGTTTATCTAAATAGAAGTTAGTTCTATCATCTTCAATTATTTCATCATATGTAGTCTCAATATATGGTTCAAAATATGAATTGGTATGATGAGTAAAGAAACCTACATAAGATGACATCTTCTGTTCTACAACATTTTCATATGCAGGTGCGAATGCAATACCAAAGCCATAATTACATAATTCACCTGTAATATATTTGTTGAATACTTCTGTTATATCCAATTCTAAATCTTCATTACCTTTATCAAAATGTTTATATGCGAATATTATGTCAGATTTATTTCCGTTTGGGTTGGTAAATAAATCCAACTCCCTTGATAAATGTTCAGTTGTATAGATACCATCTTCATCCCATTTAAAGAAATTACGATATTTCTTCCAAGATGAGCCATCCGTAGAAAATGCACTATGATCACCACGAAATAAATCTTCAACAAAATCAAAGCCTTTTCCTTCATCCCATTCATAAGGTATAAAAAAGAAGATTAAATCAAACGATCCAACACGTAATTTATCATCTTGCATTGTTGAATCCATACAAGGTCGTGTTTCCCCTTTAAATTCTATTGATGAGCAATTAACCATCTTTAATGTATGATGTAATTTACCAATATCAGGGTATGTTTTATTTTCAACCATTTTCTTCACTTTATTATGGTCAAAATAAATCATCCCTCTCGTCAACATCTTACCATAGTTAATTTCCATGACAGGATTAAGACCCATATTAACATATTCTTGGTCTCTACTTATGGTATTACTCTTTGAAGAGTATGTTTTTGTTACTTGCATTACCGTATATAAAATTTTATTTATAATAAATAGCAAAAGGATAACTAATATTAGCTATCCTTTTTCTTTCCCGTTCTCATATCGAGTATCTCTTTTGCTTCCCCATAATATGAAGCTAACTCCATCATTAATTGATAGTTTTCAATTGCCACTTTTTGTGCAAATTCATACTCTGTTTTAAGGCGTTCCAATTCTTTCTCTAATTCAGAGTTAGAATACATCTTATAGTTTTGATTTTCATTCTTACTATCATTCATACGCAGATTAATTTATAAAATTATAGCAGATCCTTGTATTGGGACTGTACTAATCACAGGAACAGGACCTGCTTGACCCATTAAAGTTCCAGGGGGGATTTCTATCATACCTTTAATATTTAATTGAAGTTCTTTTATAATTTCTTCAATAATAATTCTTACAAATTTAGTTACTTGTGGTTCAGAACCATCAGGTAACGTAGATGTTTCAATTCCTGCTTCTCCAAGTCTTGTTACAACACTCGAAGTAAGAGCAATTGCTGAAAGCCCTGGTCTAAATGTACCTTCAACAGTAGTAAATAATGGTGGTAAACCAACAACAGGAGGTCTTGCCATGGCAATGGTTGTCTTCATCGAAGCTGCAAGTTTATCTATTCCAATATTTAAGCCTGCACCACCTGCCCCTAACAATTGTTTACCTAATTCATTAGCCATTCTTTTTGTGTGTTATGTATTATTTTAACATTCATTTATTGGTTCTTGAGAATCAGAACTAATAATATCGGCGTAACCAACAATATCTTGAGACCACCCCATTGATTGATCAAATCTACCAAAGAACATTCTTATATGCATTAGAATCTGTTTCAATAATCGAACATACATTTCAACTTGTTCAAAACTAATTTTAGTTATTAATTTTTGAATAAGTTCTTCAATGATTTTCATGAGTTCATTATATAAGAACTCCATGAATTTATCAACAACACTTTTAACAATACTTCTAATAAGGTTACCAAATCTTTCAAGAAAAGAGTTAATATCGAAATCAGTACTTAGCCCATACATTTCTAAGTTGATTAATATGAGTAAATAAACCTTTGGAGAAAGCATTGCCATCACACATTGTGTGCATAAATTAATCATCAGTGTTTCCATAAATGACATTTTAATACCAAAATTAGTATTAATTGCCAAATGATTATCCTCAACATATTTGTCCTTACTTACCTCTACTGCTGCATTAGTAATTGCACCTTTAATAATTTCTGTCTGCCCTGCTTGGTCTGCAGCATTATCCATCTCATTTAAGCCTTCAAGAAGTTTTACGGGGTCAATGTTATTATTACCATTTTGTTCTCCATGCTTACTGTATAATCCTGCTTGTCTAAGTTCTGATGCACGAAGCATACCATTGTAAGCGTCATTTGTGAATGTAAAGAAGCAATCACTCACCACCATATCCTCAGATGCAATGACTTTTTCAATCATATTTTTAATGACATCATGAATCAATTCAGTCTTCCATGAGGCAGTTGCTCCAATCATTGCAGATATTGTAAGTCCACCAAATAAACTCGTAATTAATTGAGCGGAAAGTACCTTTGGATCAAATAATTGAAGAGAATTAATATAATCGGCATTAAATTCAAATAAGGTATGCTTATAATAATAATTCTTCCTTGCTTCAGGATATTTTAAATCCTTAGCACTAAGATATAGAAGATTCTCATTAGCTTCCATAATTTGAGAGACCCTTTCGGTATAAGCACAGATTGCGTAATTACCGATAACTTTATTCATCTTTTCATTAAATTCTTTAAAAATTACATGGTCTAAAATATCTTCTTGGTATAATTCTTCGTCATATGAATTAATAATATTATCAATTTCATATAGTTTAGACATCAATTTAGTATTATCAGAATAAAGTTCACTATCTGAATTTAAATGTGGTGATTTAATAATTTTTTTATTATCTACTGCGCCATCTGATAAAATACTATATGCTGAAAGTGCTCTGTTGTATAAATCTTTTTCTTTTGCTTTAAATTGTTCTAAAAATGGGCCATTTGGGTCTCCACTTTTTTTCCACTCTTTAATTTTCTTTCTAAAGATTTTTAAATGTTTATTGGCAAGCTTTTCCATTTTATGCAAAATAATCGCACCAAGTCTATTACTATCAGCACTTTCTTTCCACGCATCATTTAAAGACATACGTTCAGATGATGGTATTTCTTTAACGTTTCCAAAGAATACATGTAACACATTATCATAAGGTGTTTGTTGTTGCATTGGTTTACCATCAGATTGTAATACATTTCCTGTTCTTGGTGAAAAATCTAAAGTAAGTATACCAAAATCTTTGGTGTATTTGTTTTTCTTTTCAATCTCCTCATTAACATTAATACAGGGGTTTGCAACACCATCATTAACAATATAAGGAGGAATTAGCACTTTATCAATATTTCGTTCAAAAGTGTTGCTTTTAGATTTTTTTTCATAATATACAGTATCATTGAAATTCTTAGTAGTTAAATCAACAGTAAATGGATCTCCATCTTTCCATTTTTTTTTGGCCCAATGTTTTTGTCCAACATTACTTTCATCTAAACTAGACTTAACATCTTTACCTTCTTTAATTAAGTCACCTTTTTTTTTGCCATCTACAACATCATCATAATCTACAAATAAACAGGTATTGTTTTTTAAATCATTAGTTATATTAATGCATTCTTTTGTCTTAAGATCGGATATTACCTTGATTTTCTTTTCTTTTGGTTTATTTGTTACACCATCAATGTCATTTTTGTCATAAATTGTTTTTTCTTTAAATTTTGGAGTTTCTAATACAACAAATAAACTTCCATCGACCAATATAAAATCCAATGCCTTAGGTGGAGCTTCTACAGAAATATCTTCAAACGACTTATAAGGGTCAAGTTTTTTTTCTATTCCACCCCACACCTTGTCATACCCATAAATAATAACCTTAACTTTTCCATCCCCATCTTTTTTATTATCAGTCGTATAATACACCATATCGCGACTTATTTTTTTAATAGGTGGGTCACCAAATTTATATTGGTATATCTTGCCTTTTCCCTCAATAAACTTATATATTTTGGTCTCATCTATTGGGACAATATTACCATTACTTGATGATGGGTTTTGATAAAAAGTAACGACTTTTCCATCAATTTTATAGTAAATACTTTTTTTATCACCTTTCTTTGCTATCCAACCTTCGATATTACTATCACCATTAAAGATGTCTTCGCTCTCGCTTGTTCTTTTACCCCAAACTTCACGATACGCAGCTTTATTTTTCATATACCAAAGAAGGCAATCAAAATCTCGTTTTCTACCACCAAAATAATGACCAACTGAATCAGTCATTGCACGATTTAAGTAAGAAGTGCTTTTTTTTGATGTTTGTTTTGTCCCGGATTTTCGACTTGGTTTTCCTTGTCGTTCGTTGCTTGGATCAATTGCGGATTGAAGTATGTCATAAGCTGATTCACAGCCATCAATACCAAAATAAAAGTATTTTCCTAACTTTCGATCAAGTGGGCTTACTGATAATTTATCAATAAGGTCAATTTGTTTAAGGTCAAAAATAATACCTTCTTTAATAGCTTTTTCATATATAATGGGGTCAATTTCACAATTAGTACCAAAATTCTGCATATTAGCGAGCAAGGCAGCTTTAAGAGAAACTTCAACACCAGGCAAAGCTACAGTTAAGAATTTAGATAGAATATCTATTATCATATCTGTACCACCTACATGTTCCAAGATGCTTTTAACGAAATCTAATTGTGTTGGGAATAATTTACCTAAAAATTTATTAGATTCATTTTGTGCTCTTTCTAACAACGCGTCTTCGAGAGATGGATAAGAATTAAGAGCCGCCAAAACACCATCAATTGTGCTTAGGGTTTCTTGTACCTTCTTCTTTTTATTTTGACTCATTATTATTTCCCAAGTTTTAATTCATATACTTCTGATTCGTTTTGCGTTTGTTCTTTACTATCCGTCTCATATAGAGTATCTTTAAAGCTATCCCAATCCATTTCACTTTCTTGAATAACTGCTTTCATGTTACCATTGAATTTAAGTATTTCAGACATTAATTTTGCAATATCCAATTTACGACCAATGGCTTTCTCTTTATTAGAGAGAAAGTCATTCATTGCCTTAGAATACTTTGCCTTTGCATCCATAGGTTGATTGTTGAGATCAGCAGAAAACGATAGTTTATTCATCTGTTCTTGAATTTCATTAACCATCTTATTTGACTCGTTATATAATTCTTGTAACAGCTCTTCTATCTTCTCTATTGAGTTAAGTTTTAACTTATAATTCTTCTTTACTTTCATTCTTTTAATAAATCTTGTTTTGTAAATAAATAGAGATTTTTATATATTTTCATGGCATTTCTAACCTCTGTTGTTGTGCATAGAGTGTACTCCTTAATGAAATAAAGAATAGATACTTTATTAAACTTACGAGAACTTGAATCATCTATCATACCCTCCCAATTATCTAAAATTTCAATAAGTGCTTTACCTAATTTCATTTCATTATTGGTAAGTTCCCTTTTATCTATACAACCATTATTAAGAATCTCTTTAATCTCTTTTTTTGTATTGTTAATAAGCATTGTATGAAAATCATTTTCTGAATATTCATCACTCACTCTATTATCTTTTTCGTGGCCTGAATAAACCATTTCATATGAAAGTAGTTTATCACGTTTCTTAATTGATTGTGTCCTTCTTAATATTAGATAATTTTTACAAACAGTCCCACAATACGAATATGCTTTGCAATTTTTTGATGGGTCAAAATTATTAATCTTTGTTATAAGGAATGATAATGTATCATAGAATGTATCTTCATACGTCTCATCAACAGTAAATAAATAATACCGTCTAATAAGGCATTCAACCATTTTACAGAGTGAGGGATAGATTTGTTTTTCAAAAATTCTATCCCTTTCTGCTTTATCTTCACACACAAGATATTTTCTAAATGCTTCTTCTTGTTCTTCGGCAAAGTAATCTTTTTTCTTTGGTTTACGCCCCCTTTTTTTTGGCCCTCCTTGTTTCTGAACCTTTGTGTCTATTTGAACAACTTCGTCACTCATTTAGTATTAATCTTGTTTCTTATCTTCTTTTTCCGTTGGTGTTGTTTTAAGACACTCTTCACGAGCACGTATATATTGTTTATCAATTTCATCTTGTGTAAATTGTTTACTACAAATATCAGTTAGACTATTATCTCTATCAATAACGTGCTTATAACCTTCCTTCGGGACTACAAATACTTTAAGTTTCTTGTTGGTTAGACGCAATAAAAATTCATAATTAAATGCAACATCAATCCAATATTTAAGGCCACCAATACGATTAAAATCATTCCGATTAAAAACACCACCTGTAATATTAAATCCATAATAATTTTCAAGACACTTAAAGTCAATATAACCTAACTTCTGTGAAAACTCCATAGCCCAAGGTGTTTCATTAGCAAATTGACGATAGCCTTCCTTAGAAATAATTTGTACATTAATTGGTAAGAAAAGGCTTACATCTTCATTTGTATAGTAATAATTTTTAACCATTGAGAACCATTTCTCATTATATTCATCATCAAACTCTAAGATTGAAAAATAATCCTCCTTAACACTTAATGCACCAAGATTAACCTGTGAACAAAAACCTGTTCTACTTGGATTAAAAATTATTTCATCTACACTCTTTACAATATCCTTATCTAAATTTAAAGGAGTTACAATATAAGTTTTCAGTTTACCATCATAATTCTTCTGACACTCCTTTACATTATTGATTGCTCTAACAAGTAGATTCTTTTCAGTTTCATCTTTCAATGCATGAACAGGTATAATAACTGCAATATCCTTCATTATTTATCCTCCTTTAATTCATTTTTTATTTTACCTTGAATTGAACTTTTAATCGATTCAAAGCTCTTAATTTGTTCGTTAATAACATCGTTAATTACAGTATCAACATTATTATTCCATTGTTCAACAGTATATTTTGCCCTTGTGTTTTCCATTGCCTTTGTTAATTCAGATGGGATATTATCCTGCATCCAAGCACCTATAACGTTTGCTAATAAATCAGGAATTACATTAACATCATATGTCCATAATCCACAATCATTAAGTGAACCGTCTTCATTTGTCATCCACTCGGGAGTAGTATCAGGAACTTTTCCAATTAAAACATTATCACAAGCAATAGCTTCAAGTGCACCATAACCAAATTGTGTATCATTATCAACCCAAACCGTAATTGCACCTTCTCTTAGCTTTTCTGCATACTCATCACGTGATAAATTTCTTAAATCAACGAATGAAATAAACTTATAAATTGGGTATTTCCAATAAAAAGTTTTAACAACTTTGTTAGCAATACGTTGGTCGCTTGTAATAAGATTTACGGTTAGTTTCTTTGGTTCAATTGGCTTTCTAAAAACAGAATTAATCACCGGTGAAAGAATCTTACTTCTCATATAAGGAAACACCGACTTAATTAGTGTTTCTTGATGTTTTGTTGTTGCAATAACATCATAAATTCCATAATTCTTCCATTCGACACCAAAAGGTATAAAATCAGTTACATAAGAAAAATTCTGTAAAAGAACAATACGTCTACAAGGCGCTTTATGCTGATAAGTTTGGAACATCAAACTTGAAAACGCCTCAGGGATAAATAATATATCAGACGGAGTAACTGTCCATTGTGAATGAGAAATATTCATGTGTGGGATTTCTGCATACTCTTTACCAAGCCAATCACCTACACCAATAAACACCTTACTTGGATCAATCTGTTTACCCTTCTTCTTTTTCTTATATATCTCAGCTTCAGTGTATTCACCCTGTAACTGATAAAGCATTGTTACTTTATAATTTTTATCTTGCAATGTCTTTGCTAACTCATAAATGTATGCAAGTGAACTATTTGGTACATTACGAGAATCAATTACAAAGAAATATATATTAAAATTATTATCTTTAATGTTAGCAATTGCTTCATTAATTCTTTCAATTGCAGTCACATCATTTACTTTACTCATCACTTTTTAACTCCAATAAATTTTTATGTTCGATTAATGTGTTATAACATCTCCTGTACCTTCAATAATCTTTTCAATGGTTTTTTCGTCCTTAATAATATCAATAAGACTATCAAATTCAAAAGTACCTTTCACTTCCTTATTATAAGGGGCATTAATCTTAAATGAATGTTTACCTTCAGGTGTTGCACTAATAAGATTTGGATTAGCAGTGATAATAATGTCAGCTTTATCCCACATTTTAGTACTATCAATTGGAAATTCAATATTACGACAACGAATACCCACACGAGCCAAAAAGCCAAGGGTAGATGGAATAGATAAATTCATTTCAAAAGGAGAGAACAAAATAACATTTGGATTCTTTTCCTCATCAAAGTTGCGAAGTGCACCATTTATCCACATATTAAAAAATGCAGGTAAATCTCTTTCCATCAAGTCAGCACGTGAATAGATCTCAAACGCACAATCCTCAAATCTAAACGAATTAAAGGCAGATAAATTTGGATAACCTTCTTCGTCTGTAAATGGGAATATATTCATTAAATCAAAATCGTTAATATCATCATATTCTATTTCAAAATCAGGATTAACGACTTTATTATATTGTTTCTTAAAGGCACGAAGATAATCTCTAAGTACCTCGTTTATATCAACAGCTATTGTCATTTTATTTTTACTTTTTTTATTATTACATAAAAGTCACAATTTCTTCTCCATCTTCACCATAGAAAGCAATATGTGGATATGTCTTATCAAGATTGTATTTTACACCACAACATTCATGTAAACACATCTTTTCCATGGTAAATGGATTATACATAGGTGGAGCTTTAGCAACAAGTTCTTTACCACAATTAGGACAATATGCTCTGATTACTTTAATGTCAGAAATAGAATTTTCTTTTAGTAACCCTTTTGAAACAAGTTCTTCATCACTAATCTTTGTTGGTTTCTCCATTGCTCTCTCATTAATACCACCATTATGAACTTCGTTAAGAGCTGCCATATTCTTACGACTATTATTAATTGCTTCTTTTATTTCCTCATTAGAGAAATTCCCTTTACGCATTTTGTTAAGAGTCGCCTCATAAGCCTCCTTATCATTTTCAGTTAAGTTGGTATTAGAAGGAAAATCCATACTCTCTGTTTCCTTTTCTACTTCTAATGCTGCCTTATATTGATCTAAAATTCCCATTTATTAATATGTTTAATTTAATTATACATAAATTTAAGAATATTTATTGAAATTTTCAACACCACTCTAAATTAACATCTTCATCGTTTTCGTCTACACTACTCCACATAAAACAACGTGGCTTTAATTTTATAATTGGCATGATTGAATCTTTAAGATACTTATCAGCAATGCCTTTTTTAAGGTATGCAATCGTCATATGAGGATGGTATTCATCATATTCACTAAATGTTTTGAATTTATCACATATTTTACGATTTGTGTTATGAAGTTTCATAGAACCGACATCACATTTAAGGACATCAAATTTATCATTATCGAACTTGGAAATATTGCTTAAAATAATAGAATAACTATTTAAATCATCAAGATAACTTTTTAATTCTTCAACATTAAAATGTTTATCTAAACATGGAACTAATGTAACATGACATTCTCGTTCGCATCCATACTCATCTTTTCCATCTTCTATATATAATTCCTCATTAGGTATTGATTTCTGTAGTTTTTTTATAAACTCAGGCATTTCATAGCCTATCATTAAAAAAGCGTATTTTCTTTTCATGGTATTAAATCTAAACCTCTGTTATCAATATATTTCTTTAAACAACTTTTACAAAGTTTCTTTCCAATTGTCTGTTCAATAATCTGCATATCCATATATTCAGTTACACTCCAAGAATCTTCTTCATTTATTTCTGCATCAATGTCACGAGCTTCACTGATTGGCATTTCTTCCATTTTCTGTGTATCAAATGTTACAACTTTCCCACAATCTGAACAAACATATGTTTCAATAGGTGCTCCACCACTTACATCAAGTACAAGTTCTTTCTTTTCCTTATTCTCATACTTTTCAGCCATTTCTTTGTTATAGAATGCTGCTGTTAAATCTATGCCATCATGTTCAATACTTGCTTTAAATCGAAGAATATAATCACCATCAAATTCAGCGACTTCTCTAAACATTATATTTTTAAAGACAAACTCCATTAAGTCGTCTTGTTTGTATGCATGGTTAGTTACAAAGCGTAGTTCTTCAACATCTAACATATCTGATTTAACACCCTTATCACGTATGCTTTCAATCTCATGAATAAACACCTTTGATCGGAATGATTTATCATCACTTCTTCTAAAGAAACGTTCAGGATATTTTGAAAAATAAAAATCAAGAATTACATGGGTTTCATCCAATCTTTTTACAACCACTTTCTTTGAAAATTCTTCCATTCTGAAACGAGGTATAAAATCACGTTTAAATTCAAATTTGTATTTTGTTTTTTTGCCACGTCCACCATTTTCAATCTGATTAATTGCATCAAGCACGTCTTCACTAATTGCATAATTGTATTGAACGGTAATAACTTCTAACCCATCAGATTTATCAAATGAAATGAATTTATTATCTTTGCCCTCTTTCTTTTTTAATGCAAGGGTCGGAGAAAAATACTTATACTTCTTTGCTTCACGATCTACCTTATAGTTTCGATAACGTAACTGCTTAACTTCTTCTGTTAATTCTCCACGCAATAAAGCCTTTGCCAATTCATGTACACCTTGGTTAACATCTTGAACGATGTTAATACCACCTTCAACACTATCAACATTTACTTGACTTAATGTTTGAGTTTCAACATTCTTAGTTGCTGCTGCAAGACTATGTGCCCATATTTTAATTTCATTAAAAAACTTAGTAAACCACTTCTTCATTTAAAACTCCTTTCTTTTCATTTTCACTTTCATAAAGACCATCTAAACGAGTCATTATCTCTTTATAAAGCAAATTATATTTAGTGTTTATTTTACGAAGTTCAGGCGATTCAAGTCTATTATTCGCACGAGCCATAAGTAGAGTAGTTTCTCTAAGCTTACATACAATATTGAAATAACTCTCTAATTCTTGTACTGACATTTGTTTTACGTCCATATAAAAATATTTTTTAACTAAAAATAGTATAAATATTAAAAAATATCAAAAAAAAATCGATACGATTCATCACGAACCATATCGATTAAAAATAATTATCAATGCTACGTTACCTAATAATATTAGGTATTCATATTATCTTCCTGTGCTTCCGTGTCCATTAATGCCACGTTCACTTTCACTTAATTCTTCTACAACCTTAAACTCTACATTAGGAAAATCTACCAATACTAATTGACCAATCTTATCCCCCACCTTATAAGGCGCATAATCCATTGGATCTAAAACAGCATGCTTAATGTATTTAATACCTGTGTTACCATTTCTAATAGCTTCCAAATCTTCCATCATGATTTTCACATTACGTCTCATTTCCATTGATGTTCGATTCTTGAATGTGAAGACAATTTCACCTCGATATATCGCAGTATCTGCAATTCCGACGCTATTTGCAAGATAACAATCTTTTTTACGGTTTGAACTACGTGGGAAAAGCAAGAAAGCTTTACCATAATCATTTTCCAAGGCTAACCCTGTATGATACACATAGTAATCAAATTCTTCATTATATTCAACATCAATTGCAGTACAATCTAAACCAACGTCTCCATTATGTGCATATGATGGGATTACTGCCCTCTCATCCAATTTTTTAATCAGAACGGTTTCTTTATTTTTCATTCTCCTTGTAAAACTTTTTTGTTATAATCATATTTTCTCTGCAATTCAACCGCAATCAACTGATTAATTGTTTTAACCAAGACCACAAGTTGATTTTGATGTGAGTTAAAACACTTATCGTCTTTATCTACGATAGTCATTGCTTCAAATTCAATCTCAGATAGTTGAATACCATGTTTCATACATAAGAATGCTGAACGTTCTCCCATTTTTAACTGCGTTTCCAATTCACCATTAAAATCGAAAAGGTATCCTTTATTCTTTTTCCAATTCTCAGTCTGTGTAATAAAATATTCGGCTTTTGAAATGTGTTGAAGAAGCAACACTCTCATAATCATTTCTGTGTTAACGTTCAAGAAAGGATGATTACGTTTACCTTTATCATTCAATCCGAATGCAAGTTCATTGATGTGATAACCCAACGTACAAAGGTTATTTAGAATAACTTCAATTAACGAACCCTCATAGCATCCTCCGTTTGCTTCATTCATGTTGAATGATGCATTTTTTAGTTTTTCACCAAGTTCGTTAATCAAACTTTCCGAGTAACAGTTGTAATCTTTCAACTTCTTAGTCCAAAGTACAAAATTTAAATTTCTTTTCTCTTCTGTTAATTCCATAATCGATAAATGTTTACATTTGTGTGTGTTTGTATTTACATCGATATTATACTACCAATTGGTTTGAAAAACAAACAAAACTTGAAAAAAATATATGACCATACTGAATTTATTTCTTCTTCTTACGTTTTCCAAGGTATTTCATCTGACATTCGTAAACATTGTTTTCAGTATCTAAGAATCTGAAATTTCCACTTTCAGTGAGGCTCATGCTCTTAATTGGATTTGTTGTTCTTGACATTGCTTCGTTTAGGGAATTAAGTTTTCTATCAATGACACGTTCAATCATTTCTTCCAATTGTAATAAAGAAAAATCAGATGATTGATGTGCAACACTCTCTTCGATGACTTGTTTATCATCATTGCTCTTCTTGTCTCTCTCCTTCAATTGTTCTTCAATCTGATGAATTGCTTGCACGCCACTTTTTGGTGCTTCATTTTCCTTACCATAGGCTTCATTCAACTTTTTGAATAGGGCGTTCTCAGGACCCATAACACTGTTTACAATTGATGGGTCATAATTGCAAGGGTTCTGTCGCATACTTTCCAAGATAGCTGCAGGTAGTTTACTTTGATTTAGTTTCTGCATAAACACGTTCTTATCTGCCATCTCAGTGAGTTCTTCTCGTCCACGCTCAGTATTCCAAGCCTCTTTCTCTTCCTTTGTTGGAACATATGGTGCTGTATACATCGCATCAATGTCTGCGATTGCTTGATTAGCCTTATTTGTTTGTTCGTGTATCGACATTGGAGTTTTAAATGTTTTCTGAGGTGTTGTCTGTTTTAACTTACTACCCTTTTTGTCAATATTCTTGGACATTGCCAATATCTTTTGTAGTTTATCGCTTGCCATTTTAAAATTATTTAAATTTAATTCAAGGTAGTTTTTTTTGTTTTTTTTTTCAAATAAAAATTCAAAGGAGGGGGTACCACTAGTGGTATAGAAATACTTCTATTATAATCCTAGAAAATAAATAAAATAAATACTATTACTAGATCTAGTATACTAGAAAAAAAGAAAATATATAAAAGAAAAAAATCATCGTTTTCCAACTCGATTTTTTAGTTCTTGTAGCGTTATGGGTTTACTTATGTCACCAAGTTGTTCACGTAGATTTGCTAATCGTGAACGATTCCCATTATCCCGATTGAGGTAAGCTTCAATTTCATCTTCATCATCGATTTCTGGTTCATCCAATACGTTACCTTTGGAAAATTTACCATTGTCCCTATTTTGAAAATAGTAATGTCCATTTCTCTTAGCTTTTTTCCCGGAAGCGTCTAACGCATTATCAAAAACGTTGTAGTTATAATCGTCAGAATAAACTTCATCACTATTTTTCTTTACATCCTGGTTCGTTTTTGGTCCTGATTTCTCTTTGCTTTGTTCAATATCACCTAACCCATCTTCGACCTTAAAGTCAGATAACGTTAATGGATTTTTTAATTGCTTACGCAATTTTTCCATTGCCCTTTCAGTCTCAGTTTTAAAAGTACCTGGGTTTTCATCAGATTTTTTCTTTGGTGACGAAGTTGGTGCATCAGTTAAATCATCACCACCATCAAATTTTGCGATATTATATACGACACTCATTGTTTCATCACCATACGGATTAAATAAATTTTCGGGTTCTTCGAAACTTTTATCGGTTTCTCTCCAAGCTGAGATTCTATCAACCCTAAAATATTTCCATTTTGGCACGGAAGTCTTTGTATCACCAAAGTCTTCAAATGCACGAACAACAGGGTTACCAGTACTTGTTAATCCAAATGCAACGGGTTGAATCATACGTTTTCCATTATGAGTCCCATCAGTACCATCATACTTGATAACCACGTATTTATGGTTATTAATAGCATTATTAATTTCACGATTAGAAACGCGTTCAAATAGCATCCCTTTCATTATTTCTTTAAGTGTCATTGTTAGGCGTTGTATTTAAAATAAATATGCCTACGCACGCGAATGTGTATAGGCATATTGTAGTGATTATTCGATTGTTCAATAAGTCTTATATTGACCTTCGGCAACATTCATTGATGTATCAATTAAGTTTGCTGAATATTCCTTAACTCTGTTATACAAACTACGCGTTAAAGATTGATTACGGGCATCATTATCAGCTCTGTTACCTGCATGGAATGAAACGTCCGTATCAAAGTTTGAATAGTTAATAACACCTAATTGTCCGGTGCAGTCAGGTAGCCAATGACTATGTCCAGCAGAACCCGTACCTTTACCTCGGTTGTCATCACCATTATCGATGTTTAATGCGTCTGGGTGTAGTCTATTATACTCATTATCAGGATTATACTCATTTCTTACTAATTCTCTGTGTCTTTCATCCATTGACACAATTTCAAGACAACTTCTCATTTATATCGTGATGTTTTTCAATTATTTTCTTTTATATAATTAGCCTGGGATTCAGAAATAATTATAGTCTTTTTTTCTATGGTTTCGCTTAACTTAATGAAATCATTATTTGCTATTGCATTTGTTGCGTTTTTTGTTTGGAATCTTCCGATTGTTGGTTTATTTTTCCTTTTATTTTGACGGTCTTTTGTATGAGATTTACGAAAAGCATTTTGTTCACCCGCATCCTTGCGTGCTTGTTTATCAGCTCTATCATTATTCTCCATACTTTTTAATGAAATATCAACCCAAGATTTCATCAATTGTCCACCCAACGTATTAAATTCTTCGCTGTCAGGAAGGATTTTATTCATGATATGGCTTAACTGTGTTAGTTCATTGTAATTAATGCCACCATCTTCTTTATCCATATTTAAAACGTTAGATAAACGTTGAAACCCCTTGCTACCCTTATCACCATCAAAAGTATTGTAAATTTGAAGTAAGTGCTTTTTAATTTCTTTACCCAAAGGTGCTTTTACCTTTCTTCTAATAAGTGTGGAATTTCCACCTTCACTTAATAAGTGTATCATTAGTTAAAATATTTTATATCATTAGGGTCAATTTGCTGTTGTAATAACCGTTTAATAAATGTAGTATTATTTCCTAAATCAGGAAGCTCTTTTTCTAATTTATTTACTACCATCGCAATCTTTTTAGGGCTTAGATTGTTTTCTCGTATAGAATCTACTAAAAGCTTAATTCTTCTTTCAACCTCTTTTGGGATAACCGTTAAATTATTAAGTTCATCACCATCAGTTAAAGCTTCAACACCATTTCCTTGACCCATACTTGCAACATCTGTGAAGATGTCGTCAATTCCATCTTTATTGGTATCACCTTGTAGGGAAGTTTTTAATGCAACTCCTTCATAGATTCCTCTTGGTTCAGTACTTGCAGGTTTATTAATGTTACCATACATTCTATATCTTGCCCAAGATTGAGCGGTTCTTTGCTTTCCAATACGGTCAGTAAATATTGGCTCTGAATTTTCTTCACCATTAAGTTTACCTTGTGCAGTGATTGTTGATTGACCATTGAAAGGTTTCGCACCATCATTTGCATCTAAGTAGTGAAAAGCATCTCCGTCAGCTTCAAGAAGTTGGGTTTCTGTTATTTTAATTATACGTTTCATTTTCAGTTCAATGATATTTATTCTTGTATAATATAAATATATTTGAATGAGTAATATTTTAAATCATAATAGGAACTTAATCGACTTTATGCTGACAGATGAGGATTATTGGGATTTTCATCTTGCTCAAGAGGTTAGTTACGGAGGGTCTTTGGGTGGTTTATCTACTGAATGCTTATCAGCATACGTGGATTTTAATGACCCAAATTGTGTTTTGTGGGATGATGTATTCTCTAAAGAGGAATATGTGTGGACAGATGCAATAAATGATGGAGTTCTATTTGATTATATTGGAGTTACAGGGGTTGATAATGGTTTTATTTCTTATGAAAAAGATAGAATTACCAACAAGGAATTTTTAGATTTATTTTTGAATTCAAAATATGAAACAGAAAGTGGCGATTTGCGTTTACATTTAAGAAAGGTAAATGGTAATAATCAGTTGTATGATTATTCAAACAATATCATACACATGGACGGAAAAGAAGTTGCTGAATTAAAAGGTGGTTTTTATCAAGGTTTCTTTAAGGGATTTGGTAAAAAATATCAAGTATTACCCTATGCTTTGGATAATGGTTGGAGTATTGAAATAAAACTAAAGAAGTCTGATTTAGTTAATGATAAAATCACATTAAATGATGTATATACAGAAAATAAAGGTATATTTTTATACATTGGTACTCGAGCAGAAAATAAGTGGTTGGAGAGATATAAGGTTGATACACAGTTTGATAAATCAAAAGCTGAATATGGAAACGGAGATTACTTTGAAAATGGATATACAACTGAGAGTTCTGATGTTAATTCAAGATATATTCAAGAGGATGAACCTTATGAATCTGATTATTTAGATACTGTGTATGGCAATGATTGTGAACATACTTGTGACATAAAGGAGAATTATATATGCCCAAATTATGTTGATAAAGAATACTTTACTAAAGGTACTCTTAATTGCAATCAATATGTAGAAGATGAATATCTTGAAAAAGAAGAGGAAATAAATGGGAATGAAACACTTTTAACATCTGATGGTTTTGATTTTAACCAACCGAATATTATACAGTATGATACAGATAATAAATTCTTATTATTCAATAGAAGTTCAGACGGATTTACAACAAAAAATTGGGAAGATGGTACAAAGGTTACAATGTATGATATTAAAAAGCCAAAAAATGTAAATTATTTCTTATTATTCAATCGTACACCTGATGGTTATACAACAAAGACAATCGATACTTTAATAGATGAAGAAAACAAAAGATACAATGTATTAGAAGACTTATATAGAAATGCTTTGGGTTTTCAAATTAAAGATGATGGCTCGATTGGTTTTAAATATATGATTAAGGACTGTGAGTCTGAGGAAGAAAAGTACGAAATTAAAGAGTTGTTTTCACATGAAAACATAATTAATGAAGATGAATGGTACACAATTAGTATTAAAATTTTACCGATTAGACCAATAAATCTTAAAAATAAGATATGTGATAATTTAAAAAATTCTTCTGCAACAAAAATGGTGATTTATATATACGTAAATGGAAAATTGAAGTTAAAGTCAGAAGAATTACCAATCTTAAATTTAAAGCCTCTAAATGACTTATCTGATAAGCAACAAGGAGTTCCATTTTCTATTTCAATTGGTGGTGGTACACAAGGCTTATGTGATGTGGTAAATATTAACTACAGAGAGACCCCAAAATACGTGTTACCTCTTGAAAAAGAGTTCGGTGGAAGTTTCGTTGGATATATTGAGAGATTCCGTTTTTATAGCTGCCCATTAAATTTCACTGAAATTATTGAAAACTATAAATACGACACCAATATTTGATTAAATTCAGATATTTATTATTAAAATAAAAAATTTTTAAAATAATGAATGGAATAACTTATTATCGTTTAAAATCTGATTATACAGGTGATTACACAAAGAATTGTGCATTGAACGGTCAAGAAGTTGACAACAACTTTTATGTCTTAGAAGGTCGTGATGTTAAGTCTATTGCCGTTAAGGATAAAGATCTCGTGATTACGTTAATGGATGGTAGTCATGTCTCTGCCGAAGGTGTATTAGATTTTGTTAAAACTGAAGATATGAAGACAAGTGTTGTTAATGTAGAATTTGATAAGCTCAATGGTGTGCTAAAATTAACAAATGCTGATGGTACAATGCAGCATATTGAGGGTTTTGCAACAAATGAGAATACGGATTTTAGTGTATCAACTGATAACACTTTGTTTGGAGATGGTTTAAGAAATGCACCATTAGGTGTTGCTCCGTCTTACAGAACAGGACAATTTAAAACAGTTAAATCTATCGTTAATGTTGCAGAAGGTGGTTCTCTACCTTCTTGTGGTAATATTATGGGTGATAGATATGTTACTTGTGAAGATATTAGTGACTATGGTTACTTATATGATTACAAAGCGGTTCGAGATATTGCTTGTGAATTAAAGAAGAGTGGATGGAGAATCCCGACAAAAGGAGATTGGGATGACCTTTTTAATGCTATTGAACCTTGCGAATGTGATAAAGACCATGAGAAGGCAGATAAGAATAAGTTTTTAGGTAAATGGGCGGGTAAACTATTGAAGTCTAAGACTATGTGGAAAGATGGTTGCTGCTCTGATTCTTGTGATACTTGTGGTAGTGATGATAGTTGTGATAATTCACATAGTGGTCATGATGATTGTGGTTGCCACAAGAAAAAGGATTGTGACTGTGAGAAAACTTGTGTTTGTGCTGATGACGTATGCTTTGATTATACTGATGATAGATGCGTTGGGACACGAGAACGAGAGGCTAACAACAAGTGTGAACAGAAATGTGATAGCCATAATGGACTTGATTCTTTTGGCTTCCGTGTAACTCCTACGGGATATGCTGATGATGGTTGTAATTTTGGTTATTTCAAAGAGCGTTCAGCTTTTTGGACTGCAACAACAAATGATGACAACACAAAGGCTTATATTAAGCGTTTTCATTATAATAAGGACGGTGTTTATCAAGATGTAATTGCAAGTAATTATCATCTTTCTTTACGTTTGGTTAAAGATTATAATGGTAAGAATTATTTTGATGTTGAGGAAATAATGGATATGGAATATCCAACCCTTCTTCTTCCGTCGGTAAAGAATGGTAAATCTATTTGGCTTTCAACAAACTTTGCTTGTGGTAATGCTTCTTTTAAACCAATGTTACCAAACAATGGTCAGGGTATAACCTTTACACGTCACTATTTCATCAATGAGTGGGATGGTTTCAAGTGGGTTAGAAATGAAATGAAACAAGGGGATACCGTCACTGTTGACAAAGCACCAAATGGAAAGAAAATGGTTGAGTACCGCGTTATTGGTAATGACTTCATTAGTGTTAATGAAATGGTTTATGATGATGTTGTGAGTAGCATTCAACCAATTCTTGATGAAATGGAGGAAAGCCTTCAAGAGGCAGATAGAACCTTGGAAGAGGAAATTGAAGCTGAACGCCAAGAACGCAAAGATGAAAACAGTAAAGTTTTAGAGGCACTTAATAATGCAACGAGAAATAGTGAAGAAGTAAATAACACTATTAATACTGAAAGAGAAGAGCGTCAGGCAGAGGACACAAAATTGAAAGAAGCACTTGCTGCTGAGGTAAAATCTCGTGAAGATGCTGATAAACAACTGTCAGATTCAATCAATACTGAAATAGAAGATCGTAAGGCAGAGGATGCAAAATTGAAAGAAGCTATTGATGCTGAGGTGACTGCTCGTACAGATGCTGATAAACATCAATTGGACGCTATTGAGGCCGAAGTAAATAGCCGTAAAGAAAAGGATGATGAACTTGAAGGTAGACTATTACAACAAGAAGGTTCGACTTTTAATTCGGAAACGGGTGAACTTACACTTAAGAGTGTTAATGGAACAAATGATATTAAAGTTCAGCTATCTCTCAATTTTGGAGAATTTTAAGATAAAATAGAAAAATATTATAAATAATGAGCAATACATATAAATTACAGTTACGTCACGGCACTAAAGATAAAAATTTTAATAAGCGTGAGGAAGTAATTGCTTATGTGGAGAATAAAATGGAGTTTGATAAAACTACCACTTTACTCCCATATGAACCTGTTCTTTTCTTCTATGGTGCTGAGGGTAAGAAAAATGCCATTATCATGGTTGGTCTTCCTGAAGGAGAAACAAATGAAGGTAAATCTTTTTTCTTGTTTGATACCGCAGATTTGAAAAGTAAAATTGAAGGGTTAGAAAGTATTATTTCTGAAAAGGGTGATTTCCAAAAGGGTATAGAAGCTGAGGCAAAGGCTCGTGCGGATAAGGATGCTGAGTTGGAAAAAGCTATTGCTAATGAGGTAACTGCTCGTGAAAAGGCCGATACAGAACTTAAGGAGGCAATGGCTTTTACGGATGATGACATAACAAGCATTATTGAAGCTTGCGGTTTGGTTTATAATGAGAAGATGGTTGACGGAAGAGTATCGTACACCCCCGACAATCATGATGAAGTTATTCGTGACGCAAAGAGCTTGGCTGATGCAATTGACAAGATTGCTAAGTTTGTTGTGCAGTTAAGCAATGAAATGTATGTTGATGTTGATGACACTGATACTGTGAAACTTACATTAACCCAAGACGAAAATGAAGGGGGTAATGTTATTACTGCTGATGTCAACATTGCAGGAAGTGAAGGGCTTAGTAAAAAGAATTTCGATAATAATATTCTTGGTAAAACTACTGACGGTCTTTATGCTTCGGCATCTATTGAATCAAGTAAGGAAAAACAGAATGCGCTTGTGTTTAAAACAAGTGGTTATGTTAATGGAGAGTTCAAAGTAGATGCTTATGAGACAGAAGTTCCATTACCGGTTTATTCGGGAGATAATGGAAAGAAGACGGGCGTAACAGTATCAGTTGATAATGATAAAGATGTTATTAGTGCAAATTTAAATGTTTCAAGTGATGAAGACAACATTCTTAAATTAGTTGATGGTGAATACACAGTAGATGGTATCGCAAAAAACATTAAGTATAAGAATAGTACTGTTGAAAAAACCTTGAATGAACATTCTGAACATATTGAAGATATTGAAGACAATCTTGATTTCATCAATAATCTTGAAGTTAGAGGTTCTGAGACAGATACTGTTAAAACTACTGTTAACAATGATAAAAAGGGTATCTTTACTGTTTCTAATGATGTTAAATTAGGCACTGATAAGTCAATTATTGTATCAAATGGTGGACTTAAAGTAAATGTTAGTGCTACATACAATAAGAGTCGCTCAATATTATTAATTAAGGTTGGTGATAATGACTATCCAATTGATTTATCGAGTCTCGCATTTGATGTGTTGAAGGATGCTTCATATGATTCAACAAATGAAGATATTGTTTTAACATTTACCATAAGTGATAAAGATAAGGTTGTACGAATACCTGCACATGACTTAGTACATGAACTTACAGCTGCTGATACGAGTTCCATTCATTTAGTTTTGGAAGATAAAATTGGTGCACAAAATGTTCTTACTGCAAAACTTCTTGTTAATCCATCTTTAGATAATATTTTAGAAGTTAAAGCTGATGGTGTTTATGTTTCAAAATCACATATAACGAATGCTGTTAATGCTGAAGCAACTGTTCGTGAAAATGCTGTTAAGAAATTAGAAGATTCTGTTGGTGATACACATAAACTTTCTCTTGCTAATAAGGAGGCAATTACGACCGAAGAAACTCGTGCAACTGCTGCTGAAAAGGCTAATGCTAATGCTATTAGTAAGGAAGTTGAGAGAGCCGTAGATAAAGAAAATGTTATCTTAGAAAAAGTTGGAAATAACACAACACTTATTGCTCAGAAAGAAGAAGCTGCAAAGACACGTGAAGCACAAGTTCTTGCAGATGCTAAAACTTATACAAACGAAGAGGTTGTAAAAGTTAATAACACTATCAATAGTGAGGTGGCAAAAACAAAGGAACGTGAAGGACAGGTTCTTGCAGATGCTAAGGCTTATACTGATGCTGAAACTAATAGTGCTAAAGAACGTGAGGCTAAAGTACTTGCAGATTCTAAGGTTTATACAGATAATGCAATTAGCTCCGTTAAGTCTGTTGTTGATACTAAAGCAAATTCCGCAGATGTTGTTAATACATACGCAACTAAAACAGAATTAACTAAGGTTCAAGATGCTGCTGCAACTAAGTCTGATGTTCATGCTGTAACCGAAGGACTTGCAGGAAGAGTAACGGCAAATGAGGCTGCAATTGGAAACTTTAATTTGAGTTATGACCCTGCAACAAATAAACTTACGTATACAGGTAAGGATGGTAGAGCACAAAGCTTTGTATTGGCAAATGGTTCACTCCTTGAAAGTGGAAGATTTGATGAAAGTAGTAATAGTGTTATTCTTGTATTAAAGGGTTCTAATGGGGAAACCAAAGAAATTTCAATTCCTGTTTCTAAACTTTTAACTGATATTAATGGTCGTGTGGTAAATGCTGAGGGAGCACTTAGTACAATTAATGGAGCTATTGCAAAACTTGCTAAGAAATTTACTGTTAAACCAACTTCAACCGTAACTCTTACAAAGAATACTGTTGGTGATGAAGATGAGTTATCTGCAAATGTTCGTGTTTCAAGTGGAACAAAACAAGGATTAAAGACTGATGGAGAAGGTTTATTTGTAAGTAATGACCTTGAAGATTACACAGTGGTATTTGGTGATGAAGGTACTGTTAGTGGTCAAACTGCAGTATCAAAGTTGTTAAGTACAACTAAATCAAATAAAGATAAGGTTGAATCTGTATCTACTGAGGTTGGAAATGTTAAAAACATCGCTGAAAGAGCTAATTCTAACTTACAGTCTGAAATCGTACGAGCCACAAGAGCTGAAGAAGCCAATGCTAATGCAGTGGTTAATGAAAAGAATCGTGCAGAATCAAAAGAAAAAGCTCTCGAAATTGCACTCTCTACTGAGGTTAACAAACTTGATAATTCTATTAAGGCAAAGGCTAACGCAGTTGACGTGTTCGACAAAGAGGAAGTAACAACAAAACTTCAAGATTATGCTAAATCTGCTGATGTACAATCTAAATTAAATGATAAGTTAAATGCTGCTGATGCTAAGAATGTTTATGCCACAAAGGAAGAAGTTCAAGGTGTTAAGGATGGTTATGCAACAAAAGTAGAGGTTAATCGTGAAGTTGAAAAACTTGATCAACGAGTAACATCTAATCAAAGTGCAATAGACAACTTTAATTTGACTTATGACGCAGCAACAAGTGAACTTACATATGTTGATAAAGGTGGTAGGACACACACATACAAACTTTATAGTGGCTCATTAATTAAGAATGGTACATTTGATAGTAATAGTAATAGTGTGGTTTTAACTATTGAAACTGCCGGTCATGAAAGTCAGGTGACAATTCCTGTTTCAGCTCTTCTAAGTGATATTAATAAGAATATTAAGACTAATGCTGATGCTATTAAAACAATTAATGATGGCTTGGTAAAAGTTGCTAAAAAATGGGAAGTTGGTAATTCAGGCACGGTTGAACTTAATAAAACGACAACAGGTGACACTGATAGTTTAACTGCAAATGTTCGTCTTGCAAGCTCCAATAAACAAGCAATTAAGGCTGAGGCTAATGGACTTTATGTAAGTAATGACTTTGAGGACTATACTGTGGTGTTTGGTAGTGAAGGCACTGTTAGTGGACAGAAAGCTATTTCTAAGTTATTAGAAGTAACTAATGCATTACAAACAACCGTGAGTGGACAATCTAATATAAGTGATTCTGCACTTAGACGGATTGATGAGAGAGTTACTGCTAATGCAAACCATATTACAGATAACAAGACAGAAATTGATAAGCTGAAAGAAAAAGTTAATACAGGTTCTTCTGATTTAACTTTAATCAAACAGGATATTTCAACTAATAAGGATAATATCAATGGTTTGAAAACTGATGTGGCTAACAATAAGGCAGACCTTACAACGCTTAAACCTGATGTTACTAATCTTAAGACAAAGGTAACTAAATTAGAAGGTGAAATTCCAACTCTTAAAACAAAAGTGACTGCATTAGAAGGTGACGTTCCAACATTGAAAACCGATGTTTCAGATCTTAAAACAAAGGTAACTACATTAGAAAGCAATGTTCCAACATTAAAAACTGATGTTTCAGATCTTAAAACAAAGGTAGGTACATTAGTTCCTGAGGTTTCAACATTAAATACGCAAGTACAAAATAACAAGAATGAAAATACAAATCTATCTAACAAGATTAATAATCTTACACAAGAGTTTAATAGTTTTCAAACTAACTTGGGTACTAAGGTTAATGAATCGGTTAAAATTAGTGCTGATTCAACTAATATCCTTGAAAAGAAATCTGATGGCTTGTACGTTAGAAACGTATTTGATGCAGGAGAATATTAATTCTTATACAAATAAAAAAGATCCACAAATTTCTGTGGATCTTTTTTCGTTTTATTCACTTAAACCATCATCGTTAGATAACTCATAAAACTTGTTCGTAATGTCTGTAATACGCCCAATTTCTACATCGTATTTATATGAATAGAAAATGCCATCATCATGTTTATCATATATCATTTCTGAAATGTTTTTGGGAAAACCTTCAAAATTAATAATATCATCAACTGATAAACCACCAATAAACTTTTGGAAAGCCTCTACTTCATCATGGATTCCATCTTGTGTTTTAATTGACATTCGTTCATCGTATTCACGCTCAATTTCATCCCAATTCATTCCACACTCCTTTTCAAATAGAGGGCGTTTGTTCATTCGTTTCCAAAAGGCAATTTCTTTATCATCCATTGTCATAAGTTGTTTATACGTATCTTGGTCTGTCGATGCATAAGGTTGCCCACTAACCAATTTACACTCAACCTCAGTAAATGTCTTTCTGTCTTTCGGTGACGTAATAAGAATATTGTTTACAGTATTACCCTTTTCATCAACTCTATATCTAATAGAAGAATCAAAGCATACAAGCAAAGGCTTTACCTTTTTATTAAACATGTCAATATACTTATCACGATTATACTCCAAATCATCGTCACAAAAGTGATCATCCTCATCATCAATGATATTATTTGGTAGTAATACACAATTGAATAAGATTTCATCCTCTTCTTGAAGATTGGGGTAAAGAGTTCTTCCAAATTCTAACTTTGTCGGTTTTCTATCGTCCTTACTCTTTTTTTTCCAACCTTTGAATTTTGCCGTATACTCTTTTTCAATTGTCTTAGTAAGACTAATTGTACCACCTTTCTTATTAGTCATTGGAGTACCATCCTCATTGAGGACATAATCGATTTTTTGACCGTTTCTATCCTTATAGAAATAATGTGTTACACGTTTAACATCTGAATCATTCTTTTTATCACCCGTGTTGATGTAATAAATTGCATCACCCATATGAACGTCAAGATTATGCTGAATTGCAAGTTCATACCACGCTTGACGTGATTTCTTAGCACCTGCGGCCGTAAGTGTGTTGCAATTATTCTTATAGGTTTCAATGCTTGTCTTAATCTTACCAATAGAGGCAATGTCTTTAAGAGGAATTTGCATATTATATATTTTTTCAATATAATCATAATACAACTCTAAAAATTCTTTACCTTTATCCACAAGCAACAAACGAATGCCTTTATCCAAGAACTTTTCAATGTATATTGGCATTTTCTTAGACTTAATGGTATTTCCTACAAGTTTAATTTCACCTGTGTCTTCATCTAACAAATCAGAATAATTCTTCCTCGAGAAATTTATAGATCGAGGAACCATTTCGTCTATTGACAAACCCATTTTTGTTCGACCGATAGAGCACTCATCGTTCAAGAAAAGGTCTTCAAATTCTGCAACATCAGCCTCAACTTTTGTAAATTTTTCACCTTTTTTATAATTTCGCCCAAGACCCTTACTAATATAAGGGTTCTCATCTGTATATCTGAATTCTTCTTCCTTAGGCATCTGAAAATTAAACCCGTCGGTGTTGTGTGCAACATTTAATCCTAACGCGTTCACCACGGTAGAGTCTAATTGTATATCAAATACAACATCGATCTTATTGTCCTCATTTTTGTTCTTAATTACATTAAGCATATTATTCTGTTTTATTGTTATACAATCTTAGTTTAATTGCTTTATTTGGATAATACTTAGTTTTTGCCTAATTTCCAACATTTTCTCTTAGAAAAATATTTAACTTTTATCAATTAATTATATTAACATGAAAATGTATAGTATTATTTATCATTATTTAAATAATTAATTAGATATTGCACATCATCATGTACAGTCTCTCCAAGGAAGGTATCATAGTTTGGTGTATTACCATAATATAATAACTTCACTCCATTTTCTTCACATAACTTTTTCTTCCGTTTGTCAGTATAAATGGTTTTGTTAAATTTTTTACATGCCCACTCAATACCTTTTCCAGCAAAATCAACCGGAAAGAAATGCTGCTCTCCTTGACATTCAATGCCAACATTGTAATCGGGTAGATAAAAGTCCAATGATTGCCTCCCTAACCAATCAAATCGTTTCTGATAGTCATAAGTTATTCCAACTTCATCCAAGTAATTCATTACATCACGTTCCAAATGGCTTAAATTACATTTGGGACAGCCACAACCTTGTATGTGATCATTTGGTGTTTGTTTAAATTCTCCATGCTCAGGGCAAATGATACAAACCTTGGTCATACGGTTCTTATATTCTACCTTGTCATAGTTATATTTACCCTTATGAATTTCATTAGCCTTCTTAATAAATTCTTCTTTTGACAAACGACAACGTTCACCTGTAGCTTCATTACGGCATTTAGGGCAACCTTGACCTTTGATGTGATCAGCAGGCCTTTGCCAAAATTCTCCATGCTCAGGGCAAATGATACAAACCTTGGTATGAGCATCAACATACTTCACTTTGGAATAATCATATTTATCACCATGAGCTTCATTAGTCTTTTTAATAAATTCTTCTTTTGATAAACGTTTACGATTACCATTGTCTTCATTTGCACATTTAGGACAACCTACACCTTGGGTGTGGTCAGCTGGTCTTTGTTTAAATCCACCATGTTTAGGACAAATAATACACACATTGGTTTCACAACTATCATAATTCACCTTGGAATAATCATACTTGTCTCCATGAACTTCTCTTGCTTTTTTAATGAAATCTTCTTTGGATAATGTTTGCCTTTCACGAGTTTTATCACCCTTACATTTAGGACATCCATGACCATTGGTATGGTCATTTGGTTTTTGCCAAAATTCTCCATGCTCAGGACAAATGATACATACCTTGGTATGAGCACCATTATACTCCACCTTGTCATAGTTATATTTACCCCGATGTACTTTATTAGCATTTTTAATAAATTCTTCTTTTGATAAACGACAACGTTTACCAGTAGCTTCACCTTTACATTTTGGGCAACCATTTCCATTTGTATGAGAATTTGGTATTTGCCAAAACTCACCATGTTTTTTACAAATGATGCAAACCTTGGTTTTATTATCCTTATAATCTACTTTTGTATAATTATACTTGTCTCCATGTTTTTCTATTGCTTTCTTAATAAATTCCTCTTTTGTTAATTTCTTAGACATATTTTATAAATTATAAAGAATTTTTAATGAATTGGAATACTGCCAAATCTTTTTTTGTTTTGAATTTGTCATTTTTATGTAAGTTAAACCATATTTTTTTTGTTAGCTTATCAGCATTCATTATAGCTACAGTTCCACCATAAGTTTTAGATACATAGTCATATTCTTTTTGGGTTAATGTATTAAAATCAGTGTAGATACTTTTATCAGTATGATATTCAAGCCTTGTGTTTGGCTTAATTTCACTTGGTTTGATTTCTTTCTTATCCTCTGTAAAAAGGCTATGATCTTCCGTTACGTCGATGGACATTTCTCCTTCACTGACAGTATAAATTGGTTTAGAAGTTTTGTGACGATAAATATAACTTGGTTCACACCACCCACTTCTACATAACACTTTATAATTCTTTTTGCTATAATCATACTCACGGCCAAGAACATCAACTTCTACACTATCTTCATCTATCATTTCAGCAATGGTTTTAATGTCAATAAGATTAGAATCGTTGTATTTAACAAAAAGAGGTGTATCACCTGTGAAACTATCTCCTACAATTGGTTTATATCCAAGTCCAACAAAATGGCTAATCATCAAACGAAGTGATTGTCTTCCACAACAAGTAGTCTCTTCTGCTGCATCAATATCAGACCAATTAAAGCCACTTGTATCACCACTTCCGAATGCGCCGAAGTAACTATTACCGAGAATTTTTAACGGTAATTGTTTTTTATCATTACTTGCAGATTCAGAGGCAAAGTCATTCATCTTCTGTTCAGTTTCAGCATATTCTTTTGTCCCCTTGGTCATTGTTTCAAGTAACTTTCTCATCTGCTTTGACTTACCACCAAACTCAGCCTTCAAGCCTTTATATAACTCACGCTGTGTGAGCACATATTCAAGCATTGCCGACATTACACCCATAATATCAATATTTGTCTCGATACCATAACTTAATATAATTGACGGATAAAGTGAGTTATAGTCAAGTTTTACAACGCGGTCTACATATCCTACTGTAAGAAGTCGAGAAAGGCCACCTGTGAAAGATTTACGTGGTGTAAAATCAGGCAAAGCAAGCCCGTTTTCATAAGACCATCCCATAAGAATATATTTCCATAATGCTGCAGTACCTGTTGTACAAGTCTTTTCAAATGAAATAGGGAGCATTTTACCAACAAGGAAGTTACTACCGTTATAACGGTGCTCTACTCTATCCCCCTCCCAAAGGTCATCCAACAAATATCGTTCAGCAATATAACGACCTGTTACAAATTCAAATTCTTCATTAGTTTGGTTATCAATGAGTTTTGAATCATAGCCATTGAAAGTGTAACGATTTGTTACGACACCATCACTATTAGTAAAAGTTTTTTCAAATGTTTTTGGTTCAGTTTTAAACCAATTACCATTATCGTCGTTAAAGGCATAAACTTTATTTAGATTCAACCAAGTCTCATCGATAAGTTTACCTTTAATATAAACACGATTTTTCTTTTTGATTTTGCTATACGCAGAAACGTATTTCAAATCGGCCTTTTTCATTGAAGAATCAAGGGCTTGTGCACGTCTTACAGCTTGAAGTGAGTCTGTGACATTATGCCCCCAAAACACAGTTGGGAAATAATACTCCATTTCACCACCTAACTTAAGCACAGCCTGTTTGTTCTTCTTATAAATTCCAACTCCATTGAAATAATCCTTGGTAAATTCCTTCATTGAAGTACCTGCAAGTTCAAGTCGTACTGAGATAAAGTTCCAGTCGAAGTTTTCAGTATTATGGCCTGTAATCACATCAGGATTAATCTCTCGTATAATCCGAAAAAATTCATCGATTGCTTTAATCTCATTCTCAAATTTTTCTGATTGTGTATCACCTTCAATAGTAATAATCTTTTGATAACCCTTATTAGTGCGAATACCAATCTGAGAAATAGCATTAACATGAGGGTCAAGTCCCTCGGTTTCCAAGTCCCAAGTAAGACGAAGTAAGTCATCATAATCGTTATAACCCTTAAACAAACGCTTACCTGTGCTAATCATATACTGTTCAGTATTTGATACAGCAATAAATTCTTGGACTCGATTACTACTATCATCTTTTCTTCCATATACAGGACAACCACCGTTCTCGAAGAATTCAAGGAATTTTGTATATGACATAGGAATTTGCGCATAGAACATGAAACGGAATCCATTTTCCATACGCTCAGGTGTAATACCATCTGAATTATTTGTGCGCAATGCCTTTACTTTAATCCCATAAAGGCGCATTTGTTGCTTTAATGTTTCTCGATTACCATTATATAATTTCGTACAAACACTAAGTTTACACCATACAAATGGGTAAAAATCATCGTGTTCAATTCGCATTTTACCATCTTCATCACGATAAATCACGTGAATTTTAGAATCATTATAATCACCTTCGATTTTAATGATTCGTTCTTGTGGGTTAGAACCATTTAAGAATGATTCAATTTGTTCTTTACTTACTTCTGCCATACTTATTAAACTTTAATTTTCCGTGGTTAAAACGCCTATTGCGGCATTATCATACGGATACTACTTTAATATATACCACAATCTTGATAAATTTCCAAATGCTTACTATTCTTTAATATTATGATAGGAAGCGTATATTTACTCTGTGATCCGTCCACAGATTTATTTAAAATTGGCATGACACGAAGTTGTGTAAGTAAAAGAATAAAAGAATTGCAAACAGGCAATTCTTGTGAAATTCATTTGGTTAAAAAATTTGACACATCAATTCCTTCATTTATAGAATCGAGCCTTCATCGTCATTTTATGGCTAAACAGTCGTTAAATGAATGGTATAATTTAGAACTACAAGATATAATTGATTTTGAAGAAACGTGTAATTATTATGAGAAAATTGCGGAAGCTATGAAGGATAACCCATTTTTTAAGTATAAAAAAACTTTAAGTTAATAACAAAAAGAAACCTCATCAATTAATTTTTGATGAGGTTATTTTTATGTTGTTTTAATACTATTGTCCATGATATTAACAATAATGTCTTCATATATTGGAACTATCAATTCTCCTTTTGGGAAAATTGTATCACCACTTACAATATCGTTTAAAAACTTTATTTTAAATTGTGCGAGATAACGCCCTGCTTCCTTAGTGTCACGAGTTTTCCATCTATATTGAATCTTAAATCTGTCTTCACAACCTTGTTCTGTTGAATTAACTATATTTGCTTGGGCATTAGCTATTTTCCATATACCTGTATCTATATTCTTCATGGAAAATGAAATGTCTGCATTTTGTAGTGCTTCATATAGTTTACGAAAGGTGTTTCTCCCATTCATTACAGGCTCGATTTCAAGATATGGAAGTGTCGCATCCTTATTTATATTAAATTGTTTCATTCCTTACCATCTAATGATTAACTAATTATTTTATTGTTATACATCTTACCATAAATATACATTAAATTAACTAATAAGTCTATTGTCACCTCAGCACCATCCTCGTAGTTAATCGGGTTTGGATAATGAATTTCTTTAACAAGACTTCGTGGCGATTCTACTGTATGGCCAATAAACTTGTTTTTATTAATGAAATCACTTAATGTACCGTCATTTTTGCTACGACTAACCCACAAGAAACTTCTTTTATCATTACTTTCGTATTTTCCATTTAGAAATAAGTTCAGTTTAAATGCAACATCCTCATATTCCTCAAAATACTTCATTTCTTGTTTACAAGAGATATATTCTTCGTTATAAGCATTATGACTATCAAGTATAATCTTGATTCTATTTTTATTGTGTTTGATATAATCAGTTAAAGCCTTAGTTTCTTTTTGTGTTGTTTTAATAAAGTCACGATTTAAATCTTTATTGTTGGAATTATTTCGTTTGTTATTATTAAAGCCATATACATTTAAACAAGGTATGATTTTAATTACGAAATTACTTGTAATGAAACGTGACCATTTGTTACTTGTTAAAAGAAATTTAACGGTTTCATATATTCCATGAATTGAGGTCTTTTCATCTCCGTGAACGCCACCAACAATTAATATGATAGGTTTTTGAGTTTTCGTTTTATCAAGTGTGTATAATTGAATTGGAGATCCATCTTCACAATGTCCAATTGGTTTTTCACGTTGAAAGAAATCTGAATATTCAGATGTTAATTCTCCGTATTGTTCAATTATATCTATGATTTTAAGTTTATTAAGACTTTGGTTCACTCCATTACATAATTTTGGACTTTTGTATAACTCAGAATCATCAACATACTTACTTTTATAGGCGTATTTTAACTTATTTAATTGTTTAGTATCTATTATTACGTCCATTGTTAATCTAAACTTTTAAATAAATATCTGAGCGTGAATAATATTATATACAAAAAAAAATGAGGAAGCAACAATTGTTCCACATTCATCTTAACATCGTCTCTTTTTTAAAGAGAGTTTCGCACATACTTAAATTTGGATTAAAATTTGACAGGTAACATTCCTGATGGTAACATAAGATTTGTGTTCTCTTTAATGTTCTTCTTCATTGTGTTAAATAGTTTTTTAATCTTTCTCATTTGTTTTAAATTTATTGTTATTATTTTAATTTATTTCTATAATAAATACTACGAAAATTTACAAAATCAAATAATTTGATTAAAAAATCACACATTTTATTACATTTTTTTGCTTAAAATGTTGTTTATGTGTACAAATGTAAACAGTACATAGCAAATGTATAGTATAATAATTAGTGTATATATTAACGTTATACTTGATATTTATATAAAACATGTAACAATAAAAAATGATTTCAGAAGAAAAAAAAACACTGTTTAATAAAGTTAGAAGTGAACTTGGTGCACCTGTGCGTAAAGTAGAACTTACTGATGACCAACTATGTGATTTGCTTGATAACGCTGTGCAAGATTATGCAGAAAGAGCTTATAGTTTTATTGTTGAGGCGAATTGGGCTAATTTTTATGGCAAAAATTTAACCAATATTGATCTCGCTTGGGCTTTTTCTGTTAGAACCTTAGACCTTGCTAAAGACTATTCTTACTATTTCAGTAAAGAGGTCGGATTACAACAAAGAGGGCCTTGGGAGTTAAAGAAAGACTTTGTAAAACTTGAATGTGGTAGGCAAGTATATTCAATTCCCGCAGGGCGTGAGATAAATAAAGTAATGTGGGTAACACCGCCAACCACTGATGCTGCAATGTGGGCTAATTATGGTGGCTTAGGAGTACAATTTGGCGGTGGAGTTATGGGACAAATGGGTCTTGGTTCAGCAACTGCGTTTGGTGGAATGGGTTCAGCATACGGAATGGGTGTGGGTATATGGGCATTACCTGCTTATGATGTTGCCTTAATGGCCGCCGATATGAAAACAAAGAATGAATTTCTACGTTCAGACTTAGTATATAAAGTTACGGCAGGACCTAATGGTACACACCTTTTACATTTAATGTCAACACCCGGTAGTCCGCTAACGTTTGGTTTAGGTGGTCATAATTTATATTCACTTAATAATTGTACTTGTTGGTATACGTATTATGATGTGAGTGGAAATGAAGATGAATGCCGTAAAAATAATCTTGGGGATATTTTAATGACACCTGACCAAATTCCATTGGAAAAAATGGATTTTGAATATCTTAACGCACCAACACAAAATATTGTCAGAAAACTATTGACAGCAAAAGCTGCGAGGACACTCTCATTTATTCGAGGAAAATTCAGCGGTCAACTAAATAGTATCGCAAGTCCGCTAACTTTAGATTATGCACAATTCGCAACTTTCGCAGATAATTTAGAAACTAAAACATTAGAGGATTTAGATAAACGTTTAGAGAACCTAAGTCCCTATAAAGTAATGGAAAACCAAGCAAATATGGTGAAAAATATGATTGAAATTAAGAAGGGTACACCACTACCAATTATGGTAATTTAATAAAAAGTATTGGAACACAACCACTTATTTTGGGTGTTATTTTAAAATGTTTTTTAAAATTTAAATAAATAATATTATATTTATTTGGAAATTAGATAAGAATATAGTATAATATAATTGAATTAAATAAAGGAACAATGTTACGAGCAATTAAGGTACGATTATATCCAAATAAACAACAGGAACAAACACTCAATAAGGTGCTTGGTTCATATCGTTTTGTCTATAATCATATGCTTGATCGGAAACAAGATGCATATAAAGCAGATAAAACAAATCTTGGATTGACGGAACTTTCAAAGTACTTTCATGGAACATTGTTGAAAGATGAACAATATGCTTGGCTGAAGGAACAGAACACAAGGGTAATGAAACAATCCATTAGACAAATGCTTACCGCCTACGATAAGTTCTTCAAGGAACATAATGGTTTTCCAAAATTCAAGAGTAAGAGAGATAAACAATCAGCTTTATTTCCGAAACTTGCAATATCAAAGAAAAATACATTTGATACTCGTAAGATAACACTTACGAAAAACTTAAAGAACATATCATTTCGTTGTTCTGATTTATATCATAAACGTTTGCAGAAATATAAGGGTAATATAAGGAGGGCAACCTTATCGAAAACCAAGAGTGGGAATTTCTTCTTATCCATCCTTGTTGAAATGAATGACAATGAGTTTGTCAAGTTTAGTAAAACGGGTCGTGATGTTGGTATTGACCTTGGGGTGAAGGACTTTGTCATAACTTCTGATGGAGAAGTGTTTGAGAATAAGCACTTCTATAAGAAAGATGAAAAACGCATTGCCAATTTGCAACGTCAATTATCGAAGAAGTGTAAAGGGTCAAGTAATTTCCATAAGCAATGTAAAAGAATTGCAAGGGTTTTTGAAGCCATAACTCATAAGAAGGAAAACTATATTTATTCTGTGGTTAATTATTTGTTACGTCATTACGATACCATTTACATGGAAGACTTAAACACAAGTGGTATGTTGAAAAACCATAAACTCGCCAAGGCAATCCAAGAGGTGGGCTTCTTCAAGTTCAAGACTACGTTACAAAACAAGGCCTTACAAAATGATAAGAAAGTTGTTTTAATTGGACGATATTATCCATCATCAAAGACTTGTAGTAATTGTGGGTATATTCATAAGGACTTAAAGTTGAAAGACCGTCATTGGTGTTGCCCAAATTGTGGTTCTTATCATGATAGAGATTACAACGCAGCATTGAATATCCTCTACGAAGGCCGTAGGATAAGTGCTGCGTAAGAAAATAAAAATTCAGTAGGTATCCGTAGTACCGAATTAACGCTTGTGGACTATCCAACAATTAGATTTCAGCATTGGTTGTTACTTTCATTGGGGTAGGTTGAAGCAAGAAGTGAAAACTAAATAAATTATAGAGTTTATTAGATTTTCATGTACGGTTTTACTATTGATGGAAAACCTGTAACATATTCTAACCATGAGTTACAAGTTGGAGATATAACAATTGATGCTGATGATTTCTTAAATGCACCACTTTCAGAGAATAAACGTTATAGTAAACTTAGAAAGCTTGTAGAAAGTAAAATTAATGAGTTTGATTTAGATGAAATTTTACAAGAAGAAAGAAAGCGTAGAATGGTTGAAAAAATTTCTGAATCTGTAATGCATAAACTTTATAATAACAAATTTTAGTTACTATTTATTATAAATAATTTTTTATAACGTTATGAAGAAGACAGTAAATAAGAAGCAATTTGAAAATTTGATTGCAGAATGTATTCAGGAAGTTATTTCAGAATCTCAACAGATTAAACCAAAGAAACCAACACGTAAAGTAATGAATGAGGCTCAACTGCAGCATTATATCCAAAATATAATCAATGAGGAGCTTGAAAATGAAGGCATGTTTAATCAAATTAAACAAGGTGTAAAAGGTGCTGCTGCAGGTATGTTCGGAAAAGGTCGGGGGGGGGGGTCTCGTCGATCGTTTTAAGGCTGCAAAAGATAATGCAACTAAGAACTATCAAGCACAAGGACAAATTGATACAAAGCAAGAAGTATTTGATTATTTGACAAACCTTGTAAACCAAGGAAAGGTTAAGCCAGAAACGACGGTTTATCAGTTAATTGGAAAAGGTAAAAATGGCTACAACCAAATTAATCACTTCCAATCAAGTATGAGTAATCTTCAAAGAGGTATTTCTAATAGAAATAATTTCTAATCTTTATATTTTGAACGCAAAGGAACATCATCTAGGAGTTTTAAACCAAGATGATGTTTTTTATTTAATCTAAGCATTTCAAACGCAAATGGCCAAGTGTGGTGGAAAGAATTTAAACATTTTCCAATAATACCATATGTACAATGAATATACATGTGAACCATTTCGTGTAATAAAATTTTCTTAACTATTGTTCTATTCCATATATATTTTCCCCCATTGTTAAAATGGATTTCTTTTGATGAAGGGTAGCATTGTGCAGGATATGTGCTTTCTTTTTTTAAGAAAAACTTACATTCAGGCAGCTTATTGTAAAAATAATTCGCATTATATTCTTTATACCATTTCTTTAAATCCTCTATCTTTGGATTGCGTGAGGCCTCTCCATCAATATAATACCTTCCGTTAATTTTTTCTACTTTGCATTTATTATTCATCTGTATAAACATTATCTATTATAATAAAATATAAAGGAGACAGCTTAAACTATCTCCTTTTTTGTTTTTTTAAACATATTTCATATATAAGTCTCTTTTTGCGAGCATCTCTTCAACATAGTCAAGTGAATCACCATATTGTATAACTAAACGTGGTTCGGGATATTCTTCATAACCTGAAATGTCTTCATAAGCTAATGCTGCAATGTTATCTTTAATGTCCATAAAAGATACACAACAATTATCTTGCCCTAATGTAAGTTTAATATCTGTGCGTAATTCTTTTACATAGTCATAATCATCTTGAGAAGGCTTAGTATCTGATTCATTGCACACAGGAACTTCATTCCAATTTTCAACCCAAACAGAATCGGGGTCTTCACTAATCAGAAACTCATATACATTATTTCCATCATTATCTTGTCCAATTTCTTGGACATAGATAACAGATAAATTTGAAGTGTCGATTTTCTCTTCCATATTATTTTTCATTTTCCTTTTTAATTGTTTCATTAAGGATTCTTTGTTTTTCCATTACTGTTTGATACATGTGTTCAGAAACAGAATCGGTAAACAATTGGTAAATGCATTCTACATCATCTGTGGACGTTAAACGATAGATTCTATCCTCTGCTTGTGCGTTGTCAGCATAGACCCAACTATAACTATTAAAGATTAGAGTATGTGCAGCTGTAAGGCTTAAACCAACGGATGCAGCAACAATATTACCGACAAATACCTTAACTTTTGGATTATTTTGAAAGGTATCAAATGCGTGGTCTTTAGCCTTTGAAGTCATTTTTCCATCATATGTAACACACTTTGCACCGTAATATTCTTTGAATTTCTTTAATTCATCAGTAAAGGTACACATAACAACAACTTTTTCACCATCCTCAATTTTTTCATCTACAAGTTTAATTGTATTTTCAACCATTTGATTGGCCAAAAATTGTCGTACAAGCATTCCTTCAACTAATTGTCTATAATCCTCATTGGTTTCATCACCAATTTCAGATTGTGCACTAATGTATTCATCCCATAGTCGGTTATATTCTTCCATTTGCTTAGGTGATAAATCATAATATCGTGTAGAAACGGTCTTATTAACCATATCAGCCATATCTTTTAGTTCTCTACGAATATATAGGTGTTTTACCTTCTCTTTTAACTCATCTAAGTTGGTGGCTTCTGTTGGTAATAGAAGTTCTTTACCCCTAAATGTTCTTTTCTTAGCACCACAATAACGTCTCATATAGTACATGTAGTCTTTTGTTATATTCGCATCTAATAACTTTAGAACATTATAGAATCTCACAGTGTCTTTAGTAATAGGAGTACCTGTTAATAGAAATACATTAGGTATTCTTGACTTTTTCAAGAAATCCTCAATTACTTGGTATCGTTTAGCCTTTGGGTTTGATAATTTGTGTGCCTCATCAATGATTACACAATCAAATTCTTCTAAGAATAATGGGCTATTCTTTAATGCATTCTTAATGTCTTCTTTTTTACGGCTTTTTTTCATTTTATATTCAAGTTGGCCGTTAGATTTATTACGTACGGTAATTGGAACTTTAACTCTTGTTCGAGTGCCGTCATTATTAATGAGTTCTTTCCATTCATAAGCAACCTCTTCGGCAACTTCATAGAATCTTTGGACAATATCATAATTTACGATTGTAAATTTATAATTTGATTGCCAATCAGAGCCATTAATAACTTGAATATTATTCTTTGGTTCAAATATTTCAATTTCCTTTCTCCAAGTTGTTTTCAACGAAGCAGTCGTAATAACTAAAATCTTTTTGAAACCACCCAAAATGGAAGCACTAATTGACGTTGTTGTATTATGTGTTACAATGTAGTTATTTGTCAAATAACTTTCATCAGGTGAATCAACTTTAATACACATTGCATCAGCCTTTTTAATAAGTTTTACCGACTTTATTGATTTAAACAAATCTTCTTCATATAATTTATCATTTTTGTATTTTTCAACATTACTTCGTTCCTTAAATGGACAAAAATTTATTTGTATGTAAACAAGATATTCAATATGCTTACCATTGACTGATTCAGTTATCGTAGCTAAACCACCAAGAGATTGTACCAACATACAAACGTCTTCTGCAAATTTCTTAGAAAATGTTGGGTAGAAAGGTTTATTATTTTCTTTTGCAATATAACCATTAGAGTCCATTAAACCTTTTAATAATTCTTTTCTATTTTCAATAGAATCAATCAAATATTCATTAGAAATTAAAAAACTTAATTCTTTTCTACCACGGTTGACATTAGAAATTTCCTTTCCTTTTGAATATGGGTCAGTGAAAACATGTTTTTGCTCTTTATATTCTACAGGCTTGGTTATTGGTATTCTGAATTTATAGCCATCAGTCTTACCATCCATTCCAATTCCTTGTGAAATAATCTCCTCTAACGACATTACTTTCCACTCATCACTTCCTTTTGTTTGTACAATCCATAAGTGTTCTAAACCACAATTAGTTTTAGTCCCATCACTGAATTCAACTTCGTAGATGTCTTTTTGTTTGTGTGGGAAAACCTGCAAAACATTATGTTCTTTTCCATCACTTCCAAAAATTTTATCACCAACTTTCAAATCCCCAAAACGTACAAAACCATTTGGTGTGGGAGTGGGAGTGTCTAATTCTTGAAGTTTTCCAAGACCCATACTATCAGCTAAGATGCATTTTTTGTTGGCCAATAGAAATTTAACCCCCTCTTTTTGGTGTTCTTTAAGAGGTCTTTTATTATCAACACTTGTGAAGTCTACTTCATATGTTTTCCAATCAACATCTTCCAACTCGTTCAATATAGAATTTTTGCTTATATACATCAATTGAGATGGGATGCTTTGGCGATATTGAACATAGCAATGAAGGCTATTACCCATTTCACCAATAACGGTTGAAATTCTAATTTTTTGTGGTGTAAAATCCAATTGATATTTATCTTGTAATTTCAAACCTAATTCACCTGTTATCTTCACTGTTTTATCAACGATATATGGTTCAAAATCATAGTTTGTTAAAATATATTCAACATCAAAATCAGTTAGAATGCATTGACCGACAGAATAGAGTTTTTGAAGGTAGATAATTCTGTTATTTCTACCTTTATACTCCTTCAAAATGTCGTATGCTTTATCTATATTATTTTTATTACTCATTGATATTTATAAAATATATTAAATTATTAATAATATCTAGTAATATCTAGATCTAGTAATATTATTATTTATATATATTATACTACTCAAATTGATAAAAAACAAATATTCATTTCAAAATGAACAATAATGGAAATATAACACCAATAAATCGGAATAATTTATTTTATTCCGAAGAAGATTTTGGTTTTGAAACAGATTTGATTGAAGGTTATCTTGAAGAAGATATAAATCAGACTGTTGTTGTGTATGAGGTTGATCGAAAACGAACAAATATCAATGATGCTTATAAAGAGGCGAAAAAAGATACAATACGTTTCAAGCCTCCAAAGGAAGTTCCATGCATGTTTGAAATTGAGGATGCTCAATTGAATGCCTTTGATTCACAGTCTAATACAGGTACTTATCAAGTTAGTGGTAACTTGAAATTATACATAATGCCAAAGACATTAGAAAAGTTCAAATGTGATATTAAACGAGGCGATTACGTTGCAATCCAAATTGATACAAATAAGATGTCGTATTTCACTGTCACTGATGATGGTAAGGTGAATAATAGCAACAAAAATATAATTGGTGCATATAAGGTGGGATGGAGAGTTATTAGTGCTTCACCTGCACAAGAATTTAACGGAAAATAATAAAATGAGAAGCACACAACCAAAAAAGAATTTAACCTTTGTAAATCTTAAGAAAAAAGAAACAAATGGGAATCTGATAAGAAAAAGTTATGCACAAGATATTGTGCATAAAGCACCTATATATCCAAAACCATTAGAATATGTTGATATTGATAATGCATTTAAGGAGTTTGTTGAGAAGGATTTAGGGCTGACGATTAATGGGAAGGATGTGCCAACATTTACGTTGTTTAGTAATCAAAGATTTTCAGAATATAGTCAAACTTGGGAACATTCTGATGAAGATGGAAATTTAATACTTAATTTTAAAACAATAAATAGAACTACAAATCCACAAGGTGGTGAAAACCAAGGTAGTCTTTGGAATATTCCCGGTGAAAGATTTTATACTATTTTACAACGTTCTGTTTTAGAGGATAATGGTACTGAATCAATTGAAGTATATTCAATGAAACAGCCATATGCTGTTACCTTAGAATATCGTATAAGTTTTATCACAGATTTATTTGAAAATCTAACAACATTTAATGAATTAGCTAATGACTTATTTAAGTCAAGACAGTTTTATATCAGACCAAATAATCACTATATACCATTGATTTTAGAAAGTGTAGATGATGAGAGTAAATACAGTGTAAGTGATTATCGATTTTATGTTCAAACATTAAAGATTAAGGCCTTAGCTTATATAATTCATGAAGAAGACATTAAGGTTGAAAAATTCCCAAAGAGACTTAACGTTGGCTTTGTTGGTGAAAAGAAAAAACCAAAGGTGGATATTGATATAGAAGATGATTTAGAAAACCAAAAAATAAAACTATCCTTAAACTTTAAAGAGTGGAATGATAAAGCCGAATTTGTGATTGATACTGATATGTACATTCAAGATGTTGTTAGAGATAATGTTAGGGCAATGCGCATTTTCGTTAATGATACTCCAACATATTGGGATAAAGGGTTTAGAGTGAATAACGGGGATCGAATCAGAATTAGAATAACACAATTTGATGTAAAAGATAAAGCGAGTGTTATATTTAACGGAATAAACCCAAGTTATACTTTTAATCCAAATTATGTGCCTGAGGATGTATCTGAAGAACCGACAAAGTATCAAGACATTGAAATAGAATGAATTTAATGTTATTTTTAAATAAAAAATAATATGAATATTTCTATATTTGAAGTGTTTGAATTGAATAGAGTTTTACATAAATTGCTTGAACAGCAATCTTCATATAATATTCAAATAGCTTTTAAAATTCATACTTTAATAAAGTGGTTAGATGAAACAGAAAAGTTTATTTTTGAACGTCTTAAAGCAGTGTTTGGTGAAGTAGAAATAGACATGAATAATCCGTTATATGCAGCGTTTTTATCTTCTCAAATACCATTTGTTGATACGTCTTTAACAGTCGCTGATTTATTAGAAACAAATGATGATGTAATGGTAGATGTTAAAGATGTTGATATACTTGAAAAAATGTTGTATAAAACAGATAGTTAAGGTATTCTCTGTTTTTTTGTGATATTTATATTAAGAAAATAATATAAAATAATATTTGACATAAAATGGCAGATAAAAAAACTTTAAAGAGAGTTCACTCAACGCCTGGTGTTTATTTCTCTGAGATGGAATTAACATATGCACAGAAGTCGTTAGGTATTACTCGTTTGGGTGTTGCAGGTGAGACACAAAAAGGCCCTGCATTTCAACCAATTGAGGTTAGCGATTGGGCACAATTCCAAACATTCTTCGGAGGTACGAATACAGAGAAGTTCCGTGGTAGTCAATATCCAAAGTATGAACTCCCTTATATTGCAAAAGAATATCTTTCGCAATCACAGCAGTTACAAGTTTGTCGTGTATTAGGCCTTTCAGGTGTTAATGCAGGTGCTGCTTGGTGCATTACGGCATATGATGATAAGGCAACTAAACAAGATACACAATATACAAAGGATAGACCTCTTGTTATTGCCGTAATTCGTTCGCGTGGTGAACATGTTAAGGCTGCTTTTAAGAGAAAGGCTGATCCTGATGCTGGTATTTGTAATGATGTTTATGATTATGATGGTATCAACTATTACGCAAGAAACGTAAAGATTCGTCCAAGTGACTCACTTGATTACCTTGATGATTGTAATCCTTCTTTCAATAAGAAAAAGGGTGTGTTGACAATTAATGCTAATAACTATGGTATCTTTACTTTGGAAGTAGAAACAAGCCGTAAGGATTCCAAAGGTGATTATGAAACTGTATTCTATTCTGTTTCATTAAACCCTGGTGATAAGAACTATATCATTAATGTATTAGGTCAAGATCCTGAGGTAGGTGAAAGCGAAATTTATGTTGAAGAACTATACGACATCGCATTAGAACAGTTGATTAAACGAGGTGAAATTAATGCTCTTGCAGAAATTAAGGAAGAAAAGGGTAAGTATGTTTCAACAGACCTTGTTAGCTATCCTGAAATTAAAGTAATTCCTAATCATAAAGCTGTTGATGCTATTCTTACTCTTAATAATACTACGTTAACTCGTAGACATGTTGGTAAGCGTTTCTTATTTAGTAATAGTGAATCTGTAAATCCGCTTGATAACAAACCGTTGAAGGTACATAAATCTTCAGACAAGGGTTCTACTTGGGTTGAGGCTGATGGTGAAGTTGGACACATTTATACTGTCGTTGCTCATACAAGACCTGATGGTAAACGTGAATATTTGTATGGTGAGTATGTAAAAAATGAAAACGACGTTGAAGAAACAAAATATGTTCCTGAGTTCTTAAGTTCAGAACACAAACTTGATGTTGATGATGTACATGTATTTAAGGATGCTGTTGAGGTAATTGAGGATAGACTATATTATGTTTACCGTAAGTCTGAGAAATTAGGTATTGATGATGTAGTTCCGATTACTCTTGATATGAACAATTATAAAGATCAGTATCGTTATGCTTCAACTCCTTGGATTGTATCTGAAATGAAGGGTTCTGCGACTGAGGTTGAACTTACAAAGTTATTCCGTTTCCATACAATTTCTGATGGTAATACAGCAAATACTGAGGTTAAGGTGTCTATTGAGAATATTGACCCTGCACATGGAACTTTTGATGTGTTGGTTCGTGATTACAATGACTCTGATAGCGCAATTTCAACCTTAGAAAAATATAAGGGTTGTGACCTTATCCCTGGTTCTCCTAACTATATTGCATATAGAATTGGCTCTACTGATGAAAATTATGCAACTAAGTCTAAGTACATTACTGTTGAGGTTAATGAGACTGACAAAACAAAGATTTCTGTACCCGCAGGGTTCTTAGGTTATCCTGTACGTCATTTCAATGGCTATGCAATTACAGGAAAAAATCTTGGTGAAGACTTTGTTGAAACACAAGTAAATGTACATAAACCATATCTTGAATACAACACGAATATTGATAGTAACTTGCGTTTAAATAAACAATATTTTGGTTTATCTGATATTGTTGGTATTGACCCTGATATTTTCAAGTATAAAGGTGTAGAGGCTTATAATGATATTCCTGATTCATTAACTCCTGGCTTCCACTTAGATGCTCGTATTTTTGAAGGTGTTCCTGATGAAGACAATCGTGTTAAGCCGCCGTATAAAACAGGTTCTGCTGAACCTCAGAAGGTTACAGTTGATGGTATTTCAGGCTATCAGTGGGTAACGGTTGCCGCAGGTAATACTCTTGATTTATTTGGTATTGAACCACGTTTTGGAGAAGAAGAAACAATGTTGAATACTATCTATGAAGACAAACGTAATCGTAAATTCACACTATGCTTCTATGGTGGATGGGATGGTTGGGATTACTATCGTACAACAAGAAGTAATACAGATGATTTCGTTTATCGTAGATATCGTGGCAAACTTGATTCTGTTAGTGGTGAGGGTGTAAGTTTCAATGTAATCCGTGACCCAGAGGCTTATGGTTTTGAGAAAAATTCTAAGAACTTGACTTCTGACTATTATGCATACCTTTCTGCTATCCGTATGTTTGCTAATCCTAAGACCATTGATATTAACCACTTGGCAACTCCTGGTATTGATTATGTAAATAATAGACTTCTTGTTGGTGAGGTAATTGAAATGGTTGAGGAGGAACGTGGAGATTCTATCTACGTTGTTACGACACCTGATAAACCCGCAGGTGCAGGTGATAGTGTTATTGAGATGTTTACTCCATCTGATGCTGTCGATAATCTTGATGATACTGATATTGATAGTAGCTATGTATGTTCTTCCTATCCATGGAATAAGTACTTTGATGCTTCTAATAGTCAATATATCTATTTGCCACCTACAAAGGATATGGTTAGAAACTTCGCTTACACAGATAATGTTAAGTTCCCTTGGTATGCTGCTGTAGGTTGGAATCGTGGTACTGTCAATGCAATTGCTCCTAAGAAGGCACTTAAATTGGGTGAACAAGATGAACTCTATACAGGCCGTTTGAACTTTACAAACACGTTTGCACAAGATGGCTTACGCTTATGGGGTGATAAGAACTTCCAAAGACATGAAAGTCCTATGAATAGAATTTCACACCGTCGTGCTTTGAATCGTATTAAATCACTTCTTAGTAAGGCTTGTGTTGGTTTGATTTTCGACCCTAATGACCAATCAATGGGAAAATCTCTTGAATCAGCTATTAAACCTGTACTTGACAATGTCAAAGATAATAAAGGTTTGATTGATTACAAGATTGTAATTGATGATTCAGTAGAAACTCGTGAACGTCTTGAGTTGAATGCTCAATTGTTCTTGAAGTTGATGCCAAACTTGGAGTATATCAACATTACGTTGGCTGTTCTTCCAAGTGGAATGCAAATTTCAGATGTTTAATAAAAATAACAATATTTAAAAAAGGGAGTCTTAAAGGCTCTCTTTTTTTATTTGTGTAATATTTATTGTTATATAATTTAGATTAATAATATGAGTAAGAAAAATAATCCAATTAAAGAACTTACTGCAATGTTGGCTGAAAATAAAATTAAGCAAAAGAAAAAACCATTGTTAGAGGGGTATTTATCTGAGGAAGATTTCGACGAACCAATGATTTCACAAGGAGAAGAAGATTATAGCATGGAGAGTGGAGAAGGAGATGCTATGGCAATGGAAAAGGGTATTCTTCCAATCAAAAATGAAATTGATAGTATTCGCCAAATTGCACTTAAGACAATTGCTCGTTTAGCAGAAGACCCAACATCAGAATCTTATCAGATGATGAAAAAGATTTGGATGATGTGTGATAAAGCTATTGAATCAGCACTTCAAACAGATGATAATAACAATACAAGATAATATTTTACGTAAAATAAAAATTAATATACAATAAACATGTCAGACTTACTTATTAAGGCTCCTATTGAATATGAGCCACTTAGAAAAAACAGATTCTTATTGCGTTTCCCTTCTGACTTGGGAATACAAGAGTGGTGGGTTTCTAACGCAGCAAGACCAACAATCACAATGGGCGAGACTGAGATTCAGTTCCTTAATACTTCCACTTGGGTCGTTGGCCGTTACATTTGGGAACAAATTAGTGTTACACTCCGAGACCCAATTGGACCTTCCGCTTCTCAGGCAGTAATGGAATGGGTTCGCCTTGCCTCTGAGTCTGTAACAGGTCGTCAAGGTTATGCTGTTGCATATAAGAGAGACCTTGTTCTTGAGATGCTTGATCCAACAGGTACTGCTGTTTCACAGTGGATCATCAAGAACGCTATGCCAGTAACTGTAAACTTCGGAGATTTAGCGTATGATGATGATGGTTTATCTACGATTGAAATCACAATTCGTCCGGATTATTGTATCCTAAGTTTCTGATTTTCAAGTAGTTACAAAAAATTAATAGCACTAACATTAATTTGTTGGTGCTTTTTATTTGTTATTTTTGTGATTTTGGAGTATAATTATTATAGATAATGCGTCGGACACAATCCATTATTAGATAATAAGCAGTGCATTATTAATAATCCAAACACATATTATGATGAATATAATTAATAGATTTAAAGAGGTTCATGGTGACAAGTATGACTACAGAAATGTCATTTACACAAAAATGATTAATAAAGTAGAAATCATATGTCATGAACACGGAAGTTTTTATCAAACTCCACATTCCCATCTTAAAGGTCAAGGATGTCCTGAATGTGCAAAAGTTAATAGAGCAAAAAAAAGAACAAATACAACTGATAATTTTATCAAGAAATCAAAAGAGATACATGGAGAAAAATACGATTATTCCAAGGTAGAGTATTTAAATAATCGTACAAAAGTTTGTATCATTTGTCATGAGCATGGTGAATTTTGGCAAAGACCTAATGAACATTTAAATGGCAGGGGGTGTCATGAATGCGCAAAAGAGAGGAATCGTAAAAAAATGGCTATGTCTAAGGATGTATTTATTGAAAGATGCAAAGAAATTTATGGTGATAAGTATGATTATTCTAAGGTGGAGTATGTGAATAATCACACAAAGGTTTGTATTATTTGTCCTGAGCATGGTGAATTTTGGCAAATACCATCCTCACATTTACAAGGAAAAGGATGTCCTAAATGTGGGGTAATAATGAGCAGTTTAAAAAAGAATGAAAGGGCAAATAAAGAGTTTAATGATAAGGCAAAGAACGTCCATGGTGATAAATACGATTATTCTCACTGTGAATATATTGATTGTTTTACGCCAATAAAGATAAAATGCCCAATTCATGGTTTTTTTAGTCAAGCTCCTACTTATCATCTTAGTGGTTTTGGGTGTCCAAAATGTGGAATTGAAACTGTAAAGAGCAAACTTAGTTCAAATAATGATGATTTTATTGCTAAATGTAAAGAGGTACATGGAGAAAAATACAACTACTCTAAAACAGAATATGTAAATAAGCGTACAAAAGTTTGTATAATTTGCCCTGAGCATGGAGAATTTTGGCAAAGACCCGATAATCATTTGGGTGGACATGGTTGTCCAAAATGTTCTAAAACAAATTCAAAAGTGGAAGATGATATTGCTGATATTATTAAACCGTTGGAGTATGAACAAAATAATCGTTCAATACTTAATGGAAAAGAAATTGACATATATATTCCATCCTTAAAACTTGGCATTGAATATAATGGCCTTAGATGGCACTCGGAACAATTTGGTAAAGATAGGAATTACCATATTGGTAAACTTAATGAATGTAATGAGAAGGGCATTAAACTGATTCAAATATTCGAAGATGAGTGGATTAATAGAAAGGATATTGTTGTTAGTAAAATAAGGCATATTGCCAATATTGACACGAATAAAAAGAAAATATTTGCTCGTAAGTGTAATATAAAAGAAGTTAATAAAGAAGAAGCAAAGGACTTTCTAAATAAAAACCATATCCAAGGATATGTGGGCGCAAGTGTATATTTAGGTTTGTTTTATGAAAATGAACTAATTGGATTGATGGGTTTTAAAAAGGAAAAGGATGGTTATTGGGATTTGAATCGCTTTGCAACGGATAATAACTATAACTGTGTTGGGGCAGGTGGAAAACTATTTAAATACTTCGTAAAGAATTATGACTTCAAGGAAATTAAATCATTTGCGGATAGAAGGTGGACAACAAATCCAACGGATAATCTCTACATTAAACTTGGGTTTGAGTTTGTAGAATTTTTAAGACCTGATTACAGATATTTCATTGGTGGTGATATTGAAAGACATCATAAATTTGGTTTCCGTAAGCAAATTCTTCATAAGAAATATGGCTTACCACTTACAATGACTGAAAATGAAATGACTAAGAAGTTAGGGTTCTATAAAATTTGGGACTGCGGATTGATAAAGTATGTATATAAGAATGAAGCTAAGATTGATTAAATTCAGTCTTAGTTTTTTTTTTTTGTATTATTCATTAATAAATCTAATTATAATATAGATGAGAATAATGAATACGTAAATGAAACAACCTAAGAGAAAGATAACACCTAAGAAAAAGAAGGTTAAAAAACAAATTAAAGTAATTAAAAAGACTAATAGTGAAGTAAAGAAAGAGAAACCTAAATATGGCACATCCAAGTTAGAAAAGGATTTTGCACATTTGTTTTTAGACAAATATGGGATAAAGTATATATATGAATATGAGGCAAAAGATATAAAGCGTTTTTATGATTTTGCTATTATAACCACAAAGGCTAAGTATATAACAGAAGATAAAGAGGGTCTTGATAGTGTTGTGCAGGGCATACAACATACACCAATAGATTTTTTAATTGAAATTGATGGTACATTTTTTCATTCAGATCCTCGTTTTACGGATGAAAACAAATTAACTATTACTCAAAAGCACAACAAAAAAGTTGATGAGATAAAAAATAAATGGGCGGAGTTACACGGCATACCATTATTGAGATTTTGGGAATATGATATTAGAAATAACCCTAAGAAAGTTATTGAAGAGTTAAGAAAATATGTTTTTATTCCTAAAATTGTAGAAACAAAGAAGAAAATGGTGATGAAATTGAAATAAAATTAATTTTTATTTATTTTTATAATATATAAAATATATTAAGTAATGAATGTTCAGATTTTTATACCTTATGCCAATGGAGATTGTAGCAACGGGTTCAAATATGATAAACCAATTACAAGGCAAGAGTTTGTAAAGCAGCAAACAACTGAGTGGAAGGAAAGACGAGTTGGTGTACATGAGATGGTCACAAACCCTGAAACTGAGAAGTTAGGTTATAATATTGCAATAAACCCTTGGCAGAAGAGACATTTTAATTATACACAACAGACATATTCTTTTCATCAATGTGGAGCATTACTATATGACATGAATGAGCAAGAATTAACCCTTCAATCGTTAGATGAAATTTATAGAAAGAATGCGAAGGAAAATGAGCCTTTTATGATTTATGTGTATTTGAATCCTAAACAGATGAAAGCGAATACAGACTTGGTTACGGATTTCAATCAGTGGGCACACGAATCAATGAAATTATGGGGATTAATGGATGACCCTGATTACGAAGATGTGTTTGACGAAGAGGAAGTTCTTAAACATTTACCACAAAAAGATTTCAAAATTAAGATTAAAGAAGATAATTCAACTGCTGTTTTGAAGAAATGTCGTTTTATTCAACCTATGGATGAACCTTATTCTTTTGTGTTACTTGTTGATCAAATTAAGTTTGTTAAAGAATAAATAAAAATAAAGATAATGAAAGAAGACATGGTTGACCCAAGAATTGAGACTGAAAAACTTAATAAAAGTTTGATGTTTTCTAATCGAAGTTTTATGGTGGAAATAATTGATAATAGTGGATTAGTCACACTTCACCCACATATGATTAATAATTTTTCGATTGATGATGAGAACATTTTTATTACAGTCTATGATATGTTAAATAATAATAATAATATTATTGAAGAAACATTAGATGAATGGTCTAAAGGATTTTGGATTTTTAAGAAGCAGCTTAATGTTATATTGTATCGTTTAGATTCCGTTAATAATGAAGTGTATAAGGTTGTTTACAGTGGCTGTAAATTGAAAAAATATCATGGAAAGAATTTTACTTATAAGTCAAATGATATTCATCAATGGTATTTGGAAATTAGTTTTAAGAAAAAGAAAATTATAAAGAATAAAACTTATTTTAGTGAAAATCAAGTTAAGAATAATGATGAGGAAAAGCGATTTGTAAATGACCAATTAATTAAAAATTATGAATTAAAAGTCCTTAAAAATTCAAATAAGATGTTAGATGATGCGGTTAAAACTGTTAATATAACTAATAAGATAAATAAACGTGATAAGAAGAAGGTTATTGAACAGATAGATAACGCTAAAACTGAAAATAATGACCTTGCAAATAAATACTATGGAAAGTCATTAAAGGATTTTGATCTTAGTAAGATGGAAAATATGATTGAGAAACAGATTGCTGATTTAGAAGGTGAAATTAATAAATAAAAACATATAGATAAATGGCAACAATTGATAGAAATAAAAAGCTTGCAGAAATTAAGTCTTCAATAGAATTGTTGGAAGAGAGTAAACAAAAGGTTTATGACAACAAGAAATTGGATGAGAAAACAAAGGAGGACAGAGCTGCACAAATTGATGAAGCAATTAAGGAGAATTATGAAAAGGCTCGTTTACAATATCAAGCGACTAAAAGAGAGGTTGATAGTATGGTTTATAACGAGGTCAGCGAAGAGTATAAGGCTAAGTACGAAGAAAGACTAAAGGCCAAGGGTCTTACAGATGAACAATTGCATCAAAAGGAACAAGCGGTGGCAATTGTAGCGACAGCGGAAGGTGCTCCAATCCGTAAGAGACATCGTAAGACAAAGAGAACTGAACAGAGAGAGGATGAAAATGGATTTGACCCAACAGACATTAAGAGAGTTGATAATGAGGAGGAGTTAATGAAGAAGTCTCTCGCAAAAGATAAGAAAGATTTAGAAAGACGTAGACATCGTTCTACTGATACAATGTCTGACAAGCCAAAGAACCCAACAACTGAAGAGGCAATCGGAACTGTTATTGAGACTAAGAAGATTAAGCCAAGAGAAGAGGCTACAACATCTGTAACTATAACAGGAGAGGCATCTAAGATGGGTAGAGATAATCAAAGAGTGATGGTGAAGAATGGTGAAGAAAATAATGATTATTCTTTTGATCCATCAACGATTCCAAGCAATATCCAATATGATATTCTCCCATTACCTTCGAACGGCGAATGTTATGCTCATAAAAAGAATCGTATTCCCGTAGCATACCTAACGGCGGCTGATGAGAATATTATTGCATCTCCAAATATGTATCGTGATGGAAAACTTATTGATACGATTCTTGAGCGTAAGATTTTAGATAAAGATATTAAAGTTGATGAGTTATGTAAGGGTGATCGTGATGCAATTGTACTTTGGCTTCGTGCAACAGGATATGGAACTGATTTCCCAATTGTAGCAAGACATCCTGAGACAGAAAAGCAATATCCAATCAATGTAAAGTTGGATACATTTAAGTATTATCCATTTAATCTTAAGGGTGATGAAAATGGTTATTTTGACTATGTTACTGAAAGCGGTGATGTAATCAAATTTAAGTATTTGAACATTAAGGAAGAAAATGAAGTTCGTGATGAGATTGTTTCAAGAACAACTGATTATGAGAAATTTATGGCAATTAAATATGTGAAGAATCTTCAAGATAGTATTAATCGAATGACGATTAATGATACTGATAGAAGTGAATTAGGCGATTGCCTTGCTGATATTAATGATATTCTTAATGTAGGTGATTTGGAATTTAATTCAGATAATCTATATACATTTAGTATTACAAATCAAATGGTTAAATATACTGAATCAGTTAATGGAAATAGTGATAAGGAATTTATCAAAAACTATATTGAGAATATGAGGGCAAAAGATGCATTTGCTTACAGAACATTTGTAAATGATAATACTCCCGGTGTTAACATGAAAATAACTGTTAATGTACCACAAAGTGACGGGGGGGGCACTTTTGATACCTTTCTTGGAATCGACGATTATGTTTTCGGTAATATATGATAATTACGAAAAAAATCTTAAACAAGAATTATGGATGTGTCATAAAAATATGGATTTAACTATGGATGAAATTTATGAAATGACCATTAGAGATAGAAAGTTCTATATTCAAACACATAATAAGGCTGTCGAAAGAGAGGTTGAACAAATGAAGGCAAGTACTCGTAAGAAATAAGAATGGTGGGTTAGTGACTTTTTCACTTGCCCATTATTTATTTTTATAAAGAAAAAGTTAATAAAAATGGCAATAGTAACTACGAAGGCAAATGCAATCACAGGCTCTGCAACGAATACTTTAGGCACTTTAGGTAGAAGTGTATTTAATAGTACTGTTGGAACATTTGCTGATCAAAAGACAATGGATGAGTTGTACAAAGTGGCTGATAAGCTAAATGCATCTATTGAAACTGTAGACAAGAAAATTGACTATGAGGCATTAAACGGTAGAAATAAGGCTGATAGTTTGTATTCAGTATTGGTTGGGATGGATATAAAGAGTTCAAGCGACTTTATGAACAAGAATAGAGAGTTCATGAAGAGATTGATGCGCCTTAACAAACAAGAGAAAGACATAACATTAAATGCTTTGGGTGTTGATGTTACGGGGGATAGCAATACTGTTACTAATGAACATGTTAGACACTATAAGCATGTTGGTGATAATGATTATTATGAGGGCTATGCAAAGACAATAAGACAAAATCAGCTTATTGGAGATGAAACAACATCAATGCAACTTGAATCTTCTAATCATTTCAATTATTCAGGTTTACATAATGATTTGTATTCAGTAACACAAAATTTATACCCTGATGATGAGAATAGTGGTACTTTCGCTAATAAGTGGATAGTTGAGAATCGCAATAGTTTGTTGTATAAAACAAAAAAACTATTTAACTCAAAGAAAGTTAAAACTATAATTTCAAGATTCCATACTGATCCTAACACAATTCCATCACCCCTTGATAATGCAAAGTCTAAGTATGGCCTTTCACATGGTAGAAATCTTTTGACAAAAGAGGCTGAAAAAGGGTATAATAGTAGTTATCGTAGTGGTTACGATGACCCTTATTGTCGTGTTTGGACACATCATCATCAATATGATAGATATTATAAAACAATTAGACCATTTTCTACTGTTGATAGTCAAGGTAATTATGAGGGTAGACTTTCCGTAGAAGATTTTCATCAATGGAGTCAATTTTCTGATGATAAAGATAGTACCACAAGAAATCAATGGGGGTGGAAGAAAGAATCCAATACTGGTTGGCAAAATACTGTTCTTCAAGATAATGGTATGGTGAATATAACTCCAAAATACAAAAGTGGCGGAGCAACTAATATTCATACTAAACAATGTATGTTTTCAATTGAGAATCTTGCTTGGAGAGGGTATGACCCATATAGCTTTGAACAAGCATTGTCTTGGGAGCAACGTGGCCCATTAGGTGGTCGTATTATGTGGTTTCCTCCTTATGGTATTAAATTTAATGAAACTACTACAACGCAATGGAATACTAATACGTTTTTAGGGCGAGGTGAAGATGTTTATACATACACTAATACAACAAGAACGGGTACACTATCATTTATGTTAGTTGTTGACCACCCTTCTATTCTTGATTATGTGTCGTGGAGTAATGAAAATCGTCATCAAGTAAGTGATACAGACATTTTAAGATTCCTTGCAGGATGTGGTGAGGGTGATGGTGGTGGCCCTGGTGGTGCCGGTGGTTTAAGAGGTTTAGCAAAACCAACACCATTAACCGATGAGTACACACAAATACACGGTAAGGTTAAACAACAAGAAGAAAAACCAAAATTAGACCAACCAACACCTGAAGAGGAGAAACCGGTTGAAAAACAAATTTGTTTTTATGTTTTTTACCCAAACAACTATAGTGGTACTTATGACAATAAATGGTCTGAAGGCTCATTTGATGGAAGACGTTTTGATGCCACGTCTAAAGTAGAGGCAATTCCATATTTGATTACAGGTAAAGGTGCACAAAAATCTAATGGTGCAATTGGAGAGGCGTTTGGGTATGACATAGAGTTGAATGAAGATACTACTGATGCAACTCATATGGGAAATGGATATGAAATGGGAAGGGGTGGCTTAGGAAAAGAAGCAACTAATTACATATCAGGTACAAGTCGTTTTCAGAACCAGATGGGGAAGAACGGTAGACGTTATTGGACAGGCTTGGGAAAGAAAGGACAACCAAGAAGCCAAAAATACACAACAGGATTAAAAAAACCTAAAAATTGTAAGAAATGGTATTATAGAATTGATGGTAGATACGTTTTGCCAAAAAGTACTGATGAAGAAAAGTATAATTATTATAATCAAAAGTTATTAACCGAAGATTCATATGTTGATGGTACAGATTTTGGGCTAAATCATGACATTAATGTTGTATATGAAAATTTTAAAGACCAACTTGAAGAGGATGGGGAGAATAAAGGATTTTTTAAATTAAAGGGTGAAAGCGAAAGTTATGTTTTTACTCTTGCGGAAATTGCGTATGTACTTTACGGTGGTTTTGGTGGCAAGGATGGTAAATCTAAGGTGATGGCAGAAAGATGTAACATAGATGGAAATAATAATTCACGCATTGATAAATTAAAGGAGTTATTGGAAATTGGTTTAAATAACGGTAATGGTTCAGTTAATGGTGAAGGATATGCAAGTGCCCATGGTTATGTCGAAACAAATAAGATGTTGGGGGCAAATCGAGCAAGAACTGCTGTGTTTTGGGTTAAACACTTACTGAATGACTATTACGGTATTGGTATAAATGGTGGTGCTAAGGCCATAGAAGATGGTATTGGTGATAAAGACGTAGACGATAAATCAGTTAAAGGTCAACAATGGATTAAGGCTGCAGGTAATGGTGAGGATAAAATTCATGCGAAAAAATGGAGATATGCAAAGGTTATAATAAAATTTTCTAATGCTGCTACGACAACTGTTGCCAAGGCAAATAATACAGGTGTTACACCGACAGAAATCCCAGTAAAAACTAAGAAAATTACATTTACTTATAGTGGTAAAATTAATTTATCAAATGATATTGAAGGTGAAGTAAAATTAACAATAAATGAAAATGAAGATGGTAGCGTTAATACGAGTGTTATTGTTAATGAAAATGTTATTATTGATGGTGCAACGGTTGGGACTCCACAATCATTTAATGGTTCAAAAACATGGCCTAAAGATGGTTATAAAGAACCATCAAATGTAGAAGAGGTTTTTTTATCACACAATATTCATTCTTCTGATAAAGTTGAAATTAAGTCTCAAAATAAAATAGTTGATGAAGATAAAACCAACACAGAAGATGATAAGAAAAATCTTGCAAATAATAAGGGTGGAAAAACAGCTATTGGCTTTAACCCAACTAATGAAAAATATACTGATAAGGATGGAAAAGAATATCCTATATTTATTGATAATGATAAGAAGAAATGGTATCTGAAAGATGGTGAATATATATCAATTTCATATTCGAATGAAGAAGATAAAACGCCTGTTGCAAGATATGGTAATGGTCACACAGATGAAAATCGTTTAAGATATGACCAAGAATATCATTTCTTTAAGGTTTTAGAGCAAACAGATCCTGTTGTGTATAGTAGTTTGATGGATAAACTACAATATTTTGACCCTGCTTTCCATTCAATGACGCCTGAAGGGTTTAATGGGCGTTTAACTTTCTTACAACAATGTATGCGACAAGGTAATACTGTAAGTGCATCGGATGGTAAATTTTCTAAAAATGCAAATAACCTTGCTTTTGGTCGTGCTCCATATTGTGTGCTAAGATTAGGTGATTTCTATAATCAAATGATTGTAATTGATAGTTTAGATATTGATTATGATCCATTAGTTTGGGATTTAAATGTTGAAGGTGCAGGTGTTCAACCATTGATTGCGAATGTAAGAATTGGGTTTAAATTTGTTGGCGGTAGTGATATGACAGGTCCTGTTAGAAGATTACAGAATGCAATGTCATTTAACTATTATGCGAATGCTCGTCTTTATGATAACCGTGCGGATAGAATTGAAAGAAATTGGTCAGACAAGACAAATGGTGCAATACAGCATGATGAAATTCTTGACAAAGAAAATAAAAGTGATGAATTTAAGAAAACTTACCAAAATGGTAAAACTGTTTCACAGTTCTATACTACAAAGATGTATTAATAATGATAAATAATTTTAATAAGAATGGCAAGAATAAAATATTTTGATAGATACCAAAGGTTAAGGGGTGGAGGAAACTTTAGAATGATACCTTTAATTAATTTAAAAGTTTATAATACAGACTTATATATTACGTTTGATAAATCAAAGATGCGTTTAGATAATATTAGTTACAAGTATTATAGTTCTCCTGATTATGCTTGGTTGATTATGTTGGCTAACCCACATTTAGGGAGTTTAGAGTATCTAATTCCTGATGGCGCACGTATGAGAATACCATACCCACTTGATACGGCGCTAAGTCGATATGAAGTTGAAGTAAATACTTTTTTAGAAACTACACCATAATAATGATAAGGCTTCCTGTTTTGGAAGCTTTATTGTTGGTTTTTTTATCGTTGTTGGGTATAATAAAGGTGATGTAAAATATAAAAGTTATGGAAGAAGTTTTAGCAAATATTATTACGAGTTCAAGTAAATTGAATTTTGATTTACCAATTAATAAGTGCCGAGATATAAGTTGTCGAGATGAAAAATTACCAACACTCATTATTGGGTATGATTTGGCGAAGAAATACATTAATGGATTCAACATTTTGAAGAAATTTTATCCTGATCAGAATCTATATTGGACTTTTAAGCGTACAGAGCGTGGTGTGGACTATGAAAATGATTTAAAAGAATTTTACACGACAGTTATTACAGATTTTTGCGACAGAAACAAATACACTTTTATTGATTTCATTAAACTAAATTTTGAAACAGCTAAAAAATTAATAAAATTTGCTAAATCTGACGAAAAAAAATTAATTTTTAATGAGAATAATCGCTTCTTGTATGTTTATTGTGAGAAATATAGTACTGTCTTCGGATTTTCATTGTCGACAAGTAATTTTTTCGGGATAAGTCATAAGAAAATATTAAAATTATTTAATGGTAATGAAAATAATGAATTTATTTATGATTTTACAAACATTCCATATACAGTAAAGCATATTGTTGGAGAAAAAATTGATAAATATATGGTGCTTAATAAATATTTTGAAAAATAAACATATTTATTTAAAAGTTTATGTTATAACATATGGCAACAATGTTTATTGGTAAAAATATTCGTAGAAGGGTTGTAAAACCTATCAATAATTCTGTTAAACACAGAAATTATGTTGAAGAAACGAATAGTAATGAGGAGGAAGTTTCTACTACCCCTATTGTTGAAGAGATTGTAGATGACAATTCTAATAAAAAGGAAAATAAAAAACAAAAAAAGAGTAAAGATATGGTTGATGAAAATAAATTAACTCAGTTAGAGTCTATCGCAAATGGTGAAACACCAAATTCTAAAGTTAAAGTAGAAAAGGATAATAAAGGTCTTTATGAAAGAACAGAAAACAGTACTATTCTATTAACTGAAGACAATAAAATGCTTTTAAATGACTAAGATGAAAAAGAATGAGGACTTAGTAAAAAAATTCAACCTAAGTGAAGCCGTAAAACGTATTCAAAAGATTAATGAATATAGTTTTTACGATGCTACTATGGTTGAAGATGAGCAAGACCCTAACGATACGGGTGATGAAATGCCTCCTATGGATGAACCACAAGGGGGTGATATGGGTGGTGAAGAAAATCCAATGGGTGATGCGAATCCTCCTATGGATGAACCACAAGGGGGTGATATGGGTGGTGAAGAAAATCCAATGGGTGATGCGAATCCACCTATGAATGGGCCTCAGGATGGTGATATGGGTGGTGACTCAAATGCAATGGGTGATGAGATGCCACCTATGCCTGATGCACAAGGTGATGATTTTGGTGACGAACTTGGTGATGATATGGACGTTGAAGATGTTGAAATGGATACAGAACAACCTGGTGATGAAGTTGTTGATGTGGATGAATTAACTCAGTCTCAAGAAGCCACTGAATTTAAGGTTGATAATGTTGATGATAAGTTAAACAAGGTCCTTGACGTTATTTCTAAGTTTGAGGATGCGATTGCTGCTAATGATCAAAAGATTGAAGACCTTAAACATGAATTTGCTAAGAGAAATCCAACGGCTGAGGAAACACTTAATTTGCGTTCTTTGGCTTCTTATCCATTCTCTGAACGTCCTGATGAATATTGGAAAAAACAACAAGAGGAACATCCAAATTATAATGTAATTAGTGATAATGATGTTTCTACTTCGGATGAACAGAAAGAATTTGAGATAAGAAAAAGTGATGTTGATAATTTTAATGAACGGGATATACTAAAGTCTCTTGGTGAGAATCATATAAAATTGAGTGATTTCTTACAGTTTTAAATTATATTATTTTAATAAATAAAGTTGTAGGTTAACTGCAACTTTTTTACATGTAAAATTGTTTTTAAATAAAAAAAGTAGTATTATATAATTGAATTAAATAAGGGAATCAATGCTACGAGCAATTAAATTAAGGTTATATCCAAATAAAACGCAAGAACAGACCATGAACATGGTGTTTGGTTCATATCGTTTTGTGTATAATCACATGCTTGCTCTGAAACAAGATGCCTATAAAGCCAATAAAACAAACCTCGGATTAACGGAACTTTCAAAGTACTTTCACGGAGAATTACTAAAGGATGAGCAATATACTTGGTTAAAGGAACAAAACACTAAGGTGATGCAACAATCCATCAGACAAATGTTAACAGCCTACGATAAGTTCTTCAAAGAACATAAAGGGTTTCCAAAATTCAAGTGCAAGAGGGATAAACAATCTGTATTATTCCCAATTGATGCAATATCAAAGAAAAATACATTTGAAGCTCGTAATATAATTCTTACAACAAAATTGAAGGATATTAAATTCCGTTGTTCAGATTTATACCATAAACGTTTGCAGAAATATAAGGATAATATAAGGAGTGCAACCTTATCGAAAACCAAGAGTGGTAACTACTTCCTTTCAATCCTTGTCGATTTTGATGTGGCGGAATATGCTAAGTTCAAGAAAACAAGTCGTGATGTCGGCATTGACCTTGGGATTAAGGATTTTGTTATAACCTCTGATGGTAAGGTATTTGAGAATAAGCATTTTTACAAGAAAGATGAAAAGAAACTTGTAAAACTTCAACGTAAATTGTCCAAGAAACGTAAAGGTTCAAGTAACTTCAACAAGCAGTGTAAACGTATTTCCAAGGTGTTTAATACAATTACTAACAAGAAGGAAAACTACATTCATTCTGTGGTTAATTGGTTGTTACATCATTATGATACCATTTACATGGAAGACCTCAATACAACTGGAATGTTGAAAAACCATAAACTCGCAAAGGCTATACAAGAGGTGGGATTCTTCAAATTTAAGACGGTATTAACCAACAAGGCTTTGCAAAATGATAAGAAGGTTGTTTTAATTGGAAGGTTTTACCCCTCTTCAAAGACTTGTTCACAATGTGGCTATATCCATAAGGAATTGAAGTTGAAAGACCGTCATTGGAAATGTCCTAATTGTGGGGTAAATCACGATAGAGATTTTAATGCGGCATTGAATATCCTTTACGAAGGACGTAGGATAAATGCTGCGTAAGAGATAAAGAAATTCAGTAGGTATTCGTAGTACCGAATTAACGCTTGTGGACTATCCTCCTATGGATGACCGTTCAGTAAATGAGCCTAAAAAGTAATGATAGGATGAAGCAAGAAATGAAAATTAGATTTTTATATACGATATATTAAATATAATAACGATAATAAAAAATTTATGGGAAATTTTAATGGTAATGTAAACGGTAGTATTGTTGAAAACTCATTAGTTTCTAATGGTACGAACACACAGAAAAAGAATGATTTTGATGCTAAAAATTATTTAGACACAAAGTTGGAAAATGGGCAAAATGAACGAACAATTAAAATTAGAATTTTGCCTGTAAGTGGCGATGATGGAAACTTTAGAATTGCAGTTAAGACACACAATCTTAAAGTTAGTCCACGTATTGCAAAGAGTGGTTTTAAATCTTTCCTATGTATTAATGACCCACAAGTTCCTGATTACAATCCTTCGGTAAAATGCCCAATTTGCGAAAAGGCTCAGTATTATTTTGATGAGGCAAATAAGTGTTATCAGACAGATAAAGTAAAATCTAAGGCACTATTCAAAAAAGGCTGCTCTTTAAAGAGTAAGGTGACTTACATTGTTCGTGTTATTGAACGTGGGAAGGAAAACGAAGGCGTTAAATTTTGGAGATTTAACGAAAATACACAAGGTAAGGGTATTTATGATTCATTGATTGCTCTGTATAAGCAACGCAAGAGTGATATGGAAGAAGCGGGTGATCCGAATTATAATATTTTTGACCTTGACAATGGACGGGATATTATTATTAACTTGAAGAGAACTGAACGTTCGGACGGTAAAGAGGGTGTTGCTGTGTTGATTACTGACCAATCACTTAATAAACCACTAACACAAGATATTGAGCAAGGAAATGCTTGGATTAACGATGTAAAGAAATGGTATAATGCATACACAGTCAAATCACGTGATTATCTTTCAATCATTGCTGATGATATGATTCCTTATTTTGATAAGAGTGTCGGAAAGTTTGTTGCGAAGACTGAGGATGATTTCTTGGAAGCAGAAAAGAGACGTAATGACGCAAAAAAGAATGCTGATATGATTACAGAAGCTGCTTCTGAGGTTTTAAATGAACAACGCCCAACAGCTTCTACTCAAACAGATATGCCAATTATTATGGATGGCGAAGAGGACGAGGTTGATTTGCCATTCTAATATGTAATAATCTATACCATGTGGTAAGAAAACATGAAAAAACATAATGAAAATAACAAATAAAAATTAACTTATGCCACAACCAATTAAAAAAGGTCAAACAATTAAAAAAACTGGACTTGGTGCTTTTAAAGAAAAGATGGGTCTCAATGCAAAGGAAGGAGAACCTATTAAAGTGAGTAATGCGAATAAACCACAAGAATGGATTTTGATGCCAAAGTCATTTCAAGATGTTACTAAGTTGCCGGGTATTCCACAGTCAACAGTTATTAGTGTAATTGGACACAGTAACGTTGGTAAATCAACACTTATTAATCATGCAATCGTTAGTGCTCAGAAACAGGGTCTAATTCCTGTTATCATTGATACTGAAAATGCTTTCTCATTCCAATATGCGATGCAAATGGGATTTGAAGCTGAGCCAATTTATGGTGATGTAGAGATTGAAGATGTTAATCCGGATACAGGCGAAATTACAACACATGTTGAAAATAGAATTATCCAATGGGACGGTAATTTTTTGTATTATAATAATGCAATTCTTTGTGACCAATTTGGTGATTGGGATTATTCATCAGGTACTAAAACAAAAACAAAGAGAAAAACTGCCGTAATTGAGGATGTTGCAATGTGTATTAACACACTACTCGATGCGCAAGAAAATGGAGATATTAATCAAGGATTTTTATTTGTGTGGGATAGTGTTGGCTCAGTTGGGTCATTTAAGGAATATAAAGCAGCAAAAATCTCAAATGCGATGTGGTCGGCTGCTGCAATTTCTCAAGCATTTAGTAGCATCGTAAATGATAGAATCCCTTCTTCAAGAAAGGTTACTTGTAAGTATTCAAATACTATGCTTTATATCAATAAGGTATGGATGGATAGTATGACAGTTTCTATTTCGTCTACCCCAATAATGCAAACAAAGGGTGGAAAATCGTTAAAGTATGCCACTCGTATGGAAATATTGATGGGTGGACAGTTGACAAGTGGTATTAAACGCCTGACAGCAACCTCTAAGGGTTTGAATTATGCATATGGTATTCAGACAAAGATTAAAATCTTGAAGAATCACCTTGATGCTCCACATAATGTTTGCTATGAGGGTCCGTTAGTTGCTTGCGATAAAGGATTCATTGGGGTTGATGACTTGGACAAGTATAAGAAGGAACACATCGCAGATATTCTTAAACAGTTAAATGAACTTGGCAAAGAAAATAACGTTACTGTTGATGTTGGTGATGTTGAGTTCAACGAAACTGAAGAAGATATGGACTAAATATATAAAGCTGAGGCAAAAACCTCAGCTTTTTTTGTGTTTATCATGTAAAAATAGTAAAATAAGTTTGATATAATGTTTAATGTGCAAATAACTTGACAAAAAGATTTTGAATATAAAGTGAAAAAGAGTATTATATAAACGATGGGACAACCAATACCGAAGAAAATTAAAGAGATTAAACCTAATGTTGGGATAAAACAATTCAACACTCTTCTTATTGATGGTTCTAATATATTGGAAGTTTGTTTAAGTGCAGATAATACATTATCTTCTAATGGCAAACCGATAGGTGGAATTTTTCAATTCCTTTTACAGATAAAAATGTTGTTGCAGAAAGGGAATTTTAGATATGTCTACGTGATGTGGGATGGACAAGAATCTGGACAATTGCGTTATCAATTAAATAGTCAATATAAAGCTAATCGTGATAAGGAATTTGAGGAGGGCGGTTTGTCTCCATATATGCAAGCAGTGAACAGTAAGATAAAATCTATGCAGAATTATTTCTTTAAACAAAAAGACCCAATCAAGATTGCCGAAAGGAAACGGCATAAAGACCTTTTTTATTGGCAGAGAGACGTTGTTATGGAGTGTTTAGAGGAATTGTTCATTAGACAATGTTTGTGCGATTATACGGAAGCTGACGACTTTATTGGGTATTATGTGGCACATAAGAAACCTAACGAACGTATCGTTATTGTATCTAATGACCGAGATTTAACCCAATTAATTTCCGATGATGTAATCGTGTATGTACAATCATTGAAAAAGTTTATTAACACGAAAAATCATACGGATGTAATGGGGTATAATTATCAGAATGTCGTCCTTAAAAAGATGATTTGTGGGGATGCATCTGATAATATTAAAGGAATAAAAGGAGTTGGAGAAAAAACACTATTTGATAATTTCTCAGAGTTCAAAACACGTAAGATTGAATTAGAAGAGGTTGTTAATAGGGCACGTCAAATAAATGAAGTTCGCAAAGAAAACAAAAAGAAGCCTTTAAAGTGGGCTGAAAATATTGTGAATAGGGTTACAGATGGTGTTCAGGGGGATATGATTTATGAAATCAATCGAAAGATAATTGATTTAAGGAATCCTTTAATGACTGATGAAGCCAAGGAACTAATGGATACAATAATGTATGCTCCAATTGATCCTGAAGGGCGAAGTTTGGAGAATTTGTATAATATTATTTTGAAATATGATATTGATAAACTAAAAGATACAACAACCTTTGGTAATTTTTTCAATGAGTATCTGAATGTTATGGAAAACGAGAAAAAAAATATCCAATATTGATTTGTTTTTTGAAGCTTTTCGTAGTATATTAAGAATACAGTAGATAATTAATTGATTTGTTAAACATTTAAATGAATTTCGTAATGAGTGAAATTTTAAAGAAAGAAAAAGAAGTAAAGGTGATTGACAACACACAATGGAAGGAACGACATCAGTTTGTGCTTTCTGCAAATGGTAACATTATTTGTCAGCGCTATTTTAAAGTTAACGGGTTTAATCCTAAGTCTCTAAATTCAGAGGAGTTGTATTACACAATTCGCGACATTGTGCATATGATTAAGGATGATCTCAAGTCTAAAAGTCGCATTTACACGGCCATTACAATGGGCAAGAGTACGAAGCTTACGGGTTTCTATAATGGCGAGAAACTTAGTAATCACGATGCAGCGCTTGTGTTTCAAGATGATGTTCGAGGTGAAGTTACTTTGTCAAATGGTATTGTACTCAATAAGACATACATCGATTATGATGTTGAAGAAGAGGTTGATGATTCACCTTTTACCCTAAAATTCAGCTATCTTTTTGATGATAAAGCCGTGTATGAGGAAGTTTGGGATGGTACTGTGTACCCAAAGTATGTGCGTAATTGTATTGACCTTTCAAATTCAAACGCATCTTATAAGAATGTAGACCCTATGCGTATGACGTTTAGTCAGCAAATGACAAAAAGCCTTAACAGTGGGCGTCCTGACCTTATTTACAACATCATTAAGCTGTTTTGTGACACCCTTAGTAATGATGTTGATGATGATGGAAACTCAATCGATAAGGGGTACACTACGAGTGTAAAATATGGTAATAAGAAGTATTATTACACAAACTATCCTATTGATTTCGTGAAGGGATGGGCAGCTGCAGTTCGTCAGAAGACTAATGCATATAATCGTTGGTCTGACCGACACCTTTCTCAATCAAAGTTTGATTACGTTAATCGTCATATGTAATCAATTAAGGTGTCAACAAAGTTGTTGGCACCTTTTATTTTTCAATAAACAATATAAAACAAATATTTAAAATAATAAGTAAATAATGGCAAAAAAAGTGGTAAAAGTGGCTAATGATGCCACAAAGATTGACTTGGGTTATCTTGGTATTGATTTTCAACACAAGTTGGTTAAGTTGTTTTTTGAGGATTCTACATTCTTTACAATGATTAACCCAATTGTTGACCAAAATATGTTCACGGAGGATGTTTTGAGACGTATTGTTGGCTTTATGAAAGACCGCTACAACGAAAGTGGGGTTGCACCAACATATGTAGATATGGATTTGTATATCCGTGTCCACGTGCATGATGCTATCACTTTGGACACCATTTTGTCTACACTCCAAGTTTTGCGTGAGATTGATTTGGTTGGTCAAGACATTGTTAAATCAGAAGCTGATAAGTTTTTTAAACAACAAAATTTGACCAAGGCAATCAATAAATCAATTGAAATTGTTAAAGAAGGTAATGTTTCTAAGTATTACGATATTGAGGACTTGATTAGAAGTGCACTTGATACTAATGTTAGTCTTGATATGGGATATAACCCTATGGACGGAATTGATGAGGCACTTGAAGAAAATTATCGTAAGGTAATACCCACAGGCTTTTCTCGTTTGGATAAGGCTTTGTATGGTGGCCTTGGAATGGGTGAATTGGGTGTTATTATTGCACCTTCAGGCGTTGGTAAATCATCCGCAACGACAGGGTTCGCTGCTTCTGCGGCAACTTATAAATGTAAGGACAATGATTATCGCGGATTTAAGGTTCTTCATATTCATTTTGAGGATGAAGATGTTAATATTAAGCGCAAATATTATGGTTGGCTTACAGGTGTTGATGCAATTGATTTGTCAAAACCTGAGTTTAAAGAAAATGTTAAATCTCGCCTTAAAAATGAATTGTTTGAGGAAGCACAAATGATTAAGGAAAATTTGTGGTGCTTCCATCTTCCGAGTGGTGAAGTTACTGTTGGACGAATTGAACAAATTGTTAAGCAAGGTATCGCACGAGGTTTTAAACCTGACTTGATTATCATTGACTATTTTGAATGCTTGGAATATGACAGTGCTGATAAAACTGATAGTGAATGGTCTAAGGAAGGTCGTACCATGCGTAAACTTGAGGCATTGGCACATAAATATGAAGTAGGACTTTGGGTTCCTATTCAGGGTACAAAGGATTCTTTTGATAAGGAGATTCTTGGTTTGAGTTCTGGCGGTGGTTCTGTGAAAAAGATTCAAATTGGACACGTAATTATCACTTTGGCAAGAACACAAGAGCAGAAAAAGAACCATCGTGTAACAATTTCATTGGAGAAGTTCCGCGCAGGACGTATGGATGATTCTGTTATGCCTAATGTCAAATTTAACAATGGTACGTGTCGTTTTGAAATCGATGAAGATGAAGACCAAGCACTTGATTTTATTGCACAACAAGAAGATATTCAGATGCAACGCACAAGAGAAAAGATTGCTAATAGTATAATGAAAAGTCGTCAAAAACGCTAACTAAATATCTTATTTAACTGTTTTTATCTCATAAAAAAAATATATTTTTTTTTATGCTGATACACAGTGATTTATGTGGTTATGACAATTTTATTGTGTTTTTTTCTAAAAAACTTGCATACTTATTAATGTCAAAATAAAATAATAAAAATAATTTATAATGTTTCAAGTATTAAAGAGAGACAAAAAAACAAAAGAAGTTTTCCAAGAAAACAAGGTGCGCAAGGCAATCGAAAGTGCTTATCGTTCTATTGGAAAGGAATTAGATGAAGATGTACTTAAATGCGTGTTTGAACGTTTGGGCGTTAATAAACTTAATGAAGATGTTGGTCTAAACGTGGAAGACATCCAAGATAGTATTGAGAAGTGTTTGTTTGAAAATGATGTTGAAGTGGCAATCGCATTTCATGACTATCGTCTAACTCACAAACTTATTCGAGATGAAAGAAAGGGTCTTGCAAGAGAGTTTGCGAAGAAACTGATGGCTGAGAATGTAGAAAATCAGAATGCTAATCTTGATGAGTATTCATTTAGTGGAAGAATGGCTGAGGCAAGTAATGTATATAAGAAGGATTTTGCTCTTAATAACTGCGTATCAAAACAAACTAAGAGAAATCACCTCAACAATGAAAGTTATGTACATGACCTCGACAACTATGCAAGTGGAGAACACAACTGTTTAAGTTTACCGTTGGATGACCTTTTGGCAAACGGTGCTAAGGTTGGTCAAACAGATATTCGTCCTGCTGCAAGTATCAATTCAGCAATGCAATTGACGGCCGTATATTTTCAGATTCAATCACAAGAACAATTTGGTGGCATAAGTGCAACACATGTGGATTGGACAATGGTTCCTTATGTACGTAAATCATTCTTTAAACATTATGTACTAAATTACATAAAGGGTCAAGAAGATTTTGATACCCTATCTGTTATTTCAATGAATAATGATGAAATTGATGAATGGGTAGATAAACATAAAGAAGAGTTTTTAAAGAAATTTAATCTAACAACAGAAGATTTTAGATTTGATAACTTTGATAAACTTGATAAGCATTTAGCCAATGCTGCTTTGTTTGATACAAGAATTGAGTTAATGCAAGCTGTTGAGGCTTTGATACACAACTTGAATACTCTTCAAAGTCGCCCAGGTTCACAATTGCCATTTAGTTCATTGAATTACGGATCTTGCACACTACCTGAAGGACAAATGGTAATTGAAGCATTACTTGATGGTTCTATTAGAGGAACGGGTAAACATCATCTCACCCCAATTTTCCCTTGTGGAATTTTCCAATTAGGTAAGGGGATTAATAGAAAGCCAGGCGATCCAAACTATTATTTATTCCGTAAGGCACTTCAGTCTACAGCAAAGCGTATTTATCCTAACTATGCTAATATTGATTGGAGTGGTAATAAGGGGTATGACAAGAATGACCCACGAACATACTTCTCTACAATGGGTTGCCGTACAGCAAATGGTTATGATATTAATGGTTTTGGCCAATTGAAAGATGGTCGAGGAAACATTTGCCCACAGACAATTATTTTACCCACACTTGCAATGGAAGTCTTGGAAGAATCTGAGCTTGAAGATTTGAGAAAAGGTGTCATTTCAGGTGATAAAGAAAAGAAGTTGGATAAGTTTATGAGATTGCTTTCTCGTAAAATTGACCAAACAAAGGATTCCCTTATTGACAGATTTGAATGGATTGCGTCACAGAATCCTAAGAGTGCTCCATTTATGTGGAAAAATGGAACGATGAAGGGATATATTCCTGAGGAGGGTATTCGTTCTGCCCTTAAACATGGTACGTTGGCCGTAGGACAACTTGGCTTGGCTGAATGCCTTCAAATTCTTATCGGTAAGACCCACACAACCGAAGAGGGTATGGAAGTTGCAAAACGAATTGAAAGATTGTTTAAAAAGAAATGTTCCGAATTTAAGGAAGAATACAAATTGAATTTTGGCGTATATTATACGCCCGCTGAAAATCTTTGTTTTACAGCAATGAAAAAATTCAAAGGTAAATATGGTGTAATTCCAAAGGTATCTGATAGAGAATATTTTACAAATTCAATTCATGTACCTGTTTGGGAAGAAATGACACCATTCCAAAAAGTTGATATTGAAAGTCAATTAACAGGTTATTCTTCTTCGGGCTGTATTACTTATGTTGAAGTGGATTCAAAGGTGCGAAGCAACATTGATGCTTTAGAGGAAATGGTTAATTACATGATGGATAAGGATATTCCTTATGCTGCAATTAATTTCCCGATTGACAACTGTAAAGAATGTGGCTATTCGGGCGATATGGAAGGTGATACGTGTCCTGTATGCGGAAGTGATAACATTGAGCACCTTGGTCGTGTAACAGGCTATCTAAGCTCAGATGTGCGTCGATTCAACGAAGGTAAGCAGAATGAATTTAAAGATAGAACGAAACATGAAGAACACATTTTAGTATAATTAAAAAAACGGCAGATAAAGTGAAATATAGTGGTATTATTAATTGTACTATTGTTGACGGAGAAGGATTCCGCGTCGCATTATATGTTAGTGGGTGTAAACATAAATGTGAAGGTTGTCACAATGTTAAGACGTGGGCTTTTGATGCCGGTAAGGAATTTACACAAGAAGTTGAAGATATTTTATTTGACCGACTGTCTAAACCTTATATTAAGGGTTTAACACTTACAGGTGGAGACCCATTATTTAGTGCAGATGAAATGTTAGGAGTTGTAAAGAGATTTAGAGAAAAATTCGGAAATACGAAAGACATATGGCTCTATACAGGTTTTACGATGGACGAAATAAAGAATCTTGATGAAGCTCAAAAGGAACTTGTCAATCTGTGTGATTATATTGTTGACGGTAAATTTATTCTCTCAAAGAGAAATGTAGCCCTCTCATTTAGAGGTTCAGAAAACCAAATTATATGGAAGAAGACGTCTGATGGAGAGTTTAAAGAGAGTGAATTGAATTGATATTAAAAGTAATAAATCCTATATTTATCTTAAAGATAGATATAGGATTTTTTTATGGCTAAGACCCAATATTATGGAATAAAATTTCCAATTCAGATAGTATCAGAAACGGGTAAATGTTTAGACTTAAACACAACAAAAGCTGAGATGGTTAAGAGTGAGTTAATGCACGTTTTATTTACACCAATTGGTCAGAGGTTAAGACGACCAACATTTGGCACTAATTTAATTCAATTTTTGTTTAACCCAAACGAGAATGAAACATTTAGTGATGTAATGTTGACTTTAAAACAAACAGTAAAAAAATGGGTGCCTGATTGTTCATTAGAGGATATTATAATAGTTGAAACAGACAATGGCTTAGGGTTAAATGCTCAAATACGCTATTCTGTAATGGAGGATGATGGTTCTACAAGTTTATATGAGATACATACACCTTTATAAAATAGAAAAATAAATAAAAAATGGCTGAAAATAAAATTAGTTATGTCGCAAGAAATTACGACGATTATAAAAATGAAATTAGAGAATTAACACGTAAATATTACCCTGATGTTTTTGCTTCTTTGAATGATTCTTCAATTGGTGAGTGGCTTATTGAGTTGGTTTCAGATGTTGGTGATAATCTATCTTTCCATACTGATAGAGTGTTTCAAGAGACTAATATTGAAAGTGCTAAAGAAATGGCATCTTTGGTTGCGTTGGCACGAAGTAATGGATTAAGAATACCCGGGCAAAAAGCAGCAATTGTTGAAGTTGAATTAACTTGTGAAATACCTGTGAATGACACAGGTGATAATAGTGATGGCCGTTTATCTACTCCTGATGAAGACTATTGCCCATATATTAGACGTGGCACTTTGTTTTCAACAGGTTCTGTTACGTTTGAATTGGATGAGGATGTTGATTTTAAAGAACAGTTTAATCGTGATGGTTATTCTAATAGAGAAATTATAACAAATAGAAATTCTAACGGTAATATTGAGAATTACACGTATAAAAAACTTGCGATTGCCGTAGCAGCACAGAGCAAAATATATAAAATTGTTGTTCAATCTTCTGATATTGAACCATTTATGTCAATTACTCTTTCTGATAAGAATGTTCTTAATGTTGAAAGCATTATTGTGCGTCAAGGTGAAAATATTACATCTGATCCAACACTTGCTGAGTTTTATGTCGATAAGGAAACATATTATGATTATAGTGGAAAACCAATTCAACGTTATTTTGAGGTTGATAATTTAATTGATCAATACCGATTTGGATATGCGGTAGAAGAGTATGATGGTGGCTATCCAAATGAAAAAGATGAGTTAGTTAATTATCGTCATTATTATAATCCTGTTTGGGAAGTAGTAGATGCCACAGAAATCATTACCCAAGAGATTTCTAATAACTCTAAAAAAGTTAAGAAAGGTGAAAAACCTGATTACGACATTGAATCTTCTGAAATTAGTAAATTATACCCAATGAGAGTTGCGGTTAAAGGTCGTTGGAAAAGATTGAAAAACAAATTTACAACGGAATATACTAATGACTATCGTTTAAAGATTACATTTGGTGCAGGCATACGTAATCAGTATGGTAATATTCCTGATAATGCAAAAGAATTTACACAATATATGATGTCCAAGATGTATGCTAACGATTATATGGGTGCATTGCCTGAAACAGGGTCAACTCTTTATGTGCTTTATCGTGTTGGTGGTGGTGAGATTAGTAATATTGCAGAACATACATTAAATAACATTATTTCAATTAACTATAATATTGACGGAAATTGTGATGATCGTATGGATGCTGCCAAAAAACGTGCAGTTAAAGATAGCATTAAAGTAACTAATCCAACTGTTTCATATGGGGGTAAAGACCTTCCAAATGCTGATGAAATTAAGCATTTTATTAAATATAATAATGGAGAACAAAATAGATGTGTAACACTTAACGATTATTATTCTCGATTAACTAAAATCCCTGCTAAATATGGTTTACCTTTCCGTATGGGTGTTATTGAGGAGAACAATAAAATCGCAATTTATACATTAGGGCTTGATAGTAATGGTAAATTAACAAACATATTAAGTGAGACAGTAGCTGAGAATATGAAAGAATATCTATCTAAGTATAAGATGGTAAATGATTTTGTTGAGATTAAGTCGGGTAAAGTTATCAACGTTGGATTTAGAGTTACGGTTTATATTGATAAAACTTATGATAAATCAGAAGTCGTACAAAGAATCATTAGAAAAATTAGTGATTATATGGACGTACGTAGACATCAAATGGGTGAAGATATATATCTTGGAGACCTTCAAAAAGAAATAACAAAATTGGATGGTGTTATTCAATTTGTTGATATGTTATGTGAGAATAAATATGGTGAAGGTTATTCAGAAGATATTAGTACACAAGAATTTATAGATCCAAATGATCCATGTTATCTTGAGGATGGCAATATTACCAAAACGGATGTTAATTTAATTGACTTAAAGGCGAGTGATTTTATCTTGTTCTCAGAAGCAAATGCAATGCACGAGATAAAATACAAAGAAAAAGATATTATAGTAGTAACAAAAGTTAGATAATGAATAGACACGAAATAAGAACAAGTGCAACAGATTCTGTAAAAGGTTTACCGTCAACTCATAAGGTTGACGTTAATCTTAAACAGACAACTAAGGCAATACCTTTTCCAAATGTTAGTTCAACATTAAGCCAAAGGAGTGTATATGAAGAAGAGCGTCAAGCGGGCAATAAATTCCGTTTGATTCTAACTGTTGTGCCTTATTGTAGTAATGTATTATTTAATGCGTTAACAGAAATTGTAAAAAATGAGGGATCTAATGAAACTATTGTTGTAACTGACAAAACAAACAGAAAAGATATAAAAGACCAAAAATACACTATAAACATCGATAAGGTAATAGGATTAAATAATCCTGACCGTATCCAAATGATTTCAAATACTGAATATTCAAGTAAAGAACATGGTGGATATGAGTATCATCCTGGGTATGATTTCTTTGATAATCACTTACTTAGGAACACATCGTTTAAAGTTGTTAATCCATTAAAAGAAAAACCAACAGAACAAGAGAAAGAAGTGTTTAATACATTATCTGATTATATGAGGGATAGAAATGGTGAATATAAAAAAGTTTCTAAACGTCAGTCACTTGAGTCAATTAAGACACAGGAATTTAAATATGAAAAACATTTATACTTGCACGATGATATATTATCTATTGATGAAAGCATAAACCAAAATTTGTATGAAGATAATGGGTGGTGGGGGTTTACAAATAACACAACAATTGACCCACAAAAAATAGAAGATAGAAAATGGAATAGCATGGATATTGGAAAAGCCTTAAATAACCATAAGGCTTGTGAGTTCATAGACATGTATCCTGATAGAAGTTTATATTCTTTTGCCCCAAAATATAACAAATATACCCACGAAAATGAGAATAATTGGAATGTTGTACTAACATATCCATATAAAAATATCTATGAACATCCAATATGTCTTGGTGGCTCTTCTTATATTAAACGCTCCATCAATTCTTTTGGTGATTATGTTGATGAAACTATAAGTGAGGGTAATAGATGGATGGGTTTAAAAATTGTCACTGCTCAGTTAGGCTCAGGTAGAATTGGTGGAAATAGCATTATTTTCCGTACATATACCAAACATGGTCTAAAACAAGGTGATATGTTCTATTTGTATTATACAAATCCATATAATGACAAATATTGTGGGGATGATCGTCATGAACTTAAAACATATGGTGAATGTGATAAGTTTGGGGAAAATACATTGAATGGAACTGAAGTGTATTATGAGTCAGAAATATATCATAAGGTAACGAATGTTGGTGATATGAGTAGAAATAACGATGAGTATTATTTCTATACATCAGATGTGTCATTATTAAAAGAAATTTATAAATCATATGTTGTTTTTGTTGCAAAAACTATTAAGGATAAACCAACAGCATCTTATGAAGAGTTGTGTAAATTAATACCATTTTATGATTTAATGTACGATAAGAAGGGTAAACCGATAGATGACCAAAAAGACATTTATGATGAAAACCATGTGTTGAAAACTGAGTTACTTAATAAACTTTTGAGATATACAAATTTCAGAGTGCGCCGTTGTGTTAATGGAGTAAAATCAACTTATTATATAAGACAATTTAGGCAAATACCAAATTTGAATAGTGCACAAAGAGAAATGACTGAGGAAGAAACTACGCACAAAGCAAAGTTTAATGGTAAATTTGATGCGTATGTTAAAGAAAATGCAATGGATTCTGTTAATTTTAATTACCAAAAAACTTTTAGTAATGAAACATATCAGTTAGGTTTTGCTTCGAGTATATATAACGATAATGTGGCACAAATTACATTTACTGATGGAATTAATGTTAAAGGCTTAACTGATAATTTAGGGAGACCGTTGTCAGAAATATATTATACGTTTGTAAAGAACAATGCAGGCCACGAAGTTTGGTATAATAAAGACAAACCTTTATATAGTAATAAGAAATTGAAAGAATTAAATCAAACTGAACAAGAGGGCTTTAAAAATACATATGGGGTTGATTACAATGGTTATAAGATTGAGTTTTCACATTGCTTTGGTAAAGTGACGAGTGGTTTTGAAATGTACATCGGTGCATTAGACACAGAAGAAACAACCGCACCAATTAGTTATTGGAAGAAATTATCGTCAGTTCATCACATTACAAATGTTGTTAATGAATTTAGCAATAGGAATGCTAAAATAAGTAAAGATCGTGATAGTCTAAATTTAGATGATGATATTAAGTGGCGTAACACTTATTTTAATGGTGATTTAGTTGAATATAATCCTGTTGATTTTAAAGAAAAATTAATCAGTAGAGTAATGCATCGTTTTAATACTGCACAGAGAGAAACGATCGAGAACGAACATTATTCTCAATACCAATATCATGAGATATTTCAAGATGATTATGATAAAATTAGAACTGTTGGAGATAAACAGATATTATTTGAAGTTAAAGAATATACAGCAGTTTATGGTATAAAGAATAAGTTTGAGGATACAAAGCTCACTGTAGATTACGGAACAATTACAAGGCCTGAGGGGTACTATTACCAAGCACATTATCCTATTAAGATTAGAGAATATACAAGGGTGTTACAAGGCTCTCATTACTCTTTAAGAATAAGAAGGGTAAAACCTATTCAGGAAGATGGGATATTGATACAAGTAACAACTTTAATTGCTCATGGGCTTAATGTAAACGATATTATTTTCATTTGTGATGATGAATCAGACAAAAGATATGTTACAAGATGTGTAAGAGTAATTGATCAAATAAATTTCTTAATGTCTCCAAACTATGAAGAATATATCGAAAATGCAACTGACTTTGAAGATAAAGAAGTTATTAGTAATATAAATTATGATTTAAATAATAAAAATCATTATAAAGAAAAGTTTAGTTGGCTTCAACTTTGTGATATTCTTAATGGTAAGTTCGGTGATGATATAACATACCCATCTTTAATTCTTAGAAGAAAGAATAGTGATATTCCTGATTATGCAACATATATTGGTGGTAATCGTTATTTATGGCGAGATTTGGTTAATATTGGTGATAGTCGTTCAAGGGAATTAAATGATTTTATATTTGCAAATGGACATTTCTATGTTACACAAAGTATTAATTTTTACTTAAAACGTCAAGACCCATTTTCTACAAATGGCTTATATTTTGATGGTGATGATAGATATCCTGCATTTCCTAATGACCCGGCGGGCATTAAACAACCTGAAAATAATTACTTAACAAAAGACACAACAATACCATGTTAAAATTTAAAGTTACAAATAGTAAAATGGGTGTTGACCTTAAAAGATTAGACATAATAAAGATTGAGCGACAAGATGGCACATCAATTGATGTGCCTGATGGAGATTTTGGCTCTGTCATAAATCATTCAGATGATGTTACGTTTAAGTTTTGGGTTAAAGATTTATACACGGTACAAGATGGAAGTCATTTAACAAGTATCACAGAAGTCGTAATTAATAATGATGACATTGAACATCCTGAATTGTTTAAAAAAGTAAATCAAATGCAGGATGTTATTGTTACGTCCGCATGTAGAGCTAATAACTTCTTTACAATTAATGTAAAAAAAGAGATTGAATTAAATATCAATAAAATATTCGTTGAAACTCGTTATAACTTAATTAGGTATGTTAACAATCGATGGGAGAAAATGAGTGTGGATAGAGCTTGGCTTGATTCTGCTATTGAGAAAGCTGATAAATATCAGTTAATTGAAACAAATCAAGCTGCTTATGGTAAAAATGGTCGTGACATCTTGAATAACGATGGTGAATTAGTTTCAGATAATACAATTTTTTACTATGAAAATGATACATGGAATAATATTAGTTTGTTTGGAGATAATTTAGAGGGTTGTTTAATTGGTTCAAGCATAAATTTTAAAACTATACATGAATATGATAACGCTGAGCGGACTGCGATAAAATTGGATAAAGATACAATTTATTATACTCGTGAAAATTATGTTATTATTTCCTTTAATGGAACACATTTTTTTGGGGCACCAAATGAGGTAAAAAAATTAGATGGGGGTGAGGAAATTAGCATGTATGCTACAACAAAATATGGGCGAGAAATAATCGAAGAAATTGATTATCCAAAGATTTACTTGTATCTTAACAAATATAATGATTCAACTCAATCATTGGAACGATTAAGAATCGAAAAAGAGTGCCATATTGAAAATGAAACAAAACTTAGTTTTAATTATGACAATTTTAGTGCTGATGGCGTTGTTGTTGATGAGGTAAGTGAATGGGTGTTAAGAGATAATGCTTTACCTTTAAATGAAAAGAGTATATCAATAAAAAGTCTTGGCGATGATATTTCTATCTTTAATGATAATGTATTCCCAAATGGGATTGTTCATAATTCAAAAGATGACATTCCATTTCAAGAGGGTTCATTGGGTAGTTTAATTGTAAAAAGAGGTAATTTAATGTATGATGACCCTTATGGTACATTTGACCTTGTGTTTGATACTGCAGTAAATGTTGTTCAAATTCCGCTAACTCAAAAATTTGAGAACGATTTACATCATAATGATATGTTAAAGACAAATTTTGTTGAAAAGGCAAAATCCACGATGATAAATCCAATAATTGATATGGAAAAAGATTTATATACTCCTGCAATTCATAAAGGGAGCAATAAAGATGGTGAATATTCACATGTGAATGCTAAATATGATGATGCATATAAGATTATTTTTAACTTACATTTTAGAGAACATCGTGATACTATTGATGAGAATGAAAATAAAGAAGAATGGAAGTGTAAAAGAGATTGTTATTGGAACGGAACGAGAGTATTGGAGAAAGAGCTTGATGAAAATAAAGCCAAAGAACTCGGTAAAAAGAAGCTAAAAGTAATTGATTTAAAGGGGCGTGTGTTTAACTACCCATTAGATAAAATAGACATATCAGAAACTAATAAGTACGATTATTTCAGCTATTATAAGAATGCACCTTCAACAAAACTTGAAAGTAAAGAAACAAAGAATTACGATGGTAAAAATGACTATAAACTAAATGATGCTGATTATAAAAAAAACAGAGAAGATCGAAATGAATTAAAAGAATATCAATCTGATTTATTATCTTATCTTGGTTTTAACAATAATGATGTGAAGTATCAAAAGAGTAAATTAAAGAAATCTTTCTTACGCATATCATTTTATGATTCTGATAATGTTGCTAATCAAAACTTATTACATACTTCAACAATTTTTATTGATAGTGGTGAATTATTTGCTAAATATATAAAAAATATTGATACTGAAGAAGAATATAAGACTAATGCAACAGTTAAAAATATAAAAACTGGTAAGACATATAAGAAAGGGTCTATAATAGACGTAAATGAATATAATAGTTTAGCTTTAACGGTTGAAAATGGGCAAGAAGATGATCATAAGAAAAAATGTTTGAATAATGGTGAACCATTGGCTGTAATTGGAACGTCATTAACAGACAAAGAAAACTATACAACATATAATGTAACAGGCGCTCGTGTAAATAGAGAACCAATGCGCAATAGAAAACAACCTAATTCTTCATTGGTTATTGATGTAAATAATGGGGATTTAGGAGATAATATTGATGAACTTGAACGTTTGAGAATGAGTTCTCAGTTTGTCGTTACTGATAAGTATAGCTCTAAACATTCAAGTGAAGGGTTTTATTTTTATACGTATAAAACTAATAATGGTGGTGTCTTCCCAAATGATATTTATATGAGAGTAGAATTTAATCATGCAGGGTATGGCCGTACCATACCATTTATGATGCCATACATTAGAAAAAGCGAAGAAGATCCAACTATAGGCACAGACCGATACAAGAAACGTAAAGATGAAGGTAAAGGAAAAATAAAAACCTTTGATGATATTTGTTATGATTGGTCTGAAATTGACTTTGATAAAGACTCAAATACATTGAAAGAAGATGATAAAATTGGGTATAGTACGGCAAGATATATGAAATATTGTCACATAAAATGGAAATATCGTTATGATAAGGCCACACAGAAACACATTTATTATCTTGACCCAGATGTTTATGGCGAAAGTGTCACTACTAAAAATGGGCATGGGCATAATATAATATTAAATCTATATGAAGGAAAGATAAAATAATGAGAACAATTAATTACAAAGTAAGTTACGAGAAACTAATTTCGAGGTTGCCTGGTTTATTTGCTTTCCTTGAAATAGATGATAATGGGAAGTCAGAAATAGTAAAAGCCACTCGAGGTAAAGAAGGTAATTATGGGCAAATAGTAGCCAATATTAACTACAATGAAGGTGGTTTTAATTATACCTGTAAAGACGGAACAGACCTTAAAGTGTCTAATGGTGAGCATTCATACCGCTTTCTAATAGACACTTATTATCGTGCAATAAAAGATAAGGAATGGGATAGAATTAAGACTACTGAATCAATCGGTGATTTTAAGATTTATAACTATGAATATAAAGAGCCGTTCTTAAAATTTATGGAACGTGGTATTGGAATGAAACATGTTGGTTTATCCGAAGAATTTAATGGTAATACATCTTGTGGTGTTCAACAAACAGAAAAGTTCCCATTAGCTCCTGACTATATCTATTTGGGTGAAGCAAAAAACATGTATGATAGAATCACTAAACTTAAAAAACAAGTAGATTTTTATGAAAATCATACAAAACATAATAAAGATGATAGAAAATATTATGAAGCTTTAAAAGAAGAATTTAAAATACGTAATGGGGCAAAACTACTTGTAATTTTGCGTAAATTTATTGGTGAAGCTGAAGAAATAGCAACAGAATACTATGGTTATGCTTATGGCACAAATTTACAACTTAAATTTAATGTTTATTTAACTAATACTATTAAAGATTTAGGTATTGTTACTCCATATATTCAAGAGTGTATACCAGGAAAAAGATATTATGAGGGAGATGTTGTTTATCACGTTGATGAAAACGGATATGGCTTGACTTGGACTTGTACTTTAGAGGCTGAAAAGAACAAAACAACTAACCAAAGAAAAGATTCATTTGGAAGACTATATACAGAAGGGCAATATGAAGAAGAAACCGAATTAATCTACTTTGAAAATGGTATGAAGTCACCATTAGGGGAAAAAATATATAAAAATTGGGAGCCACAAAGTTTAAATTGGGTTAATAAAAACAATATTTCAGAAAATAGATACAAGTACGCTGTAACAGATGAAGAATGGAAAGATAACAAGAACCTAAGAGCAGGAAAACAAGAAAGTATTAAAACACTTAGGGGTACTGTTAATTCACATTTGACATCATTACGACGTTTTGAAACCTATATGAATAAACTTGATGAAGTAGAGAGGCCTGAAAATTTTAAAGATTGGTTATGGTTTTATCGTAAAGGTCATATTAGTAACCGAGAAGCAAAATATGATGAATTAGGTAATCTTGCTGTGATGATAGATAATAATGGTGACACACATGCAGATACTATTGCAGCAATTGTTAGAAATGGTGATAAAAAATCAAGTGGCGTACAAGTTGATGGGTCTAATACCAACATTGAGTGGGAAGGAAAAACTGCAATCAATCTTTCCGTGTGGGGGGATGTTATAACAAATATAACGGCAAAAAACAACACACAAACAAATACAGGAATAATTACCTTTGAATATATGTTAGGTGTGCATTTAAAGGCTGATAGAGATGAACGAGATGGTTTATCTTGGTATAGTAAAGATGATGATTTAAATTACAAATATTATTTCACTAATTTTAGGGCAGATACTGAAACAAAGTATGGTAAGAATCAAGGAGTGAAATATACTGAATCTTATATTTATTATCGAAATAGTGATGATGGTGAGAATAGTATATGGAAATTAGTAGATGAAAATAAGTTTGATGCTTATATTAATGGTATGTTTGATAAGGATTATAAACCTCAAAATATAAGCAAAGAAAAAGGGGCAAACTATTATATGTTATATGATAAGATGGAGTTTGATACCTCTAATAATATTGATGTATATGAGTTTCAGATTGGTCCGCATAAAAATGAAGTTCCATATTTAAAATCAACTTTTGAAGCAAAGGTTGATATTACACATGTAGATTTTGAAGATACACCATTAATTCGCTATGATTATTATAATGGGGTTACTTTTCAACCTAAGGTAAATGATGATGTAAATATTGAGCGTGGGGTCACACAGGCATTTGAAAAACACATCAAATTTAGTGAAATAAAAACATTGGAAGATATGGAAAACTATGCAAACGGTGGTTTTTTTGTTATTTCCAAAGAAGATTTAGATTTACGATAAATACTCAAATAAAATATAGCATGAATAATACTTATGGGTCAGTAAGGCCATCAATTGTTGATATAAAAAATGATGTCGAGATTTTTTTTCATTATAGACCAACACGCAATAGTGAAAGTGAGACATTTTCTAAGTTTAAAAAGGTTTCTGATGTATCATCAATGCTATCAGTTGCCAATTTTGAAGATGAGAAGGAGGAAACGTCAGATTTTAGATTACCTGGTATGTATAATTTAGCATTGCCTGTTTCAATTTTTTCAAATGTTGGATTTTATACCATTTACATTAGACCAAAAGAAATTAAAGCAAAGATATTAGATATTGGTGTGTTAGCAGCATATAATGATATTAATGGTATTATTATTGATATGAATGAACAAACTGACCAATCTAATCTTTTCCAAACAGATAACCTTAATGGCTATCGAATTGATTATTTTGAAGATGATGGTGATGGCTTAAAAAGACAAGATTATTATCGTATTATTACAGGTTGCAATAGATGTGAGCCAATTACTCAAAACTTATCATCATCTAATAGTAACTCTAATGGATATAGATTTAATTCAAGTGGGTCATTGTGTTTCTTAACTGTAACACCAAATTCAAGTCCGAGTTATAAGGCAGGTGAGAATCCATTTATTGGTTCGCCAAATCAATTGATTAGAATTTCTAATACAAAATTTGATCCATTAATGGTGGAAGTTGAAATATGCCGACATGATATTGAAACTCTTAATACGGCAATTGATGGTAATCAGATTCGTTCTCTTGATAATGGTCTGCTTACAACATACAATGAAAATGGAGAAATTTATTCACAGAAAGAGTTCTTCTCTCTTAAAGATAATTACACTCAGAATGATAGATATGAGGTTAAGAAAGATAGAACAGGTAATATTGAGTTTTCTCCTAATTATGATGAAGTAATGGGTGATTAAAAATGGGAAAAAGATATACAAAATTTAATAGTAATTATCTAATGCGTTCCAACCATCAAGACACTAAGCTTGGGCGGATAATGGAACGAGATTGGGTAACAACTACAGGCATGAATGTCCTACGTTTCGGTAGTGGGCGTAGAATTTGGTATAATAGTGGTAGTTTTGTATTTACTACCTCTAATATACCAACATACCATAAGAAGCATAAACTTACAACAGAGACAAAGGAATGGGCTTGGGACGATGTATTAAATGCTGATGGAACAGTTAATAATATTGCACCAAGTTTTAATACAAATGATTTAAGAGATTATGCATATTATGGTTCATGTGTTGAGTTAATACGTGCAACGATAGAAGAAATTGTATCCGATTTCCCTGGCTGTTTAACAAGCACTAATGAACGGCCATTATCAAATTCTACACGAAACGTTGTAGATATTAATACCATTCCAAATTATGTACCATCTGATTTAGATATTAGTTATGAGCTTAAAAGTGGTGATGCGTACATATATGTAAATGGGGAATGGAAAGGCCCATTGCCTAAAATCATTAGTGAAGAACGTGGAGAAATTGATTATAAAGTCGGTGATGTTTGTTATGATATATCTGACGGTCAAGTAAAAATTTTATGTAAGGAAAAAAATTCTGACATTAAATATTTTGAATCATACGGTATTCCAACAGGTATGTTTAACCAAATATATTATTACAACGGAAAATATTACAAATATGTTTACAAAACTAAACAATTTGAAGAATATAAAATTGAAGTTAATGATGATATAATAGACGGCTTTATATTAAAAAATCAATTTAACATTGACTTACACCATAAACGAGTTACGCTTGGGAAAAATGATAATCCAATGAGATTTATGGGGCAAAGCTATGGTAACTATTGTGTCATTGAAAATGGAAAAGATGATAATAAAATGATAGTTATTTCAAAGTTTGAAACCAATGATGAAAATGATAAAAAAGTTGTCTATAATATAGGTGATGAAGTTGATCATCAAACATACCTTAACTTTACCCCTGATGAAAAGGAGAATCTAAGAAAGAAAACATCGATTGCTGTTTATGAGATAAATGATGGGTTTGATGATATAAATTGCCCATCTAATAATGAGGGTAAAGTAGTAAAAACAATTAAAATTGAAACTTTTGGCCATAAAAAATACGAGATAAAGGCTTATTCAATACTTGGAAGAATTGTTTATACTTATATGCCGTCTAAAAAAGGTGACACAATAAGTTTACAGCCAACTACTGACCATATAAATGAGTATTTTTCTTCATTGGTTGGGTTTAAGAAACAATTATTACGACAAGACACTAAACCATTTTATTCAAATAGATTCATTACGCCAATAGAACATAATTTCAAATGGTACTATCCTGAGAAAGTATATATTTGGCCATCTGATGGGTATTGTATTGATGTGGATTCAATGGCTTTCTCTAATTTTGTAGAAAACCTATATGATATGGGTCAAAATTTCGACGAGCTATGGTCTGACAATCTATATCGGTCAATGACACACGAAGCAATTAAAAACTTTGACTGGACATATAGTCGTGAATATTATGATGGTGAAGCACAAGATAACATTGACGGTGGTGAACGAATGCAAAAAATTATTAGGGTTCTTGGGCGTGCATTTGATGATGTTAAATTATACATTGATACTATTAAATTAATTAACAACACAACTTACGATAAAATAAAAAATACACCTGATGGCCTATTATCGGATAATAATAACATTAAGGGGATTGATGTTGTAAGTACTATTAGTAGTGATTATGATATTAATACAACCATTACAACCGAGCAGCTTAAAAATATAACAAAATCTAATTGGTGGGTTCAAGATGAAAAAACTGATAAAACAATAAAGTACTCACAATTACCAAGATGGTATGTAAGGTATCGTGCAGAAGATGTATATCCTGATATCTGTGATAATGAATTTATGAGGCGATTGTCATTGAGTGCAAAAAGAATTATGAATACTAAAGGCACTCAACAAGCTATAGAGATGGTATTAGGGCTTTTCGGACTTGGGAAATATGATGAAAAGACTAACCCAAATGGGGAATATATTCTTGAAGAAGAGGCATATTATACCGAAAAAATGATACGTTATGACGAGTGTGTTGATGGTACATTAGATGGGGAAGAATCTTATGTAGGTGATAATTGGTCAGAAAATAAGATAACTGAATTTAATATTGATTGGAAAAAGGTAGATTCACATAAAAAAGGTGCGTTAGCGTCAGAAATAAATGCGAATAAACGTGTTGATTTACTTTATGATACAGACCCTTTATCAGGTGTTCCAATGCGAACCGAACTTCTTGGACGACAAAACGTTGCATACTTAGTCCCATATTATGATAGCACGCAGTTATATGATGGGGATTTAATCTTCCAAGGAAAAGGTGGATGGGGTAAAATGGTAAAAACAAGTGATGAAGAACAATATGATGATAAATTTGACTATCAAGAGACTTTATCTTATTTGCATGTTGTTGGGAATATTGGTGATATGCTTGCAACAAACCCAAATGCATTAGATGCAAATGCTATTTATTATGTCGTTAACCTTAACGATTATACAAAATATGATGAGAACCCACCAATGGATATTAACGGCGGTGTAACAATGTCACACTTTTTTATCTTGGTTAATCATTATGAGTCTCATAAGTTCTATGCGTGGAAAAACATTGTAGTAAAACCTCAATTAGATGCTAATGGTAATCTACAAATGGTTAACAAAACTGATTTTGAAAACATCTTTGGTAGTACTGTAGGGTCACGCGATTGGTTTTATTCTAAAAATGAATTACCTGATTCTGATAAGAATGACGTTGATAAAATCATGGGATGCTATGTTTATGCTTTCAAGAAGATGAAATATCTTGATAATATTTTCTCAACTAATGTTGCTAATAACCCACACGTGGGTTATGGTAAATATGACGATGGTCAAACATTTATCGAGCATATGAAACTGCCATTTAAACACCTTATTGATGAACAACTTATTGAAAATAGTTCTTTAAGTGCAGTTGCACAAAAATATCAATTTGATGATATTGGTAATAAGGTTGAAAGCGATAAAATTCAAATAATGAATACTCGTAAATCAAATAATAAGGATGGTAAGACTGATTTTGTGCGTTACAATAAAGCCACAAATGGATTGACGACAGAATACACATACAATGAGGATAAATGCAACACACAGAAACGTTGGTATATTAACACAAAGGTTCTTACAATATCATATGTTAAAAAGAAGACTGATGGCAAAACATTAGATAATAATAGATTATTTAGTAATTACTTTAAATCAATTATTATGCCTTATCTAATGCAGGTTATACCCTCTACCACAATATTAAAATTAAAAGACTTTGTAATATAATGGCACGCTCTATAAAGGTTACAGAAGGTAATAAACAAGTTTTTGATATTAAGTTTGATGCACAAGGTACAGGTGATAATCCTGTAAAATTATTAGTTACAGTTGATGGTGCAACTGATAATGCATCATTCAAGGTATATTCTGCAAATGGAGATTGGTTTTCTTATGAAGTTGAACGTACTTATAATAATGTCAAGAAAAAAGACATTGTTCAAGTTGTATTAAGAGTTCGTAGAAACTTATCAACAGATGTGCGTTTAGGTACGTTGGTTGTGGAACATAATTGTGCTGATATTAAACAATACATCACATTAGAACAAGCAGGTATAATTTATTTGTTAGAAGAGACATCAACAAATAATAATTGGGTTTTTCAAATGACTCCTGATTTGCCGGAAGAGAAGATATTGTCGTTCAAAGCTACAAATGGAACTGAAACTTGGCATTTAAAAGAAATACAACAATATCAAACACTTTCAGATGATAATTTTAACGATTTAAATGAAGAGTATCTTGGGATAGGATGGAACGGAAAACCATATCAATGGGAAAATGATACACAATGGGCAAAAATGTCACAAGTTAGAGTACCATATGATGGGGCGTTTAAATGTAGAGTTGAAGATGGAAAATTCTATATTAAAAGCTTTGGCAAGGTTGATCTTTTACCAAAAGATAAAACACCTCATATGCGTTACTTTTTTATATTTTCACATTCTGATGTAAATAATAAGAACAAAGGTATGCTTGATGATGGCGGAAACACTTATGAAATTAAGAAATTATTTGTGTTCAATAAACATGATTCAACAAATACATATTAATAAAAAAAAGTGGGTTAATAGCCCACTTTTTGTTTTTTTTTATCTTAATAAAAATACATCTTTAGCATCTTGTTGTTCTGTAAAAATCGTTTTCCAAGGGAATGACGTATAAGAACGTGAATAATATCTTTCAAGTCTGTCACTACATTTTTTACATAGGGAGTCGTTTTTCTTCCAAGGTATTCGTATTAGCATACTGCAACAATGACAAAAGTCAGTGTCTTCATAAGAATTATTTCCATTTTTACAGAAAATTTCAGGATTCGGGTATTCATGTTCTTTCTCACCAAAGATATAAAGATATTTTCCATGTCTATGCTTCAAAATAAAAGGTAATATTAAATCATCTAAATCTGTATTCAAAGATAAACGACTAAGGATGTTATGTGCACCAAAATCTCCATTTTCTGTCAGATCTATTTTACTTGATACCATGGATTATTTGAAAATACTACGAACTTTGTCGAAGAAACTACGTTTATTTTTATTCTTGTTGGAACGAACATAAGAATCAACATTAACATCTTCACTATCAGCCAATAGAAGTGAGTAATCTTTATCTTTATCAGACACTTCATATGATTTAATAATTGATAGTAATTCTTTTGATGTGTTGGGGATATAATTGTTGATCACAGGAGAATAACCTTTTTTATTTTTATATTGCTCAATCATCTTATCAAGCGTTAGGTCACAATATTCATCTACCCAATCTCCAAGGAAATAAAAACGGTCAGCCACATTTCGTTGGTTTTTAAAAGCACCAAATAGAATAGGGTCTTTGTCTCGTTTTTCTTTTTGAACTTTACGTTCCTCAGTACCCGTATAGTCAGTGAACACAACATAAAATTCATCGAACAAATCTTTTGTTTTCTCAACAGTTTCTACTAAATCATCAGGAACTTCTCGCATATAACGAGATAATTCTATGATTTTTACAGATTTATCTGCGACATTCTCAATGTAATCTTCAATTTTGTCTTTGTAAACAAATGTGTCAATACCCATTTCAATGAGTTTTTCTTCTTTAATTAGAACGTCAACAAGAAAAGACAACTTTTTAAGGGATTCCTTTTGACCTAATTTTTGATACTTCTCAGCCAATTTTATAAAGATACCATAACTTTCCTTTAAAGCATCCGTAGTAATCTTGTTTTTAGCATTCTTTAGAAAGTCAAAGTATTGACTTGGAGTGATATTTTTCTTCTTTTCCATATTTAACTGATTAATAATTTAACAATTTCTCTTCATCGTTGGCAACATCATCATATGATGTAACTTCAATTTTATAAGTTCTATAATTGTTTGTAATCTCTTCATGATGATGTTTCATTGTTTCCATGTCCCAAAGTTCATATCCATGCCCTGTAATGTTTTCTCCCATATCTTGTTGAAATAAACTTCCACTATAAACAATAGGTACACCATTCTTTTTAAGTGTTTGATTCTTATGGATATGACCTGCCATCACACAGTCTAGTCCAATAAAATCCTTTGTGTCAATACCACTTTCAGTCATACGACCCATATCGGTAGTTGCTCCAACAACATCTCCGTGGTAAAGCCCAACAAATTTATGGTTAGGGTATTGTTCTTTCAAACCATCAAAATTTGGCTTTTTAAACATATCAAACATTGAGTAAATACACCAAACAACGCCATCGTCTACGATATAACCACTTTTGTAATTAAGTTCTTTATCAGCATATACAACATTAGGATATACGCCCTTAATGACAAATGTTGGTGTAAGTGCATCTTGTTTATCCAAGTTGTTTTCCAACATATCGTGATTACCTGCAATGATGATTGTTTTACACATTGCATTAAAGTAATTTAGCATTTCATGAAAGATGATTTCAGCTTCTTTACTGCTCTTTACTTTTTGGTGATAAATATCACCTGAGATGACAATGCGAACTTCATCTTTGTTATATTTTTTAACTTCTTTGTAAATTTCAGCAATTGCCAATTTCATACTTTCTTTTTGTTTCTCAAAAAAATCGTTGCGAATATGAATATCTGCCAAATGAATTATTTTTTTAATCATATAATTTATTATTTAGAATTAGAATTACATATATAATATACTATAATAATATCTTATATCCAAATTAAAATATAATAATAATTTATTGAAAAAATATAAATTATATATTATTATTAAAGTAATAAATTATTTTAACAAATGGATGGGGTACGAATAATTCTTGGAATGGATATCAGCACAACTTGCTGTGGTGTATCAATTTTGAAATACAATGCAAATACGGGGGAAAAAGAAATCATGTATATTGGTAGTGTAAAGTTCAAAACACAAAAAGGTCTTACTACAGAAGATTCTTTATTTGTTAAGAGCCGTCAATTTACAGAAGATTTCATAAACAAATATAAGGATATTGGGATTACAGATATTGTTATCGAAGCACCATTGCCTAATTCGAATAACCTTATGACTGTTCATACGTTAGCAAGATTTAATGGAATGCTCAGTCAATCTATTTTTGATGCAATTTCTGTAGCCCCACAATATATCAGTTCATATGATGCAAGAAAATATGCTTTTCCAACTTTAATGTCTGTTAGACGTTATGATAAGAAAGATGAACCTTATTCAATCGATAAGGTTCGTAAAGCTATCAAGAAAAATGAACTTACACCTTTCGGTGGGTACACATATAGCACAGATAAAAAGTATGTTTTGTGGGAGTTGATAAATAAATCATATGATGGTATTGTTTGGCAATATAATAAAAAGGGTGAGTTAAAAAAGGAAAATTTTGACGCATCCGACTCATTAGTTGCAATTTTAGGATGGATTAACTATATTAAATATCATGATGATGAACCCAAAGTTGTTGATATGTCTGAAAAGAACATATCAGATAACGATGGTAATACATTCACAAAGATTACATACTCGGTTCGTTTTTGTGACGAAACAAATACAAAAACAGCTGTGTTTTAATTAAAAGTAAGTTTTTTCTATTGTGTTATTTTCAATGTTTTTTAGGTTTTGCCGTGTATTGTTGTGTTTAACTTCAGTATGCGGTTTTTGTTTTTGGTGCTTTTTATAGTATAATGATATTGATAATGTTATTTTAATTCTTCATATATGTTTGATATAGAAATCGAAAATATTGCTCGAATTACTGAGAGAATTTTAGGTAAGCCACGTCATGAGACAAATATTGATGGGTGGACGGAATACGACTGTCCATATTGTTGTGACATGGAAAATATTGATCACGATGGGAAATACAATTGTTGTGTTAATTATCGAGAAGGTTATTTCCATTGTTGGAAGTGTGGGACGGCAGGAAAAATATCAAAAGTCCTAAAAGACTATGGTGGTCAAAGTGTCGTACGTGAGTATTATGATGAAATTAAAAGCATCAGAAATTCGCAAGAGTTTCAGTTCACGCAAGATAATGCACTTGTTAAAAGTGAATTGGTTGAGGTTGAGAACTCAATTAAATTGCCTGATAATTTTCGTCTTATTTCGAGTGCTGATAAGGAATCGTATGGTGCATACAAATATCTTAAAGAACGTGGATTAGACTATAACATAATTAATGAATTTGGTATTGGTTTTGTCCCTTGGTCAGATGATTTTAAGATGCGAAGTCGTATTGTAATACCAAGTTACGACCAATATAATAATCTTAATTATTATGTTACTCGTGATTATACAGGTAAACAGAAATTAAAGTACATCAATCCTAATATTGATAAGAAAACTATTATTTTCAATGAACAGAAAATAAATTGGGGTGAAAATATTACGTTATGTGAAGGAGTATTTGATAGTTTCGTAATACCTAACTCAATTCCACTTCTTGGTAAAGAATTAAATGAAAATTTTGCCGTATACCAAGCCTTATTTGATAAGGCGAGAGCTAATGTTAATATCTTATTAGATGATGATGCCGTGGAAGATGCAAAGAAAATGTATCTTTCTCTAAATACAGGGAGTTTGAAAGGAAGATTACGTTTTATAGAGTGCCCAAGTGGGTATGACGCTTCTCTATTTTATCAAAAATTTGGGAAAAAATGTATGTACAAATTGCTTAGAAGCGCAAGACAATTGAATGAATACGAACTTTTGTGATTATATATTTTGTTTTGCACGTTTTTTGCAGTATTATATAGATAAAATATAAGTAATGGTTATTAATATAGAAATCTCTGATAGAGATTATAGAGATATTGAATTATACTGTAATGCAAATGGGTTAGATTTAAAAGAATATATTTCGAATTTAATTATGGAAACCCATTATTGCAACAAATATGGTGATTTAAACACTATGATGGAAAAAGTCGCAGAAGAAAGTACTGCCTCTCCAAAAAAGAAAGTGAAACGGACTAAGAAAAGTGAAGTGATTTCTACGGAAGAAAATGGTGTAGAAGAACAACTTGAAGTAAATAAAAAACAAATAACAGATAATGAAGCTGCGCCTACAGAAAAGGTGGATAAAGTAATAGTTAAAAGAAAAAGAACTTTAAATACATTGTAAAATGATTGAAAATATTAAACCTACTGATAAAATTGTTGTGGATGTGTTGATGTATCAGATTGATATTAACCCATCTAAGTTGCAGTCACTACGTAGAGAAATTGCTGACAAGTATGGCCTTCCATTGCGTAATGTGATTGTTAATCCAAAACCAATTATGGTCGATAGTGATGGGAATAAAGTATCTTTGACATCTGATATTATCACGAGTATCCAAGATCCTAAATTTCAACAGAACCTCTTTAAGGAATATATTGAAATTAAAAAGATTGAGAATGTTGATATGGATATGATTTTAGATATTGATAACAAGGTTAACGCTTTTGTTGATTTTGATTCATATTCTAAATATAAATCATATAAATTTACTTATGTAAAGTGGAAAAATTTCCTTTCATATGGTGAGGATAATTATATTGACTTTACGAAGCTAAGTGGATTGGTTTTGCTTTGTGGAAAACCACAAAATCAAAGTGGTAAGACAACTTTAGCACGTAATCTTCTTCGTTTTGCTTTGTTTGGACGTTCAGAAAAGACCCCTAATCTTGCAGGTGTATTTAATAAATTCACGCCTGAGGCAACAGAAATGTCTGTTGAGGTTGGTATTGAGATTGAGGGTGAGAATTATGTTATTCGACGTACTGTAACACGTCCTGCGCTTTCAAAAAGAACTGAGAAAAGTAAATGTAAGCAAACAGTAGACTATTTCAAAGTAGTTAATGATGAATTAGAGCTAATTGAAAATTGCGAGGCTGAGTCAACACAACAGACAAATAATGTTATTCGTGATTCTATTGGTTCACTTGAAGATTTTGACCTTATTGTTTCAGCAACGGCAAAAACACTTGGAGATTTGTTCTCAATGGGGCAAACAGACCAAGGTAAATTGTTTTCACGTTGGCTTGGGCTTCTTTCATTGGAAGAGAAAGAGGGAGTTGCAAAAGAATTGTATAAGAAGAATGTAGAACCTGCTCTTCTTTCAAAGAAATATAATAAAGCAACTCTTGAAGGTGAGATTGCTGATATGCAAACAGTTATTAAGGATAATGAGGAAACGTCAGTAAAACTTGAAAAGAATGTAAACGACAGAAACAATGAACTCCTTAATCTTAACAATGATAAAATTCAGATTATGTCTGAACGTAAGGAGGTGAAGGAAACACTCATTAAAACTGATGTTGCAACTGTAGAAAACAACATTAATATTATTAATGAAAAGTTGACCATTGAAAGAAATAAGTTTAAGCAACAAAAGGATGAGTGGGGTGAACTTAATGGTGCATCGTTTGATGTTGAAGAACTAAAGGCTCTTCAACAAGAAAGAAATGATATCGTAGATAAAAATGGTGGCATTAAACAAGAAATTAGCCTTATTAAGGATAATATTGCTCACATAACTGAGCTTATTGAACAGAAAGTTTGTCCAAACTGTGGCCATGAAGTCGATGTAAAAGAACAAAGTGGAATCATTGAGTCTAAACAAGATAAAATTAACAAACTTGTAGAACAAGGTGTTGAGAATAAGAATAAGATTGATGAAATTGACAAAAAAATTGCAAAGTTAGAGGAAGACCGAGAAAAGGTTAATAGAATGAACCGACTTAAACTGAGTATGACGGCTTTGCACACACAAATCGAGAACTACAAGTTACAGCTTGATGCCTTGAATAAGACCAAAGAAGAAATTGAACAAAATAAAGAGAACATTATATTTAATAATGAGATAGACAATAAGATTCGTCTCGTTGATGAAAATATTAAGTCTATTACTGCGGCAAAAGAAACCTTTATTCGTCAAATTGAGACTTGTAAGGTTGAAAATGAACGTTATAAGAAAGATATTAAGGTTCGTGAAGACCTAATTGCTAAATTGACAGAAGAAGAGAAGGTTATCCGTAGTTGGGCAATTTATAAAGAGCTTATTGGTAAGAATGGTATCTTGAAAATTGTTCTAAAACGTGCGTTGCCAATTATCAATAATGAGGTTTCAACTCTTCTAAATGGTTTGGTTGATTTTGATGTGGTTCTTTCAATTTCTGATGATAATAAAATTTGTATTGACCTTGTTCATGATGGTGTGTCAATGAATGTTGGTCTTGCTGCATCAGGTTATGAAGAAACAATGGCAAGTCTTGCACTTCGTAGTGCTTTGGCAACTGTTTCATCGTTTGCAAAACCAAACTTTCTTGTTCTTGATGAAATTTTCGGAGCAACAGGTAGTTCACACTATGATGATATTAGAGAATTGCTACGACGGATTATGAAAAATCATGATTTTGTGATAGATATTACACATAATGAAATGATTACAGATTGGCATAATCAAATCATCGAAGTGGTTAAGGAAAATAATATCTCAAAACTTACAGTAAAATGAGTAAAGTAAAAATTAATGATTATGAATCTGAAATAGAATATTACTTCAATTCACTTAAACATTATAAAAAACTCACTCGTGCTGAAGAGAAAGATTTAGGTGAACGGATACAGAAAGGTGATAATAATGCTTTAAACACATTAGTAGAACATAATTTGAGATTTGTTGTTAGAGTTGCAAAGGGATACCGTGAAAGTGGTATTCCTTTTGCAGACTTAATTTCAGAAGGAAATCTTGGACTTATTCATGCAGCAGAAAAATTTGACCCAACTAAGAATATTAAGTTTATTTCATATGCTGTATGGTGGGTACGATGCTACATTAATGAGTTTATTGAAAAGCAAACAACAAATGCGGTGATTAGTACGGATAACTATAAAGATTATCAATATAAAGATGAGTTAATTAATGAAAATTTTGAAGAAAATCTGAATAATCTTAATGATAGACATTCTACGATTGCTGACTTGTTAATATGCTTAAAAGACCGTGAGAGAAAAATTATTCAAATGTCATTTGGTTTAAATGGAGAAAATGAAATGACTCTTGATGAAATTAGTAAGGTAACTGATTTATCAATGGAACGTGTAAGGCAAATTAAGGATACTGCAATAATGAAACTTAAATGCGAAGCTCTATCACGAACAACAAATGATTTTAAAGAAATGAAAATGCTTTCTTGATAAGGAAAGCATTTTTTCTTATATTTATAATAAAATAATAGATAAACAATTATTATGGCAAAGAAAAGTAAGAAAACTAAGGCAGTTGATGCTGTTAATGATGTAGAACTTGATGCATTGGTAAATGAGGCTAAAGAAAACATTGATATGGTCGAAGTTGATAAAGTAATTGAAGAAAATGAAAAAGAAAATAATACAGTTCTTGAAGAAACCGTTGTTGAAAATGTTAAACCAATGGAAGAAACAGTAGAAATGGTTGACACAGAAGATGAAAGTGAGGAAAAAGATTCTGAACATGTGAGTGAAGAACCTTCTGAGGAAGAAGTGACTGCTGATGAGGTTGATGCTGAGGTTGATGACATGGAAGAATCAATTGATGATGTAATTGCCGAATGTACAGGATCTGTTGATGAGGCTAAAGAACCCACTAAGGATGCAGAAGAGCCTTGGTATGTTGCACGTGCAAAACGTATGGGGGACTATTATAATTGGTAAATAACAAAAACAAAATGAACAGAACTGAGAAGGAGTATAATGTAATTTCAGAATCAATAAAAGCAATGCGCCATATACAACGTAAGGGTGCTATTAACATTCTCAGAGAATCTGAAGAAAAGGATACTGAAAGCGATGGTGCTGTGCCTTACACAACTCAAGATGAAATGTTAAATAATAGCCTTCAGCCTTGTAGAACACAATTTGGTGCAAACTTTTCTAAACTGAAAAATCCAATGCTTTATTATCCCGAAGATGGTGATGTTACACTAAGTGGTGTTATTCCTTCACTTAATAATGCTAAATTCCAATTCAGACTTTTAGAGCCATCAGGAAATGGTTGCTTTATTTGGCTTGATAGCATACAGTTGAGTGAAGAAACAATTAATAAAATTCATAAAATATATGGTGTCTTCAAAAATTGGAAACAACAATTGGTAACAAGTGAAGATATTAAACCATTAAAATTAAAGAATGAAAACTAATGTATAATACATTATAAAAAGGTGTGGAAATTATTACTTTCCTCACCTTTTTTTTACATGTTATTAATATTTATTTTAAACTGAATTTATATGAAAAAATATATCAGAAAAAAACGCCTTAATGAAGATGTTACAACATCTGAGGTGCGTAGTATTGTGAGTAATAAATTGGATGACTTGTTAAAGGAACGAGAGTTTGAGAAACGAGTTAAGGAGATTACTGCGAATGTAGTTGAAAAATTTATCTCTGAATTATTTCATAAAAGATTAATGTGGAAAAATAGTATAAAGAATGGCTAAAGAACAATTATTAAAATATGCAAATTCAAGTCAATCAAATAAAAAGAAAATATTTGCCTTGCGTGATTGGTGTCATAGACAAGGAGATATTTTTGGTTTACAAGAAGTTTTTGATTGTTTAAATGATTTTGCTCAAACCAACGGAGAAGATATATCAAATCTTATTGAAAAATTAGTACATAAATCAAAGGTTAATGGGCGGTCATCTGTTGTGTGGGGTGATACAGGGTTTCAAATGTATTTAACACGTGATGAAGATGGTGTATTACAAGTTAGAGGTAGTGATAGTCATTTTGTACCTAATGCAAAAGGACAACATTCACCACATGACAATAAGGTATTACGAAAGGATGGTCAAATTAACAAAAACTTGAATAAGACAAAAGAAAGACTTTATAATTTAGGGCAAGAAGTTCGAAAGATATATAGTGACCAATCTAATACATTTATAACACTTGCAATGGTGGCAATTAAAAAGTATGCTGGTGCACATAAAAAGTCTGAAATGTCAGTTGTTGATAAATTAAAAAAAGGTGTTTTACGATTAGATGCTAATGATTGGGTTCTTGTGCCTAATAATCATACGATTAAATTGGATGAGTCTCAAGTAAGAGAATTAGCTGAAACCACAAAACTTACTGAGTATAAGTTTTATAATAATGTTCAACGTTTTCTTTCTGATTTATTAAAAGACCCTGTTGGAGCACAATTACCATTCTTACTTCAAGTTAATGACATTACACGTAATTATTTATTATATCATTTGAAGAGTTTAGGTATTATTAAACGACACCAAAAGATTAGTGATAAAGATAGCCAAGGCAATCCAAAGACTGCTAAGATGATAGTCAAATATAGTGTGCCAAAAAAAGATTTTGTAAAGAAGATGAAGAAATTATTCATCACAGTAGTTGCTAAAAATGTTCCTGATAAGTTAGAAAAGATTTTAACTGAATGTGATGGTGGAGCTATGGGTGGAGAGGCCGCAGGAGCAACAAGTGCTGATGCATCAGGACAGTTTAATCAACCATTATTTGGCGTTCAACGGCGTAAAATGCCGAGAGAAATAGATGAGACTACCGCAGCATCTAATGCAGGAAATTATCAATATACAGTGCCATTTGCTTCTGATAAAGAAACAAGAAATAGAAAGCCCGGATTTAGTGTGAAAAGACAAAACGAAATGTATTTTCATAAGAAAAAACTTTTGAATGAAGATCGGGAAAGTAAAAATTTATCTAAGGCAAGGAGAGTAATTAATCAAATGCAACCTAACATGGATGCACAGAAAACACTTGAAGTGATAAGAAATTATATTCCCAATTCAAGACTTATGAAATGTGAGTTTTTACCAGGCGTAACTCGAATGGTGCTTGATGGTTTATTTAACGATGAATCAAAAATACGCCAATTGAATCAGGTTTTGAAATATATAGCGACAGAAGAATATTCAGGTGAGTATAATCAAGATCTAAATGGAGAAGACGCTGAGACGTTAATTAATCGTTTTAGTGATAATGTTCAACAAGATATAGAGAATGATAAACAAAATGTTGGTAATACACAGTATAAACAGAATAATAATTATAATATTGTAAAGATACACTCATTTGAAGAGGCTGAAAAATATGGTAGATATACATCTTGGTGTGTAACACATGATCCTAACATGTATAACTCTTATACTGCAGAAGGTGATAATATATTCTATTTTTGTTTAAAGGATGGTTTTGAAAATATTCAACCTGAAAAGGGTGAGAACTGTCCAAAGGATGAATATGGCTTATCAATGATTGCTGTTTCAGTCTGTCCTGATGGTTCGCTTAATACAGCAACATGTAGGTGGAATCATGATAATGGTGGAGATGATAATATATTAACAACAGAGGAAATATCACAGATAATTGGAAGAAACTTTTATCAAACGTTTTTACCGCTATCACCTGAAGATATTAAAGAAATTAAACAAACAAAAATTAATGAATTAATGCGTCGTATAACCGAATATAACGAATGTTATCGTATTAAAGGTAGTAGATATTTAACTAATCTTTTTGAACAATGTATTATTTATGATACTGAAACTAAAAAGATTATATCAGGAGATTATATATTTTCTTCAGTAAGTACCATAATAAAATTTCCGTCACACATTGCATTCATGGTAAATTATAATGGAGAATTCGGTGTATTTTTCCCTGAATATGGTTTTGTTCCTTGTTCGTATGATGCAAACACAATTCATCATATAATCAGAGACAAATGTGATTGTTTACCTTGTGATAAAAATGGGGGTTTAAATTATTTTGATATAAATAATTTAACTTATTTATATGATGAATTTAGTGATAAAATACCATCAATTAACACGATGCTATCTAAATTAAAAAGAAAAATATCAAAAGATGATATTCTGAATTTTCAGAATATGACGGATGAATTAAAGAGTTTAAAAGAAAAAGGAATTCGTTGTGATTCTAGTGGAATTGCAATGATGAAAAATGAAAATGGGTATGCATTATTTGATGTGGTATCAGAAAAATATCCGAAACCAATATATGTTGGAAATATAGGAGGGTATTTTTGTGGGGTTAATGACAAATACAAAGATATGTTTGTTATTATTAATAATGGAAAATATATATTATACTCATTAAGAACCCATAATTTTGTTATGAATGGTTATGAATTTGATGAACAACCAATAACTAATAATTATTATATCAAAGTAAAAATGCCAACTGATAATAATAAATATAAAGAGTGTTGGTATGAATTAGATTTTTATGGAAGACTCCATAGTAAGATATATAACAATGGACATGAACGATATATTGAGAAAATTTCTTAAAATAATGATTTGGTAATTGAATTTTATGTTATGCGAAATATTTATAACTATAATACTGACTTTGATAAAGATACAATTTTAGATAAGATGGCAAGCATTGAAGAGCAAATTCAAGATGCTGAGGATGAAACACCATCTGCTGAGCGAGATAAAAAAGTCAGAGAATTAATATATGCTCAATTTATACAAGGGTTAAGACTAAGTACAGGATACAACATTTTTTAAAATGTAACTTTGATCTTGACATAGATACAACATTAAAACTAAATAAAATAAATAATTTATCTTAATAAAATGTTAAAAGAAAATAAGGTCTATAATTTCAGCGAATTAAGAACCATCCTTTCAGAAGAAAAAATGAAGAATGAGTTCAAACCAAAAGTTGGGAAGGGCTACAGTAGGGATGCTGATGCTAAGGAAAATGAGAAGGCTGTTAAAGACATCACCAAACGAACAAAGGAGTTTGATGGAGGTTTGCAAGATGAAGCAAAACGAAAGACAAACCCTGAGGGGATTGATGACAAAAATAAAACGACATTAGATTATGATTATAGTTATGAACCAAGTGACACTTATAAGGAAAGAGTGAAAGCTCAGGTTCACGGTTATACTTCAAAATCAGCGGAAGAAAACGCCAAGAAAGATGACTTCAAGAAAGCAGCCGATTTTGAAGGGAATAAAGATTTCTATGACAAGAGAAAAGAAGTAGGAAATGAGGATGCACAAGCAAAACAAGAATATAAGCATGCAGGCCTAAAAGCACACAATTTGCCAAAAGAAACATTTAAATCTAAAACATTATTCACGGAGAACCAAAAAATGAAGAGATTACATTTTAAGAATACAACATTCCTTAATGAGGAACAAATGATGAAGAGAATCCCCGAAGATTATAAAGTTGATGGAAATCGTTTTATAATGAAAGATTCAAAAGGAAATGAATACCTTGTTGAGTGCAAGAAGGATACACTTTGTGAAAGTTATATCCACACTAATGTAGTTAAACACAATTGTGGAAAACAAGTGATGAATGAGGAACTTGAGAAGTTTAACCGTCTTATGGGCTATAAGAGTTCTGATTACAATAAGAAAGTTGGACAGATTTCTGAATCTAAGCGTTATAATGATATGTTGAATATAACTCGAAAATTGGAAGTAGAGACAAAAAAATAAATAATAAGCAATGGAACAATTAAGTTTTTTTGAAAGAGCTGTTAAAATTGTTGATAAGTATGGCACTTTTAAAGTAATTACATCAATCGTTCTTTTTGCCTTATTTCTTTTGGTAACAGTTGGTACCCCAATAATTACAAAATATTCGATGGAAAAATCCATTGATGCTGCTGAGAAAAACAAAGAACTAACACACATTAGAGATCTTGAGAATCGAAGAGAGGTTCAACCACAGATTTATTCAGTATTAGATAATTTGTTAGAATCAACAAAAGCTGATAGAGCTTTTATAATTGAGTTACATAACGGTTCACAAAATATTAATGGAGTACCCTTTTTACACGGTACGGTAACATATGAGAGAGTAAGAGAAGGTGTTGAAAATATAGATGAAGAATATCAAAATTTATCATTGTCACGTTTTGAATCATCAATCTATATGCATAATAATCTTCACTTTGTCGGAAGCGTTAAAGACCTTGCAAAAATTGATAAAAAAATTGCAGCAAAATTAACTTCTAACCAAGTATCATATGTTGCCGTTACAACATTACACGATGGAGAGAAAGAATGGGGATGGTTTGGTATCTTGTATAGTGAGGGTAGTAAAATACCACCGAAAGAAAAAATGCTAAATGAATTGTTAATTAGCTCTCAGACAATATCAGGCATCCTTGTAAATGTGCGAAAATAGTATGTAATATGATAAGAGATAAGATAATAAGAAACGGACAATGGCTAATAATAATTTTATTGGCCATTGTATCTTTTTATTTTTGGAGAAATTCAAAAGTAAATAACGACAGCGTAATTAGTGAAGGACAATATAATAAGAACAAAACACAATATGTTGTAATTTCTAAAGACAAGTCATTGAGTGAGTTGAAAAAAACAAATGCGGAGTTGTATGATTCTATACGCAAATTAAAAGACGTAAAACAAGCAGTACAAATAAAGTATATAACCCGTTATAAAACTGATACCGTTCGATTTAGTGATAAGTATGTACCAAAAGACTCAATCTATTGTTATACGCAAGAAACTGACACCGTAAACTATGACTTAAAAATCAAGGCTAACAGCGTTAAATGGTTTAAGTTGAACATTTCCATACGTGATAGTTTAATGCTCGTCACACGGGCTAAAAATGGCTATAATGAGACTTTAATCAATCATGGTAGTAATACAGAAATAACTAATTCCACCGTATTTATACCAAAACAAAAATTATCTCAGAAAGTTAAAGATAGATTATATTTTGGCGCAGGTGTTGGCGTTGGTTATGGGTTATTTAATAAGAAACCTGATGTTTTTATTGGGTTAAACGCAGGCGTAAAATTTTGAAAAGTAATTTGAAAAAGAGTTTTAATACTTCTATTATTAATATAACAAAATGATATTGATGATGGAAGTATTTTTTTCGTATTTTTTAGTTTTCATGCTATGCATGTCTATATGCTGTGTTTTGCGAGACATACTTGATTTAATTCGCTGCTATATTAAAACAGAAGAGTTTAATCTTTCAGATACACGTGTTGCAATGTTTTGGTGTGCTGTTAGTTATATTATAACATTTATAGTATTTGCTTAATATGAATTTACAAAAGAAACTTATACAGTTGAGTGAATACAAGTGTTCATTCAAATATGTTGAATCATACTTTTTGGTAAGCATGGTATACCCCGAAAATTGGAGTATTATACCTTGTGAAGATAAAAGTATTGATGTTGCAGAGGAAGACGGAGTAACATATTATGCTGCATTAATTGAAACCGATATTAATAAAGCCTTTGAACTTATTGATGATACAATTTTATACAACCTTGATGTTGAAAAGAAAATGAATTTGCTGAAATTTAATATCAATAAGCTACAAGAGATGTTTTCAACTATGGATTTAGAAGAGTTAGAAACAATCGAGTTTGTGACAACAAAATCAAAAGTAAGTAAAAACAAAGAAAAGAAAAGCACTAAGGCAAAGAAAGTTGCAAAAAAGGTAACATCTAAAAGAAAGAAAGTTGAAGATGTAGGATTTAAAGACGATGTGATGGAAGATGTAACTATTTATCAAGGTGATAAAACAAATCTTGATAACTTAATGAATAATTTTGTTGATGATACATTTTATGAAGAAATGCCTTGTGGCAATACAGTAGAGTCGAAGCAAACAAATAATGAATATTTAGAGGAGGTTGAAAGATGAATTTATTAGGATTATGTATTGTTTATGGATTTATGTTATATGGGCTAATTGAACTTTTAGTGTTTTTCCCCGGACCGTTTAACATACTTGGTAAATTTAGAGAACTTATGCATTGGCTACACCCTCAACTTGGTGAGCTTATTACATGCCCAATGTGCTCAAGTACTTGGATTGGAGGTTTTATCAGTGCTTTAAACTATTTCCTAATTCCAAGACCTTTTACGCCATTCAATATATTTTTATTTGGGACAAACCTTTGGTGGCTAATTATCCCATTTGACATGTTTTTTGGGTGTGGTGTCGTATGGCTATTACACGTTATAGATGAATATTTTGAATCAAACACAAAAAAAGAATACGAGGATGAATGAATTTGAATTACATAAAGAATTAGAGCGTAATAGTAATGATAAACAAATAATTAAAGATGAATTGTGCGCATCACAAAAGAAGTGGGCTGAATATGTCCTAAAACATAAAGATGAAATACATTCACAACATCACCCTATCATAGTTAAAAAGAAAAAAAGTGCTTTCTTTAAAGAAGTACTTAATAAAATAAAAGCCATATTTGGTATGACAAACCGCAAGAATAATCAAAATGGAACTGAGACATATTTACACTATAACAAATAGTTTGAAGAACATATTTGATACGGATGATTTAGTCGGTGCTGATATAAGTGATATTGAGTTGAATGTTAAACTGTCACCAAGCACACTATATGGAATTGATAGAGAGTTTTATCGTCAAACACATGATGGTTCTATAGATGGATTTGTACATAATAAAAAAATTGATGCTATCATCGATAATGTTCATTTTGTTTTAACTGAAAAAGAAAATAGCCCTGAATAAGGACTATTTTTTTTGTATATCGATATTTATATTAAAATATTTTTATATATATGAAGACAAAAATTAAAAAATCGGAATTAAAAGAAATGGTTCGCCGTTTGATTAATGAATATTTGGACTATAGTCCTGCTGATTATGGCTATGATTATAAATACGATGAAATGGAGGATAATGATTTAACCCCATACGATCTATTGAGTGATAATGAATACGATCAACTTCTTCAATTCGAACGCGAAGAAGATGCTTGGAATGATGACAATTATGTTAAGGATCTCACACAACGTCGTACAGACTTTGAAGATAATGCATTAGATGAAAGCATAAAACGTCTTGTTCGCAAGTACATTAATAAACGTTTGAAATAATGATAAAAATTGAAGCATAAAACCTATTAGATTGTTAATTTCTTCTTAGTTTATAACTAATATACGTTAAAGTATCTGCTAAATCTTTGTTTTATTTGATGATAGATGTATAATTTACTAAAAACGTAAGAATAATAATTATGTCTAAGAAAAAGACTAAAGAGGAATTTATTAAGGATGCAAGAGAAAAACATGGGGATAAATATGATTATTCCAAAGTTGACTATGTAAATGGTAGAACTAAGGTATGTATTATCTGCCCTGAGCATGGCGAATTCTGGCAAGTTTCTTCTTATCACACTCAAGGTAATGGTTGCCCTAAATGTGGTGGGAGTTATGTCCCCACAAAGGAAGAATGGATTGCTTCCGCTCGTAAAGTTCATGGTAACAAATACGTTTATTCCAATGTGAATTATGTGAATAATAGGACTAAGGTTTGTATCATTTGCCCTAAGCATGGGGAATTTGAACAAATACCAAGTAATCACACCAAAGGCATAGGATGTCCAAAATGTAAGGGTGATAAAAATCGTGAAAGGTGTGCATCAACAAAAGAAGGGTTCATTAAAAAAGCTCATGAATTTCATAAGGATAAGTATGATTATTCCAATGTGAATTATGTGAATAATAGGACTAAGGTCTGTATCATTTGCCCTAAGCATGGGGAATTTTGGCAAACGCCATCTTCGCATTTAAGGGGTAATGGATGTTCAAAGTGTACTTGTAATTATGTTCCTACAACCGAAGAATGGATTGCTTCCACACGTAAAGTTCATGGTGACAAATATGATTATTCTAAGGTAGAATATATAAACGCAAATACAAAGGTATGTATCATTTGTCCTGAACATGGCGAATTTTGGCAAACACCAACTAACCATTTAGAAGGTAAAGGTTGCCCCAAATGTAATTTAAGTCATTTGGAACGGAGTGTCATGAATTATTTAGATGATGTGGAAATTACCTATGATTACCAAAAGCATTTTAAGTGGTTGGGAAGGCAATCATTGGATTTTTATCTTCCCGATTATAAAGTAGGTATTGAATGTCAAGGAGAACAACATTTCTTTCCTGTAGATTTCGCAGGGAAAGGGATTGAATGGGCTTGCAAAGAATTTAATAAACTCATTTCTCGTGATAAACGTAAAAAGGAATTATGTGAGAAACATGGTATTAAGTTATTGTATTTTAGTAATGTTCCCAACTATGATACATTCTTTGATGAAGTGGTTCATGATGATGTGCAATACCTTATTAATTATTTGGAAGAACATAAAATCGATAGAGATAAACCAACAACTGAGTGATTTTGCTCACGAAAATACTTTCGTGACCAAATTGTAACTTGAAGTCTTTCAGACGTTTACCTTTACATAAAAAATGATTATTAACTATATTTATGAATAGATTAAATTAGTAAACAATAATGGGAATGAAAATCATTCCCATTTTTTTGTTTTTATAAAGCTTTGCATTTGTTTCGGGTCCATCCTGTTTTTTTTTGTATCTCTCTTATGATCCACTCTATGTTCGTCCCAGATAATTTTCCCATAAAAAATATTAATGGATATTTCTTCTTATCCACCATTGATTCTATTTTATCATATAAGTTAATAGCTTGCTTTGAATTCTTACATCTTATCATGTCAAAATCATCATCATCATAATAATGAATTAATTTATTATTATATATAAATAATTGTGAGTAGGCGTTAGTATTTTTCAACACAATGTTATCATATATATACTTAAAATTTTTTCTTTCTTTTTGAGGATCAAACCCATACACGTTGAATGTTTCTTCAATAAACCATTCATTTTTGTCTAAGATTTTATGTGTTGGTGCATCAACAAGATAATTTTCTATGAACTTACCATCATTATTTCGTAATAATGTGACGTTATTGGATTCTTCAGGTGTTAGTTTCTTTACTAATACTAATTCATACTTATTCTCAACATATTTACCATAGTTTTTAACAATTGTTTGTTTGAATTTAATTTTTTCATTATTCTTCCTTAATAAATCATGATATAGTTCAACTGCAGCATTTTTAAAACGTTTTCTGCCGAAGAATTTGACTCGTTTTCCATTTTTCATCAGATATATTGAAAATGTTCCTTTTTCATCACCCATTAATTTACGATATTCATCTAATGCTTTCTTTCTTTTAGCATATTTGCGAGCATTACGCTTCTTTAAAAGACGTTTAGAACGAGCCTTTTTACGCTCTTCCAATTTCGCCTTCTCTTTTTCGGCCTTAATACGAGCCTTTTCTTCACGGCGTTTCTGACGTTCCGCTTTTATTTCCAACAATCTTTTTAAACCGTAAGGCATTGTATATTAGTTTTTTAAATTTATTATTATAAATAAATATGTGGTAAAGTTGGAAAATAGCACTTTAAGTAGTATTATGTTTGTGATAGTTTTAATGTAAAACCAATTTAAAAATTTAAGAAATTATGATTTTTGGAGAAATTAGTGAAGATGTACGTAAGGTACTTGATGAAGTGTTTGACGAAACTAACTTGTTCAATGTTATGAACATTAAGTACTATTCTGTTCAGAAACAGAAGAGTGTTATTAAAATTGTTAAGTTGAGTCCTGTTGGAGAGGCTGTATCTAAAATGCCGAGTACTATTGTAGTTACTGTGGTTGAGAACATTTTCGAGCGTCTAACACCTATTCAGCAAAAGATGCTTGTTGAGGATGCAGTTAATCTTATTAGTTATGATGATGAAAAGGATAAGATTAAAATTGAAGCACCAACTATTAATATGTCTATTGGAGGATGGCGTAAATATGGTGCAGAATTGGCCAACACATACGAACTTTGTGCACTGACAGTACAACAGTTGGAAGAGGAAGAAAAAGAGGCTAAAAAGCTCGCTAAGGAGGCAAAAAAAGCTAAAAGAAATGAATAAAAAATAGAATAAAGATGTTACGAGCAATTAAATTAAGGTTATATCCAAATAAAACGCAGGAACAAACACTTCAAAAGGTGCTTGGTTGCTACCGTTTTGTCTATAATCATATGCTTGCTCGGAAACAAGAAGCATATAATTCCGATAAAACAAATATCGGATTAACGGAACTGTCCAAGTACTTTCACCATGAGTTGCTAAAGGATGAACAATATGCTTGGTTGAAAGAACAGAATACGAAGGTGGTGAGGCAATCCATTAGACAAATGCTTACAGCCTACGATAAGTTCTTCAAGGAGCATAAAGGGTTTCCAAAGTTTAAGAGCAAGAGAGATAAACAATCGGCATCGTTTCCAAGTGATGCAATATCAAAAACCAATGCATTTGATGCTCGTAAGATAACTCTTACGAAAAACTTAAAGAATATTAAATTCCGTTGTTCAGATTTATATCATAAACGTTTGCAGAAATATAAGGATAATATAAGGAGTGCAACCTTATCGAAAACCAAGAGTGGAAACTTCTTCTTATCCATCCTTATTGATATGGACAATAATGAGCTTATTAAGTTTGGCAAAACAAGCCGTGATGTTGGCATTGACCTTGGGGTTAAGGATTTTGTTATTACCTCTGACGGAGAAGTGTTTGAGAATAAACATTTCTACAATAAGGATGAGAAACGACTTGCAAAACTTCAACGACAATTATCGAAGAAACGTAAAGGTTCAAACAACTTCCATAAGCAATGCAAACGCATTGCAAGAGTCTTTGAAACTATAACCAACAAGAAGGAAAACTATATTCATTCTGTTGTTAATGAGTTATTGTCACAATATGATACCATTTACATGGAAGACTTAAACACAAGTGGCATGTTAAAAAACCACAAACTTGCAAAAGCAATCCAAGAGGTTGGTTTCTTCAAGTTTAAGACTATGTTACAAAACAAGACCTTGCAAAATGATAAGAAGGTTGTTTTAATTGGAATGTATTATCCTTCCTCAAAGACTTGCAGTAAGTGTGGTTATATCAACAATGAATTAACCTTGAATGACCGTCATTGGCAATGCCCTAATTGTGGTACAAATCATGATAGAGATTACAACGCAGCATTGAATATCCTCTACGAAGGTCGCAGAATAAGTGCTGCATAATAAATAAAGAAATAAAATAAGTAGGTATTCGTAGTACCGAATTAACGCTTGTGGACTATCCTCCTATGGATGACCGTTCAGTAAATGAGCCTAAAAAGTAGTGATAGGTTGAAGCAAGAAATGAAAACTTAAGGTAAGTATAAATTACATTAGATTTTCATGTACGGTCGCTATCTTGCTAAGAATATTGTAAATACAGGCCTTGCTGATGTAGCAAAGGTTGAACTTACATATGACGGTAGCAAAGATGAACCTTGTGCAATAAATGTTGAATTAATTAACCCTGTAAACTCTTTGATAGGTTTAAAGAAAAACATCGAAAAGTTTATTATATATAATGTCGATTTAACACCAAAAGGAATAATTTGTAAGTTTTTCCCTTGTGGGATAAAGCCAATTTTTTATAATACGGCACGTAACGGACATTTTGGCTACAATGACAACGATACCTATTATCCTTGGGAAAGGGTTGATTTCAGTGATAAATTGAAAGAATATATTGATGAAAAAGAATTGTCGATAGTTGAATTTTAAAACAAATCTTTAGATAACCGTCTTGAATAAGAGTATCGGTTTGATAAAATAGTAAAAAGAAAGTGTTATAAATGCAATCTAACTTAAGTGTTAGGTTGCATTTTTTTATTTTGAGAAAATAACATAAGATGGCTAAATTTATTTAAAAATATTTTAAATAAAAATGGGATGTAATTGTAAAAAGAATGTTAATCCAAAGTACATGGATAACGATGAATTAAATCAATTGAGTGGGCATGCCCCAAATATATTTGAAAACTTGGGTAATTTATTTGTCCGCATGCTTATCGGGTTAATAATTGGGATAATATTAATCATTAGCTTGATTCCTGTTACCTTATATCTTGTATGTTGTATTTGGTTTGGTAAGCAACCAACGGCTCGAATACCAAACTACACAAAATGGTTAAAAAAAGGATGAAGATTATTTATAAAAAGTTATAACGAAAAATACACATAATGGAAAATCAATCAACTTATAGAATTAGAACTGAGTTAGGTGATGAAAAGCCTATTAACATTCCAATTAATCTTACACAGGAGTTTAATAGTTTTGAAATACTTTCTCTTAAAGTGAATACAAATGATACTTATCGTTCGTATACTTCAACAGAAGGTATTGTTATTGGTCGTGTAAGTACGGCTAATAATGGTTTGGGTATTCCTAATGTTCGAGTGTCAATATTCGTCCCAAAAGGAAGTTATGAACAAAGTGATGAAGAAGCTGTAATGTATCCATTTAGTTCTCCAACAGATTTAAATGGTGATAGGGTAAGATATAATTTATTACCGAGTGAATCTGATGTTTCTTGTTATCAGGTTATTGGTACTATGCCAACGAAGCGAAAGATTTTAGATAATGAAACGGTTTGTGAAGTTTTTGAAAAGTTTTACAAATATACAACAGTAACAAATGAGGCAGGTGATTTCATGCTATCCAATATTCCTGTTGGTAAGCAACGCATACACATAGATGCAGACCTTTCAGACATTGGTCCTTTTCTTTCTCAGAAGCCTTATGATATGATTGACAATCTTGGGATTGAAAAGAATCGTTTTGAAAGTACACGACAATTTAAAAAATCTTCAGACCTTGATTCTTTAGCACAAGTTATTAGTCAGAACAAGTCAGTATATGTATATCCATATTGGGGTGATGCAACGGAGAATGGTGCTGAGATGAAAATTACACGTACAGACCTTTCCCTTAACTATGAGTTTAAGATGGGTGCAATTTTTATTGGTAGTGTAATTACCGATAAACAATCTAATTCTCTTAGAGAGAATTGTACTCCATCTGATCGCTTGGGCAAGATGAGTGATATGGTGACAGGACCTGGACGTATTGAAATGATACGTAAAACTGTTGATAACAAGGTTGAACAACATCGTGTTAAGGGTGATATGCTTATTAATGATAATGGTGTTTGGTGCTATCAAGTTCCAATGAATCTTGATTATGTACGTACTGATGAGTATGGTAACATTATCCCAACTGATGATCCTAATAAGGGTGTGCCAACTCGTGCAAGAGTTCGTTTCCGTATCACACTTAATGAAATGGAAAGTGATAATGATGCACATAAACGTTGTAGTTATCTTGTCCCAAATAATCCTAAGAATACTGATGAAAAATTCCTTATAGAAGATAATGCAGACTATTCATTTGGTTCTGATACTTGGGATGAAAGTTTTGTTGATTTATTTTGGAATAAAGTATATACTGTAAAAAATTATATCCCACAGATACAGAAGGATCCAAGCCCAACAAATAGAAAACATACAGGGATTAAGATGGTTAATCACTTTGGTGATAATAATCCGTTCCCATATAATAATCTTTCAATTAGACTATCGTTCTTATATCGTTTGGTTTGTGTAATATCAAAAATATTTATCGGTGTAGTAACAATATTAAACGGTATTATATCTGCAATTGGTGGTATACTATGTGAAATTTCACAAGCCTTTCATAATTCATTTTGGCCTGTAAAGTATCTATTAAGACCATTAGCAAGGATGATTGATACAATCTTAGATAAGGTTGGTTGTATTCCATTAGAGGCTTTTTGTGATGATGGCATTAACAAAAATGTATATTATCCAGGATGTGGTTCAACATTAACTTGTATGTGGGATAGAATTGTTAAACCTAAATGTGCAAGGGAGCAGAAACGATTAAGTGACAGAGGAGAGACACCTTCTGAATGTACAAATGATGGAAAACAATTGAGCAACTGTATTGAGAATGATTTGGCACAAACAAATGATGCAACTTCATTTAATTTTGTTAATGATTGGATTAATGGGTGTCTATATATGCCTTTATGGTATCGTAAAATACGGCCTAAAAAGTCATTTTTCTTTGGTTTATTTAAGAGACGTGCAAAAGACCAATGGTGTGCAGGTGAAAGAGGTAAAGGTGCTCATGAAGCTAAAATAATCTCATTTTGTGCTGTAAGATATGGTGAAGTTAAAGATGGAAAAAACTATAAGGATGAAGATGTAAGCTATCATATTATGGGAGATGATCCTATGTGTGGTAATAAATGTCACAAACATAAGGATTATCGTTATTTAAATGATGGTGTAATTATGAATGTGGAAAACATGTATGGTCAAAAGGTTTGGTATTATAAATCTGTTGAAACTGATTCAATAAAAAGTGGTTTATTTGCTGATGAATATGTGAATGATAAGGGTGTTCCAATGGTATCAAAAACCCTTTTTGCAACTGACATTGTTTTACTTGGTAGTATGAATGATTGTGATATGAATGGAGTACCTAAATTCTTTAATTATCTTTCGGGAACAACATATAATATGCCGAGTGATATACTGTTTACTGATACAGAATTAACATTTAAACTCGATGAAAAAGGTGAACCAATTGACCAATCAAGTAGAAAGATTAGTGTGTCATCAGGTGCAGATTGGGGTAATGTTAATGAGTATGGAGAAAAAGATGGTGGTCTGTTTTATTCAATTGGATGTAGTGATGCAGGTACTGAAGTTATTCCGTCGTCATGTATTAATTTAAAGAGAATTTGTGAGATTGGGGTTGGTTTAGATGAAATGCAATATGTTGATAATATTGATGTATCAATTACAAGCTCGACAGATGTATTAGATTACAATAATGATTATTATCTTCGTCCTGATGGGTTTATATCCTATGATGATATTATTGATTTCGATTACCGTTCAATGTTTGCAACAATGAATAGTAATAGATTAAAAACAAAGATTAATGTTGAGACAGGCGTAAGAGAATATGATTTTAGACATCTTTATATTGATAATTTTGACGGTTCTTTAAGGAAAATGATGGAATATAATCAGAGAGGGAAGAGAGATGTGGTGAATTATAAGTATAACTACAGATTAGAAGAAACCAATCTTGATTATTTAACATTTAGAATGGGTGATAATCCATACTTCTATGATGGGAAAAGTATTATTAAGGTAAAGAATTTAGATGGTGAAACTAATAATGGACCTAACACTTATAACCACCCTAAATATGAAAACTCATTCTATTTCTACTTTGGATTAAAGGAAGGTAAAACAGCAATTGATTTATTTAATCAACAATATAATGGTCCTTGTTCAACTAAAATCGTACAAGAAGAAACGATACCTTATGAAAAGAAAGCTAATTCATGGTGTTGTTTGGATAGTGATGGTAACGGTACATATGACCATAGTACATTTGATGGCTATTTAAAGATTAATTTTGAAGATTTACCATTACCTTGCCGTGCAGTTTTAAATTCAAAAGACAATAGTAGTGTAACATATACAATCTTAGGTGAACCCAATCCTGATGGAAAAACTGATATAAATGATGCAAGAATTGCATTTTTTGGAAAAAGTGAAAAGAATCAGCTTAATGGTTATGCCAGATATTATCTATTATATGAGAATATGTCAGTTGGCGGTGATAATGGTTTAACTCATGGAAATAAAAAACCGGGAGTTTTATGTTATGTGCCTGCAAACGGTGAATATGTTATGAATGTCATTGATGGTGAAGGAAATCAACATTCATTTAATATTAATATTAACGCAGGCTATTTAACTTTTGATAATGTTGAAGAAAAGTTTGCACAACCAAATAATCTGCTTCTTTCATATTATCAATCAAATACTAATGGAACTGATATAAAAAATATACGAAAGAATGCATTCCTGAAAATTGCATCATCACCTGCTAATTCAACTAATATGAACAACATTAATGATGGCACATCAGTACCAAACATTAAACGACTTAATGATAACGGATATATGAAGTTAAACGGCACTATTTGTCTTTATAACCTATATTATGATGATAAAAAGCTTGATAATTTTATTATAGAAGTTGAAGCTGATAAAGAGGATAAAGATTTAGGCGAATGGTATACTAAAAAAATAGTTAGAACATTTTTTGACCATTCAGCCGAAAATATGGAAAATAAGCAGTTTGAAATTAAGGGAGATGTAATTGAGGTATCTAATGATAAATCTCCATATTTTTGTTATGATGATAAACTTAATCTGAAAACGGGCACAGATGCTAATAATAAGGATAAAGGTCTAACGATAAGATGTTATATCATTAAATGCCCAAAGGGCGGTGTCAATTACACAGTTACGGTAACACAAGTATGTAAAGATGCTGATGGTAAGTATAAAAAGACTCAAAATGTTGTTGAACGTAAAATTATGGTAAGTGAACCAACACCATATAAGCTCTTTATAAATGGTGCTGATTATGACATTTTCAAAAACTTCAAGACAGGATGGGAATTAAAAAGTGGGGTAAATCTTCAAAATAATGGTGACTTTAATTTTGATTCTAAAAACCCATATTTACCATTTAATGGTGTTGGTGATATTTCTAATATTCAAGGTTGGCTTAATATATCCGATGTAAATAATGATTTTTATGATTGGAATGAAGACCGTGAAAAATATGTAGACCCTGATAAAGGTGATAAACGTTATGAGAAATTAAAAAAAGGTGATATTTTAACATATGAAAAATATACATATGAAAATGGAGATCTTAAAAATGAAGAAGACTCAATAACAATTTCACCAAATGATGGTTATTTTGGTCGTTATGTGGAAGATGCCCAATTAGAATTGGCAAAATTAAATGAACCAATTGAACCAAAACGTTATGATTTTGATAATGAAGAAAAATATACGTTAATTCACTCTAAGTGGAATATCATACACCAAGAATGGGAAGAAAAGTATAAAAAACTCCTTAAAAAGGCACAACCATTATTTAATCGTTTAGAGTTCATTGAAAAAATGAAAAAGGCTTTTTGGCTTCAAAATGAAAACGAGGAAAGTAATATTACGTTTACTGTACAAACAGATGATAACCCATATGATGTATGGGCTTTGTACAATGATGAGTTTGTTAGTGAAAAAAATGTAAAATATCATGAAACTAAAAGTAGGCCAAATAATAAGCCAAATGGTGGTCGCACAAGTTGGATTTATACTTCTAAGCCAACTGTTGTAATAAATGGTGTAAAAGTACCTAATATCACATCATATGATAGTAAGGATTATGGAATATCTGAAGATAGTAAAAGACAAAATGATTATAAAACAACTTATGGAAAAGTAAATAATAACATCATTGCTTTTGCACAAGATAATATTGCAGAAAAAAATCCTGATGGCGGTAGCGTGAGTATTAAGCCACCATATATTGTAGCTTGTGTAAATAATGAAGGTCAAACGAAACCTATAAACTTAAATAGTAAATTTTATAGTCACAAGAAAAATAAATATGGTTTGACAAGTTATAGGTTTGGTGGTTCTGATAAAATTATTACTGATGGTAATGGTCATGAATTTTTTCAATTCTATATGATAGATAAAATTTTCAGTGCTGATATTGTTTGTTGGTCTTATATGAATAATATACCTTATTTTATACCTTGGATGCCTTATGACAGTAAAGGTAATGATGGTGATGCTACTAAGTTAGGTCAAGTTATTAAAACAGAAGGAATTGTGTCGGGTATTATCAATAATGGTATAACGAATAAAACCGATTATATTGATGATACAGGTGACTTCCATGAAAGATTAATCTTTGATAAAGATACGGTATTAAAAACTTATCAGAAAGACACAGAAGATTCAATCCCAACAAGACGTGCAATCCTATATGAAAAATTAAAAACAGATGACAACGATAAAATATATTTAAATTATAGACATGCTATAAAAGATGATGTGGACGACACGAATCAATATAAATTAGTACCAAATGTTGAGGGTGAATTAACATTTAGTGATAAAGATAATCACGTTAAAACTTCACGTATCTTATATGGGTCAATGAAGATTCGAGTTAAGGATAATTCAACTAATGTAACTAATTTTATTAACAGATTCTTTAAAAGAACATTTGAATCCAATACATTAAATGTAAATGCCGTTAATGGTGATACTGATAACCCAATCACTTATTATATTTTCAGAGTGCGTATGAAATACAATGATGATGATAAACAGAAGCTTTTATGGTATCCTTTGAACTCTTTTAATATTAAGAAAACTGATGATAAGATTAAATATCAATTAGAGTGTGATAATAATGTTAAAAAATGGGATGGAAAAATAGCAAATGCTTCTCAGTTCTTTAATAAAAACACTGATAATATAGTGTTTAAGGACAAGTATAGTAATAGTGGTCTTGCATCGTCTGTTGCTGAATCCAAAGTTAAGAGAGAAGACGCTAATGGTGATACTGTCTATGATGATACAATAGGTTATGGTAATACGGGTATTTTTACTAATTTGGATTTTAAACCATACTTTGTTGTTGCTGTAACAGAAAATGGTTGTCGTGCCGTATCTCCTGTTTATGACTTTAATAAAGTATATTATATTATTGGTCTTGTAAATATTAATGGAAAACACATTTTAAGAATCGGATTGGTTTATGTTTTAAGAGATGCAAAATATAATGATGTTAGTCAAATGGATGATAATGATGGGTATAAAGCAAGTTCTATAAGAGAAATTAACTATTGTAAATTACCACGTAACTACTATCTTACGCAATTTAATTTTACAATGGATTATTCAGTCTCTATGGGGAATCTAAGTATTAAAAATACAGATATTAACTTTGAAAAGAATACTTATAACTTTGTTAATCAAAGTGAGTTTAAGGATTCTAAAATTGGTTCATCTTATATTGAAGAAAATATTGATGGAAATGGAACTGTTACAAGTTGGGTTGTACACACAAAAACAAGTGCAGATGTCAAAGTAAATGAAGAAGCCAAAGAATTAACAGGTGGTCAAGAAGTGGGTACACCAATTGCGCCATTAACTTATTATTATTCAACTGAACCAAAAAATAAAGATGAAAAAATACAATATGTGACAATAACAATTGATGAAAATGGTTATATTAAAAAAGATATTTCAACAACTATTCCTGCAAATGGTGAGGATATTAAAGGTAAAAGTGATATACATTTCCAATATAAACATGAGGAAAACATATTTGATGATGAAGGCAAAATAACTCAAGTGACTAAATGGTATAAAAATACTTTATCATATAGTGAAGAGGATCTTGAAATTTTTGATTATGACCCAAGAACTCCTCATTTCATGAAATGTGTTGATAAAGTTTTAAATGATACTGAATATAAGTTTCTTAAACAACTATTTAGTCGAATGCCTAATAAGGTTAAAGAGCTTGTAAATATTACCGTTACTGATGTTGTTGGAATTAAGCATAAGTGCAGACTTCATACAATAGTTGGTGAAAGCGATGGTAAAAATTGGAAGAATTTCATGAGAGTTCCAAAATAATTGTGAAAAGAATGTGGTTTTATTTCTAAACCACATTTTTTTTGCTTTAATGTTTGGTTTTACAAAGACAATGTAGTATAATTAAAATATAAATAAAATAAACCAGGATATAATATATTATTAATTAATATTATTATTGTTTTATTATATTATTAATAGTGATAAATTCTTTAATAAATTAAAAACACATGGCAAAATTTAATGAAAAGAAGGTTGCAAAGCAACCAACAGAAAAAAACTTTATGGGTGAACTCGCCTTTAAGATGAAAGAGAAGGAGGAACTCATTAGCACCGTAATGACAACTTTTCTTCAAAATAGTTATTACGAAAAAGAAGAAACTACAGTTAAACGTATTCAAGAACTTTTACAGAAGGTTGATCCGTTGTTTGCTGCAAAGTTGGCAATCTATGCTCGAAATGAAGGTAATTTGCGTTCTGTTACGCATCTAATTTCTGCCGATATTGCAAAGTATGTTTCAGCACAACCTTGGGCAAAACGTTTTTATGATAAGATTGTTGTACGTCCTGATGACATGTCGGAAATCTTGTCTGCATACGCACATCTTAACGATATGGGACAAGACGATATTAAGAAAATTCCAAACTCGATTAAGAAGGGATTTAAATCGGCACTTGAAAGACTTGACCCTTATCAATTGGACAAGTATAAGATGAAAAATCGTAGCGTTTCTATGATTGACCTCGTTCGACTTTTCCACCCAAAAGGAACTGAAAAGAATAAGGAAGCATTTAAACGTCTTGTAAAAGGTGAGACTCTCGAAGGACTTTATTCAACAAAGATTTTAGAGAAGGAAATGACCAAGGCAGGACAAATGACAAAGGATGCAAGTGAGGAGGAAAAGATGGATGCAAAACATGATGCAATTACATCAGTCATTGAGAATATTAATGGTATGCCTATTATGAACTTGCTTCGTAATTTGAGAAATATTATTCTTTATGCTTCTGATAAGGTTGATGAGGCATGTGCTCAACTTCGCATTGAGAAAAAGATTATCAATTCTCGTCTACTACCTTTCCGTTTTGCAACTGCATATGGTGAAATTGAAAAACTTAACTATGAAGAAAAAGATGCTTCAACTTCAATTGCATTTGAATCAGACAAAAAAGTTAAGTCTCAAACTCGTTCAACATTCGATAAGAATAAAGAGAAAATTCTTGATGCAATCGAAGATGCACTTCAATATTCAGTAAAGAATATTCCTGAACTTGAAGGCAATGTTGCAATTCTTATCGACCATAGTGGTTCTGTTCGAGGTGATTCAGGTGGTTCTTCTAAAGTTTCTGCATTCTCTAAAACTACCACAGCAATGATTGGTAACTTATTTGGTTCAATGATGGCATACCGTCAAAAGAATGTTTATATTGGACTTTTTGGTGATAAACTAATTAGTGTTCCTATTGACCGAGAAAAGAAACTGCTCGAGTTCAATAAGATGACCTTTAATGAAGGTGATAAATGTGGTGGTGCAACTGAGGCAGGTATCTATGACTTTATGCGTCAATGTGTAAAAGAAAAAAAGAAAGTTGATAACATTGTTGTCTTCTCAGACTGCCAAATTGGAGATGGTAAACGTTCACGTGGTTTTACACCTTGGTATGGTCACTCATCAGGTGATGTAGGTTATCACTTTCATGAATTATTTAATGAGTTCAAGAAACTGAACCCAAATTGTAATTGGATTGTCGTAAATCTTAACCAAAGTGGTGGCACATCAGTGTTTGATAGATCTCAAAGAATTTTGAACATTGCAGGTTGGTCAACTAATATTTTTGACGTAATTAAAACGCAGTGTAAAGGTTGGGATGCTGTTATCAAAGAAATTGAGGCAATTGAAATCTAAGGAAAATATAAATGTTGGAAAAAATAAAATTTTCCAACATTTTTTTATGTTTATATGTGATTTTTGAAAATTATATAATATTTATTATTATGCTGAGTTGTAACAATTCAAGTTAAACACAACATATTATCCAAGAAATAAAGTGCAATAATTAGGTAACTAAACTTTGTGCTTTATTTTTTTATAAATACATTTGGATTATTCGATGTTAAGTAGTATAATATAAATGTTGAAAGGCAATACAGATGGTTAAAACGGTTTTAGTTTGATAAAACTAATGACTTTCGATAAAAAAAACTATAAATACATTTGGAAAACAACAATGTAAGTAGTATAATATAAATGTTGATGTTGAATCATGAAGATAGAATTAGATAAATTTGAGTTGTTCTACTACCTTGAAGGATGCGCAAGAGGAAGTCATTTGAGACAAGGAGTGTGGAGGTGTTTTATCGACGAATTTTATGATAAGCTAACCGTTGAAGAGCGACTGTTCTTATTTCATTATTCTGTAAGAGACTTATGGCCAATTTTTAATGATCCTTGTTGCGGTAGTGACTATCATTATGGTAAAGATGATTTTAATATGTTTGTTTCAAAGTTTAATCCATATAACAAATATAACATCACTGTGTCAAATGATGGTTCAACTAAAGTGTTTGAGTGTTTTTGGTTTGACGGAAATTTTTATACAGGATTTAATCGTTTCATTAATAATGAGTACATTAAAAATGTTGAATGGTCAGGGAAAGAAGATTCTGAAATATATGAAAACAAATATGGTCACTTAAAAAGTGAGGTAGATAAAAGAGTTGCTCTAAGCCCACCTTATAATGCGTGAAATTGGAAAGTGAACCCTGATGGTGATGGGGGCAACCTGCTAAGTTGTTTCGTTCGGTATACGAATGTGGTTCGATTCCACCGCTTTCCGCAATTAAATTGTAAAAAAAATGAAGATAGAATTAAATGCAACCGAATTACTAATTGGAATTCATGGTTGTGCAAGTTTTCCTAGTACGTCTCCTGGGTTGTGGAGACGTTTGGTTGATAGCTTTAACAATATGTCTGTTGAAGAGCGTATGCACTTGTTTCATAGTTCGGTGATAGATTTTTGGTATCTTTTTAATGGTCCAACTCGTGATGGTGAACCACATTATGGCAGAGATGATTTTAATATGTTTGTTTCAAAGTTTAATCCATATAACAAATATAGTGTTGAGGTGTCAAATAATGACTCAACTGATGAATATGAATGTTTTTGGTTTAATGGAAAATTTTATAAAGATTCTAATAGTGTAATAGACGATAAGCATATTAAACACGTGAAATGGTGTGGTAAAGAAGATTCCGATCTTTATGAAAACAAATATGGGCAAGCAAGATCTAAAATAGATGAGAGAGTTGGGTTAAAGCCACCATATGAGGTTTGATGGTGATTTGCTAGGTCGTTTCGTTCAGAAATAAGAATGTATTTAGATTCTTACGTACTCATTTAACTAAGTTAAATAAGCATTTTATATTATTGCACATGATTTTTCAAAAAAACACATAATAAATTTGGAAATTTGAATAATATGTAGTATAATATAAATGTAAATAGATCTTTAAAATGTTGTAAACAAAAAAAATCGTAGTGGTGGTAGTTAGCGTTACTTCGAAGATTAGCTCAATTGGTAGAGCACAAGATTTTGGGACTTGATGTCGTTGGTTCAAATCCAACATCTCCGCGTTTTAACAAGACGCTGCTAAATATTCCCTACGATAAACTTATAACAACGTTGCATTGTAAATTTGAATTATAGAAAATCAATGCATACGTTGGAAACAGTACAGGTGGCGGTATAAATTGTTACTTCGACATATTAATATTTGGCTTTAATTTTTCAAAACATACAATTTATAACTAAATCCCCCTGTTTATTTTGGCCCATTCGTTTATAGGTAAGACCCCGGTGAAGGCAGTTCGATTCTGCCATGGGCTACACATTTACAATCTCTATATTATGTAGAAGTTTTGTATTGTTAATTTAATACATCTATAGTAACACGAACTACCTCAATAACTATAATGTAAAGATAGTTTCCTTGATGTTAATTAGATGTTTATTTAGCACCTTGTTTAGACGTAGAACAGTAGCCTAAACTAAAATGACAATCGTTAATTTACAACTGTTCAAGAAAACGATGTCATATGAATAAGTAGAAGGAAAGAAGGTGGCTTATTCATTTGCAGATGTGGCGAAATTGGTATACGCGTCAGACTTAGGATCTGATGTCATAAGACGTATGGGTTCGATTCCCGTCATCTGTACAAAGTGTCGCAAGACATTAGTATTACTGAACTGGGTGTGGCGCAGTTGGTAGCGCACGGCATTTGGGATGCTGTGGTCGCAGGTTCGAGTCCTGTCACCCAGACAATATTTTTGCGGAAGTAGTTTAGTTGGTTAGAATGCCTGCGTTCCAAGCAGGGGGTCGTCAGTTCGAGTCTGATTTTCCGCTCTTAATGATAGATGTATAACATTTGTTATTTGTCTATCATTTTTTATATATAAAAATTGTTACAGTTTTTGAAAATAATTCTACTTTTGTGTATTATAGTTTTATAAGTGATGTTGATAACTAATGTAAAACTAAACAAGTAACATATGAATACATTTAATAAATTGTTTACTATAGCTAATATATTTTTTCATACGGTAATACCTGAAACAAAAGAAGAACTTGAGAGCATTATTGAAAAAGAACTGAAACGGCAAGGTACTGATGTTGATTTGAACTTCATTGATACATCTAAAATTACAGATATGTCGTATCTGTTTATTAACTTAGGACGTAGGAATCTTAAAATCGATAAGTGGAACACATCGAATGTTACCAATATGCGTTGCATGTTTTGTTGTGCAACTTATGTTAGTGCAGATCTTTCAAAATGGGATGTGTCAAAGGTTACGGATATGAGCTTAATGTTTTATCATGCGGAGGCCTTTACTTCTGATCTATCGGAATGGGACGTTTCAAGTGTAACAGATATGAGTTATATGTTTGAAAGTGCCTATAATTTCAATTCTGACCTTTCCCGATGGAATGTCTCAAATGTTACTAACATGAAGGGAATGTTTCGTGGTGCTAAGTCTTTTAACTCAGACATTTCTATGTGGGATGTATCAAAGGTTACGGATATGAGCCATATGTTTAGTTGGGCAACGTTGTTTAATGGCAACCTTTCAATGTGGAATGTATCCAATGTAACAAATATGTATGGTATGTTTAGAGGGGCAAAGGTATTTAAATCTGATCTATCTAAATGGGACGTATCGAACGTTACAAGTATGCATTGTATGTTTTATGATGCAAATGAATTTAATTCTGATTTATCAAGATGGAATGTATCGAAAGTTGAAGATATGGGCTTTATGTTTTATTGTGCGTATAAGTTTACCTCTGATTTATCAAAATGGGATTTGTCAAATGTTAAGGACATGCATTATATGTTTTATGGTGCAACTAAGTTCACGATTAAGTAAATTATTAAATGGGAAAGAAAAAGACAAGAGAAGAATTTATTAAGGAAGCAACAGAAAAACATAAGGGTAAATATAACTATGATAATGTGGAATATGTGAATGCTCATACCAAGGTATGTATCATTTGCCCTAAACATGGACATGGTGAATTTTGGCAAACACCTAACTCTCATTTACATGGAAAAGGTTGTCCAAGATGTGCAAATGAGGCCACAGGTGAACGTTGTCGTTTATCAAAAGATGAATTTATTAAAAAGGCTAATAACACTCATGAGGGTAAATATAACTATGATAATGTGGAATATGTGAATGCTCATACCAAGGTATGTATCATTTGCCCTAAACATGGACATGGTGAATTTTGGCAAACACCTAACTCTCATTTACATGGAAAAGGTTGTCCTAAATGTAAGGGTGATAACCAAAAATTGTCAAAAGAAGAATTTATTAAAAAAGCAAATGAAGTTCATAACGGTAAATACGATTACAACAAAGTGGATTATGTGAATAATAGTACCAAGATTTGTATCATTTGCCCTAAGCATGGTGAATTTTGGCAAAGACCAAATAACCATCTCTTAGGTGTGGCTTGTCCTACATGTGCTAATGAAGCCACAGGTGAACGTTGTCGTTTATCCAAAGAAGAATTTATTAAAAAAGCAAATGAAGTTCATAACGGTAAATACAAATATTCTAAGGTTGATTATTATGATAATCATACCAAGGTTTGCATTCTTTGTAATGACCATGGTGAATTTTGGCAAAGACCAAACAATCATTTAAGTGGTAATGGTTGTCCAAAGTGTAATTTAAGCCATTTGGAACGTAGTGTGATGAATTACTTGGATGATATGGAAATTACCTATGATTATCAGAAACGCTTTGATTGGTTGGATAAGCAATCGTTAGATTTTTATCTTCCTGATTACAATGTTGGCATTGAGTGTCAAGGTGAACAACACTTCTTTCCGGTTGATTTTGCCGGAAAAGGTGTTGAATGGGCTTGTAAGCAATTTGATAAACTTGTTTCTTGTGATAATAAAAAGAAGAAGTTATGTGAAAAACATGGAGTAAAGTTATTATATTTTGGTAATCTTCCCAATTACGATACCTTCCTTGGAGAGGCTGTACATGATGATGTGCAATTTCTTATCGATTATTTGGAAGAACATAAAAAGACAATAGACCATGCCCAAACTATTCAAGTTGATGTATAATAAAAAGTAGAATATTAACGGTCAAATAAACAACATATAAAATATGGAAACAAATAATGTAAATAGCTCTAAGAAAGTTTCCCCTAAAACAAAAGAAGAACTCCGTAAACTAATTGAGAAGGAACTTAAACGTCAAGGTCCTGATGCAGATTTGAACTTCATTGACACATCAAAGATTACGGATATGTCTAACTTATTTAATGGTTTAGAGATTGAAAACATAAAGATTGATAAGTGGGACGTATCAAATGTTACGAACATGAGTGGTATGTTTTATTGTGCTTGGCATTTCATCTCTGACCTTTCAAAATGGAATGTGTCGAACGTTACGAATATGCACGGAATGTTTTACGAGGCGAATAATTTCAATTCTGACCTTTCGGAATGGGACGTATCAAACGTTACGGATATGAGTGGTATGTTTTTTGGTGCAGAGTTGTTTACCTCTAATCTTTCCAAGTGGAACGTGTCAAAGGTTAATGATATGTTTATTATGTTTGCTCGTGCAAAATCTTTCAATTCTGACCTTTCCAAGTGGAAGGTATCAAAAGTTGCTATTATGAATTGTATGTTCTATGGTGCAATTAATTTCGAATCTAACCTTTCTACATGGTGTGTTTTAGATGACAAAATGTTAGAAGATATGTTTGTACAAACTCCGATGGAAAATAAAAAAGAATTACACCCAAAAATAACTAACCGTTAAAATATTTCTTAAATGACAAATAAAAAAAGGTTGTATCTGTTGGAAATAACTGTTTTTTGTGGTATTATGAAAATAAAAAGAGAAAATGAAAGGTGTAATTACAGGAGATGTGGTTGGCTCTACTAAAATAAATGACTTTGGAATGTTGCCTAAACTCATCAATGATTTAATCACTGATATAAGTTTATATTGCACTAAATGTAAAGTGGAAATTGGTCGTGGTGATAGTTTTCAAGTTCTTGTTGAAGACCCTAAACAAGCATTGCTTGTGGCACTTTTAATTAGAGCAGGATTTAGAAAATCATCTATTGATTTAGGTAATAAAGATTTGGATGTACGTTTGTCAGTTGGCATTGGAGAAGTATCTTATATGGATGAAAAAATTGGACAATCCAATGGTGAAGCATTTATCTTATCAGGCCACGGTTTTGACAACTTAACTAAGACACAAAGATTAAGTGTGCAAACATTTTCAGATTCTATTAATTCTGAGTTAAAAGTCGAAACAGCTTTTGTTGATGACATTGTATCAAATTGGACACATTTACATGGTGAAATTATGTATCAATCTTTGTTAACTGATGCAACGCAATGTGAATTGGCCAAAAAATTAGGTACATCTCAACAAAATATATGCAAACGTCTACGTTGTGCCAAAGAAAAATTAGTAAGATTATATTTAAATAGATTCTATTCTTTGATTATTGATAAAGAAAAGGAAGATATTGGTTAACATGGAGTAAAAAGACTCACATTAATGTTGTAATTGTAATTACACTTCAATTGACTTGAATGTATAAATGTAATGATGATAGGTGTGTAATGAATACTTATATGCCTATCATTTTTACAAAAAAAAATACAAGATAGATTTGGAAATATTGAAGTATTGTAGTATAATATAAACGTAAGACAAACAAAAAACGTTCTTTGAACTATTTATTAGTTGGCGGAATGGTGGAATGGTAGACACGAGGGACTTAAAATCCCTTGGACATTGCGTCCGTGCGGGTTCGAGTCCCGCTTCCGCTACAATACATCTTTATAGATAAACTATTAGCAAAAAGATTGTTTAATCTATGAATGATAAAATGTGGTATGATGTAATGATAGCATAGCAGAATTTGGCTCTGTTCGTTCAGGTTTGAATCCTGATACCACAACAAAAAAAATGTGTTACACATTTGGAAATTATACACTACATTAGTATAATACAAATGTAATCAATTTCGCTATTATAGCAAGTTTGATTTAGCATGAAAAGAAAGTAATGAAAAATTAATATTTTAAATGTAAACTTTGTAAATTATGGTGTATGAAAAATAGTTTTATCGTAGCATGTTCAATTTGTGCTTTTGCGTTACTCTCTTGTAATAAAGAAGAAAAACAAGAAGAACCAAAATTTGAAAATGTAATTGTTGCTCAATCAACACGAAACGAAATCGTTGGTTTTGGTGGTGATTCATTGGATATAATTTCAGAAGAATATAATGAATTCTTGAAAGAATTTAGAAACACTTATATTGTGAGTGATGATTCAAAAGTAACAGATATTGTTGGTATTAAAAAGCCATATAATATTTCTAATGCGTGTGTTGAAATCATTAAAAAATACGAAGGTTGTGAATTAACTGCGTATAGGTATTGTAATAAAAAGACGGGGAAAAGAGAAAAGTTTTACACAATCGGTTATGGACATGTGATTTTCCCGGGTGATAAAACTCCGTTTAGAATTACAAAAGCACAAGCCGAACGCCTTCTTATTGAAGACTTGAATAAAACCTATGTCCCAACTGCACGTCGTTTGCTGAATCAAATTGACAGTAACTTTAAAGTCACACAAGGATTTTTTGATGGTTTTGTAAGTTTGGTTTATAATTGCGGAGAAGCAGGTATTCAAAAGTCAGCATTTTGGCGACGCTTGAAAAAATGTCGTTTTGACAAGAATGGTAAAGTCAATAAGAAGGATTATGAGTATATGCTTCAAGCAATTAAAACTGCTCGTGCATCAGAGCCTGGTCACTTTATTCGACGCCGTCAAGAGTATGCACTGATGGCAAGTAAATAGTAATGTAAAAGTAAAACAAAATGAAAAAAATTATGAATTTTCTCCGTAACAAGGATTTTAGTAGTAAAACATCTCTTTATATTGTGTTGTTTGTTTTTGCCTCTGTTGTGGCTCTACTTCTAATTGGCCTAAATTCTCTTATTAACAATAAGAGCAATTTGGAAAATGTTGAAGAGGTTGACCAATCAAAGGTGGTTACAGATACAATGAAGTGTTCAACTTTTAAGTTTGACTTTGATGGACATAAATACGTCAAGTTCAAAACGGAAGGGAACGAACATATTATTCACGATCCTTCTTGTAAATGTATTGCTAATAAATTGAATAATATTACAACTGTCATTGTTAATAATGAAAAAAAGAGTACACAAGAGGTTAATGAAAAACTGAATAAAATGGAAACGCAGATTAAAAATTTCAGTGTTGAGTTGGAAAAGAAGCCTAAAATTATTTATGTGTACAAAGCAACTCCTGCTCCTAAACCGCAGGCAAAACCAAAACCTGCACCAAAGAAGAGATAATTCAGTTTTTCTTATAGAATATATTTTTTGTTGTTAATAATAAAACATTGTGGCTATGCTTAAATAGTTATTAGCCACAATACATTCTCCCATAGCTCAGTTGGTAGAGCATTACACTTTTAATGTAAGGGTCCTGGGTTCGAGTCCCGGTGGGGGAACAATAAAAAACGAATACTTCACAAAAAAAGTACGCAATTTATTTGGTTTTTTCAATTAAAAGTGGTATAATATAAGTGTTGAAGGTTCAACATGGTATCATAGCTCAGTTGGTAGAGCAGAAGATTGAAGATCTTTGTGTCCCGAGTTCGATTCTTGGTGATACCACAATAAGTCCTCTAATGAGGTATCTATTACAAAGCCGTAGAAAATAGAGTAAAAGTAGAATCCAAATCTCGGAGTAATCACATTGGAAGTAAATGAAATGTGAAATATAAATCTCGCTGAGAGTAGATAATGAAATGGTGACGTATCCCCTCAATCTTATACATTGTCGGAAGGGTAATTGGTGCATGTGGGTTCAAGCCCCACCGTCACTACTATGTTGGCCATAGGTTCAATCCCTACATGGTCCACAATAGGTCTATGGTAGTCGAATAAGTTTAATTTACTTGATACTAATAAGATCTATAAGTGCCCAGTCACATAAATATGGCGTGTATATGTTTTTCGCATACTATTAACATATAACGTATTATAAGAGTATGCAAAATGTGGGAATATTAAGGTCCCAGAGTATCCTAAACTAATTAGGTTTCTATCATACAGCCATAGAAGGTAGAGTAATTGTATATTCCAAATCTCGGGGTAATTGCTATTGCTAAGTCGCGAATTAGTATTAGTGAGCCGCGTTGGTAACGTAACAACCATAATCGCTCAGATGATGGAATGGTAGACATGAGAGATTTAGGATCTCTTGGACGTAAGTCTGTATGGGTTCAAATCCCATTGTGAGCACTTACAATGAAAAAAAATAATAAGATGGATAAAGAGTTACTTGTATCAATAAAAGAGAAGCTGCAAGATTTAAATACTTGTTTGCAAAATAACAGTGGATTAATGTCGTCTGATGCATTTTCTGAGTTAGACAGCATTATGAACAGTATTCTTGTTCAAATTAACTCTAACTTAAATTAAAGTACAGATATGAAACCTCATAGAGTAAAACATATTCCTACAGGATTATATTATAAACCTTATGGGAACAATAGCAATTTATCTGCGGTTGGTAAAGTATATTTAAATAATTCTGACCCTTTTAATGTGAATAATGGAGAAGATTTTATTTACATTTCTATTAGAAGATTTCATTCTATTTTAAAGAAATTTCCTAATGAATTTCCTGAATTAAAATTTAATGAATTAGGATTTAAATATAGTGGTTTAATTCCAAAAAGTAAATTTGAAATAGAATATTTAGAATAAATAAAGCCTTATGAAAGTAAAAGAAGCGATTGAATTAATTAATAATTCTGAAGAAGGTTTATATTGTATAGATGATGCTAAAAGCTTAATTGATTATGAAAAAGAATTAGCAAGTGATATTGATATAAGTTGTAATAGATGGTATGAAATCAGTGATTCTTATTTTCAATTAGAAGATGGTATTTTAGGTATAAATGGTTTAACTAATATATACTCTGAACATATGTCTGCTTCTGATTGTAATGTTCAATGTTATGCTTTTGAAGGTGAAGAAATCATGACAGTCTCTTATAAACAAAAAAGCAAATAAATTTTGCGTAATTAAAAGAAAAACTAAACCAAAAGGATAAACAAATTATCCAACGGTGTCTATTATACAGCCGTAGAAAATAGAGTAAAAGTAAGACCCAAATCTCGGAGTAATTACTATTAGTAAGTTGCAAATTATTATTAGTGAGCTGCGTTGGTAACGTTACAACCATATTAAAAATTGTTTATTACAAAACCATCCAGGCAGAAGCCGTTAATTTTGTAATGAATTTATACACCATAACAGAGGTTGTGGATGGGTTGTGGTAATATGGTGGCCTTAGTTTAGTTGGTTAGAACGTCAGATTGTGATTCTGAAGGTCATGGGTTCGAGTCCCATAGGTCACCCAATAAAATGTTAGTTACTATGTGATGGCCACACTTAGTGAATCGTAACGATTATAGCCTTTGTCGTTATAATGCGAACGTATGCTCATACAATAAAAAGTGATTATTGTTTCGTGATTAACACATGGTGTTTCTCTTAAAGTTTTGAGTAATGAAAAACTATCACTTACCTCTCCTTAGTTCAAGGGATAGAACAACAGCCTTTAAAGATTTGTAGTTATTTAATAGTGGAGTTTATCAATATTCTACAAAAAGGAGCGGCTCATTAGAAATGATGAGTGCAGAAAATCCCCTAAACGGCGAACGCTAAGTTTAATAATAAGTCAACGCCGTGCTAATTTCAATTATTAATTATAATTGATTGAATGTGTAGAGACTATACAGGGATTCCCTAAACTATTTTATAGCATGGGTATGACATAGTCCAGACCACAAATTACATTGATAATGTAAGCGATGAAAATCGTAGTTGGTATGCTAAGCTGTGAATCTCAGTTCGAATCTGAGAGGGGAGACTAAAAATGAACATTTCACAAAAAAAGTACGCAATTGATTTGGTTTTTACAATCAAAAGTAGTATAATATAAGTGTTGAAGGTTCAAAATGGTATCATAGCTCAGTTGGTAGAGCAGAAGATTGAAGATCTTTGTGTCCCAAGTTCGATTTTTGGTGATACCACGATAAGTCCTTGTTGAAGGTTTTCTGATATGCAGCCGTAGACGTCAGATGTAATACTTTACCATGTCTCGGAGTAATATTTCTTATTGAGTCGCGAATCAATATTTAATAGCTGCGTTGGTAACGTAACAACCAATTTATAGGAAGGTTGACAGAGTGGTCTATTGTAGCAGTCTTGAAAACTGCCGTGCCGTAACAGGTACCATTGGTTCGAATCCAATATCTTCCGCAAAAATATATCGTGCGGTAGAGAAGATGGCATCTCGTCACCCTCATAAGGTGAAGGTCGTGGGTTCGAGTCCCATCCGCGCAACTATAATTTAACATAACGTTCCTTAACATGCTAAAGGCCTAAGAAAGCATGTCGTTATGTTATCCTATGCGAGTTACCAAGCAGAGTGTAAAATTTTAAACAGTAATTAAATTTAAATCTCAAGTAGGTTGTTATTTTATCGGAATAACGTAAAATTAAAAATTATAATCAGCCGATAGGTAAGTTCTTTATAGAACTCCGCGTTAGTAACGTGGCAACTCATATCTATAATAGTAAAGGAACTATTGATAGATAACCGCTCGGTTCGTCTAAACGGTTTAGGACGCATCCCTTTCACGGATGAAATGCGAGTTCGATTCTCGCACTGAGTACAATATGCCCGACAGCTTCCTATTCCTATAGGAATATAGCCTAACGATCGGTTGAGATAAATTACTATCTCATTACATGGAAGTGTTTATCTGTTGAATAAAAATTTCATTTATAAACAAATTTTGAGAATATACAACATAAATACCTATTATTATATGTAACAACGTAACATAATTGACATTTGAGTGGAACTAATAGTTGTTTCACGAAAACAAAAGAAATAGATAAAAGGAAAATAATTTATGATAATACAGAGTAAGTACACAAAGGCATTCCATTCAATGGATATAACTCGTCTGAAGTATGACACGTTATATAAGTTTGCTGTACTTATTCGTAATCATAAAAATAAGGTATCTTGGCACGTTAATGAGCATTTACTACATTACCTTGAATACACTAAGTTCCAATTCATGAAGGAAATGAGAGCACAATTTAAGGGTGTAATATCAAGTTCATTTGATGCACAACTCTATATAAATGTATTTACTTGTTACCAAAATAAATTTGATGCAATTCAACGAAAACTTAAGTTTGAGGTTCATGAGTTTAATGGATTTGAGTTTTATCAACGTGATACCAAAAATCATAAGAAAGGTGAGTTGAAACGGGTTCTTGTTAAGAAGAAACAAACGCCACTATCCAATTGCTTAACGTATCTTGCAAGGTATGGTAATGAAGGCATTATCGAGTATATAAATAATAATATCGACAAGTGTGATGATAAGAAACGTGAGTTCTATAACAATATACTAAGATGTTGTAAAAAATTCGGATTTGATAGGTTATATAACTTGGCTTTAGCCAAAAGGAAACGTATCCTTAATCACTATGCTGACAAGCCAATAGAATTTAAGTCATTAACTTTTAGTGGAAGAAGTAGGAAAAAGTATATCGTAGACTTCAATAAAAACTTTGGTTCAAAAATTAATTCATTTGTAACCCTTAGTGGTTTCAATCAGAAATCCTTAGATATTCCCGTTAAATACAATAAAGGTTATCATGGCAATATGAAAGATTACAGGAAAGACAATCCTAACTATGAATACGTTATTACCTTTGATGAGAAAAATCATCAAGTGAAGGTAAATCTTTGTAAAGACGGAGAAAGATACATTCCTGAACCTAATGGTAAAACTATTGGTATTGATGTGAATTGTAAGCATAACCTATTCAGTTTATCCAATGAAACGACCTATGATTATGATAGGAAGTTGGTCAATGATTATTGCAAACTCTTGCGTGACATTGATATGTTGAAATCAAAGGATAAGAACTACATTGTAGGAAAACGCAAGCAATGGAAACTTGATAAGTTAAAGGAAAAGGTTATTAAGTTTGAACAACAAACCATATCCACAATGTGTAAGGGCTTAAAGGAACAAGGGTTTGGACACATTGTAATGGAAGACCTTGATAATGGTTTTGGAAAGTGTTACGTTACAGACAAGGATAATGAAAACATAAATTACAATCGTAAGGTTAGTTTCCTTGGTCTGAGTAGCTTAAAGCAAGAGGTTGAACACATTGCACGGAAATATGACATTGCTGTTTCAACGGTTCAAGCGAGCTATACTTCAAAGATGTGTCAAATGTGTGGATGTATTGATGATGGTAATAGACCAACACAAGAAGAATTTCAATGTGTTGAATGTGGGCATAAGGATAATTCCGATTTTAATGCAGCAAAGAATATAAGAAATAGAGTGCTTGTAACCGTGTTACGAGAGAATCTCTTAAAACAACTTGATAATGGCGCATTTAAGCCAAAAACGTTTAAACGTGAAAAGGTTAAGGATGTTCTATTATCGTTTCGAAGGAACTTGCAAGATTTTGCAAGGAGTGAATGTATAGAAAGTGGCTTGGTTACTTTTGACTATGTTTAATTTTTCGAAACAAGAGAGTGTGAGTTCGAGCCTCATCGGCGTGACAACTGTTTATATCAAAAATAAACATTAAATGCCTTGTTATGTAATGGTTAGCATATCTGATTTTGGATCAGAGAGACGAGGTTCAAATCCTTGCGAGGCAACAATAAAATAAAGCGTAGTCGGACAAATAGTTACTTCGATAATTTGATTTATGTGGATAATGCAATTTATAATTTAATACTATTTGTAATTTTACTCGCTTTAAATGCTTCCTTAGCGCAATGGTAGCGCACCTCACTTGTAATGAGGTGGTTGTCAGTTCGACCCTGACAGGAAGCTCTACTAATATAGTAAGAAAATATTATTTCATTTACTTATTATTTTATGTGCCGTTAGCTCAGTTGGTTTAGAGCATCTGACTGTTAATTAGAGGGTCGTAGGTTCAAGCCCTACACGGCGCGCAAAAATTATGATATGTCTTTGAAATTAGGTGAGACATACTCTTAATTAATTTACACAAGTACAAATACTTTGTGTTTCGAGAAATGATTTCCTTGATGAAACTCATTTCTTGCGTATTGTGGGCGTTAATACCCATCCTAAAGTGTTAGCTATATCAACATCACTGTAATGATATGGATCGTAACCGATTATTGATTGATAATAATGTCAAGCCAATAACTCAAATCGTATGTTGAGGTTGTATAGGTGAATACATTTCTGTGGAAATTTGTTGTGATATTATCAGTGTGTTCATAACAACGTGTTAAAGTTTTGCGAAAATAAACTATCACCGATTAGGTGCGTTAGTTCAGATGGTTAGAATACATGCCTGTCACGCATGGGGTCACGGGTTCGAGTCCCGTACGCACCGCTTTTATTTATGAGAATTTTGTAAAGTTATGTATACTTATAAACCTAAAACAAAAGAAGAACTCCATAATCTCATTGGTAGGGAACTTGAACGTCAATGCGAGGATGCATACCTGACTTTTATTGACACTTCTGACCTTGATGATGTTTCGGGTTTGTTTTTTTTACAGAATAATTAATAATCAAGTTGTTATGGCATCAAATAATGTAGAAATTTTAAAGCAAAACTTAGAAAAATGGGTTGGTGTAAAGGACACTAAATATACTTCCTTAAAAAAGGAAATTATTGAAATTATCAATTCTTTTAAAGAATTTTTTGATAATGAATTATTTGTAATGCTTAAAGCTTTATCTAATCAATATAACATTAGTGAGAATTTTGGGCCAATAAGCGTGTATTATAATGAAAGTAAACTTTTTAAAGAAAAATTATGCTTTATTGAAATAAGTTCTAAACCTTATATACAATTTTTTTCTAAAAAGGTTGAATTTAGTTATGTTGCATTTAAGTGTGTTAGCTCTGATTTTTCTATCTATTTGTCAAATCCTGAAACACCATATATGCATCCAATATTTAAACTATCTTCAAAAGATATAGATAAAGAAAATAGTTTTTTAGAAGGTAAAACATTGCAACAACTTGAAGAAATTTATGAACAGTTATCTGATATATTAGAGTCAATTAAAAATCAAAATCTAATTGATGATATGGTGACAAAATGTAATTCTGAAATTGAAAAACTTTTAACTAAGTATTAACATAATGTTTTCTGCAAGTGAGTGGAAGATATGTATTGCCCAAGTTATTTCTTGGGCTTTTTTTGTTAAAGTCGTTTTTTGATTTGGATATTGCAAAAGTAATTAGTATATTAATAGTGTAATGTAATATAAAAGAAATGATAGATGAATAAAGAATTGTGGTGCGAGTGGAATAGAAATAGTTATGATACAAAGCAAGTAATCTATAAACAAAAAGATTGCGTTCATGAAATTGAATTGTTAGATTTGTATTTCAACGAGAAGATTCTTGCTTTTAAATTTAATGATGATGAAGTTGAATTAAAGATTGAACGTAAATTTACTTTGGAAGAAGATAATCACATTTGCATTAGAACAAATAAAGAGAATGTGGTTTTGAAGCGTGAAGATATTCAACAAGTAATATATTGTTAATATTAAATTTTAATATAATATAAGTTTATGAAAATTGAAGATATTAAATTAATCAAGGTACGGGTTGGTGTTCGTTATTGGGAAGACTCAGAGTACAACGGAGTAGAAGACGTCTATCGAACTTTCATAAATCAATATAGTAACTTGTAGTATTTTTTTACCTTGATGTGGTGTTTATATATAGTAAAATGCTAAATAAAATTAATGGTTATGCATTAATAGAATATGCAGAACGGAAAACTTCCTAATGCCTATAAAGATGAATTTGGGCATATAAAAGTAAAAAAGAAACTTGATAATATTGGTGACAGAACTATTGTTTATGCAAGGGTATATTCAAATGACAAGAAAGAATCACTAAAGGAACAACAAGAAAAAAAGATAATTGCCATAAACAAGATTTTTATTTGTTTCATGAAATTATCTTCATTTTATATTTGGTTCTTAGTCCTTATGTTAGTATAATATGGATGTACGGTTTACGGAGAAAAAAAAACAAAGAAAGAAATAATTGATTTTATTGAGAATTAATAAAAGATGTATTTAACTGAAAAACATATTATAAAACGAACACACCCATTCTACAATGAGTGTGATAGGTTGTGTTTTCAGTCGAAAAACATCTATAACCAAGGATTATATAACGTAAGACAACACTACTTTAACACAAAGACATACCTAAATTATTATGGAAACTATCATCTAACAAAAACTCAGGAATGCTATGATTACCTTCCAAAGAAAGTTTTTACTCAAACGTTAAAACATGTTGATATGGTTTTCAAATCATTTTTTGCTTTGCTTAAAAATAAAAGTGTGAAGAACAAGATACCAAAATACCTTGATAAGATAGATGGTAGGTATATCACAATTTTCCAAAAACAAGCAATAGGTTTAAGGGAATTCAAGAAAACGGGCAAACTACGTTTATCCCAAACGGATATATACATATCAACAAAGCTAACAGATTTCAGTTCTTTGAAAGAAGTACGTATTGTCCCAAGGACACATCATTATGTGATTGAAGTGGTTTACCAAGTGAAAGAAAAAACACATTGTGATAATGGAAAGTATGCCGCAATTGACCTTGGATTAAACAACTTGGCAACGGTTGCATTTAATGAGGGTTCAAAACCACTCATTGTTAATGGTAGACCTCTTAAATCAATTAATCAGTACTACAACAAAAAGAAGGCTCAATACCAATCAAGACTTAAAGGAGGTAGACACACAAGTAAACGTATATGTACATTAACTAATAAGCGTAATAACAAGGTAACTGATTACTTGCACAAGGCAAGCCGATTGTTGGTGAATCAATTAGTTTCGCAAGGCATAACCACATTGGTTATTGGCAAAAATAAAAATATGAAACAAGACATCAATATCGGCAAAGTGAATAATCAGAACTTTGTTCAGCTTCCCATAATGCGTTTTGCCGATTTAATGAAATACAAGTGTGAACTTGAAGGCATTAAGGTTTTGTTCAATGAGGAAAGTTATACGTCAAAGTGTTCCTTTTTGGATAGTGAACCCATTTGCAAACACGACAAATATATTGGCAAGCGTATAAAGAGGGGGTTATTCGTTTCAAGGAATGGCATTAAGATTAATGCTGATGTTAATGGTGCCTATAACATAATGTTAAAAGCAATCCCAAATGCTTTTTCAGATGGGATAGAGGGTGTTGGAGTTCACCCAATGGTTTTAACCATAAAGAAATAATATTCTATGTTATTTCATACTCTCATTATTTGATGCAACAGAACCCATTGTACCAAACATGCCTTTTGCTGTCCATTCAGTCAGAGATAGTTGGAAAGATTATGAATGGGTTATCAAAATCAATCCATTAAATGGTAAAATCGTAGGTTGGAAGGAAGGTGATACAGCAAACATTCATTATAAATCATGTGATGACAATACAGTTTATCTATTAGGTGATAATGATGTTGTTTTAGGTGAATATAATTGTTATGTCCCTTCCTTCTTGTCTCCCGATGGTGATGGTGACTACGTGATTTTTAAAATTGAGGCTGATGGGACAATTAAAGGTTTTTCTTTTACTGAGGATGATATTGAGGAATTAAAAAGAAACGCGTTGCCTTGAATGAACAAGTTGTAATTTAAAATTATATACGATGAAATACTGTATTGTCCCTGATGTTCATGGAAGAACATTTTGGAAGAAAGCACAAGAAAACATTGATAAGTATGATAAGATAATTTTCTTAGGTGATTATCTTGATCCTTATGTGGATTATGATGGTGTTACTAAAAAACAGGCATTTGATAATTTCAAAGAATTACTTAAATTTGCTAAAGATAATAGAGATAAAGTGACACTTATTCTTGGAAATCATGATTTGCATTATTTTCCTAATGTTAGTGAAGATTATGGGTGTAGACGTGACAATAAAAGATATAAGGTTATTCAATCATTGTTTTTGAAAAACATTGATTTGTTTTCATTTTGTACTGTTATTAACACAAAAGTTTTAGGTAAAGTTTTACTATCACACGCAGGAATTAATCTTGGTTGGTATTTACGCAACTTAAAAATTGCAAATAAAGATAATTGGGAAGAGATTCTTAATGGTATGGTTGGAAATGTGCAAGATATTAACAAATATATATGGAACATTAGTGTAATGCGTGGTGGATATGATTCATTTGGTGGTATTGTTTGGTCTGATCTTTATGAACATGATACAGAATCAACATCCATTGTAAATCAGAAACTTGGTGTGGATTATCAGATATTTGCCCATACTTATTCTATTCCTTCTCCTGATGAGATATATGTGTGTGATTCATATTCAATGATTGACAATAAGAAATTGTATGAAATTGAATGAAATAATGTCAAAACCGAAATTGTTTATTATAACAATCCTCGTTTTTTTTTTTTGGTTTTTGGTTTATGTGATAGTATAATGAATGTGGTTTTAAAAAATTAGATATGGTTTTGAAAGTTGATAAAAAAGAGCTTGACGAGAAAAATAAACTCGTCAACGATGCGATTACGCAGTTGAAAAAGGAGTTTGTTGGAATTGACGAACAGATTGACTCTATTATGAGCAATGTTCGTGTGTGGTTCTTGTACCCTCAATTACAATCAAGCCCTTGTGTTGTTAATATTTTTGGTATGACAGGTTGTGGTAAGACCTCTCTTATCCGTCGTATTTCTCAGTTGCTTAACATTGAAAAGAACCTTGTTTATTTTAATTTTTGCGCAATCAATGAACAAAGTTCTTGGGAGGTTGAGCAAGATATTGAGGAACAGTTGGATAATGATTGTAGTAATCGTATGTTCGTCTACGATGAATTTCAGTATGCTGCAACTATTGATGGTAATGGTGGGGAGAAAGACAATAAAAATGGTTTGAAACCATTTTGGGAATTGCTTGATACAGGCATCCTACATAAGCGTACTTCATTTTGGGAAAATAGAAGTGTGTTTAGGGTTCTTACATATATGATGAAGATTAATTCTCTTTGTCCAATGGAGATTAAAAATGGTGTGTGGGAAAATAGTGAAGAATGTATGGCCAAATTTAATAAATATGACCGTAAACAATTTTTAGATGTGTTTAATGTTACACAAAGTTATGGAGAAAATGATGAGGATGTAGAATATGACTCTGAAGGTTCTTTGCATAAGATTAGACATTCTAAGAGTGATGTGGAGGAAGAGCCTGACTTTTTCTTACAATCACATATTTTGAATAGATTTACAGAACTTTATCGTAAAGTGTATAATGTTGTGTGTGATACTTCTGATGTGTATTGTAAGCTACAAGGGATGGGCATAATGGAGATTTGTGATTTGTTTAGTGATGTATATCAAAAGTCTCTAATTGGTTATGACCTCAATTTTAAGAACTCAATTATTTTCGTCATTGCTAATCTTGATGAAGCTTATGATGTTGCATTCAATGTAAATCCTGACATGTCGCCTGACCAATTTTATAGTATTACCAAGAAAATTAATATTGTAGATATTAAGAAGGCACTTCAGATGCGTTTTCGTAATGAACAGATTGCACGTTTGGGTAATATTCATGTGATTTATCCATCATTTACATCAAAGTCATTTAAGAAGATTATTGAACTGAATTTAGAGTCATATAAGAAGACTGCAAAGGAATTGTGTGGCCTTGACCTTGAGTTTGATAAGAGTGTGTATAAGGTCATCTTTGATGAGGCAGTGTTCCCAACACAGGGTACAAGACCTATTTTCTCTACGATTCATGAGTTTATTAAAACTAAACTTCCTTATGTCATAACTAATATTTATGACAATAAAAAAGATAAAGAGGCTGTATCAATTAAATACTATTATAAAAAGAACAAGAACATCGTTAAGGTAATTAACAGTAATGGTGACGTTATTGACACATATAAGTTTACTGATAAATTAAGACTTGATAAACTTCGTGAATCAACTAAGGATGAACAGCAAGCAAATACTGCCGTTCATGAAAGTGGCCACTTTGTTATATATTCGTACCTTAATGGAAAAGTTCCTGCAAAACTTATTTCACGCAGTGCTGAAAAGCAAATTGAAGGCTTCATGATGCATGATGTTGAAGAGGAGGAAGGAGTTATTGGTTCGAAAATTGATTATCTTAATGAAATTAAGGTAGCGCTTGGTGGATATGTTGCTGAAGGCCTTGTATTTGGTGAAGATAAGCGTAGTGCAGGGGCTTCTTCAGACTTAACACATGCAACTGCAATTGCTTCAAAAATGGTTAGAAAATGGGGGTTAGATGGAATCCCATATGTATCAACATATATGTCAAGCTTTGAATTTGGTGACTCATTAGTTAATGAAGATAATCAAGATTATATTAATGACAAGATTAAAGTAATCATTGATAATTGCCTTAAAGAAACTGAAAGAATTATGAAACTTCCTAATGTATATGAGATGTTGAAAAAGTCTTCTAAGTATCTTGCACGACATTCTCAGATGCCTAAGAAAATAATGATTGAGCTATTGAATGAGGCTCGTGCAAATGGTGAAATTTGCGACAATAATGACACATATTATCGTGATATTGTCAATAATATGTGATAAACTGCCAAATCGGCATAATACCAAATCAAAATGTTAAAAGTTTTGGTTTGGTATCTTTTTTGTAGTATAATAGTTATGAATAAAATTTTAAATTAATGTATATGGAAATGTTTGAAAAAGTTTTTAATTTGAATGAAATTTCTTTTGATAAGCTTTTTGAAGAAATCATGAAGCTTTATGAGAAAAATGTAAATGCTGAAAACGAAAAGAAGAGTTACTTTAACTCTAAGGGTTTTAAATACCAAAATGGTGAACTCGTTGATGGTTTTGAAAAAGAATGTGTAAATGGTAAATGTGTTAAAGATGAAACCTTCAATAAGGAGCATAAGGCCTTAACTGAAAATAAGGCTGATGTTGATAATAAGAAATCTTGTTGTGAAAAACTTTCACTTGTATGTTGTGATGAAAAAAAGGTCTCTGACCCTGCTGCTGAATTTATCGATAAAATTTATGAAGAAATGGCTATGCTCAGTGAAAGGAATAAAATTTATGAAAAACAACGAAAAGACATGAAGCGTTACATTGATGTCCTTGAACATAATATCAAAGTACTTCAAAATGAGAATGATTCTCTTCGCAATGTAATTAATAATATCAAAAACTGTTTTTAATCTATGGGGAAGATAATTGGTTTAGATCTTGGGAGCTGCTTTTCATGTGTGGCTGTAATGGAAAATGGTAAACCTACTGTAATTGTAAATGAAGAAGGTGGACGTACAACTCCATCTGTGATTGGATTGAAGGATGGTGAACGTAAGGTTGGCACGACAGCAAAGCGTCAGCAAATTGTAAATCCAAAAGAGACAGTAGTTCTTATTAAACGTTTTATGGGTGCAACATTTGATGAATCATCTGAGGCCGTTAAACATGTACAATATGATATTGTTAATCGGGGTGGCTTTCCCAAGGCAAAAATTGAAGGAAGAGAATATTCTCCCGAAGAATTGTCATCAATGATTATTGCAAAAATGAAAAAGGTTGCAGAGGATTATGTTGGTGAAGAAATTAAAGAGGCTGTAATTACTGTTCCTGCTTACTTTAATGACTCTGCTCGTCAAGCAACAAAAACTGCGGGTGAACTTGCAGGACTTGAAGTTAAACGTGTAATTGCAGAACCTACTGCTGCGTTACTTGCTTCAAATATTGATATGAAGAAGGGTGGTAAATTTGCAGTTGTAGACTTCGGTGGTGCAACGCTTGATGTTTCAGTTGCAGATGTTTCAGATTCTGTTGTAGAAATTCTTGCAACAAATGGCGATATTTATTGTGGTGGTTCAGATATTGATAAGGCAATCGCAGATTATCTTGTAGATTTGTTCAAGAAAGAAAACGGTGTTGATTTAACGAGTGATACAATGGCATATACTCGTGTTTATGAAGCCGCTGAGAAAGCTAAGTGTGAGTTGAGTAGTAGTGCTTCTGCTGAAATTAATTTGCCTTATATTTCAGTTAAGGATGGTCAACCAATTCATATGGTAAATACTTTAACTCGTGCAAAGTTTGAACAGATTGTACGTCCAATTGTTAATAAGGTTATTACTTGTGCTAAGAATGCAATCAAGGAGGCTGATTTGGAAGCTAAAGATTTAGATGGAATCCTTCTTGTTGGTGGTTCTTGTCGTATTCCTATGGTACAAGAAATGTTGAAAAATGAATTTGGTGTAAAACTTCTACATGGTGCAAATCTTGATGAAGCTGTAGCACTTGGTGCTGCTGTTCAGGGTTCTATTATCAATGGTGATTCTGATACAGATTTGCTTCTTCTTGATGTTACTCCTCTTTCACTCGGTATTGAGACTGTTGGTGGTGTAATGACACGACTTGTTGATGCAAATACTACAATCCCTTGTAAGAAAACTCAGACTTTTTCAACGGCAGTTGATAATCAACCTGCTGTTACCATTCGTTGTTTACAAGGTGAACGTCCAATGGCTAACGATAATAAGGAAATTGGAGTGTTTAATCTTGATGGTATTGCTCCTGCAAAACGTGGTATTCCTCAAATTGAGGTATCTTTTGATATTGATGCAAACGGTATTTTAAAGGTGAGTGCAATTGATAAGGCCACAGGTAAAGAGCAACATATCACCATTGAAAATAAAGGTTCTTTAACGCAAGATGAAATTGAGCGAATTAAGGCTGATGCAGAAGCACATAAGGCCGAAGATGAGCAAAAGCGTGTAGAACTTGAGAAACTCAATAAGGCTTCAAGTCTTCGTTATACGACAGAAACAACGATGGAGACATATAAAGAGAAACCTGAATTAATGAGTGAAGATGATAAGAAATTCTTTACTGAAAAATTGGATGAATTAAAGAAGATGGAAGATAGTAAAGATTTTACAAATCTTGAATCCGTTGAGAAGGAATTGACATCTAAGTGGAATGCAATTGCAATGAAAGCTTATGGTGGAAATAATCCAATTGGCGAAAATCCGATAGATGACATGATGAAGTACGGTTTTAGTGCGGATTCTAATAACACAGCGGATACGGAACCGAATAATGATGGTTCTAAGAATGATTTCGAGGAAGTTTAAAATATTGAATATGGTGGTAAGTTGGAATGTAATTTGCCACCATTTATTTTTAAATGTTAAATTATATGGAAAAAAAAATACAAACTACTATCTTCATCGATAAAGAAGTTAAGACTATCCAACATGCCAGACAATTAGCGAAAATGGCTGAATATGACCTAAATCAATTAAAAGGTGAACTGTTATCACTTATTATGTCATCGCCTAAGGACATTACACCTGATGGAGAAGAGCCATTATTGTATCTTAAAAGGAATTTTAATAAAATATGGGAAAATTTATGGCAAGGCTTTATTGATAAATATAAGTACACGATGATTGCCAATGATGCAGAGTTTGAACCAAATTCAAGTGTTCAGAAACAATGGAATGATGAAATATCTGAATTAGAACGTTTAAAAGAGGGAGAATTGAAACAAGAAAAGACTTTTAATGGTCATGAAGATTTATTAAAACGTGAGAACGATATACAATCTAATTTAAGTGTTAAAGATAGAGAAAATTTGCTTAAAGAAGTCGAAAGACAAAAAGAACAAGCACATAAATTTCGTTATAATTAAAGATAAAAATGGCAAATAAAGATTTATATAAGATTCTTGGGCTTAGTAAGGATGCGGATGAAAAAGATATAAAGAAAGCATATCGAAAGGCTGCAATGAAATGGCATCCTGATAAGTGGGGGGATAAGTCAGAAAGTGAACAGAAGAATGCTGAAGAGAAGTTTAAAGAAGTGACAGAGGCTTATGAAATTCTTTCTGATAAGGAAAAGAGAAACCAATATGACTTATTTGGAACAACAGACTTTGGTGGAAGTAATGCATCAAACATGAATCCTGATGATATATTTGCTCAATTTATGAGTGGTTCAGGGTTTGGTGGCTTTGGAGGATTCCATCAACCACGAGAAAGAGTTTATCGTGGCACTGATAAAAAAATTAGGATTGGGGTAACTCTTGAAGATGTATTTTTTGAACGTTTGAAAACGGTTTCTTATGACGTTGAACGTCCTTGTGAAGAATGTAAAGGTGTTGGTAGTTTAAGTGGAGCTGATACTTCTTGCCCATATTGTCATGGTACAGGTTTTATCACTCAAACGCATCATATTAGTGGTGGTATTGTTCAGAACACACAATCTTGCCCACATTGTCAAGGTACTGGACGATTTGTAAAAGATCCTTGTCATAAATGTAATGGCTCAGGTGTCGTTTCTAAGAAAGTTGAGAAGAGTTTCAAAGTACCAAAAATTGACCGTTTGCAATATACCTATCAAATGGTAGGAGAAGGTAATTCTTGCCACAATAATAGGGGGAATAATGGCGATTTGTACTTTACATTTGCATTGAAGGAAGACCCTAATAGTAAATTCCGTATTGATGAAACAAATCCATCTAATATTATTACAGGGATTAAAGTATCAGTCATTGATTGTCTGACAGGATGCACAGCGGATATTAAGACAATTGATGGTAAAACTATAAAACTTACTATACCACAGGGGACAAAAGATGGTTATGAATTTACATTTAATAATTACGGTCTTCATTTAAGTAATGGTATGGTTGGAAAGTTAATTGTAAGAGTTGAAATGGAAATGTGTAAGTTGACGGAAAAACAGATTGAAAAAATAAGGAAAATTGTAGAAGAGAAGTAATATGAAAATAAGTTGTGGTATCATTCCATTCAGGAAAAATAAGGATGATGAGCTTGAATTCTTTTTGGGTCATCCTGGTGGAAATTATAAAAATTGTAGAAATTTATGGATGTTCCTTAAAGGGGCTACTGAGCATGATGAAACTTGGGAGGAAACTGCTTTGAGGGAATTTAAGGAGGAAACAGGCCTTACAATGGATGAGTGTGATAGTGGAATGCTTATTCCGTTGGGTAGTGTTCAACAAAACCCACATAAAGTAACAGTTGCATTTGGCTTGCATTATCCAAACATTGATCCTGATGTATGCGTTTCAAATATAGCAGATGATGGTGTAACCCCTGAAATTGATAAGTATAAATGGATGACTTATGATGAAGTCTGCAAATACACACATCACACACATCTATGGTTTTATGACCAATTAATTGATATGGACAAATATAGTAATATCAAATGATAAAAATTATTAAAGATAAAGATCCGATTTGGGATGTTGATGATTTTGAGGTAATATTATTAGGCACATCGACATATAATTTATTAAGTGGTGGGTTTCAATCAAAATTAAAATATAAATTACCCTTGATTGAAGAATACAACGATAAAACAAAATATGCCGATAAATCAAAACTTGGGACAAGGCTTACCGTTCCATGTGAGCCAATAGTTTCTTTGATGTATATATGTAATTACCCACGTCCAAATGAAGAAAGTGTAGATTATGAAGCACTTAAAAGATGCCTACTTACGGCAAATGCTGAGTTTAAAGGGAAAAAGGCTCTTACTACAATTGTTGGCTATTCAATATTTGATGGGTGTGGTGATAAAGATAAATGTTTAAGTATTATAGAAGAATGTACTAATGATTTAGATTTAACAGTTTATGATTATGAACAAAAAAAGAGACAAGAAGAAATAAAGGAACAAAGAAAGTATTTAAGGTCTCTTCAATATACTGATGTAAAAAAGTATGAGTTGTTGAAGGGTATGTTTGATTCATATTTAAAAAAATTATATTTAAATGGCTAAAAAAAATCAGAAAAGAGAAGATTTTTCTGCACGTGTGAATGATGAAATTAAATATGCTGAGGCACGTGTTATTTATGTTGAACGTAACAGTTCAGATGGTGCTAATGATTTTAATAAGATTATGAAGGTTTCTGATGCAAAAAAGTTTGCAGATTCTGTTAATCTTGACCTTATTGAAATTAATGCTACATCAAATCCGCCAATCCTTAAAATTGATGATTATAAGAGGTACGTGTGGGAAATGAAACAAACCTTAAAAAAGAAGACGGTTGTAGACACAAAGGAAATTCAATTGTCAGTAAACATTTCTAAACACGACATGGAGACAAAGGCTAAACATGCTTTGTCCTTCATTGAGAAGGGTAAGAAAGTGAGAATTGTACTTATTATGCGCGGAAGAGAACTTGGACGAAGAGACGAATCTTCTAAGTCATTTTATGAATTTTTGTCTTTGATGGGTGATAACATTGCATATGATTCTGCACCAAAGGATGAAGGTAATAAGTTGATTACAATCATTAGAAAGAAAAAGTAATTTTATGAAATTATCACATGTCTTATGACTATTTATAAAAAAATATAGTATCTTGTAGTAATTTTTCTATTTAACATACTATTTATATATTGTAAAACGGATTTTAAATATAATGAAAGATTATACATTGAGAGAATATGCAGAACGGCACGCCTTAACATATAGAACACTTTGGAACAAATTTAAGGAAGGAAAACTTCCAAATGCCTATAAGGATGAATTTGGACATATAAAAGTGAAAAATAAACTTGATAACATTGGTGACAGAACCATTGTTTATGCAAGAGTATCTTCAAATGACAGAAAAGAATTACTAAAGGAACAACAAGCAAAACTTGAAAATTATGTTGTATTGAATAATCTAACTCTTGTTGATTCATACAAGGAAATTGCATCCGGGATGAACGATAATAGAACTGTACTAAATAAAATATTTAAAAGAACTGATTGGGATATTCTACTTGTTGAAAACAAAGATAGATTAACACGGTTCGGTTTTAATTACATAAAAATATTATTAGAACAACAAGGGAAAAAGATAATTGTCATAAATGATACTGATGACAACAAGGAGGATTTAATGAAAGACTTGATTTCTGTAATTTATTCATTCTCCGCAAGGATGTATGGTTTACGAAGAAAAAAAACAAAACAAGAAATAATTGACTTTATTGAGAATTAATAAAAGATGTACTTAACTGAAAAACATATTATCAAACGAACACACCCATTTTATAATGAGTGTGATAGGTTATGTTTTCAGTCGAAAAACATCTATAACCAAGGGCTGTACAATGTAAGGCAACATTACTTTAACACAAAGACATACCTAAATTATTATGGAAATTATAACCTAACAAAAACTCAGGAATGTTATGATTACCTCCCAAAGAAAGTGTTTTGTCAAACGTTAAAGCACGTTGATATGGTTTTCAAATCATTTTTTGCTTTGCTTAAAAATAAGACTGTAAAGAATAGGCTACCAAAATACCTTGACAAGGTGAATGGTCGGTATGCGGCAACATTTCCAAAACAAGCAATAGGTTTAAGGGAATTTAAGAAAACGGGCAAATTACGTTTATCACAAACGGATATATACATATCAACAAAGCTAATAGATTTCAGTTCTTTGAAAGAAGTGCGTATTGTTCCACGTATGCATCATTATGTGATTGAAGTTGTTTACCAAGTAAAAGAAAAGACACGTTGTGATAATGGAAAGTATGCTTCTATTGACCTTGGATTAAACAACTTGGCAACGGTTGCATTTAATGAGGGTTCAAAGCCCCTCATAGTTAATGGTAGACCACTTAAATCTATCAACCAATACTACAACAAAAAGAAGGCTAAATACCAATCAAGACTTAAAGGAGGTAAACGAACAAGTAAACGTATATGCACATTAACTGTTAAGCGTAATAACAAGGTAACAGATTACTTGCACAAGGCAAGCCGATTGTTGGTGAATCAATTAGTTTCGCAAGGCATAACCACATTGGTTATTGGCAAAAATAAAAATATGAAACAAGACATCAATATCGGCAAAGTGAATAATCAGAACTTTGTTCAGCTTCCCATAATGCGTTTTGCCGATTTAATGAAATACAAGTGTGAACTTGAAGGCATTAAGGTTTTATTTAATGAGGAAAGTTACACATCGAAGTGTTCCTTTTTGGATGGTGAACCCATTTGCAAACATGACAAATATATGGGCAAGCGTGTAAAAAGAGGTTTGTTTGTTTCAAGGAATGGCATTAAGATTAATGCTGATGTTAATGGTGCATATAACATAATGTTAAAAGCAGTCCCAAATGCTTTTGCGGATGGGATAGAGGGTGTTGGAGTTCACCCAATGGTATTAACCATAAAGAAATAATATACTATATTATTTCATACTCTAAAACTTTGTGCGTTAGATGTGTGATAATTTTCTTATTAAGAAATAATTTTTTAATGAAATAATAAGACGTATGAATAAAAAATCTGAGGACATAAATATTTATGGGATTTATCTGAAAGATATTCGCAAATACGGTACTATTGATGATGCTAAAACCCGTGAATATTTAAAAACCTATCATAATGGTACTATTAAAGAGAAGAATCTTGCAAAGGAACGTATCGTAGGTACTCATCAACGTTTTGTGTGTTCTATTGCTAATAAGTTTTCACAAAATGGTAATCTGATGGACCTTATTAGTGAAGGAAACATTGGGTTAATGTTAGCTATTGATAAATATGATGTTAATAGTGAGGTTAAATTCACAACTTATGCAACGTATTGGATACGTAAGACTATTATGGGCTATATTACAGTTGAAGAACCAATGGTTACTCCGAATAATGCAATTAAGTTGGCTACGTATCTTCCTAAATTTCGCCAAGAATTTTGGTTTAAGAATCAACGTTATCCAACAGCTGAAGAAACACAAGAGGGTTTAAAGAAAAAACATAACCTAAATTTCGCAAATAAAGAAGACCTTATTGCTTTTGAATCGATGTCAATTGATGAAAAATATGGTGAGGACGAAAATGGACAAGAGTTTATGGAAAGTAATGCTTATACCTCTAAGACTGCAACATGTGATGCTGACGATCTTGTAAGAAAAGAAGACGCAAAAATAACGGTAAGAAAAATTCTATCTAAACTTAGTGACCGTGAGGCATATATTATTAAATGTGTATATGGTATTGATGGTGCTTCTAAATCAATGAATGATGTTGCAAATGAAGTTGGTATTAGTTATGAACGTGTACGGCAAATTGCTGTAAATGGTGTTAAACGACTTGGTTCGACATACAAGAATCTAATTGATACATTTTAATCCTATTTTCAATTTGAAAATTATAACATTTAATATTATTTTTACATATATAAAAATGAATAATGATTATGAAATTAAAAGTTACATTAAATGAAGAACACATTAAGTTGATTAAGCACTTGTGGTTTCAAGATTTTAACACCAAGGTTGGTATCGATAAGTACGACATTTTTGGTAATAGCCGTTTATTTGAAGATATGGCACGTATTCTTGGACTAATGGACCACATTAGAATGGAAACATTAGATGATTGGGATGGTGCTAAATTTGACCAAGAAGCAACAGATAAGATGCTTGAATTGGCAGAGTTCCTTGATGAAAATATTTTATCTATTGAGGAAATCCTTCATCAGCATTGTGATGTTGGTTTAAAGATCGGAACATACACCTGCATTGATAATGTGCGAATATGGAAATATGAAGAATAAAAAAATGGTGGTACAAAAAAGTATCACCATTTCTATTTAAAAATCGTTTATTATAAATTTAAAATCCTTTGCCTTTGAAACCGTTTTACAATAAGGGCAGGCAATAACTTTACCGGTGTCAACCAAATCAGTTTGTTCACTATAGATTGGTTTATCAATTTTAGACCCAATTGGCTTGTAATATTCAATATCTACGCCTTGAAAAGCAATTGGCTCATTACAACTAGGGCAAATAGCATAGAAATTTGCTCCTTCATACACTTCAACAACTTCCATTTCCATTAATCTTCAGATGCTAATTTATGTAATATATCATTTTGTATTTGAGTATCTGGTACCCACTCTCCACGAGCAATTTTTGAAATCTCTGAACGGCGAGCATCATCATTTCCACTAAGCCCACCAATCTTTCTTGCAAGACCTGATTTATTAATTGCAGGGTCATTTAATGCTTGACGAACTTGCGTAGCTTTAGATTTAGTTTCTTCGTTGATTTTCTTTACAAGCATATCACGTACCATAGTTTCTACAAGTGCACGTGTTTTTTTATATCGTCTTTTTTCATTTATTGTACGAGTAAACTGCTCGTTAATCATTCTTTTTAATTTATTGTCCATGTTAAACATTTATTTTATTATAAATAGTTGGTTTCTTTTCATTATTGTAGTATATTAAAGATAAAAAGATAGAATATGATTGATAGTAGTTAAAATATAAAAATTAATTAGAAGATATAGATGGATAAACAATTTTTACACTTTAAATATTTGGAAATATCTTTATCATGTAGTATAATAGTAATGATTCAAAAATAATTAATAAATACATTTATGAAGAAAATTATTATGATGTTTGCCCTTGTAATGGGCGTCGCAGTTTCAGCAACGGCTCAGACTGCTCTTGTAGACAACGGTACCGCCAAGGACAATTGGTATGTGGGTGTTGGAGTTGGAACAAACGTTTGGAATGACGTCAATTCTTGGACGCTTTTCAACACGAAGAGTTCAAATGGTAACAGTTGGTGGCGTACACAACCTGTTCACGCTAACGTTACTGTTGGTAAAATGATTACACCATATGTTGGCGCTGAGGTTGATTATTTGGGTGTGTTTAATCTTGCGAATAGCAAGACATTCTTGGACGCACATAATCTCACAGGTAATGTCGTGTTTAATGTAAGCAACCTACTTGCAGGTTATCATGGTCATCGACGTTGTTTCGAACTTGAGTTGCTTGGTGGTGCAGGATGGGTACATGAATTCGACTCTGAATATGCTAATGGTAGCACAGGTGGTAATGCATTGAGTGTACGTGGTGCTCTTCGTGGTAACGTAAATGTCTCCAAAAATGTTGCAATTACTGTAACTCCTGAATATCTTTGGCTTCCTAAGCAATTTACAATGCGTGGTGAATTTCAAGGTGTAAATCTTTCTGTTGGAGTAAAATATCGTATTCCAACTAATCGAGGAAATTTCCCACTTAAACAATTGCGTAATCAGTCCGAACTTGATGCTCTTAATGCAACCATTCAATCTCTTCAAAATGCTAATGCTGAGCTTACAAGAGTTAATGCAGGGCTTGAAGCAACTATTAAACAGCTACTTGCTGAAGGTAATAAGGTAAGTGTTGAAACACAAAGTCTTGGTAGTTATTACTTTGATAAAGGTAAGTATGATGTGGATGTAAATAAGGTGGCAGGCCTTGTTAAGGTACTTAAAGATACAAATGGTTCTATTGTCCTTACAGGCACAACTTCACCAGAAGGTAGTGAGTCATTCAATAAGACACTTGCAGAGAAACGTGCAAAGGCTGTTAAGGATGCACTTGTGGCAAATGGTATTGATGCAAGCCGTATTAAGGTTAAGAACAATTATGAGGCCCAACGTAGTGTTGTGATTCTTGTTGAATAAATTAATTGAAAAGTAAATGACCACTAAGAAACTCTTGGTGGTCATTTTTAATTTTTAGCTAAATGAAAATAAAAAAATAGGTGTTTATATAGCACCCATTTTTTTTTATATTACTTTATTACTAACGCATTGCCTTCCACATCTATATCAGGTATTTTTTGTGTAAGGCTATCAATCTGTTCTTGTTGCTTTTTATCAAGTTCTTCATTTTTTGAAACGCTTGATTTTATTTCATCAATTTTTGCATCTTGTTCTTTATCCGTATTACTTTTTTCTTCAGACGATTTTTTTTCAGTTTTATTATTACTCTTTAAAAGGCCTATATTATCAGAATCAAACCCCCAAATATTGATGTTATTTTCGTAAATATTACTCATATCGATTTATATTAATGGTTATTATTTTCTTTTTTAAGCTCTTCTTTAATCTCATTTAATAACTCGTCTTTAAGCACTTTTTTAAGCTCGTCTTTAAGATTTTCTATTATATCATCAAAATATTCATTTTCTAAATAATAGATCATTTCAGAAAATGGTGTACCAATTAAGTATTCCTTTCCGTCATTAAATGTTATAGTTTCAATGCGGTCTAAACCGTTAACTTCATTAAATTTACGTGTATGTGGATGTTTTAATAATTCATTTTCTTCACTACTCATATGTACTAAAATAATATATTATTAAACGTGTGAGACAATACCAAAAAGACTAAGTGTTGTTCCGTTAACTGAGTAAGAAACTTTTTCTTGTGGTTGGGTTGCTGTTTGTTTAACTCCATTAATCAATTCTGTTAACTCGTTTTTTGCCATTTCAATCTTGTTAGTTAACAGTGATTCTTTGCCATCTACAAACGTTTTAACTCCATAGGCATCTACAAGACCGGTTGCGTTTTCTGAAGCATTTTCAACCTGTGCAACTTTAACACCAACAACTGCTTGTTCATTTTCCTGTCCTGGATTAGATAATTCAAACGTAAGATAGTTAACAGAATCTGATTTAACGGCAACATCATTTACATCAAGTAATTTTCCAAGATTAACTTTTACATTTTTATCACCTTCTTTTGTTTCAAATGTTAATGTAAGATTATTCGTTGTTTCATCATATGATGAATTTTTTAACAAACCAAGATCACTAAAAAGTTGAGATACATCAACACTACTATCTTCAATAAGTTGATTATTTGCACCTGATAAACCAAGTTTCTTTTGATCTGCATCATAGAAGACTTTTAAGTTAGTAGAAAGACCCCTTTCAGTAGCTTTAATTGTGTTTTCGTCATGCTTTAATTCTAAGGTATAAACAACATCTTCAGTATCATTAACATCAGCATGATCAGTTGTTAATGCCATAACATTTTCATTGCCAACCTTAACTCTAACTTGTGGCATTGAAATTTGATAAGAACCACCACCAATTTGTATTTGTTTTAAACTCATAAATAAAAAAATTATTAAATTATTATTATATAATATATATCTGAATTTTAATTTTTTAATAGGATTATTATAATATTTTTTTTGTTCTTTTAACCTTATTTATCGTGAAATGTGCTTCACAACAATGATTAAATAAATATAGTTATCCTTGGGTTATCTCGATATTTTCTTATTGAAAATAAACTCTTAAATACTTATTTTTAATGTATAGAAATATAATTAACAATGAATGATAATAGTGCTAAAATAAGTAGTAAGTCTCTTATCAGAATTGCTACTGTTGAACAAATTGAAGATAATCTTGACACTGCGAGTTCAAACTCAATTTCAAGAAATAGCTTTGGACATAGAATTAAGGTTAGATTACACGAAGATGACCAACAGTTGAACGGAAATGACCTACCTTGGGCTTGGCCATTGCTACCAAAACATCTTCAAATAATCCCAAAAGTTGGTGAACAAGTTTTGATTTTTCTACAAGAACTTGATGGGGCTATGGGTAATAGATTCTATATTGGTCCTATTATTTCCCAAGACTATTACTTAGACCATGGTGGGCAATATGAGGCCTTATCCTTAATGAAAGGTTTAAGTACAAAACCTCTATGCCACCCAGTGGGAAATCCTAAGAATGATGGTACTTATCCTGATCAAGATACAATTGCATTTCAAGGACGTGGTGACTCCGCAATGTGGCTAAAAGATGAAGAGCTTAGATTAATGTGTGGACATAAGCCATTTTGGAATCGTCGTTCCATTGTTGAAAGAGCAGACCCTGGTAGTCTTGAATTTAATAAAGAAGACTTGTCTTATATACAAATGAAGTATGATAAGTTTAATGGTGGTAAAGAAAATGGTGGCTTTAACAGTGCAATTAGCGTGGTGGCTGATAGAATCAATTTAATTACCCATAATGGGGCAAATAAGGAAAGTTATCTAAACGTAACAGACCAAAAAGAATTAATAACGAAAGAAAGTGTTGAAAAATTCTCAGACAAAGGACAACGAATGGTCTATGGGGATGAATTAATTGCTTTCTTAGAAAAATTTAGACAAATATTCGCAGACCATACACATCATTGGTCAAACGACAAACAAGTTGTATCAGCAAAAGATGTGGAATTTTGGAGCAAGAATTTAGATGAATTATTATGTAAAACAATTAGAATCGCATGAATGTACCTGATAATTTAAATGGACACGTATATTATTTTGAACCAAATGATTTAGACTTTGGTACTGACCAAGATGGAAATAGTGTTCCTATGATTCCTCATTTGGAGGATTTATGTATATCTATGTCATTGACGGCTGAAATACGTTCGCGTGACAAGTCAAAAAATACACTTGTTGAAAAAACAATATCTTGGGTAAGTTATCCAAATCCTAAATTCGACCAAAGAACAGGTCATTCAGATCATATGGTTAATGGTGGCGATAATTTTAACGGTGAAAACTTTCTTACAACATATTATACAGAGATAAGTGCTGATAAGTATGTTGACCATGAATTAATTGAAGGACTTGGTGTAACTAATGTAAATATATCATTTGAATCTTGGTACACACCAACAATTACAATCAATTTTATTGATGTTCATGGCTCTTCTTTATGGGGGCGTGAAGAAGCAATTCATGATAATGGTGATATTACTGCGGATAACTTATTGGGCGTGTTCTTTACAATGCCTTACCCACTATTTCGCTTACAAGTAAAAGGTTTCCTTGGAAAAGATGTTACATATCAACTTTCAGTAAGCAAATTTAATGGCCATTATAATTCTCAAACAGGCGACTTCGAAGCTACGGTTCAGTTTATTGGATATAGTTATTCTCTTTTAACTGATATACCATTAAAGTGCCTATCTTATGTGTCTGAGTTATCATATGTTGGGCAAGCATATTGGAATGAAAACGTAAAGAATAATCCAAAATGGCAACTTATAAAGTCTGATGGGGAAAAAATACCGCCAATTAAATTATATAAATTAATTGAAAATATAAAAAATGCAATTGGTACGGTTGATAGCCAAAGAGCTTTAGCTTGTGATAATACCGAAATCAATGTAACTTCTGCAACGCCTCAAGCAACAGATATTTCAAATGATAATCAGAATGTCACTTTACAACAAGGTAAAACAGTAAGTGACGCCATGATAAATTTAACCAGTACAAATAATCTTTCAACTTTATATAACAATTTTATTGCAGAATTAGTAAAAACAATTGAAAATGATAATCAAGGTACTGTGATTTTTGGCAGTGAAAAAAATAAGAATGGCTCATATTCTGAACAAGCATTATTGATTGTTAAATTAAATAATGATGGTGGATTTGATATAGGTAGTAAAGCATGCAAAGCCTACCATAGATTGAATGATGCTATTGATAATTTTAACATCAATCATTCTGAAAAAATAAGCAATGGGGTTAAGGGCCTTGATAAGGATTTTCATGATTGGGTTCCAAAAAGAGATGGTGGTATTTTAACACTAAAGGATGCTAAACCTATTTTATATAAGTCTACAGAGAACCAAAAATTAAGTTTACTTTGGGGAAAAACAAATTATGCTAATCTTGAATTTGTAGGAAAACGAAAATTATTCAAGACAACGGCTAACACATTACAAAAGCTTGTTTATGACTATAATAACAAGAAAGTAGGGCCTATTAGAGACCCATTTCCTACCACAACTCAAATTGTAAATGCTTATTTACTCCCATTAGGCACAACAAAATATCAAATAGAAAAATATATTAAATCCACAACTGCAGCTGCTACAAATGTAGAGACAACGGTTGAGAATAGGACGGCAGCACAAGCTAATGGTTACGAAAAGGTTACAATAAGTGATAATTCATCTGAAACGGATAATTGGTTGGACGAAACAAGAAAAAAGAAGATTATAGACATTCTTGGGTTTGAACCAACCATTGGAAATTTTGTTAAATTAATGATGTGTCACCTTGAAACATTTATTGAGGTAATGATGGTATGTAATGAACGTATCCAATCATATATTGACAATGGGGAGAGAACTTATGAGAACCTTGGTATTAAGAAAAATGGTACAGATTTAACGATAAGCCCAAAACCGTACCCTTGGCCTGCTTTATATAACCCTAATCACAAAACAAATGATGAAACAAAACCACCTGCACAAGAGGGGGGTAATTATGAAGTTTTGGGGTGGCCAAATGATTACAAAATTAAACAGGGATCACCTGATATGTGGGAAGAGAAAAAGGTTGTCTTATCAATCATTGAAGCTATTGAGAAATATAGTGAAGAGACTCAAGCAATTGTTACTTCGTCTGTATTTAGATATGATGGTTTACCAATTACAGGTGGTGATCTATGGACACAAACATCACCGTTTAGAAATGTTGCACGTGAATGTGATTCAATAGAAAAAATCGCCCCATACTTAGGGCTTCGTGCTGCAAATGTCATTGGCCTTGGTGATAATCAATGTTCAAATGAAGATGCTAGAATACTTGGTTATATGGATGCCTTAAATATGATTAGTTCTTACAGTAAGTATGATAAGTTAAAAGAGGCTTGCAAAGCTAAAGGCACTAACTCGGATTTTGTAAAACAAGTAATTGTATATTTAACTTGTGACTCAAAAATCACACCTACTAATCAGACAGAAGACGGGAAAAAATACAACGCTTTTGAGACTGTAATAAGTGGATCAGGTAATCCATATAATAGCACTCGTCACTCAATTTTCATTAAAAAAGGTAAAGATTATAAGTATAGTTACATTTATACAAAGAATTTAAAAGGTGATGGTTATGTCTCAATTGTTCCAACTGAGATTTTGAAATTTGATGGATATGGCAATCCTTACAATAAATTATTTGAAAGCCAAATAACCAATAAAAATGGTGAAAAAGAGAAAAGCCATAATTTTTTATTGAAAATTAATTCAACTGTTAAAGGTGGTAATATTACGGACACGACCCAAAATTTCCTTTATAGTTGCAAAACATTTAAAATTATTGATGATAGCCTTCAACAAAACTATACAAATGAACAATTATTTTATATAAATGATAATATTGATGCTTCAAATAAATTTATTCAACAAATTGAGGACTACAAGAATGGTAATGTAAAATTTATGAATTATGCAGTTAAGGGGGAAAAAGAAGATGAAAATCTGCGAAAATTTATGGAAAGGAAATACGATGTTTCAATAAAAAGTTATCGTAAAAATTACAATGATTGGACATTACTTATACCATCACTATCTGAGGTTGATGAAACTTACGCAAAGAAAAGCTTATGTAATTCAGATGAAAAAAAGAATGATGTTAAATATGATAATCTATGGCTTGATTTTAAAAGTAAATTTAATATAAATAAGATTCAAAAAAAATTAAAAGAACATATAAATACATTAAAAAGTAATGGCCGTAATGATAAACTTTATATACGTGAACTTTTATTATTCGTAAATGGTAGTGTTCATTCTTTGTTTGGGTCAAAGTTTTATTATCAACAAAATCTTGTAAAAGATACTGAAATAGATAATATTACGAAATATGAAGAAAAGAATATTATTAATAAATGTAAGGCATATTTGATATTGTCATCCTTTATGTGTTCCGTAAAAATTAATACACAAAGTGTTTTTAAAAGAGGCAATAGAAGTTTTGTTCAATTATTACCACCTTGCTATGTCCTATTTTTAGGAGCTTTATTATGGCGTAGAAAGTTTTGGGATACGTTCGATAAAGAACCGTTGTGTAAAAAAGATTATGAAGCATCGATTCCTGACAGAAACACATCTTTTATAACTGAAAAAGATAACTTATTTTATATTAGTAGTACTGGTGTTAATAAAGATCGTTATACAATTGAAGAATATTATATGGATTATGAAAATATTGATATTGCGGTTAGGAATAAGTTAATTAATTTATTTGAGAAATTTGTTCTTAATGGAGACCTTAATACAATTATTAATAATTGTGAGTTAAATAGCACAGAAATAGTATCAGAAGAGGAAAGATGGAGTAATTGGCGTGGCAAATGGACATCTACAAATTTTAAACCTGAAAGCCCAAGTCATTGGACAAACATTTTTAAGAATTATTTTGGGCAATATTCTTCTATTTGTCTTGCAACTGATAAAAATGGATTACGCCTTTTATTCAATGAGAATAATAAAGCAATGGAGGTCTTAAAAAATATTTATGGTTTAAATGGGGGGTACATCGTTAGCCGAGCAACAACAACAAGAGTTGGTCAAGGTAATAATGAAATTTCTGTAACAGACCAACAATTAAAAAATTATCTACAAGGATTTGCAACAAGAATTAATGAAATAGAAACTGAAGCTAAAAAGACTGAAGAAATTAAAGAAACAAAAGATGAACAACAAATAAAACGAGACATCTGTGTTTCACTGTATTATTCATTAAAACACCTTTGGGATACATGGCTTGTGACAGCAGATAGAAATGAATTTACAATTGAGAATTTCTTTAATAAGAATTTTGTGTTTATTGATTCTTTCTATATGAATATGTATAATGTTATTAAATTAAATGCTGAGGATATTTACGATGCTTATAGAATGCAAGATTCTAATCTATTAACATTTATAACAAACGTTACATCTAAGGAAGGGTGTATGTTCTTTGCCTTACCTTCATTTCTTGATTCTAATGTTACGCCAAATGGGATTTCAACAGTAAATAGTTATCGACAAAATGAAGTAATGGACTTTAGTTTGAAAAAGGAAAACATGAAAAAAATGTTTACACCAATTCAATATAATAGCATTGGATCTCCACAGCTTCATAATACATTTGTGTTTATCTATACGCATTCACCTTCAAGTGTTGCGACTGAAAATACAGAATATAGATATGATAGCTATGATATGCGAAATATTGATGAACGTCCTGACGCATTAAAAGTTGGAATTTTGCCACCAAAACAAGTTATTGGTGCTGATGATTACGATAATTTTCAGCAAAAATTATTACCAAATAATACATCTAATAATATTAACAGATCACAAGAAGAAGAAGAATTAGTTAGTGCAAGATATGGTTATTTAATGCCTTGCTTCGGTGTTACGGTGAATAGAGGAAATAACTACATTTTCAAGAGTATTAATGTAAATATGGATTCACCAAAAATTACTAATGTGGCAGCACAAACTTTTGATGATATTCTAAACAAAACGGGTTCAGATGGTAGTAAGCGTGTATTCTTCCATGGTCAAGACATTTATTCAATCTATTCTCAATATTCTTACCAATGTGAAATTGAAATGATGGGATGTGCACAAATTCAACCATTGATGTATTTCCAATTACTTAATATTCCTATGTGGCGTGGAACTTATATGATTTATAAAGTAACACATAATCTACAAGCAGGAATGATGACAACCAAATTCACAGGTATGAAAATGTCAAGAAGACAAACACCTTATGCAGATGGTTATCATGTTGTTGGTAAAAAATCAGCTAAAACCGGTAAAATTTCTGTAAATTATAGTTAATATTGAATGATGTGGACGATTATATGAAAAAATTATCCGATTCAATTTGGAAAAAACACGTTTCCTGAGTATTATTATATTGAACTTAAAAAATTATATGTATAACAAATTAAAATTTATTTAACATGCATTGTCCTTTTTGTGGAAATACACTATCGCCTTCGGCAAGAATTTGCTATAATTGTGGCCATGAATTCCTACCAAAGTCAGATTCAAATATTGAAGGAGATGGAGGTTGTTTTACTTTCATTATATCATTAATAATAACTTTCTTATTCTTATGTTTTGGTCTCGTACTTTTTGGTAGGGGTAATTTAATTTTAACTTTGTTTAATTAATAGTTTATAGATTAAACCTATATTCATAATATTTATAAATATGAATATAGGTTTTTATTATGTCAAAAAAACAAAGATCCAAAAAGAAAAGGTCTAAAAAGCAAAGACCTAAAAATCAAACATCAGAAGAACAAACGCCAAAACAGCAATCATCTGAAGAACAATCATCTGAAGAAGAAACGTCAGAAAGACAAAAGCCCAAAAGACGAGCTTCAAAAAGACAAATACTTGAGTCTAAAGATGCGCAAACTGTCGCAATGACCAATGAAGAAATTCGAATACTTGGTGATGCTATTTCTGAAATCGGTGATGAAATTGAAAAAGCTAATGAAGCTGAAAAGCAGAAATTAGAAATAATGAGAGCTGAGCTGAGAGTCCAACAAATATTAAATAGAAGCAGGCAAAATGCTGCAATGGATAGGCTAGAACGTAATTATGGAAATAATATGTCAGCCGATGAGATTTCTCAACAACTTAGTAGGAATGAACGTAATAGTAAAAATGTAAGCGTATCATCTTATGCGAATCAACTACTTAACTTGGCAGTTAATTCAGTTGTAAAGACTCAAACTATAGATTATGATAGGAAATATGAAAACATTTCTAACCAAGTAGATTTATTAATGGCTGATATTAATAAACTTGGCAAAACAGCAGTAGAAGCAGCAAAATTACAAGCAAATGCATATACTTCAGCTATAGATTCTTCTCTTTCAAATCTAATAGATGGTATAAATGAGGGTGCATATGCCTCTGCATCCAATTTAATTGATTTAAGTGCTCAATCTAAAAATTTTAGTTTAGAACAGGTAAAACTTAACTTAGAAACTAAGAATACAAAAAATGTTCGTGAAGCACAAAATACAACCAATTTAAAAAATTTAGATGCACAAGAGACACAAGCATGGGCAAATATTTGGGGTGAAGGTGTTAAATTAGCGGGCAAAGCCGCTTCTGAAACATCATTTCTTGGCACAAGTTTTGGTAAGTCAAGTGAGGCTGGTGGTGAATTTATTGGTAATGGAATAGAAGGACTTGCTGCGATAAATACTACAATAACAGAATTGGAAGGTAAGTTGTATAACCAAAAATTTGAGAATGAAAAAACCATAACTGAGGCACAATTAAACTACAATCAAGAAGTACAAAAAGAATGGATTCAAGCAGCGGCTAATGTTCAAAAAGCATTTTTAAATTTAGCACAACACGTAGAGGGGGCTTTGACAAAAGCTGAGGCCGCTGCTAATGATATGGGTATTAATCTTGGTTTTTCCGGAAAACAATTAGATACGTTTAAACGTTCAATGTTTCAGACTCAAATTACCATTGCAAAATGGGGAAAAACAATGGAAGATGCACAAAAGATGCAGAATGAATATACTGAGACAACAGGTCGTAATATTCAATTTACTACAACAGATTTTGATTCATCATTTGCATTTGATAAGCTTGTTGGCCAAGATGGACTTTCGAACAAATTAACAGCAGGCATGGAATTATTCAATCATTCAGTGTCTGATAGTAATGAAATGTTCTTTGAAATGTATAAGAATGTTTCTAAAATAGGCCTAAATTCTCGAAAATATTTTAAAGATTTACAATCAAATCTTCGTTTAGCTGAAAAATACCAATTTAAAGGTGGTGTGAAATCTCTTATGGAGATGTCTAAATGGGCACAAAATGTTAGATTTAACATGGGGTCACTTGATAATATTCTTGATAAAGTACAAACAGGTGGCTTAGAGGGTATCATTGAACAGTCAGCTAAACTTCAAGTACTTGGTGGTAATTATGCAATGGGTGCTGATCCATTGGCGATGGCTTATGAAGCATTTAATGACCCAGATGCATTAGCTAAACGTTTGAATAAAATGCTTGTTGGTGAAGGTGTTTTTAATAGTAAGACAGGAGAAGTTGACTTTAGTGGATTTTCACAAATGAAAGTGAGAGCAATGGCTGAAGCAACAGGTCAAGACTATAAAGATGTTCTTAATCAAGCACGTCAAATGATTAAAGGAAACATAGTAAATAAAGAACTTAATGGAAAGTATAAATGGTCAGATGAGGATAAAGCTCTAATAACGAATAAAGCACGTTTAGTAAATGGTGAATGGAAAGTAACAATGGATAACAATGTTGACCAATCTGTTTCAACTTTATCCCCACAAGACTTAGATCATTTAAAGCCCACAGATAATGAGGAAAAATTAGTTAACTATGTTGCTAATATAAGAGACATGATGACAAGACTGACTGGGACACAGCAAGAGAATATAGCAAAATTACAAAATGATGGGTTTGAACAATGGATGCAAGAAGAACAAACACGTATTCAAAATGTTGCAACTGAATTTAATGATAATTATCAAAAGTATCTTGATATCTTTAGTTTAAATATGAAACTTGCAACTGATTCACAAAAAACAATGCTAAGTCTATTTGAACAAGGTAATTCAAACATTGATAGCGCTCAACAAGATATATTAAATGAGGGGAAAAATATTTCAAGCACGTTATCTAAGGTAAACACTTTAATTTCTACTTCTTTTACTGAAATGAAAAAACAAATAGCTGAAACTCTACATGTAACAGCAATGATACGAGGTGAGGAAAAACCTAACAAAAACGATATGTTTAAGGAAGATGCTAAAGCTACAGAAGAACAAGTTGAACTCATCAAGAAATATTATAAAAAAGAAGGTAAAGAACCAAATTTTTCAACTAAAAAAGGTGAATGGTTTGATGGTTATTGGGAATTTGAAGATTCAAGTTTTCCAAATTTAAATGCTTTTATAAATACACACCCTGAGTTAAAGAAGCAATTAATTGAATTAGGTAGAAAGGAAAAAGATCCTTTTGTTATTGGTAATGACCCAAATAAACCTAAAATAGACCCATGGTACATGACTATTGTAAAAAATCTAGGTAGAAATGCCTTTACCCCAAGTAACGTTCTTCCTAATTCTGTAGCTGATATTGCCATTACAAGGATGCGTGACGGTGTTGTTTCTCAAAATGGACAAATAACTAAAATTGATAATAATGACCAAGTTTTAGCTGCAAAGAAGGATGGACCTATTGATAAGATGCTTAATACTGTCAGTTCTTTTAATAATCCTGATACGTTGAGTAGTCCTGTTTCACCTCGTCCAATGTCTTATAACTCTCAAGTGATGGAATCTCCACATCGTTCTCAATCACAGAGTGGTGGAAATGGTAAATTAGAGGTTGCTCCAATACAGATTAACATCAATGGTAGTATTAAAGTAAATGGAAATGGTGGCTCAACAGATATTACTCGTGAATTAGCAAACAACCCTGAATTTGTTAGATCAATTGCACAAATAATTTCAATTGAAGTTGAGAAGAAAGTCCAAGGTGGTCGTGTTGTTGACCCAATTAATAGAGGCCTTGTTTATTAGTTGGTTCTATTAATAGAGGCTATTAAAATAATGAATAATAATGACATTTAATAATGGGAAACTTATGTAGAAATATAACTCTTAATTTAAGTGGTGATGCTGCCAATCCATTAAGTGGTGGCGGAAGTGGAACTGTATTATCTATTGGCAATCAAAAGTTAGATATGAGTGGAAATTGGGGGTGGAAAGGAGAAGGTGGTAAAACATTATCAAGTTATGATAGTATCTTTAAAGCCACAGCTAGGAGACTTGGCTTAGATTGGAGACTTGTAGCAGCACAAGCATTTGTAGAGTCAAAAATGAACCCTAACCCACCTAGAAACCCTGCAAGTAATGCTATAGGTATGTGGCAAATAATTGAAAAATATTGGCCAACATCTGTATGTCAACCAACAACTGATCCAAAGCAATCAACATTAGCTTATGAATATATTATGAGCCGTCATCTTGATGAATGTAAGAATGCTAAGACTGACAATGATAGAATTGCAATGGCATTACAGAAATATCATGATGGTAGTTCTACCACAGGGAATGAATGGGCAAAAAGAAAACCAGGAAAATATGGTACAACACAAGAAGCAATTCAATATGTGCCAAAGATAATTGCAAAATATAAAGAAAATTGCAGATAAAACAAAGCCGCCTCATTATGAGGTGGCTTTTATGCTTTTAATCTAAATACGTGAAGATTTGGATAATCTTTTTGCTCCTTCTTACACCAATTCGTTGAAACTCTAACATGGTTTTTCCCCTGCGGGTCACTATTACTGCCCGTTTGTATTATTTTTGTGATTAAGCCATTTTCATCAACCTCAACACAAATCATATTATGCCCAGAACTATTTGGTCGTTTAACACACATTATATCGCCTGGTTGAGCTTTTTCTCCATTTGCATATTTAATTTCCACAAAACGAGGATCCTTTGAAAGTGTATCACAATACTCATTAGCTGTTTTAATGTCTTTCATAAGGCCACAATCTTGTAATACATAAAATAAAAGATAGTTGCAACATGGTAAACCGTTATCCCCCGTTGCTCCTTTTGGCAACCATTTACCATTATATTTTAAGGCTGCTTGGAGTATTGTATTTCCATTTCCTGCATATTGTCCTGAAACATCACCATTCAAAGTGACAGTTATATTTCTACATAAGCTTCCCATTTGTTTTAAAAATTCTTTATTATAAATATCATATTCATCTAAAGCAAAAAAAAAAAGAGAGGATTACCTCTCTTTCTTTTAAGCTAAGTCTAAATAATCTCTATTCATGTCGAGTAAAGTGTATTTAACCCCATCAATTATCTCAACCTTATGATAATGAAAGTGGCCATAATACCAATTTGTTAATGGATGGCTGTGTTCTTTTAGATAGTTAAGAATAAGGTCACAAACATGTCTTTCATTATTTAAGTCTTTCTCTAAATTACCATCCATTTGAATCCATTTAGAAATACTTTCTTTTGTCAGTGGATAAGTAAATGAAGGCCCTGTATGTGTGCATACTGTATCAATCTTAATACCTAAGGTCTCTAATTGAGATAATTCGCCCTCATCATAAATATTTTGTTCGTCATCCCAATATGTTTGTTTAATGTTTTGCTGAGCAATCTCTACGGTACAAGTATGATGACGCATATAATCATTTACCCTCATATCCATACCAATCTTACGCATGGTTCTATCAATTGAGATACCTCCACCGACGCATAAAATATTTCTTGAAGGAGATTGTATAACACTATAGTCAGGGACAAGATGAATGTACTCAAAGTTCTTGAAATGTTCACCATCAAAATATTTTGGGTCATCGTGGTTTCCCCTAAACATATATAAGTGCACATTTCGTTTCTTAAGAGACTTAGAAATATGAGTAAATGTTTGATTATAGTATTTCTCTTTCTGAAATCCCATACCAATATCACCACAAATAATGATACAGCAATTATCAATCTTATAGTGGTTTATTGATGTATTGATTAAGTCAAAATTTCCATGTATATCACCTGCAAAAAATATGTTATCAGATTTTGTTTTAAATATTTTCATTGCATCATTGTAGTTAATCAATTACTTCAACCGTTACACGAATCTTCTTATTTACCATTTCATCAAAGATTGGGAATGTTAAAGCTTCGTTAGTTGAATCAATTGAAACCGTGATAACTTCTTCACCAACTTCTTTTGAAATGGGATTAAAATGTACCAAACTTGTACGTTTCATATTATGTTCCGCTGAAACTTGCAACAAATCATTAGTGTTTCCTTCTACTTGAAAAATCATTTTTTTATTATCCATATTCTTATTTATTTAGTTATTGATTTCAACCATATTATACTAAGTACAACATAGTATTACAAATACAATGCTATTAAATGATGTTAAATCTTATATGTAATGTTGTTTCTTTGATCAACAAGCCAAAGTTCAGTGCATTCACTTTTACTTGGAAATTCAAAAGTGCCCCACATATGTTGAATTACTGATTCATCAATTTGACCATATCTGCGAGAAAAATTGTCTTTCAAAGATGGTGCTTCAACATAAACAAAGATTGGAACAACATTAAATTCTTTGATAGTGTTATAATATGCATCACGATATGCTTTCTTTAATGATGTATTATCAATGATAAAAGATTTACCGACAGAAGCCATATTAATAATCTTCTCTTCAAGAAATTTTGTTACCATTTTTTCCTCATCCTTTGTTCCAACGCATTTTTCGGTTTCATTACATAAGCCAAGTTCAATACGAACAGTATCACGGCTAATAATAGGTAATGAAGATAAGTCAGAGCATGTAATCACTTCACTTAATTTCTCAGCATAAGTAGATTTCCCACTACCGGGAATACCAATCATTACATACATCTTGACACTGTTTTCATCGATATTTCCCCACTTTTTATGCTTACCTTGTTCAATAAACTTATCTTTTGCCGTAACAATCTCATTAATGCAATTGGTTATAAAGTCATCATCATTTTCATCATTAATGGAACCACGCATGTCACATTCTTTTAATAGAAGCATATCATCAAATGGAACTGTACCATTCAACAACATTAAAAAATCGCTCTCTTGGCCTTTTTTATCCTTATTTAAGGTATTATGAAGCATCATGTGATAACGTATCATATAAGCTACCTTTTCACGCAAATCAAGGCGTTCTTCAAAGAACATATTGCGAAATAAATGTTCACCAACTTCTCCATGACGCTTGCAAGACCAATCTTCTTTCTCCTCATTCCAAAAAGTCGTAGAAGGCTTTCCAATGTCATGTAACATAGCAGCACTCATCATAATAAGATACCATTCATCATCATGTTTGTCCTTAACTTGTGAGATCTTATTATACATTTCCTTGGTCACCAACTTCGTATGTACAAGTGGACTACCTTCTTTATGCCATCGTTTTGAATGTTTATCAGTTGACATTTCAGGAAAAGTTCGTTCAAAAACTTCCCAATTAGGGAGCATATTTTCTGTAAATAAATCAAGTAATTTCATAATATATTTTTATGTTAATCTATTGACCGTACAATATAGAGTGAAAGAATATCATCGTCTTTCAAAGGTTTAATGAATCTATCATAAAAAGTCTTCACCCACTCTTTATCACTGATTGTGTGGTCAAGTTCTTTATAACCTTTATCATCAAGATAACCATAACACCAAAATGAACAAGAATGATTTACATAATCTTCTTTACTATCGAAATTATCGAAGTAATCTATTCTTTGACACATATTATCTTTAATAGTTTTTTCTTGTTCATTCTTCGGTTCTTCATCATTAACACATAAATCCCAAGCCTTTTCATATAGTGCAACATTCCACATATGCATTCTTTTCCAATCAATCTCAGATTTCTTGGCGGTATATGAAATAATTTCACCTTCCTCTTCCCCCTCTTCGGGTAATAGAATAAATGGGTTAGCAAAATCATGTTCCTCGCCCGTTGCATCAAGACGTTTTTGTGGGTTCATTGCATGTTGATAAAAAGCATTTGGATTAACTGTTGATATTGCATCTCCATTGTTGGGGTCATATGTACAACCTCTTGTAGCTTGTTCAAAGTATTCTCCCTCGTCCATATCTTTAATGTCAAGATAGATATTCTTATAAACTTCTCGCTGACGTTCAGTTAGAACAATCTTATCCGATGTTAGAATACTATCAATAAACTTTAAATGGGATTTTTGAACTTTCCCTGCATCAGAACGTTTAAGTTTAATATAAGGTTCAACCTTAGTATCAAGGTCATATTTTTTAATAAGCTCATCTGCATTGTTGCCAACAACCAATACAGTTCTAAAAGTTATTTTACTCATTGCAATAAAATCTATTTTATTTTATTATACTGAATAACATTGTCAAAACAAAAAAAATACCATCTTTTTTGACGGTATTCATGTTTTGGTTACGTGTAATATTTTCTTATCACGTCCATTGAAGCTCCTGTGTCAAGTAAGACCATTTCAGGGTATCCGTTTCTATTTGATAACCCCCAATTACAAATTCTTTCTGCATCACCAATTGCTCCGTTATAATTGGCGTAATAATCGTGGAGATCATTTAATAAATCACACGCATCTTCATTTTCTGAATATTTATCAAAAAATTCATCCCCACCACCATCTCTAAGGTCTTTTATGTAATCAACAACATCATTCCAATCAATACCATAGCATTGTTTAAAGTCTTGTTGTTTAGCAGGCAGCACATACTCTGAAACAAGCCATTCATAATTTTCAGTATCTGAACGATTTTCATCAACTTTTACTGCCAATGGAGTTGCATATAAATCAGACGCAATATGATACTCTTCTTCGTTTTGTGCAATACCTTTATTATTCCGAGCAAGTTTCAAGACCCAATGGTCATCAATTTGGAAAACGATACGAGAAGAACCACCGCCAATTTGGCCACCAACCATTTGTTTACAGTATTTGACTTTATTCGCAAAACTTTGGCCTCTTAACTTATCAAACGAGAAACCATCCATCATGGCTTCATATAAGGCATTTTTGCGTTTATTTATCTGATATTGATTGTAGTGGTTAGCATTAATACTTTCGTTAAGTACTTTACGAACAATTCCTTTAATTGTATTTTTTAATGTCTCTTTTCTTATACCCATTTTATTATAAAAAATCTTTTAATTATAAATATTATAGTATATTTATATATGTTATAAACTTAAAAAATATGAACAAATTTATCGATTTCCTTTCCTTTTTAAAAAGTGGCTTAAAAGGTAAAAACACCACAACATTCCTTATTGTTGCATTAACATTGATGCTCTATAAGATATTAGGCATTTTTGGCCTATTCTTAGGCTTTTTATTTATGTTTGGCTCTGATGTTTGTAGAACAACTAATGTTAAAACAATTTATAATTACTTTAAAGAAAAATTAACAATGTTTAAATTTAAGTAAAAATAAAGCACCTCAATTAGAGGTGCTTTTATCATTTATTAGTGTTTATGAAATCAAAATTACTTATTTTTGTTTTTGAATAAACTTATCAAAATGATTTTTGATATACGTTGCTTTAACGTCCATAATTGCCTCAACAGTTTCTTTATTAAACTCTCCGTTGAAGTCACTTGTCAAACGACAGAAAGGAGACAAACGTGAACGCTTACGAGCAATCTTTACACCAATCTGTTCATTATATTCATCATCAGGATTATAAATGGAATAACCAATTTTTAGTTCACGATAACTGTAAGAAAAGAAATCGTTCTCTCCTTTATGATTATAAACCTTAGCAAACAAGGTAATCTTATAACCATCTACTACATCATACACCTTTGTGTATACACGAGGTTCTTCCTCTTCCTTTCGTACAGATTCAAGTTCTTTCTTTGAAAAAGCCTTCCAATTACTAAAACCATCACCAACCTTAACGAGATACTCAATGTTAACACGTTTACTGCCTTCTACAGGCAGAATCTCACGACCTTTAACAACTCCACTTTCACCCGTGGCGATTACACGCACACGGTCATTAACTTTAAATTTACTTGCCATAATCAATATTATTTTGTTTACATGAATATTATACTTCATTTTGTTGCGAAAAACAAATTTTGAAGTAGTTAAATTGTATTATTCCTATTCACCATAAAGATTTTTGTATGCCCATCCACGTGCCATCCAACCTGAACGTCCTACGCTTTCTGTCAGCCAATTACAAAATTCTTCGCTATATTCAGTGTTATTTTTTTGACAATTTTCCATTATTCCACGTTGAATGGATTCAAAAATACTAAAAGGTATGACATACTTAAAATTTCTTCCAATAACACTATAATTGTCATTAGCGTCTATCTCAATATATGAAGCCTCTTCGTCTTTTTTAATATATGGATTTGTTTCTTTGTTGAATGGTTTACTTGCATCTTGTTTTTCCCAATATTCATGAATAACAGTTCCATCATCTTGTTTTCTTCCATAAATGAATGATGTTTGCTCAAACATTGCCGAATAATACATCAAGACATTTAAAGGAATATTAAATATGAAATACGAATATTCGTTATTTCCACCAAAACGACCTTTCTGTCTGACAAATGGGTAATGGGCATTTTTAATTTCTTTTGCAAGAGTGCTCATTCCTTTTTTATTAAGGGCTGCAGATTGTTGAGTTGAATCAGGATTCTCAGCCGATACAATTCCATAACATCGAATGCCATTAATACCACCACTACCATCACGAATAAACTTTTCTGCGTTCCGATTATTTCTTTTTTTCGCGTTAATACTTGTTTCACGAAGTAATTCTTCGTGAATCATTTTTTTAATTTCACTTTTCTTTACAATAATTTTTGCCATAATTCTTTTATTTGTTTACACAATGATTATACTACTACAAACAGTAAAATCCAAAAATAAAATACAAATAATTTGTTAACAATTTTGGTTTTGCAATAGTAATATAGTATATTATAAATAAAACCGTTATTATAATTTTATTATATTATTATGACAAATAAAGAATATCAAGAAATCTGTGATTATCTTAGAACATTGATAGTAGGTTCTAAGTGGGAAAATCACATTTATGCTGTGGGTGGGGCTGTGCGTGACTCGGTAATGGGAAATCCAATTAAAGACATTGATATTGTTTTGGATTTACCCAATGGTGGTATTGAGTTCAGTCAATTGCTATATGAAAACAACTATCTTATCCGTAAGCCTATTACCTACCCAACTTACGGAACTTCAATGTTTGTTTTAACTGAGTTCCCTTCTTGTGAGATTGAAGCAGTACATACTCGTAAGGAACAATATAAAGATAAGGATTCAAGAAATCCTAAGCAAGAATACGGAACCATTGAAGAAGATGCGTTCAGAAGAGATTTGACAATTAATGCTTTGTATTATAATATAACGAAGAAAAGGATTTATGACCCTACCAATAGTGGCATTAATGATATTAATGAACAGATTATCCGTGTTACCAATCCAAATCCTGATATTGTTTTTACTGAAGATCCGTTAAGAATCCTTAGAGCTATTCGTTTTTTCACTCGCTACGATGGTTTTAGAATTTGTGAGAAGACTTTTTCTTCAATGAAAAATAATGTAGACCGTTTAAATATTATTTCAAAGGAACGAATTGCGGATGAACTTAACAAGATGCTATTATCTAACAACCCATCTAAAGCTATCAGAATGGTTTGTGAAATTGGTGCAATGAAATATGTGATTCCTGAAGTTGACACACTAAAATCCATCAAACAAAATAAATACCATTTTGGTAATGTATTTGAACACACAATGGCTGTGTTGGATAATTTGTCGAGTTGTGATAAACTTGTAGTTAGAATGGCAGGTTTGTTACATGATATTGGTAAAATAAATACTTTTTCAGAAGATGAGAATGGTAACGTACATTTTTATAAACATGAGTTGGAATCTGAACAACTATGTAGTATAATTCTTAAGAGACTTAGATACTCAAATGATTTCATTGATGAGGTTGCATTTCTTTGTAAGAATCATATGAAAACAAAGAATTGGGGAGACGAAAAGTCAAAGATTAAAGACAAAACTCTTAGAAAGTTACAATATGAATGTAAAACTTTTGATAGATTTATGAATCTATTATCCTTGATTGATGCTGATAATAAGTCTCACGCGACAGAATATTGTTTGCATGACAATGTTAATAACATTATTGAAAAGGTAAAAGAAATGTCAGTTAATAATACGACAATGTTTGATTATAAATTACCGGTAAATGGAAATGATGTTATGGCAATAAAATGCCTTAAACCTGGACGAGAAGTTAAAGAAGTGTTAGATTATGTTCTTAAACTATGTTTCAACAATCCACTCATAACAAAAGATGAATGCTTGAAGCATGTTAAAGGTTATAAATTATTAAAAATTAAATAAAGTGAAAAATTTTAGTTATACTATTAAAGAAGGTGAGCACAAAGGCAAAACACTATGGTCAGGGCGTTACTGTGCAGTACTTGCAATGACTGTGGTTCGACAAGTTATTAAGGGTGAAGAAAAACACTTCTTATTGGTGTCAAAACGAGGTAAAGGAACACCTAATTATCAAGGTTGTTGGAATATTCAATGTGGCTTCTTGGAGTGTGATGAGACAGGCGCAATGTGTGCTTCAAGAGAGACTTTTGAAGAATGTGGTGTTACCGTAGACCCATCTGAATATCGTCTATTTTCAGTGCTTACAGACCCATTGGTTGATAAGAATGTTACCTTGCGATATGGCGCAATTCTTAATGATTTCCCCAAGCATAATAAAGATTATAAAGGAAGTGGCGGTGAAGAAGATGAAGTGGAAAATGTAAAGTGGTTGGATTTAGACGATGAAGAGTTCATTAATAAATCTAAGTGGGCTTTTAACCACAAGGAAATCATTGGAGAGCTTAAAAAACAAATAGAAATTATAAATAATAACAAAAATTAATTAACATGAGAAAAACTTTAATTATTATTGACGCACAAATTGACTTCATTCGAGGTTCGCTTGTCGTTAAAGGTGCTGAAGAAGCAATACAGAATTTGGTTCAATACATTTTAAAGCACGGAAATGAATACCATACGATTATCATAACAAAAGATTGGCATATTAAGAACCACCCATCGTTTAAAGAATATGGTGGGATTTGGCCTGAGCATTGTGTTGAAGATTCTTTTGGTGCTGAGCTTCCTAATTCATTGGAAAATGCAATTCATTGGACGAATTGTGATATAACAACGATTAGAAAGGGACACACAGAAGAAGCATATAGTGCTTTTGAAGAAATTGATAACGGTGTAAAAAACCTTTTATCTAATAGTAATGAAATTCATGTTTGTGGTATTGCCGGTGATTATTGTGTGAAAGAATCAATTAAAGATTTGATTAAACACGGTTATAATAATATTTCAGTAATAAAAGAATGCATTGCATCAATTGATGAGAAAGAATTTGAGAAATTTTTAAATGAGAAAAATATTTTAGGTATTAACGAAGTTAAAAGAACATTTCATGGTAAAATCAATTTTGGACACTGATTTGTATAAGTTTTCAATGTCATATGCTTATATGAAGAATTATCCCGAGGCTGAGGGTAAATTTGAGTTTAACGACCGAGATAAGACAGAATACACCAAAGAATTTGAGACAGAACTTAATATGGCACTTATTAAGTTGTCTCAACTATCCTTTCAAGATAATGAGTATGAGTGGTGTGTTGAACACATTCCTTATATTCCTGCGGTTTATTGGTCTTGGTTGAAGACTTTTAAATTTGATGTAAATAAGATTAATGTTTATCTTGACAATGAAAACCATCTGCATATTGAGATTGAAGATAAGCTCTATAAGGCCACATTATATGAAGTACCTATTCTTGCTACGGTAGCTGAACTACGTAACCGCATGATTGGTAATAAGGCTCTTGATAGTGATGTTTATGCTCGATTGGACAAAAAAATTAAATTGTCAAACCTTGAACATTTGAAATTTTCAGAGTTTGGTACTCGTCGTAGATTCTCATATCATGTGCAGGACTATATTTGTTATCTATTAAAAAACGAATCTTTATACTGTGTTGGAACATCTAATGTTCATTTCGCAATGAAGTATGATATGTTACCTTTGGGAACGATGGCGCACGAGTTTATTATGTTCCATGGTAGTGTGTTTGGTTTTAAACAAGCCAATTACCTTATGATGGAAGCATGGGTGAATACCTTTGACGGTGCATTGGGTATTGCGCTTACAGACACATATACATCCGACGTATTCTTTAATAACTTCTCCAAGAAGCATGCAAAATTGTTTGATGGGGTGCGTCAAGATAGTGGTGATGAATATGAATTTACAAATAAGACAATTTCTCGTTACAAGGAACACGGTATTGACCCAATGACAAAGACAATCGTTTTCTCTAATGCTCTTGACTTTCAAAAGGCCGTTAGTATTAAGAACTTCTGTGAGGGACGAATTAATGCTTCCTTCGGAATTGGTACTAATTTAACTTGTGATATTGAAGGGGTGAAACCTGCAAACATTGTAATGAAACTTTCAAAATGTCGCATGAACCATAATCAAACTTGGGAAAATTGCTTAAAGATTTCAGATGATAAGGGTAAGGTTATGGGAGATGAGAATGAAAAGATGATTTTCAATCTTACATTTAAACAAAACATAAAATGAATGATATAAAAGAAGCACTACGAAGTGTATTTTTAACATTTAATCACCCAAAATATCATAAATTTTGTAATGAATGGTGTAATGGTACATTAAATAATAAATCTTTCAATATTGAATATTTTTTAAAAGAATATCAATATTTGAAAAACAATAACCTATTAAAGCATTAAGAATGGAAGATAAAAAAGTTTATAAGGTTGTATTTGATAACATTGTAGAGGATTTACGACAATATGTTATTAAGAATAAATTGAAATCAATGGTTCTTGGAATCAGTGGTGGTATTGATAGTACTGTTTGTGCTGCAATTTGCCATGAGGTTTCAAAAAAGACGGGCGTTCCTCTTATCGGGCGTAACTTAATAATTAAAAATAAAGAGGATGAAACTTCTACTGCACGATTGGTTGGTGAAGCGTTCTGTAACTATTTTGAGGAATTTAAACTTTTTGGTTTGTTTGACTATGTTTTAGACACACTTTGTTTTTTTGAACAGGACAACTATAAAGAAAAGTGGACAAATCCTATTGCTGATGGAAATATTCAAGCACGTCTACGAATGATTTATCTTTATCATCTTGCAGGTATCACCAACGGATTTGTAATTGATACTGATAATAAAACTGAAAACCTACTTGGCTTTTGGACAATTTGTGGTGATGTTGGTGATTATAAACCTATTGGAAATTTATGGAAGACAGAAGTATATGGGTTGGCGAAATATTTGGAAGAGAAGTATAAGTATAATCATGATATGAAGGTTGTTGCTGTGAATAAATCAATTGGCCTAATCCCAACAGATGGACTTGGTATTTCAAGTTCGGATCTTGAACAAATTGGTGCAAATTCTTATGAAGAAGTTGATGAAATTCTTAAAGGGCTGTTAGATTCATTTGGTGAGCAACATAATGAAAAACGTTCGGATATTGATTCTATTATTAAGTCTTTTAAAGAGACTTATAATGGGGACATTGATAAAGATGTTGTTGATAAGGTTTGTGATCGTTATCGTAAGAGTAACTTTAAACGTCTACCAAAACCAATCGCAAGAATTGATTAATAGAATTATATCGATATGAATGATTTGAAAGTTAAAAAGGTCGGATATGTATTTGGGTCTTTTGATCCAATTCATATCGGCCACATTTCAATCGCAATGCAAGCGTTAAATGATAATATCGTTGATAAGGTTATGTTTGTCCCTGCAAAGCAAAATCCGTGGAAGAAGGACAGTACAGACTTTAATATTCGATGTGAAATGCTACGGGCAAGTTTGAGTGATTTTGACGATGTTGGCTTCATCGATATTGAAAATCGTGTCGATTCACAGTTTACATTTGATGTTTTAGAAGAAATTGAAAAAGAATTGAATGATAACGAGAAAATGTGCATTATCACAACACAAGAAACATTTGATGAAATTCCAAAATTTTTTAAGGGAGATGAGATTCTTGAAAAGTATGAAGTCCATATTGTAAATATGCCAATTAGCATTCATTCTAGTGATATTCGGAACTTGATTCAAGATAATAAAAAACCATTTCCATACATCACAAAGGAGGTTTTCAACATAATTAAGGAAAATAAACTATATGTGGTATAAATTGCTAAATTAATAAATTTAATTTAAAATTATGAAAGAGAAAGAGTTAAAATATATGGGGAATACCATTAAATATAGAGAAGTGGTAATTCCCAATGAGAAGGACAATTATGGTAGAGATAAGGTCATAAAGTTTGCCAAGCAAAGCGATGCTGAACACGTTACTGATGAGGAGAGTGGTGTTATGCATTGGACGGGTGGTGCATTTTTAGATATGCAAATTTCATCCTATATCAACGATGAGGATTATAATAAACTCTCCGATGAAGAATTAATTGAATTATCAAAAAAACTTAAACTATAAAATGTTATGTTTGTAATTATGAATTATTATAAGGAATTCTTGGCAGGAATTGATAACGATATTTGTCAGTTTACCACAAACTTTGCTAAGGCTATGGTATTTAATAGTGAACAAGAAGCACAAGCAATGTTGGATAACAATGAAATCGAAGATACAAACCTGACCATTGAAAGCCTTTAATACTTGAGTCATTTGCCACTTTTTAAGCTGTTTAACGGCCGTTTATTCATTTGGTAGTAATATCCTTGTGCTTGATGAAATAACGCTTAATAAGGGAAATTAATGCGGTAAAAAAATAACACCCAATCTTGAAGTTTTTATTAACTTTTTGATTGGGTGTTTTATATGTCTTAAAAAATATCAACAATTTGTAGATTACCTGTATTGTTGTCAGAAACATCATAATAGTGATATGTAGAATTTACGCCATCTGGATTCATGCTTATTTCAAATGCGTTTTCAAATGTGTTAAACTTTCCAAGGTTTAAATCTTTAAACCCATTAAAAGTCCCCACATTTGTATTTGTTGTTAGGTCTTCCAAAATTTCAACTTGTGCAACATAATGGTCAATATCGTTTTTTAATACACTCAGTTTGCAACCATTTTTAATTTTCGAACTAATTTTCGTTTCTGTAAATTTTGGGATTATTGTTGTTACGCCATATTCAGATTTTGGTAATGTGTATAATTTTATTTTAAAGTTTCTTACATCAAGTGTGAAAGTGTCACCTTTATTAAAATCTTTTTTATTTAAATTGATTAAACAATTTTTTGAATTGGTTGTCATATGTTTATTAACATGTGCATAAGAATTCCTTTTTATTATTAAATCATAATCAAATGTTGCTGTCCGTTCTGGTTCTGAATTATTTAATAAAATAATAGAATTATTTTCACTATCATATTTAATTTGGAATATTTGTCTATGAAATACATCTACAGCAAACTTTTCATTGGTTAAAAGATTTATTGATCCTTGGGTTGTGTATTTTTCTTTTTCATTAGCAATGAGCTTAACTGAATAATTAATTGTTTTATCGGTTGATGATTTATTACACCATTTAGTTTTAAATTTTATAACAGCATTACTATTTGTGTTCATAAGTTCTTTAACTCTATTTACATTGATGATGAATAAAGTACTTTTTCGACCGTTAAGACTTTTAAAATTTCGTTCTACTTCAACTAAAGATTTATCGTAAGCCCAATCATATGTATGAAAAGCCTGTTCGATTGGTTCATTATCTGTATAATAATAATGTGTTTCTTTTCCATCAACTGATAAAACAATATCAAAACTTAAATCATTAACAATTTCATCTTTCTGTTCAATTTCAATTTGAATTGTGTCAGCCATTACGACTTTACCAAATAAGCTGACAGGTATAAGTTGTAAATCTTGATATGCAGTTAGGTTAGCCGTTACTGATTTGAAAGCGGTTGAACGTGTTTTTGTGACGCATCTGTTTATATCATAGTTGGATGGTTTATCACCTTCAAGCCCCCCCCCTAAGGTGAATAATTCTTTTTCGGTTGCTATTTTTTCTGACATAAATAATAGTTTATTTCAATTATTTAATTTTTTCTTTGAACTTCTTCCATTCATCACTATTATTCTTCTTTCCCAATGGTTTTCCTTTTTCATCATAAAGATCATTATCGTTCCACCCTATAATTCCTGGGCATGATTTACGTGATGCATCATAATGTCGGATTACTTTATCAGTGGGAAGATTTAGTTCTTTCATTAAGTGTTTAACCAACTTCACTGTATTATCAATAACCTTAGAAGTAATTGTCCACCCTGAATGGTTTGGTACTGACGCTGATGTTCCTTTCTTTAATGTTGAACACATTTCAATTGATACACTATTTGTGTTCGTAATACCATAATTACCTTTTCCATCACCAACAGCCCAACATATATAATTTTTTAGATTTGGGTTACATTGTACTATTGTCTCATCATCAACTACAAAGTCTGCAGATGCAGGCCGTGTACCTTTATTAAATAAATTTCTAACAGCCATTGCATTGCCTTTGGTAGAGGAACCACCTGCGGTGAAGTGGACAACAATATATTTAATATCCCTTGTTTTATTTGTTATATTCTTGCTGATTGGAGATAGTGTGATATTAATATCAGAATGATTAGACGTATTTACTGTAGTTAGCTTAGACTCTTCTAACAAAATACCAAGCTCTTTAAGGGTTGTAACGCCAACAACACCATCTGCTGTAAGACCTTTAGATTTCTGATATTCTTTAACCTTAGATTCGGTATTAAAACCAAAGTCTCCATCAGCAGTAATACCTAATGCCTTCTGTAAGGCCTTTACGTGTTCGCCTTTATCACCTTTTTTTAATATTATAGCCATTGTTTATTCTTATATTTTATTGATAATAAATAGTAAGTAAAAAACAATTAAGTAAATAAAAAATACCAAATCTTGAAGTCTGTTACAACTTTTTGATTTGGTATTGTTTGTTAGCTAAAAAAGATTAATTTTATCTGTGTCTGTAAGTTCATTATATTTGTAATTAGAGTCTAATTTGTTAAAATTATTCATTGATAAACCGATTGCAAAATACACAGAATTAAAATCACCTAAACTGATATCTCCTCCTGTAAATAAAAAATCATTTATATCTGTACTTATTGTTAAGTCTTCCAAAATTTCAACTTGTGCAATATAATGATTCACATCATTTTTTAATATGCTTAATTTACAACCATTTTTAATTTTTGAACCTATTTTCGTTTTTGAAAATTTTGGGGTTATAGTTTTTTTTGTTCCATCCGACATTGATAAGTTTATCGTAAAGTTTCTTACATCAAGTGTAATGGTGTCACCTTTCTTAAAATCTTTTGTAAATAAACTTAAATTGGCCTCATATGATTTAGTTTTCAAATGTTGGCTTACAAGCACATTTGAATTCTTCTTTATTAATAAATCATATTCAAATGTGGCTGATCTATCAGGGTCTGCATTATTGAGTGTTGTTATTGTGTCGTTTGAACGATTATAAGCAACTTCAAATATTTTTCTATAAAATACATCAACAGGGAAATATTCATGGGTTAGAAGGTTTATTGAATTTAAATTTGAATATTTTTCTTCATCATTAGCAAATAATTTTACAGTGTATTTAACTATTTTGTTTTCTGAACGAACATTATACCATTTAGCCTTTAATTGAATTCGAGCATTGTTATTATTTCCGATTAAGTTTTTTACGTTTTTTAGATCAATACTATATATCTTCGTTTTTCTATTGTTTGCCGTGTTAGTTTCAACTTTTTCTGTTACAAAAGAACTATTGTCTGTCCATTCATATGTGTGGAAAGGATTATTATAATGATATTCTTTTCCATCAACTGATAAAACTATATCGAGTTGTAAGTCATTATAGATACTATCTTTTTCATGTTCAAATACGATTTGTACGGTGTCAGCCATTACGACTTTACCAAACAGACTAACGGGTATTAGTTGTAGGTCTTGATATACTGTTAAGTTAGGGTTTATAGTTTTGAACTGCTTCGATCGTGCTTTGGTAACACATCTGTTTATATCATAGTCGGAAGGTTTATTGGTTTCTACCCCCCCCCCTAATGTGAATAATTCTTTTTCGGTTGCTATTTTTTCAATCATATATGTTATATTTTAGTTGTTTAATTATATTAATTTAAAAAATATTAATGTCAATTGGCCTTGTTTTTATTTCATCAGAAACCTTATAATAACGATAATAAGATGGTAAATTGTGTGATACCATTAATAAGGTGAATGCCCGATCAATAAAATTAAAATGACCAAGACTTAAATCTGCTCCATTAAATAACACTTTATTTGTATCAATTGGTAGGTTAGTTAAAACTTCAACTTTTGCAACATAATGGTCAATATCATTTTTTACCACACTTAACTTACACCCATTTTTTGTTGTTGTTTTCACTTTCGTCACTGTGAAGTTTGGTGTAATTGTTGTAGTTACTGACTCAGTATTTGTTAATTTTATCTTGAAGTTTTTTACTTCAAATGTAAATACATCTCCCTTATTGAAATCCTTTGTGTTTAAATATACCCAAAAACATTGTGAATCGGTTATCATATGTTTATCTACAATAACATTGGAATTCTTCTTCATTATCATATCGTATTCAAAAACAGCAGTTTTATTCGGTTCAGGTATATCGAGTAATTCGATTGAGGCATTTTTACTATCATATACCACCTCTAATACTTTTCTATAAAACACATCAACTGGGAAATATTCGCAGGTTAAAAGATTTATTGAATAATTCCTATTGTATTTTTCTTTATTATCACTTAATAATTTTAATGAGAAAGTAATTTTTGCATCATATGGAATGTTATCAAGCCATTTTGCTTTTAACTGAATATTTGCTTTTTTGTTAGAACCAATTAATTTTTTAATTTTATTTAAATCAATGCTATATATAAGACTTTCTTTGTCATTTCCTTTATCTTCGGTTGTCATTTCAACAAAAGATGTGTTCAACACCCAATCGTATGTGTGGAAGGTATCATTATAATGAAAATCATTGCCATCAACAGATAAAACAATATCAATATCAGGCACACTATCAAAAGCATATTTTTTATATTCGAATAAGAACTGAATGGTATCAACTTTTATTACGTCTAAAAACGTATTTAAAGGTACTAATTGTAAGTCTCTGTATGATGTTAGATCAGCCAATGTTGTTTTGAAAAAAGTTGAGCGAGTTTTAGTTATACATCTATTCGCATCATAGTTGGGTGGCTTGTTAATATCCTCCTTTCCCCCTAATATGAATAATTCTTTTTCAGTTATAATCTTATCTGACATGCCTATACTGTATTATTTGTTTCTTTATTTATATAAATAGTTTTCAAAATGTTTATTATTAAAAAATGTAAATAACAAAAAAACTAAATTAAACCGTACAATTTTATTGCGTCATGAAGGAAACTTCATAATGAATGACCTTATACAAAAAATACCAAATATAAATGTTGAAGGTAATGCATTAGTGATAAAATGATAAAAATGAGATATTGCTTAACATCTCATTTTTCATTTAAGTGAATTTATAACTATAAATATTAAATTATAACAGTTATTATTTATTATTATTTAATAATACAAAAATATTTCCTTTATAGTAAAAAAATTAGATAGGTTTGGTTGGTTGTAAATAAATTCTAGTGAGTGAACCTAAAAAGTTAAAACTAATAACTTGTTCTTCACTAATATTATTAGTATTAATATCAATTGTCATTTCAGAACCATCATTTGCAATATTATAATTGCACGTTAAAATATCTGACGATGGTTTATTAATATTACCAATATCTCTTATTTTAAGATATTCAAATAATGTTTGGTCATGCCCATCTGAATAAGTAACTATTTTTTCAAAGCCATATGGATATAAAGTTATTTTTATTTTATCTCCTGATTTTATGTTTTTGATATTATAAATATCACCAACGTATATTGGTGAATTATCAACACCATTTACTATTATTTTTGGTGGTTCATTTTTTGATGTTACACTTTTTATTTTTGGGAAATTTATATCTAATATTACAGCAAATGAACCATAACATCTAATTCTTTTTACTAAATCATAAAAAAAATAGTCCCCATTAGTACTACCACTACTATTTCTAATTACATTTGTTGAAAATTCATAACTAAAAGTTTTAGTAACTTTTTGTTGGTAAAAGTAAAAGGCGATTTTTCGACACGTTGAACATCATCAGCAATAATTGACTCGATTTTCATAGTAACAGTTTGTTCAACATTATTTGTTCTATACCAAAGTGTATATACATCAAAATCAAAATAGTTAATTGCTAAGTTATGTTTTATTTTATATTCTTTTAACTCCTTTAAATTAATGAGAAAATACTCCCCACCTGGTTCTATGCTATCTCCCGACCATTGTATAAGTTTTCTTAACTCATTATTACTATCATATGGAATATCATATGATAGTTCTGTTTTTGGCGCACCAAAACCAATCCCAGGATATTCTTCATTAAAATTCTTTGGTTTTACAATACAGTCTAAGTCACCATCTTCTTTCCATTCAAAAGAAAATAACACATAATCAGCATTTCCTACATCTACAATTGTATCAAGAGGAACGAGTTGATTATTTGTGTAACTATTTAATTTATCAAATGTCTTTTCAGTATATGTTGGGATTTTATCTTTTCTTAAACAAATACCATTAGAAAGTTCTGACGGAACATCATCAAATGGTTTTATTATTTCATAAAACTCTGCCTCAGTTGCAATTTTTTTATCAAATTCTGCCATAAAATTAATAATTTGTTTATATAATTATCTTCATTTTTATAACTTAACAATGTTTACTTTTGCGAATGTGGACATAATATGTCTATTTATGCAATTTTCAACTTTTAAGATAGTGGCCTTGAAAATTGATTGAAATTGATTTGTTTTTTAGAACGTTGAGTGGTATAATATAAATGTAATTTTGAATATATGAACAAAAGTATTATATAAAATAATGGCAACAGCAAAAGCAGTAATTAAAAATATAAACAAAAACCAACATCGTATCTTAGCTGATATTATGACGTTGTACACCCCACATGGTTATGATTGTGACCCAACATATAGCAAGGGGAACTTCTATGGGAATTTCAAATGGACAAATGATTTTGGGGAGGTTGAACATTATGAGATTCCTCAACCAAAACATAAATTTGATGTTTATCCTTTAAGTGATGACGTTGAAAAACTTGAGATAATGGGCAAGTTCCCTCTTAAAGATAAATCGATTAAATCAATTAATATTGACCTCCCATTTGTAATCAGTTGTGGTCCTTCAATGAGTAAAGAAATTAAGGGGAGCAATATTATATCCAATAGATTTAGTGCATTCTATCCTGTTTCAGAACTTGTGAAAACATATTATCATTTCCTTAAAGAGGCTTATCGTGTTCTTGACGACGATGGAATCTGTGTTTGGAAATGCCAAAGAACAATTACAGGTAGTAAGACTTTAAATTCTCCTGAGATGTCTTGGATGTTCGCTGAAAGCCTTGGTTTTGATTGTGTTGATCAATTTTATCTCGAGGGGAAGGCTCGACTTATCAGCGGGAAAATAAAAAAACAACAACATTCTCGCTCATATGTGTCAGTATTCTATGTTTTTAAGAAATCACGCAAGAAGAAAATTGACTATTTAACTTTTTTTGATAAAACAATACAGAAAGATATAATTAATGGGCTTTTTCAAAATAACATTAAAATCGGTAGAAAATTTATGAGTGAACTGTATGAGTAAGAAATTAACTAAGGAAGAATTCATTAAGAAGGCTAATGAAGTTCATAAGGGAAAATATAACTATGACAATGTGGAGTATGTTAATTGTGACACCAAGGTTTGTATCATTTGTCCTGAGCATGGTGAATTTTTGCAAACACCTTATAATCACACTCGAGGTCAAGGATGTCCTAAATGTAAGGGTGATAAAATTCGTGAAAGTAAAACATTAACCAAAAAAGAATTTATTAAAAAGGCTAATAAAGTGCATGGTGATAAATATGTTTATACCAATGTGAAATATGTAAATGCAAATACCAAAGTTTGTATTATTTGCCCTGAGCATGGAGAATTTTGGCAAGCAGGCGGTAATCACATCCAAGGCCAAGGTTGCCCAAAATGTGCAAATGAAGTAAATGGTGAACGTTGCCGTTCATCCAAAGAAGATTTTATTAAAAAGGCTCGTAAAGTACATGGGGTCAAGTATGATTATTCCAAAGTTGACTATGTAAATAGTAAAACCAAGGTTTGTATCATTTGTCCTGAACATGGGCATGGTGAGTTTTGGCAAACGCCAAGTAATCATTTAAATGGTAAAGGTTGCCAAAAATGTGGTGGATCTTATGTTCCAACAACGGAAGAATGGATTGCTTCTGTTAATGAAGTTCATGGGGGTAAATATGATTATACCAATGTGACGTATGTGAATAGTGCCACCAAAGTTTGTATTATTTGCCCTGAACATGGTGAATTTTGGCAAACGCCCAATCATCATATTCGAGGCATTGGTTGCCCCAAATGTAATTTAAGTCATTTAGAACGTGATGTAATGAATTATTTGGATGAAGTTGAAATTACCTATGATTATCAGAAACGATTTAATTGGTTAGGGAAGCAATCATTGGATTTTTATCTTCCTGATTATAATGTTGGAATTGAATGCCAAGGTAAGCAACATTTCTTCCCAATTGATTTTGCTGGAAAAGGTGTTGAGTGGGCTTGTAAGGAATTTGATGAAAACATTCTTCGTGACAAGAAAAAGAAAAAGTTATGTGAAAAACATGGAATGAAGTTATTGTATTTTGGCAATATCCCAAACCATGATACCTTCCTTGGCGAGGTGGTGCATGATGATGTACAGTACCTCATTGATTATTTAAATGAGCATAAAATTGATATAAAATAAAAAAATATAAATAAGATTAATAATGAACATGGATAAAAAAGAATTATTGCTTAAACAAATCATAGAATTTGAAAGGCAAACAATGTTTAAACTTGATGTGAAAAATGATAAGCCTTATTATCATGGGTTTTTGATGTCCACTAGTGATTATCTTCCAGATAATTTAGTTATTGATGGTGAATTAAGGTGTTTTAAAGAAAGCAAAAAACTCCCAAAAGGTTTAAAGGTAAAGAAAAAGTTAGATATTTCAGAAACAAACATTACAGAGATTCCGGACGATTGTGAGTTTGGTTCTTTGGATATGTCAGAAACAAAAATCACGAAGCTTAGGGATAATTTGGAATTAGACGAACTTCGGGCATATAACTCTTCATTACAACAACTCCCAAAAGGATTAAAAGTGAAAGGTACTTTATGTATCTCAAATACAGGTATAACAGAAATCCCGGATGATTGTGAGTTTGGTGAATTATTTAGCAGGGATTCAAAACTCACCAAACTTCGTGATAATTTAACGTTAAATTATCTTAATGTAAGAAATTCTTTATTAACTGAACTTCCAAAAGGATTGAAAGTTAATGGTGATTTAGATATTTCATACACTGATATAATGGAAATTCCTGATGACTGTGAGTTTGACTCATTATATATGTGTAATACAAGAATTACAAGACTTCGTGACAATTTAATATTGTCTGATTTATGGACAGATAATTCTTTTTTGAAAAAATTACCAAAAAACTTAGTTGTGTTTAATATGCTTAAAATGTCAAATAAATCTATTACTGCGTTACCTAGTGATTGTATCGTAAATAGAATTTATAGTAAATTTGACATAAATGATAAGCGGTATAAAAAAAATGTATATGGTGAATATTATTTAAAAAATGAAATTATTCACATTTCTCACTCATCAAACCGTGAATTTCTTCACGTTGATGGAATCCTATCGGAAGTGATTGAGAAGAAGGGGGATGTTTACTGTGTATATAATGGTATTAATGGACCAATTACTTACATCGTTACAGATGGAAATAATCATTGGACACGTGGTAATACTTTGGGAGAAGCAAAACAAGCCCTTGCCTTTAAACTTAATAAACGTGATAAGTCTGAATATGAGAAACTAACCCTCGATAGTGAATTGACGTTTGATGAGGCTGTTGCTTGTTATTGTGTAATTACAGGTGCTTGTAAATTTGGTGTATATGATTATTTTGAACATAGCCTACCAAAGCTTCATAAGGCGAAATACTCCATTAAGGAAATGATTGAATTAACCAAGAACGAATATGGGGGTGATACTTTTCGTGAGTTTTTTGAAAGATAATGAATATGAATGAACAAAAATTAATGCAAACTCAAATTGAGATGTTTGCGAAACAAACAGGTTATATCCTTAAACTAATGGATGGTAAACTGTATCATTATGGGTGGTTGTCTTGTAATAGTGATTATCTTCCTGATAATTTGGTGGTTGATGGTAACTTGAATTGTTCTATAACAAGTACAAGGCTACCAAAAGGTTTAAAGGTAACTGGGTATTTAGATATTTCAATGACAAACATCACAGAAATCCCTGATGATTGTGAATTTAATGACTTATATATGAAAATGACAAAAATTACCAAACTTCGGGATGATATGATGTTATTTAGCCTTGATGCGCGTGGTTCTTCATTAACCGAACTTCCAAAAGGGTTGAAAGTGAAGGATATGTTAGATATTTCATATACAAATATTAGTGAAATTCCTGATGATTGTGAGTTTTGTAGCTTATTTATGGAGGATACGAAAATAACTAAACTTCGAGATAATTTAGAACTAAATAGTCTTAATGTACGTAGTTCTTCATTACAAGAACTACCAAATGGGTTAAAGGTAAAATGGTATTTAGATATTTCAGAAACAAAAATCACAGAAATTCCTGACGATTGTGAATTTGGTTCATTGAACATATCAAATACTAAAATTACTACACTTAGGGATAATTTGGTATTAAATGAACTGAAGATTATCAACACGCCATTAGAAAAATTACCAAATAATTTAGTTGTTTACTTCTCATTATTTATGGTTAATACACCGTTTACTACAATACCTAATGATTGTTTAGTAAAAGACATTTATTGTCGTTCAGACTTTAATGATGAACGATATAAAGAAAAGGGGTTTGGTTTTTGTTATTATTTGAAAGATGAAATTGTTCATATCTCCCATCCATCGGGGCGTGAATTTCTACATGTGGATGGAATACTCTCTGAGGTAATTGAGAAGAAGGGTAATGTTTATCATGTTAGGAATGGTATTAATAGGTCTATCAGTTACGTCGTTACAGATGGAAACAACCATTGGGCACATGGGGATACTTTAGAGAAAGCGAAGCAAGACCTTATTTATAAAATTAGTGAACGTGATAAGTCTAAATATGAGAATCTAACTCTTGACAGTGAATTATCTTATTATGAAGCTATTGCTTGCTATCGTGTGATTACGGGAGCTTGTAGAATGGGCACACAGGATTATCTTGAACATCGTCTACCAACTCCTCACAAAGAGAAATATACCATTCGGGAAATGATTGAATTAACCAAGACTGAATATGGTAGTCAAACGTTCAAAGAGTTTTTTGTGACAGAGTAAATGAAATAATAGTTTTAGTTATGTTTAACAATTAAATAGAAAACCAACATGGATGGACAAAAACAAGAATTAATGATTAAACAAATCAAGTTGTTTGACGAAACAATAGACGTTTTACTTGAAGTAAAGGATGGTAGACCATATTATAAGGGATTACTTTCTTGTGTTAGTGATGGACTCCCGGATAATTTAGTGGTTGATGGTAGCTTGATGTGTTACATACACAGCACAAAACTACCCAAAGGGTTAAAGGTCACTGAATTGTTAGATGTTTCAGAAACATATATTACTGAGATACCTGATGATTGTGAATTTAAATCATTAAATGTTAGTCATACAAAAATTACAAAACTTAGGGATAATTTGTGCTTAGACGAACTTGGGATTTGTGAAACTGGATTGACTACACTTCCGAAAGGATTGAAAGTTAAAGGTGAATTAAATATTTCATATAGTGATATTACTGATATACCCGACGATTGTGAATTTGGTTGTTTAGCTATGGAGGAGACAAAAATTACCAAACTCAGAAATAATTTGAATTTAATTTATCTTGATGCACGTGGTTCTGCCTTACAACAACTACCGAAAGGGTTAAAGGTAAAAGGCCAATTAAATGTTTCAGAAACAAACATCACTGAAATACCTAATGATTGTGAATTTGGTAGCTTATTTATGAATGATACAAAAATTAAGAAACTTCGAGATAATTTGGTATTAAATAATCTTAGTATATGTAATTCTTCTTTAACTGAACTTCCGAAAAACTTAATAATTTATTATTCTCTTGATAACGAAAACACAAATATTAAAAGTTTACCATATGATTGTTTGGTTGATAGAGTTCATTGCAGGTCTATGCAAAATGATGAACGGTATAAAAAAGACACCTTTGATTATTATTATCACTTGAAAGATGAAATTGTACATCTCAAACACTCATCGGGTAAAGAATTTCTTCACGTGGATGACATTCTTTCGGAGGTAATTGAAAAGAAGGGGAATGTGTATCGCGTTAGAAATGGTGTTAACGAACCTATCAGTTACGTCGTTACAGATGGCAACAATCATTGGGCACATGGGGATACTTTAGAGGAAGCAAAGCAAGACCTTCTTTATAAGATGAGTTTTCGTGATAAGTCTGAATACAAAGATTTAACTCTTGATAGTGAATTGACTTTTGATGAGGCTGTTGCTTGTTATCGTGTTATTACGGGAGCTTGCAAATTTGGCACACAGGATTATCTTGAACATCGACTTCCTGAACCTCGGAAAGAGAAATATACCATTAAGGAAATGATTGAATTAACCAAGAATGAGTATGGCGGTAAAGACTTCCGCGATTTCTTTGAAAAATTATAAAAAGAATTATTAATGGCAGAAGATATTAAAATTAAGAATGGACAACCTTATTATGAAGGGTGTTTAGTTGCGTTTAGTGATGAACTTCCGGATAATTTAGTGGTTGACGGTGATTTAAACTGCATGGGTGAAAGTACAAAGCTCCCAAATGGCTTAAAGGTAAATGGTTGTTTATCTGTCGCGTGCACAAAAATTACAAGAATACCTGATGACTGTGAAATGTGTGGCTTGCAAATGGCATTTACAAAGATCACAAAACTTCCAAACAATTTGGCATTAAATTATTTTAGTGCATGTAGTTCTTCTCTAACTGAACTTCCGAAAGGTTTGAAAGTGAAAAATAACTTAGAAATCTCATTTACAAAAATTACAGAAATTCCGGATGATTGTGAATTTAGTAGTTTATGTATGATGCAAACAAAAATAACCAAACTCCGTGATAATTTAACGTTAAATGATCTTCATGCATCTTATTCAGCTTTACAAGAATTACCTAAAAATTTAGTGGTGTTAGGAATTTTGACAGTATTAGACACTGACATTTGCGCAATTCCTAATGATTGTTTAGCCCAAGAAATTTATTGTAATTTTGAACTCAATGATAAACGATATGAGAAGGTTAGTGAAGGTTATTATAAATTGAAAGATAAAATCATTCACATTTCTCACCCTTCAGGACGTGAATTTCTTCATACTGATAAAGTTCTTTTGGAAGTAATTGAAAAGAATGGGGATGTATATCACGTGCGTAAAGGTGTTAATGAACCAATTACTTATGCCGTTACAGATGGTAACAACCATTGGGTACATGGTGACACGTTAGAAGAAGCAAAAGAACAATTCAACATAAAAATAAATAAATAAATAAAATGAAGAAATTAATCATATTAGCAATTATTACTATATTATGTTTTTCTTTCGGAAGTTGTGAACGTGTTAAAAATAAAAATGTAATCTATGAAGATTTATATTTTACTGTTCTCAAATTAGATAATGGCCAAGTCATTATTTTACCAAAAGATAATAATAGTAAATCTGAACCCGTGGTGGTTAATGAAAACGATTATAAAAGATATAAATATAATATTAATATAAACAAATAAATTAAATATATAATATGGATAACAAAAAATTAGCAGCAATTTTATTTGCATTCTTTCTTGGTGGAATCGGTGCCCACAAGTTTTACATCGGTGAGACATTTGTAGGATTAATCTATTTTCTATTCTGTTTGACATTTATTCCTTGTTTGCTTGGATTTATTGATTGCATTCTGTTTATCGGTATGACGAATGAAGAGTTTAAGGACAAATATCCAAAGCCTTATATGCGATATAAAAAGGTTTAAAAAAGTAAAAAGTGAGAACATTTTTGTGTTTTCACTTTGTTTTTATTTATGGGTGTGGTATAATGTTTTTGAATTAGGAAATCTCGTGTTGTTGTTAAAACACCTCGACACGTTGTTTCAAAAATAAATTGTTAAATCAAATAAGTGTTTAAAAAATGAAGAAACTTTGTCCGATTCACCACTATTATTATAGTGGAAATGTTTGTCCTCTATGCACGAGTGAAAAATACGAACGCATGATGGAAAGTTATCAGAATGAAAAACCGATAAAGGTTAAGAAGAAAACTGAGGAGGTGACGAGTGATATGCTCTCAATGTTGAAAGATAAGTTTAATCACCGATAAAAGAATGTTTGATTTTTAATTTGTTTAATTAATGAGATACTTGGGTTCTAAATCGAGAATTATTAAGCAAATCACTCCAATCATTACAGGGCATTTAAATGGTGAGAATGAGTTTGTTGATGCGTTTATGGGTGGTGCGAATGTAATCAGTCATATTGATTACAATAAGAAGGTTGGAATTGAATATAGTGTTTATCCTTGGGCAATTTGGAATGAAATATCAATGTTTGGTATTGATTGGATTCCACAAGCCTTCGATGAAGAAGATTATTATGATATAAAGAAATCTTATAAAGATAAAGATGGGCGTTATAAACAATCAATGATTGGATATGTTGGTAATTGCCTATCATACGGTTCAAAGTGGTGGGGTGGCTTTGCAAAGTTTAACCCAAAGAAAAATGAAGACCACGTTAAAGAGGCCTATAATGGTATTAAGAAGCAATATGAAAACTTCAAGTATTTTGTTACCACAAAATTTGTGTGTGCTTCTTATGATGAATATGATTATAAACCTAATTCTGTAATCTATTGTGATCCTCCTTATCAGTCAACAATCGGGTATGAGACTTCTTTTGACCATTATAAATTTTGGAATTGGGTGCGTGAGATGTCAAAGAAAGGACATCATGTGTATGTTTCTGAATACTCTGCCCCTTCTGATTTTAAGTGCGTTTGGCGAAAGGCGGTAAAGGAACAAGTTGGTAAAAACATTAATCAAAAAGTAGAAAAATTGTTTGTATATGGAGGAAAATAAAGTTAGTTGTGTAACCTATATTTTTAATGGGTATATTTGGAAGATTTTGCAAAATGAAGATTCATTTTTGGTAAGTGAGGACGAACTCATTTTTTCCAAATTAAATGGTGAAGCAAAATCCAATTTTCATATCAAGATTGAAAAGAAATGTGGTTGGCCTTGGAATCGTAAGACCAAAGTTTTTTATCAGGAATTTCCTTTTCGTTTTTTTGACAGCATTAAGGAAGAAGACATTCACAAAGTTCTTTTTGAGGATGAAGAAAGACATGATCTTTTCATTAAAGATGATGGTGAAATTTATATAAAGCCAAGAATCCACCTATATTTTTCAAATGGTAAACAGGTTATTCGATATTATCGCACGAATGAAGATGCAAAAATAGAATTTGATAAACTTAAGAAAAAATACCCTAAACTTAAAACATTGAGTGAATTATTTGTTCAATAATGATATAAAGAATAGAATCGTAAATTTATATTAAAAAAGAAGAAAAAAATATGGAAACAAGCTCAGAAAAACTAAAGAACTTTGGTGAAGATAAAAAATCAAACATCATTACCAAAACCTTGAATAAAATGTTTAATAAAGATGATGGTGAGTTTAGTGCCGAAATGGCATGGCTTTCAACCACCTATGGAGTTGGGGCAAATAGGCCGATTGAGGAACGAATTGCAAATAAGCAAAAAGACATTATGAATGTTATTAAATCCAAGTTCCGTTATGGTACAAATGGTCAAGAGACTAATTCAAATTATCGTTGCGTTATTGATATTGAAGAAGACCTTGCCGCTGTAAAGGATGTTGTTATGGCTCCGTTTATTGAAAAAGGCTTCAAAGTAATCAATTTATCAGAAAAGATTGATGAAGTTAAAGACGAGAATATTTATTTGATTAGTTGGAAGAATATTTTCCGACATACAAAATAATATTGCAAGAAATCAATAGTTAGATGTGGTTAGAAATGGCTCATTAAAAATTAATAAATAATAATTGTTTTTATGGGCAATTTTTAGTATAATGAATATGTAAAAACGAATTAACGATGACAATGTTACGAGCAATTAAGATACGATTATATCCAAATAAACAACAGGAGCAAACACTTAATAAAGTGCTTGGTTGCTATCGTTTTGTGTATAACGACATGCTTGCTCGAAAACAAGAAGCCTATAACACCGATAAAACAAACCTTAGTTTATGTGACTTGTCAAAGTATTTTCACCATGAATTACTAAAGGATGAACAATATGCTTGGTTAAAGGAACAAAATACCAAAGTAATGGGACAGTCCATTAGGCAGATGTTTACGGCATATGATAATTTCTTCAAATTGAAGAAAGGGTTTCCAAAGTTCAAGTCCAAAAAGGATGGGCAATCTGCGTTATTCCCATTGGATACCATATCAAAACGTAATACATTTAAAACAAGGCATATAACTTTGGTGAAATCACTTAAAAACATCAAGTTCCGTTGTTCTGATTTATACTTAAAGAGGTTACAAAGATATAAGGATGATATAAGGAGTGCCACCCTATCGAAAACCAAGAGTGGGAATTACTTTTTATCAATCCTTATGGATATTCCTCAAAACGAGTTTGTTAAGTTCAAGAAGACCAATAAGGAAGTTGGGATTGACCTTGGGGTTAAGGATTTTGTGATTACTTCTGACGGTAAGAAGTTTGAGAATAAGCACTTCTTCAAAGCTGATGAACGGAAGCTGAAGAAACTTCAACGACAACTTTCTAAGAAGAAGGTTGGTTCAAACAACCGTAATAAACAACGGATTAAGATTGCAAAGGTATTTGAACATATAACGAATAAGAAGGAAAAATACATCCATTATGTTGTGAATGATTTACTTTCGAGTTACGATACCATTTACATGGAAGACTTAAACACAATTGGAATGCTAAGAAATCACCATCTTGGCAAGGCAATCAGTGAGGTTGGGTTTTATAAGTTCAAGGAGATATTGAATAGTAAATCCATTGCAAATGATAAAAATATTGTGCTTATTGATCGGTTCTACCCAAGTTCAAAAACTTGCTCGTGTTGTGGTTATAAGAACAAAGGCTTAAAGTTGCAATACCGTCATTGGCAATGTCCTCAATGTGGTGAACAGCATGATAGAGATTTAAATGCTGCAAAGAATATCCTCTACGAGGGTCGTAGGATAAATGCTGCTTAAATAGAAAAATTAAATAAATAGGTGTCCGTAGCACCGAATTAACGCTTGTGGACTATCCTCCTATGGATGACCACTCAGGAATGAGCCTAAAAAGTAGCGATAGGTTGAAGCAAGAAATAAAATGTGCGTTAATCTTAGATTTGCGTGGAATTTTATATACGTTATTTGATTAGTTGGAAAAATATTTTCCAAAACATAAAGTTTGTGGGCAAGCCAACAACGTAATTGTAGTGTTAGTCATCATACACAATAGAGAAACTGCTGTTCATATGTACAATTTGTTCAGCAGTTTTCTCATTTTTAATAAGATTTAATATATTACATATCAAATGATATTTATCTTTAAAGATTTATTTAATAATGAGTTGTAAGACGCAGTTGACATACGTTTATAGTTCTCCTTGTATATCATTTTTGAGAGAACTTATAGAGTCTTTGGATTCTACATTTTCTGTAAAGGATAAGTTGGATGATATGTTTTGGTATGGAATTTTTTGTAACCCCGAAACATATTCCAATTTTCGCTATTATGACCTTTGTAAGGAAGAAGTTCCTGACATCTTAATGAGTGATTGTGAAACACCTGGCACTAAATTAAGTTATATTAAGGATACAATTACTAAAATTATTAAAGGAGAAATTGATAAACCTGAATATTTCTTCTATGTTGAAGAAACAGAATCGTTTAACGATTTTGAGGATGCCCCATCAACTTTCCTATATCTTATCCCAAAAGATGAGAAATACAAAAAGTTTGGTGAGGCGTTAACCAATTTCCTTTACAGTCCAAATTTAATGATAACTTTGAAAACTAAATAAAAATGAATGAAGTAAATAAATGGTACGTTGATGGCGTATTGGAATCCAATATACGCAATTATGTACGTAACCTTATCCACGAAGCGATGGAAGCAGGCTTTTCAGTACAAGACTTAAATAACGCATTGACGAACGATATGCAAGGGGTTAAAGATAGTTCTGATTATAAAGATAAGATAAATTACTTCTTTGAAAATGGGTATAAGTATTGTGTAAAAATGTTAGGTGAACCAATTGGTAAGGGGTCAGCAAGATTCGTATTCCAAATTGATGATACTCGTGTTTTGAAGTTGGCAACTAATATGAAAGGTGTTGCTCAAAATAAATCCGAAGTAATGGTTTATCAGCAAGCGCCTAATAAGACTTTTATGCCAATTGTTTATAATGATTCTGATATGGAAAACTATTTTTACGTTATATCAGAATATGTATTACCTGCTGAAGAGAAAGACTTTGAAACGGTTCTTGGTGTGCCATTCTACACATTGGTTGAAATATTCTCAAATTATTACCGTGGGGATGAAATTAAAAAATATGAGGAATACTTACCAAAAATTCGTCACTTACTTCAATATTTTACAGAAATGTCTAAGATTGGTGTAAATACCCACGATTGGTTTAACCTTGAGAATTGGGGGTTGACCAAGAGACATGGTAAGGCGATAATGGTCACATTGGATAATGGTTTAACAAATAATGTCGCAAATAATTTCTACCGTAACAAAAGTGTGTTTGATGGTGATAATGAATTTTTGGATATGATGGGATACGAAAATAATTATCGTCAAGATAGAGAACAACAAATTAATAAAAGGTTTAGTAAAGTTCTACCAAAAGAAACTGTTGGCCGTGATGTTGTTGAATGGGCTGAGTCACATAGTAATGATTATTATAAGTCAGTAATAAAACTAATTGTTCAATCCAATTTTGAAAGAAAAGATTTGATTGGAGAACTTATTTATGAATACATCGACGAAACAGACCCAAATTTTGATTGGAGTGATGATACACTTCCACAATATGCCTATGATAGTGTCACTGATTATATTAAGAAGATGTATTCCAATGTAAGTAAATAATTAAATGGGAAGGAAGAAAAAGACTAAAGAGGAATTTATTCAAGAAGCAACAGAAAAACATGAGGGCAAGTATGATTATTCTAAGGTAGTGTATGTAAATACTCGCACCAAGGTATGTATCAAATGTCCTGAACACGGTGAATTTTGGCAATCACCACATAATCATTTAACTGGTAGCGGATGCCCCACATGTGGTATTGAAAAGCAAACTTCAGATAAAGAAGATTTCATTAAAAAATCTCGTGAAAAACATGGTGAAAACTATGACTACTCCAAAGTGGAGTATGTTGGTTCATTTAAAAAGGTATGTATTATTTGTCCCGAGCATGGGGAGTTTTGGAAAGCACCAAATCAACATTTAAAAGGGCAAGGTTGCCAAAAATGTAGTGGTAAGTATTCTCCAACAACAGAAGAGTGGATTGCATCTGCTCGTAATGTCCATGGTGATAAATATAACTATTCCAAAGTTGAGTATGTGAATGCTTTAAGCAAGGTTTGTATTATTTGCCCTGAACATGAGGAATTTTGGCAATCACCAAATAGCCATTTATGCGGTGTAGGTTGCCCAATGTGTAATTTAAGTCATTTAGAACGTAGTGTGATGAATTACTTGGATGAACATGAAATTGCTTATGATTACCAAAAACGTTTCAATTGGTTAGGTTTACAGAGTTTAGACTTTTACCTTCCCGATTATAATGTTGGAATTGAATGCCAAGGTAAACAACACTTCTTTCCTGTTGAACATTTTGGTGGAGAGGATGGTTTAATTGAATGTAAGAAACGTGATAAACGTAAGTTTAAGAAGTGTCAAAAAAACGGTATTAAGGTTTTGTATTATTCAAACCTTGGTATTGAATATCCATATGAGGTATTTGAAGACGTAGATTTGTTGTTTGAGGAAATAAAAAATATACAAGTAAAAAAGAAATAAATTAAATATGAAAAATATAGATAAGAAAGATCTTTTTAAAGTTTTAAAAGATGCTTATGAAAAAAATTTTTATAAAGACTTAATTTCTTTAAAAGACTCAAAATATCTTAATATAATAGAAGATAAAAATAAATCATAAATTATTATGAATAAAAAAACATTAAAACATTTAATTAAAGAAGCTGTAAGATCTGCTTTAAATGAAGGTGTTGATAACCGTTAAATAAAAACATAATAAATTTTATTAAAAAATGTTGGAAATTAGATAAGAAAATAGTATTATATATTTGAATTAAATAAAGGAATCAATGTTACGAGCAATTAAAATAAGATTATATCCAAATAAAACGCAAGAGCAAGAGTTTAATAAAACTCTTGGCTGCTATCGTTTTGTGTATAATCATATGCTTGCTCGGAAACAAGATGCCTATAAAGCCAATAAAACAAACCTCGGATTAACGGAACTTTCAAAGTACTTTCACCACGAATTATTAAAGGATGAAGAATATGATTGGCTGAAGGAACAGAACACAAAGGTATTGCAACAATCCATTAGACAAATGCTTACTGCATACGACAAGTTCTTCAAAGAACATAAAGGATTTCCAAAATTTAAGAGTAAGAGGGATAAACAAACCGCATCCTTCCCAATTGATGCCATATCAAAGAAAAATACATTTGATACTCGTAAGATAACTCTTACAACAAAATTAAAGAATATTTCATTTCGTTGTTCAGATTTATACCATAAACGATTACAGAAATATAAGGATAATATAAGGAGTGCAACCTTATCGAAAACCAAGAGTGGTTGTTATACCTTATCCATCCTTATTGATATAGATAATAATGAGCTTGTCAAGTTTAATAAGACAAGTCGTGATGTTGGTATTGACCTTGGTGTTAAGGATTTTGTTATAACGTCTGATGGGGAAGTGTTTGAAAACAAGCACTTCTTTAAGAAAGAAGAGAAACGCCTTGCCAAGTTGCAACGTCAATTATCGAAGAAACGTAAAGGTTCAAGTAATTTCAATAAGCAATGTAAATGCATTGCAAAGGTTTTTGAAGCCATAACCCATAAGAAAGAAAACTATATTCATTCTGTGGTTAATTATTTGTTACGTCATTACGACACTGTTTACATGGAAGACCTCAATACAAGTGGGATGTTGAAAAGCCATCATCTTTCCAAAGCAATTCATGAAGTTGGCTTTTACAAGTTTAAAACGGTGTTATCCACTAAGGCATTGCAAAATGATAAGAAGGTTGTTTTAATTGGAAGATTTTATCCATCCTCAAAGACTTGTTCACAATGTGGTTATATCCATAAGGACTTAAAGTTGAAAGATCGTCATTGGAATTGTCCAAATTGTGGTTCTTATCACGATAGAGATTTTAATGCAGCATTGAATATCCTTAACGAAGGTCGTAGGATAAGTGCTGCGTAAGAAAATAAATAAAAAATAAATAGGTATCCGTAGTACCGAATTAACGCTTGTGGACTATCCTCCTATGGATGACCGTTCATTAAATGAACCTAAAAAGTAGTGATAGGTTGAAGCAAGAAGTGAAAACTAAATACAATCATTAAATTTATTAGATTTTCATGTACGGTTTGGTAATTATAGAGGTTGTAAAAACGTAAAATTAATTTATCATGGAGAGTGGGCAGACCCGGAACTAAAATATCGTAATTATATTGCAAATTATAACGATATAGAAAATGAATTATGGCATGCGTTTTTAAACGAAACGGGTTATCCTGATGAACCATCAAATAAAGAAGTTGATAATGCTTTTACTGAATATGTTAAAGAAAACGAGAATGAAGTTATTTCTTTAATTAAAGAATATGGTGAAGAGGATAATGATGATGATGATCATGATATCTTTTAATCGGATAATGGTGCATATGAACCTTAATCGTAATGATATAAATTAATAATACATAAAAAGTGGATTTTCATTTGGTAAATCTGCTTTTTTGTTGTATTATATGTATATATAATATGATAGTTAAAAAAAAATGAGAAAACCATTGGAATGGGAAAAGATTGATATTAGCACACATTTTAATAATGAGGCCACATCTTTCCATGTTAATATGAAGAATTTTGTATGCATGCACACAGTAAATACGTTGTCTAAAAATAATGACAATAGTGGCTACTATGAGAAATTCAATTGTTTGTTTGATTTAATGTGTAATGGTGATATTGATGAGAAATATTTAATTGAAAGAGATAAAATTATACCATTTGTTTATAGTATTAGAGAAGTTAGAAAACTGCAAGAGGTTATAGGTAATAACTTTGGTGTTTCTACGATTGAATATCTTCGTTTCTACCCATATAAAGGTAAATACGTTGTAACAAATGACTGTGAGCTACTTGACTATAAGAATTTAACGAGTGAAATATTGGTCGGCGAAGATGAAATAAATTTAGAGAAAGAAACAAGTTATTAGTTTTTTTAAGGAAATATATTATTTGCACCACTTTGTTTTTTCTTTAGTTTGTCGTATAATATGTGTGTAATAAATTAGGCATTGACCAATAAAAAATGTCATTATTGACTTGTGGACAACACTCCTAATATATCTAAAAAAAAACAATGACAGGTTAAAGCAAATATTATATGAAATAAAATATCAACAAATATTAATTGTAAAATGTTAATTAAATTGTATTAAAAATGAAAAAGAATAAAATTGTTTTAAACATTCCTCATTCATCTATTGCAGGAATTACACAGAAAAATAGTGGGTGGGTAGTCAATCAAGATTTCATCAATAACTCAGTGAGAAGCCTTACTGATTGGTTTACAGATATGCTATTTACTTGTTCAAAGAAATATGATGAATGTGTAATATTTCCTTATTCACGTTTTTGTGTGGATGTTGAAAGATTACATGACGATGAGATGGAAAAGTATGGGCAAGGCATTCTGTATACAGAATATAATCATAAGAAGAGACACCTTAGTGATAAAGATAAGGAGTATTGGATGATGAAATATGATGAACATCATAATGAATTAAAATCAAGTTTATGTGAAAATGCAATTTTGATTGATTGTCATTCATTTACTCCAAAGGATGGTGATGCAGACATTTGTATTGGTTTCAACACGGATTGGTCATATGATGAAGGGATTGTAGAAATTGTTCAACAAACATTCATTGAAAGTGGTTATAGTGTGTCTATCAATAAGCCATATTCAAATAGTATAACGCCAAATTGTCCTTTTACATATAAGTCTATAATGATTGAGGTGAATAAGAAGGTTTATATGGATGAGAGATTACTCTTATTAAACAACAACCCTCGTCAATGGATGAGATGGGCAGGGTGTCTTGATAAGATCTATGAAAGATTATCAAAATATAAGATTTCTTAAAAAAAATAAGGGGGTAAAATTCTTACCTCCTTTATTATTTTATATATTTATCTTTTGAATTTAGGATTTACTCTCTTGTCAAACTTTTCTTTGTACTTACTATATGCCTGATTATATTTTGCGCGGTGCTTTGACAATTCAAGCCCTTCAACATTAGGTTCGCCATATTTAGCATCAAGCCGCCATTCAGGGTCATCAGGTTGAAATGCAGGATTAAACTCGGCTCTCCAAGTTTGACGGTCGAAACCTGCCTCTCTGTACTTATCACCTAAGAAACCATTAGTATCAGTTCCATCATCTTTTTTAGGGCCACGGTAATTATCCATTTGTGTGCCACCCTCCATTTTAGCAAACTCAAGAACAGAACTACCTATTCCTTTTTGACCACTATTATTAACTAAATTACAAATATCAATTTGTCCATCACCAATATAATGTAAAGCAAAAGCAACATCATAACCTTTTAATGTATAAGTTACCGTATATGAAAATCTACTTAAATCTATGATTTAGGTACTTTTCACTTCTTGCTTCATCCTGCCCCAATGAAAATTACAACCAATGCTGAAATCTCATTGTTGGATAGTCCACAAGCGTTAATTCGGTACTACGGATACCTACTGAATTTCTTTATTTCTTACGCAGCACTTATCCTACGTCCTTCGTAAAGGATGTTCAATGCTGCATTCAAATCTCTATCATGACTTGTACCACAATTAGGGCATTGCCAATGACGGTCTTGCAACTTCAAGCGTTTATGAATATACCCACATTTGTTGCAAGTCTTTGAGGAAGGATAATATCTTCCAATTAAGATAACTTTCTTATCGTTTTGCAAGGCCTTGTTTTGTAACGTAGTCTTAAACTTGAAGAAACCCACCTCTTGAATTGCCTTGGCAAGTTTATGATTTTTCAACATTCCGCTTGTATTTAAGTCTTCCATGTAAATGGTATCATAATGACGTAATAAATAATTAACCACAGAATGAATATAATTCTCCTTCTTATTCGTGATACGTTCAAATGCTCTTGCAATTCGTTTACATTGTTTATGGAAGTTGTTCGACCCTTTACGCTTCTTGGACAATTGACGTTGCAACTTGATAATGTGTTTCTCGTATTTCTTATAGAAATGTTTATTCTCAAACACTTCTCCATTAGAAGTTATAACAAAATCCTTCACTCCAAGGTCAATACCAACATCACGACTTGTCTTGTTAAACTTAACAAACTCATTGTCGTTCATTTCAACAAGGACGGATAAGATATAACAACCACTCTTGGTTTTCGATAAGGTTGCACTCCTTATATTATCCTTATATCTTTGTAAACGACTGAAATACAAATCCGAACAACGAAATTTAATATCCTTCAATTTTTTCGTAAGAGTTATTTTACGTGTATCAAACATGTTGGTTTTTGAAATAGCTTCATAAGGGAACAATGCGGTTTGTTTATCTCTCTTAGACTTGAATTTTGGAAAACCTTTATGTTCCTTAAAGAACTTATCGTAGGCAGTGAGCATTTGTCTGATTGCTTGTTTCATCACCTTTGTATTTTGTTCCTTCAGCCAAGTATATTGCCCATCCTTTAATAATTCGTGATGAAAGTATTTGGAAAGTTCCGTTAATCCAAGGTTTGTTTTATCAGCATTATATGCGTCTTGTTTGCGAGCAAGCAGATGATTATACACAAAACGGTATGAGCCAAGCACCTTGTTCAGTGTTTGTTCTTGCGTTTTGTTTGGATATAATCGTACCTTAATTGCTCGTAACATTGTTCCTTTATTTAATTCAATTATATTATACTATATTCTTATCTAATTTCCAATATTTTTTTAATAAAATTTATTATAATTTGTTTAACTGTTTTCAACCCTTTCTTATTTGCAGGTGTTTTTTTTAATATTACATAGGAAACAATCATAATTATTTATCCCTCATAGTTGGTTTTTCGATAATATTATAGCGTATAGTTATTAACATTTACTATATTTTTTTAAGAAAATATGTTACCTGTATTATTTTGTTTTTCATATCGTTTATAGTATGATATGTATGAAATAAATAATTTCAATGGTTGAAGATAACAATAAATTACTTGATAAATTTGTTTCAGGTTTTACATTTCATTTGCATAATGAAAAATATCATGTTGTTGATGCTTTGAAAACTGATGACAATGACACATTATATGTTGTATGGTCATGGAATGTTTGTAAAAAACGTAGATGTTATGAAGTATGGACAAAAATGAAACTTGAAACGATAATTGATGATAAATTGATAGAAAAATGAAAAATATTTCAGAAATTGAAGTTTATGAGGAGGTTTATCCGCAACAACTCTATATCAATTATTGGGTGGATTGTTGGGATAGTTGTTATTATGGTTTTTCTGCTAATGACGAGAAATCATATCCTGAGAATGATGATGTTATATATGTGCGTGGTGATCTTGCTCGTCCGTGGTATGACTATTATAAGGAAAATCCAAGCAATAATGGTAGCTATCTGTGTACAATTATGGTCGGAGATGATGAAAATAGGTCTGTGGTATGTTTGTCCTATAATACAGAAAAGGATGCTTGGTTAGATTTGAATGGTGATACCATAGATGGCGTTATTGCGTGGCAAGAATTGCCCAACCCATATATTGATTAACTAATAATACTGATATTAAAAATGAAAGAAAGAAAAACTTTATATCTTTCCCTCAAGAAAGAATGGTATAACTTGATTGATGATGGTGTAAAGACTGAGGAGTACCGAGAGATTAAGCCGTATTGGGTTAAGAGATTGTTGTCTCTGAAAAACGGTAAAATGGATGCGACCAATGTTGAGGATATTACGAATACTATTAAAGAACTTGGTGATATTCTAACCGACATGTGTGTTGTACCATATACAGATGTTTGTTTCTCTTATGGCTACACTAAAAAACGTATGACGTTTAAGATTGATGGTATTACCATTTCCAACGGAAAGACAGAATGGGGAGCACCTGAACAGGACAAAGTGTTTGTAATTAAATTAGGTGAAAGAATTTAAGAAATAAAAATATGCAAAAACATTTGGAAAAATACTCCAAGTAAAGTATAATAGATTTGTAAGTTAAATGTTAAATTAAAAATTAAAGTAATGAGAGTTATTACAATTAATGGACGTATTGCACAAGATGTAACACGTCAAGTAGCAAAGAGTGGTAATGAATTTATCAGTTTTAGTATTGCAAACTCAGAGTTTGGCGACCCCAAGTCAAGTGATGGTAAACCTCAAACGCAGTGGTATAGAGTGACATCATTTATGCCGCAGCACATCAACCTTTCGCAACACCTTAAAAAGGGTAAACCTATTACGGTGATTGGTAAGTACTCAAACCGTCTCTATCAGAGTCAACAAACGGGTCAATATAATATCAGTAATGATATTGTTGCAACTGACATTTATTTTGAGATTGGTTCAGACCGTGTTCATGGTGAAGGTTCGCATACGGAAAGTGGAACTACAATGTCTCCTCAGGCATCGGCAGCACAAGTTTCAGGTGCTGTAAATGAAATTCCTCAAGCCACATCTCGTAAAATGACTGCGCCTAAAGCAGAAGTTGGTACATCTCCGAACCCTTCGGTAGAAGCAGGTGATGATGACCTCCCCTTCTAATTAGTTTGAGATGTTAAACTACTAAAAAGAGAACTATAATGGTTCTCTTTTTTATTTCTCATCGTTGGTTTTGAAAAACATGAGAAGTATAATGTAGATGACTACATTTAAATATTATGGCAAAAGTAAGAATTTCGCCCAATGAAAGGCGTTTTGAATTTGGTAAGTATGTTGGGCTTTCTGTAATGGAAGTGATTGAAAAAGACCCTCAATATATTGAGTATATGTCAACTAAAATTACTTGGCTATTCACTGACCATGAAAAACAGGTAGTTAGAAATCTAAGAAGTAGGCAATCAAATAGAGACATTCATATGATTCACGTTAAGGGTCGTTCTAAATTTGAGGATGAAATGTATTCAATTTTTCATAAGATTTGTGACGCATACGACTAATGTAATAGAAACCTTAATTATTTGAATAATTTACTTAAAAGCATATTATGTTAAAAAAAGATGAAATTAGATATGGTTATAATGATGTGATGATTCAACCTGCACGTCAGTCTGATGTAGAACATCGTTCACAATGTTGTCCATTTGATGAAAATGGAATGCTTCCTATCTTTACTGCCCCAATGAGCACTGTTGTTAATGTTGATAACTATCAAACATTTTATAACAACAAGATTTTTGCAATCATCCCTCGAAATATTGATTGGGAAATGAGAAAGAAATTTGCAATGGAAGGTAAGTGGGTTGCTGTTTCTCTCAATGAGTTTGAAGAATTTTTCTGTAATGCCGACAATTTCTTCTTTGCAAGGGAGAACCATTATAAGTTAAGAATCCTTATTGATGTTGCTAACGGAAATATGTCTAAAATTTTCAATTTATCTGTAAAGGCAAAGATGTTGCACCAAAAAAAAATTGAGATTATGGCAGGTAATATCGCAAATCCCGAGACATATATTGAATATTGTAATAGTGGTATTGATTATGTACGTGTTTCGATTGGCGGGGGTGCGGGTTGCATAACCTCATCTAATGTTGGAATCCACGATGGGACTGCATCACTTTTAGATGATATTTATAAAAATAAACAATTTAGGGAGAAACATGATTTGAAGTTCACCAAAGTTGTTGCTGATGGTGGTATTCGTAATTATTCAGACGTTATTAAAGCTCTTGCCCTTGGTGCCGATTATGTAATGATTGGTAGTGTACTTGCCCAAACTCTTGAAAGTGCGGGTGATACTTTTTATAAGGATGAGAAGACAGGTGAAGATATTAAATTATCTTGTCACCTCTGTTATAAAGATGGAAAGTTCATTGACGAATTTGGTCATTCTTATGATAAGCTATATAAGGAGTTTTACGGCATGGCATCCAAATATGGACAAATTGCAATCAACGGAAAGAAAACTAAGACATCTGAGGGTATTAAAAAGATCTTGGAAGTTACCACGAGTCTTCAAACTTGGTGTGATAATATGGCTGCTTATTTGAGGTCTGCAATGTCATATTGTAATGTGTATCATGTTAAGGCTTTTAACCCCAATAATGTTAGTACCGTAATTATTTCTAATAACGTTCAAGGCTCGATTAATAAATAACTGTAACATGTATGGTATACAATTTTAAATCTCTTTTTAATCGAGAGAAGGAATATACGATTGATACCGAAGAGCCATTAGACTTATATAATACGTTTTCGTTATCAATGAAAAAGTTTGATGAGAAAGATAAATCGTTTGCTTATGATAACATTGTATGTGTCCTTAAATATGGTAAGAAAGGGGTATTAGAACTAAAACAAATTGAACTTGATCAAACCAATTTTAGTGGTTTCTATTTGATGGTGGAAGTATTTAAACAAAGGAAGTGTTTAAGTATGGGTGAACCACTTGAATTAATTAAGGAAAATCCATTTAATGAATTTGAAAATGTTAGTCTCGATAATGCAGAAGAAGAACTAAAATTGGAGTTCAACAAATATGTTGAGAATAGTGATATTATGAATACATTATTCAAGTGCTTTTTAAAAGGTGTTTCCTACGGAAAGAAAAAAAATTCATCTCAAATTTAGAGGTGAATTCTTTTTGTTTTTAACCATAATCATAGTATAATATAATAAGATAATAATAAGATATTAATATGAAAGAAACAGAGTTTGAAAAAAGAGTATGGGACATGTTTTTCCATCTATGTAACAAACAGAATCTTGATTTGAAAGGTGATAGTATTAAAGATTATCGTTCTAACTTTGAATCAACATTTAATAAAGCTTATGGCGTTGTCATGCAATACTACAAAATGAAAGAAAATATTGATATAATACCGCAGAATATAATTTAAGTGACAATAAAGGTTAAACTTAAGAAATGACACAAGAAGAAATAAATAAGTTAAGAGAAGACACGCGTGCCTTATTTAAGGAGAAATTTGGCAACATTGTTTTTGAAGAAATTCCACATCGTTATACAATTGATGGGGTTGAATATACCCCAGTATCGTCCATTATCTCTCAATATGAGAATGAATTTGACCTTGAAGAGCGTTCAAGAGCATTTGCAATTAAGAATAATTTAACCCAAGATGAGGTTAAGAAAAAGTGGAGATGGACAAACGTTTGTGCTACTGTAATGGGTACAAGAGCACACGAGTTTGGAGAATCATATACCAATATGCTATGTGGTAAACCTGAACTGATTTGCCCACAGAATAAACCTCAATATCTTGCAGAGGAAAATTGGATGGTTCCAACATTCCCACAAGAATTTGCCATAAAACAATTCTATGATGATTTAAATGGTAGACTTCATCCGGTAGGGGCTGAGTTTAAACTAAGCACAAAATACATTGACGGTGCAAAACCAATATGTGGGACTGCTGACCTTTTGTTCTATTACGATGCGCCTGACCCTTCTAAAAGTGGCTTTGTAATTGGTGACTGGAAGGGTTTAGATGTCAACACACCAATATTTACCACTGATGGGTGGAAAACCATGGGTACAGTGCAAGTAGGTGATGTTGTTTATGACAAAGATGGCTTTCAATGTAAAGTGCTTCACGCATCTGAAGTGCATCATAGAAAATGTTATAAACTCACATTTGATAACCAAGAGGAAATTATTAGTGATAATGAACATCGATGGCTAATAACTCTTAAACGTAAAAAAAAGGGAAAGAAAAAAGTTGTTATGACTTCTGAGGAGCTTTATAAATATCTCAATGGTCTTGATACATCAAATCAATATAGTAAATTTCCAAAAATATATAATCCGACAGCAATTAGAAATGATGATATAGCCTTACCGATTGAACCATATGTATTTGGTGTTTGGCTTGGTAATAAAAATAAGTCAGTTGGGGAAATTACAAATGTGGATGAATGTATTTGGGAAGAAATTAAATTCAAGGGTTATGTTGTAGAAGGTGATAATGCACAAACAAGAACCGTGGTTGGGTTAACGGATAAATTAGCTTCGATTAATGTTTTAAACAATAAACATATTCCTGACATATATTTGAAAGCATCATCTTTTCAACGATTGGAATTACTTAGAGGGCTAATGGACATGAATGGGTACTATGATAAAACAAGAAATTGTTTCATGTTGTGTACAATGCAAGAATGGAAGAAGGAAGCCGTTTATTTAATTCTTTCAAGTTTGGGTATTAAAACGACTTGTAATAGATGTGAGGATGGGGAGTTTCATGTTACATTTGGCTGTAATTTTAATCCGTTCCTTCATAAATATAAAGAAATAAGCAAGCATACACCTGATGACTATAATTTCCGCAGAATTATTAAAATTGAAGAAGTAGATAGTGTTCCAACAAGGTGTATTGAAGTGGATAGTATTAGCCACACCTTTTTATGTGGCAAGAACTTTCTTGTAACTCATAACACCAATAGAGAGTTGACAAAGGAGTTTGTGAGAAACACAAACATGATGATGTTACCACCGTTCACCAATTATTATGACGAAGCGTTATCCCATTATTATGTACAGTTTAATCTGTATCAACGAATGATGGAATCTGTTGGACTAAATATTATTGCAAGAAGACTTATACATATCAAGAGAGATGGTACTTATGAAGTGTATCAAGTTCCAAAGATTGATGATAATATAATTGACCAAGTTATTATGACTTAAATCTTAAAATTTGCACATTGTTAAACCACCGTTCATATATGTATATTTGTCCGGTGGTTTTATTTTTAATACAATAAAACCAAATGAATGGTGATATTTTAATATAATACAGCGTAATTGATATTTATCTTTAAATAATAATTTGACAAATTAGATATTGTTAAAAATTAAATGAATATGAATAATACAAATAAATGGCACATTAATAGCCTATTAGAATCTGAAATACGCAATTATGTACGTAATCTTATCCACGAAGCAATGGAAGCAGGGTTTTCAGTTCAAGAACTAAATCAAGCATTAAGAAATGATTTACAAGGCGTTAAAGACCATTCTGAATATAAAGATAAAATAAATCACTTTCTTGAAGGCGGGTATAAGTATTGTGTAAAAATGTTAGGTGAACCAATTGGTGATGGTTCAGCAAGAGCTGTTTTTCAAATTGATGACACTCGTGTCTTGAAGTTGGCCACCAACATGAAAGGCGTTGCACAGAATAAAGCAGAGGTGATGGTTTATAATCAAGCTACAGATAAAAAATTTATGCCAATTATATACAATGATTCTGATATGGAGAGCTATTTTTATGTCATTTCAGAATATGTATTACCTGCTGATATTGAAGACTTTGAGAAAATTATTGGCGTACCATTTTATATATTTAAGAATATAATATTAGATAATATGGTTATAGATAATGAGATAGAACATGCTATGGAGAAATATAAAGACTTACCAACAGTTTATACTTTACTTCAATATATTTTAACTATGTCTAAAAGTGGGGTGAATATTAACGATTGGGCTAATATTTCTAATTGGGGTATGGCCAAGAGAAATGGTAATACGATAATGGTAACATTAGATAATGGGTATACTCGAAATGTTGCAAAACTTTTCTACCGTAACAAAAATGTATTTAACGGTGAAGATGATACTATTGGCGTAATGATGGGCTACGATGACAATTATTACCATCAACTTGAAAAAAAGTTCAATGAAATTTTACCAAAAGATACACTTGGGAAAGATATTATTATATTTGCGTATCATTATAGTAACAATTATTATAAACATATGATAGAAGATATTTATAAATCTAATTTTCAAGATAAAGATATGATTAGTGATTTAATTTATGATTACATAGATATAAAATATCCAAACTTTGATTGGAAGGATAATAAAACATTACCAAAATATGCAATTGATAGTGTTGCTGAATGGATTAAGAAATTGTATTCCAATGTAAGTAAATAATTGGTTAATATATAAATTTGAAAACTAAATAAAAATGAATGGAGTAAATAAATGGTGCGTTGATGGTGTATTGGAGAATAAAATTCGTAATTATGTGCGTAATCTTATCCATGAAGCAATGGAGACTGGGTTTTCGGTTCAAGACTTAAAGAACGCATTAATGAATGATCTACAAGGAGTTAAAGACCGTTCTGAATATAAATATAAGATAAGGTACTTCCTTAAAGGTGGATATGATTATTGCGTAAAAATGTTGGGAGAGCCAATTGGCAAGGGGTCATCAAGAGCTGTTTTCCAAATTGATGACACTCGCGTATTGAAATTGGCAATCAATATGAAAGGCGTTGCTCAGAATAAAGCTGAAGTAATGGTTTATAACCAAGCGCCAGATAAAACCTTTATGCCAATTATATACAATGATTCTGATATGGAGAGCTATTTTTATGTCATTTCAGAATATGTGTTACCCGCAGATAAAGAAGACTTTTATAATGTTATTGATTTTCCTTTTTATCGTTTGACGAGTGCGATTTCCCATAATAATATTGAATCTTTAATGGAAGAATATGAGGAGCAGCCAAAAGCTTATGACCTACTTAAATATCTTTTAACAATGTCTAATATGGGTGTAGACATTTACGATTGGACTGTTATTAGTAATTGGGGGCTAACAAAGAGAAATGGTAAACCAACAATTGTAACGTTAGATAATGGGTTTACTCAAAATGTTGCAAATAATTTCTATGGCAACAATGCCACCTTTAAAGGTAGTGATTTGATTGGTGGGATGATGGGTTACGAAGATGGTTACGGAAAAAATAAAGAGCAACAACTTGAGAAAAAGTTTAGCAAGATTATACCAAAAGACACAATTGGTAGAGATGTTGTTGAATGGGCCGAGTCACATGACGAAGATCATTATAAAGCTATGATTGAAGCAATTCGTAAATCCAATTATAGCAATAGATATTTAATTTGTAAATTACTTTATATATACGTAAATGAAAATCATCCGGAGTTTGAATGGGGTGATGGTGATTATGAGGATCTTTTTCCTCAATATGCTATTGATAGTGTTGCTGAATATATTAAGAAATTGTATTCCAACGTAAATAACCGATAACTTTGAAACTAAATAAAAATGAGTGAAGTAAATAAATGGAGAGTTAACCATATTTTGGAATCAAACATACGCAATTATGTACGTGATCTTATCCATGAAGCAATGGAGACAGGATTTTCAGTACAAGACCTAAAGAATGCATTAACGAATGATCTACAAGGAGTTAAAGACCGTTCTAACTATAAAGACAAGATTAATCACTTCCTTAAAGGTGGATTTAAGTATTGTGTGAAAATGTTGGGAGAACCAATTGGTAAGGGGTCATCAAGAGCAGTGTTCCAAATTGATGATACACGTGTATTGAAATTGGCAACCAATATGAAGGGTGTTGCACAGAATAAAGCGGAGGTAACTGCTTATAACCAATCTCCCATTAAAACTTTTATGCCAATTATATACAATGATTCTGATATGGAAAATTATTTTTATATTATATCAGAATACGTACTACCTGCTGATGAAGAAGATTTTGAGTATGTTCTTGATGTTTCATTTGATACTTTACGAGAAATCATTTACGATAGAAGTATGGATACCGTAATTGATGAATATGATAATTTACCAAAGTTTCAAAAATTACTTCAATATATTGCAGCCATGCGTGAAAACAGCATAAATATTGATGATTGGCATAATATTGATAATTGGGGGTTGGCTAATAGAAACGGTAAGGCAACGCTTGTAACCTTAGATAACGGGTTTACAAATACTGTTGCAAACAATTTCTACTACAAACAAAGTTCCTTTAATGGTGGTGATCTGATTGGAAACATGATGGGATATGATAATGATTATCTTCAAAATAAAAGATTTAATAAAATTCTACCAATGGGCACATTTGGTCAAGATTTTGTTTATTGGGCATATGTGTATGGGACTGATGACCATAAAAATATGATTGAAAAATTTTATCAATCTAATTTTCAAGATAAAGATACAATTAATAAACTTCTTTATGATTATATAGAAGAGAAGTTTCCTAAGTTTGATTGGGGAAATGATGATAAATCTATCCCAAAATATGTATATGAAGAGGTCACTTACTGGATTAAAAAATTTATGGGATTTTTGGAAAAGAAAAAATTAAATGGGGAAGAAGAAAACAACTGAAGAATTTATTAAGGATGCAAGAGATGTGCATGTGGATAAATATGATTATTCAAAGGTAGAGTATGTGAATTGTATAACCAAGATTTGTATTATTTGTCCTAAGCATGGTGAGTTTTACCAAACACCTACTAATCATTTAAATGGTCATGGCTGTCCTAAATGTAAGGGTGATAAAACTCGTAAAAGATGTACTTCAACTAAAAAAGTCTTTATAAAAAAGGCTCGTTTAAAACATGGAGATAAATATAATTATTCTAAGGTGGATTATGTGAATAGTGACACAAAGGTTTGTATCATTTGTCCTGAACATGGGGAATTTTGGCAAAGACCTAATAATCACACACGAGGTGACGGTTGTCCTGTATGTAAATGTGATAAAATTCGTGAAAAGAAAACTTCAACAAAAGAGAAATTTATTAAAGATGCAAGAGAAAAACATGGAGATAAATATAATTATTCTAAGGTGGATTATGTGAATAGTGACACAAAGGTTTGTATCATTTGCCCTGAGCATGGGGAATTTGAACAAAGACCACATAATCATTTAATCGGTAATGGTTGCCCTAAATGTAATTTAAGCCATTTGGAACGGAGTGTTATGAATTATTTAGATGATATGGGAATTACATATGATTACCAAAAATTTTTTAAATGGTTAGGAAGACAGAGTTTAGATTTTTACTTACCTGATTATAATGTTGGTATTGAGTGTCAAGGAAGACAACATTTCTTTCCGATTGACTTTGCAGGTAAAGGTGTTGAGTGGGCTTGCAAGCAATTTGATAAACTAATTAAACGTGATAAGAGAAAAAAAGCATTATGTGAGAAACATGGAGTAAAATTATTGTATTTTGGTGATACACCGAATTACGATACGTTCCTTGGTGAAGTGGTACATGATAATGTGCAATATCTTATTAATCAATTAAATGAAGATAAAAAAGTTGGCAAAAAACGATATCTTAATCCATAATATATTAAACAATAAAAAGTTGGAATATACTAAAATTATGTATTCCAACTTTTTTTTTTATTTTGCACGCTTAATTATTCTTCTAAGCGCCGAACCCGATGCCCCAGTTCCACCAATAATGTTTTTTTGTCTCGACGGGCTTTTTACTATTGGTTGACTCCCAACATTTTGTTTTTTACCGCAGTTACACGCCATATGTATATAATTTTTTAACTTTATTTTCATATAATAAATAGTCTTTTTAAATGAAAATTACAAGTTCTTTAATAGTTTTTTCATCACTGTTCAGTATAGTGTTTTTATTTTTGTGTGCTGTTAAATTAATCATTATATTTGAAAACTACAATCATTTTTCGTATAATAATGTGTTTTAACGAAAGAAGAAAAAATAATTCGTTTATTTAAGTTGGTTTATAACTAAGCCAATAGTATAATGAAAATGATTATAAAATTTAAAAACATATGGATAAACAACAAAATGAATTAATGTTATCTCAAATTGAGATGTTTGAGAAACAAACAGGTGAACTACTTGAAGTAAAGGATGGTAAACCTTATTATAATGGATTACTTTCTTGTAATAGTGATTATCTTCCGGATAATTTGGTGGTGGATGGTAGTTTAATGTGTTATGTAGATAGTACAAAACTCCCAAAAGGCTTGAAAGTGAGTGCCTTATTAGATATTTCAGAAACAGATATTACTGAGATACCTGATGATTGTGAATTTAAATCATTAAATGTGAATCATACAAAAATCACAAAACTTAGGGATAATTTGGAATTAGATACACTTTCTGTTTACGATTCTTCATTGTCAGTATTACCAAAAGCCTTGAAAGTTAAGGGTGAATTAAATATTTCAAGAACAAATATCACTGAGATTCCTGATGATTGTGAGTTTGGAAAATTATTAATGGAGGATACAAAAATTAACAAACTTCGTGACAATTTGGAACTAAAATATCTTAATGTGTGTGGTTCTTTATTACAAGAACTCCCAAAAGGTTTGAAGGTAGAAGGTTTATTAAATATTTCACATACGAATATCACAAAAATACCGGATGATTGTGAATTTGATTCATTGAACATATCATATACTAAGATTACAAAACTTAGAGATAATTTGGAATTAGATTGTCTAATCATTCACGACACACCATTAAAAAATTTACCTAAAAATTTAATTATTTTTTCTTTTTTAGGAATGGGTAGAAATCATTTTACTACAATCCCAAATGATTGCTTAGTAACATGTGTATGTTGTAGTGAAGGTTTTAATGATGAACGATATAGGCTGAATCAGTTTAATTATTATTATTTGAAAGATGACTTTGTACATATCAATCACCCATCAGGTCGAGAATTTCTTCATGCCGATGGCATTCTTTCGGAAGTAATTGAGAAGAAGGGGAATGTTTACCACGTACGCAATAGCGTTAATGGACTCAATGGCTACGTCGTTACGGATGGCAATAACCATTGGGCACATGGATATACTTTGGATGAAGCAAAGCAAGACCTTCATTATAAGATGAGTTTTCGTGATAAGTCTGAATATGAGAAGCTAACTCTCGATAGTGAATTGCCTTACGATGAAGCTATTGCTTGTTATCGTGTTATTACGGGAGCTTGTCAATTTGGTACGAAGAGTTACCTTGAGCATCGACTTCCCAAGCCCAATAAGGAGAAATACACAATTCGGGAAATGATTGAGTTAACCAAGGATGAGTACGGTGGTAAAGAGTTCCGAGAGTTCTTTGAAAAATGATAAATAAATTAATTTAGCATGAATAACATAAATGACAATTTGGTAATGCCAATATCTGATGACTTGATTAAAGCCCTTAGAAATCTTGAAAATGTCGTTTCTAATGCACGAAAAGGCACTTGCCTTATGGATGCGAACAAACGTTCACAAGCACGTAAGAAACGAAAGAAAAACAAGAAGAAATAATTGTAGGTAAATAACCAATCGTATTATAGAACTTTTTAAAGAGAAATATACGATTGGTCTTTTTTGTTAAATAACATTGTTATATTTGGGAAATTAAATCCTTTGTTGTATAATAACTGAAACAGATTATTAACACATATAATATTTAAAACGTTATAAAATGAAGTATGAAATTGAAGCAGGCCGAAATAATTTGGCATTAACAATTTTTGTTCCGTGGAATTGTAGTAAGAATTGTAATTTTTGTACTACTAAGAAGGAATACAATCAAGAGCTTTCCAATATTAAAGATATTAAACAGTTAATGAATCGTACTCTTAAAAAGATAACTTTCATTACTGATATTGTTATTTCAGGTGGTGAGCCTTTAGATAATGTAAATGATTTATATTATCTAATCAAAGATATTAATAAGACTAAGTATCATATTTTTGTAAATACTTCTTTCCCTAAAATTGAAGAAAGTAATTTAAATATTTTTAAGAAAATCATCAATTTGGTTGATGGGTTTAATGTGTCTCGACACTTTCAACATAACTATGAACATTTTTGTAGTTTTGAAGAAATTCAAGAATTGATTGATTTTAAAAGTAAAGTTCGTATTAACATTTTGTTGCAACATCAGATTGATACATTAAAGATTAAAGAATTTATTCCTTTTCTTGATTATATTGAAAAGATTAAATCTTATGTATTTTTTGATATTCAACTTCGGGCAAATTATTTGAAAACAAGTGTAAATGAAAATACTGAATTTACATTACACGATGATGACGATAAAACTTCATTATACTTGAAGAGTGCATATGAAAATAGTGTAATGAAGTTTTATAAAAGTGGATGTCCTGTTTGTAGCACAATTTCAATACCTTATAATGATTTCAGTATAATTTCATACCATAAAGGTTTAAGTAGTACGTTGATAAAAAAAGATAATTATTATCAAGTAAATGATGTAATTATTATGCCAAATTGTAAATTGAAATTAGATTGGAATGCGGAAAATGTAGAACTTAAAAATATCTCTTTATATGAAGATGAAGAGGAAGATTTCTCGCATTATTCTTGTTTCGCCAGGTCAAGTTGTTAAAAACATAATAAAAAAAAAATAAAGATATTACAAATGTGGTAGACGCATGATTATAACTAATATACGTTAAAGTGCTCGTTATATTTTTGGATTAGATGATGATAATGCGTATAATTCACTAAAAACGTAATAACATGAAATATGTCTAAGAAAAAGACTAAAGAGGAATTTATTAAGGAAGCAACAGAAAAACATGAGGGTAAGTATGACTACGATAAGGTGTATTATGTAAATTGTGATACTAAGGTATGTATCATTTGCCCTGAACATGGAGAGTTTTGGCAAACACCTCATAAACATTTGAGTGGCCGTGGTTGCCATAAATGTGGTCATAATGCAACAGGTAACAGTAAACGTTCATCCAAAGAAGATTTTATTAAAAAAGCTCATAAAGTACATGGGGATAAATACGATTATTCAAAGGTGGACTATGTGAATAGCAAAACAAAGGTGTGTATCATTTGTCCTGAGCATGGTGAATTTTTGCAAACACCTTATAATCACACTCGAGGTCAAGGATGTCCTAAATGTAAGGGTGATAAAATTCGTGAAAGTAAAACTTTAACTAAAAAAGAATTTATTAAAAAGGCTCGTGAAGTCCATGGTGATAAATATGACTATTCCAAAGTGAATTATGTAAATAGTCAAACCAAGGTTTGTATTATATGTCCGGAGCATGGTGAATTTTGGCAAATACCAAACAGCCATTTAAGAAGTCGTGGTTGCAATAAATGTGGTAATGAAAAGATAAGTGAAAGTATTAGTAGCTCCAAAGAAGAGTTTATTAAAAAAGCTCGTAAAGTTCATAGTGATAAGTACGATTATTCTAAGGTTAAGTATGTTGGTGCTCATGCCAAGGTTTGTATCATTTGTCCTGAGCATGGAGAATTTTGGCAAAAACCAAGTGACCATACCAATGGTCATGGATGTCCTAAATGTAAGGGTGATAAAACTCGTAAAAGATGTACTTCAACTAAAAAAGTCTTTATAAAAAAGGCTCGTTTAAAACATGGAGATAAATATAATTATTCTAAGGTGGATTATGTGAATAGTGACACAAAGGTTTGTATCATTTGCAAAAAGCATGGGGAATTTCGGCAAGCACCTTCTAATCATTTAAGTGGCCAAGGTTGTCCAATGTGTAATTTAAGTCATTTGGAGCGTAGTGTGATGAATTACTTGGATGAAGTGGGAATAACTTATGATTATCAAAAGCATTTTAATTGGTTAGGAAGACAGAGTGTAGATTTCTACCTACCTGATTATAAAGTGGGTATTGAGTGTCAAGGTGAACAACATTTCTTTCCTGTTGATTTTGCAAATAAAGGGATTGAATGGGCTTGTAAGGAATTTGATAAAACGGTTTCTCGTGATAAACGAAAGAAAAAGTTATGCGAAGAGAAAGGAGTGAAGTTACTGTATTTTGGTAATGTCCCAAACTACGATACCTTCCTTGGTGAAGTGGTTCATGATGATGTTCAATACCTTATTGATTGTTTGAAAGAACATAATAATTAAAATTTATGTAAATTTATCTAAACATATATATCAAAAGATTTAGAAATATGAACGATAAGTTTCTTAAAATTATTACCTACTTAACAATTGGAATCATTTCTTATATTAGTGCCTCTTACTTTTATAAAATGATAGAGAAAAACCATATTGAAGTACCAGGTACTGTTATTGGTAAAGAAAAGTCATATAGAAGAATGACTTATAAACCCTATGTGGCTTATACTAAAAATTTTTTAACGATTAAACCTAATAATAGAAAATATAAAAATTATACTGTATGCGTGGATTACGCAATATTTTCAACCTATAAAATTGGAGATCATGTTAGCTTTAAAGTTTTAAGCTATGAAGTTGACCCAAACGGTCATGATGATACCATTGCAATTATATTATTTGTGTTTAGTATTGGTGGTTGCATTTTCTCTTTTAGTAGTTTGTTTAGTAATATTTTTTGCGATGAGTGTAATTAAAAATAGATAAAAATAAGAATAAAAATTAATATTGTTTAATGAAGAATTTAATTAGTGATTATGAAAAATCTGTAAATGCAATCGTTAATGCTTTCAAGAAGAAGCAAGGTTTAACGTCAAATGATGATGGTTATTGGATTGGTGGCCAAGTTGGGGAAATCTATGACTTTGGTGTTGTATATACGTTTGATTTCCGTGACATTCTTACAGATATTAAAGAATCAGCAAAACCTGATGAGATTTTTAAGTGGAGAGAATATATGTTGAGAATTTGGGAAATTAACAACATTGTTGGTCACAATCTTTTAAATGAGATTAATTACCGTAGTTGGCTTAAGGGTTGTCCACGTTTAAGTGATGAAGAATTGGATAAAGCAAAAAACAAGTGGAAAGGCTTTGTTGATGAGATTTCAGAACTTGCAAAAGCCACAAAAGAAAATAATGAATCACCAAATGAATGATGCGGTTCAAAGAGATAAACAGAGAAGAGTTTAAGAAGACCAATCGAATATCAAGACGTTTCAACACACAGTGGCGTAAGTACGCGGGTCGTAATAGCATTGGGGATTGTTCCAACCTTTTTCAAAGGTTGCACCCCACTGATTATTATGACTTCTACGTAAAATACACAAAAGACGGTGAAGAAACGGTGCATAATCGTTCAGAATTTAAGTATTATGGACGTACTGAAGAAGAAATAGAAAAGGTTGCCAAGAAATACATGTCTGAATGTGGCAAAACTTCTTATACATTAGATGAATTTATAATGAATGTGTATATGCATGTCATAATAGAAACATTTGATGGCCAAATTAAGGAACAAGAAGTTTGTCAATTACTTGTGAATATGGGTTATACCTACGAAAGGCCTGAAAAGAATGAAGATAGTCGCTTTGGGATAGACTTTAAGGTTTTTAAGGGTGATGAATTGAAATTTATATTACAAATTAAACCAATATCATTCTTTACGGGTATTTACAATCGTTCCCTCATATTAGACAGAATTAATGCCTTTGAGAAACAATCTTTGGTTTTAGAAAGATATAAAGTCCCAACATATTATATGGTATATAAGGCTGATAATGATGGACAAGTTGGATGGCTTAGTGAAAATGGTAATATGTGTTTTGAATTGAAGCGACTATGTAATCAAGAAAATGGCCACCCGTATGAATTACCAAAAGAATATGTTAAACTATGAATTGTTTTATCAATAATGAATTTTAAAGATAATTATAAAAAAAGAAAAGTATTTTTATGAAAGATAAAACAATACATAGAATTGTTCGTAGAGTTGTAAATGAAGCTCTTGGTGTAAATTCATATGTGGAAAAGGCTGTTGATGGTATTATTAATAGAATTTATGAGCTTGAATCGAAGGGAGTTTTAGAAGAAAAAACAGTAACAGTTGAATTTCCTGTTTTAATTAAAAGAGGCAAACTTGATTACAACTTAATCAAAGATAAAATGATTATGGTCGAATTTAGAATATACGATTTCCAAAGTAATGAGGATTTAGAATATTTTAAAGAAAATTATCCTGAAATTTTTAGAAAAAAGATGAATAGAGGTTTAGCATATCCTTCTAATGGAAATGAACCACCTATGATTAAGATTCCATTAGTTCGGGCAAATGGTAAAATACAAAACGATTCTTATGATATACTTCAACATGAATTAGACCATGCGCTTAAAGATAGTCTAACAAATAAAAAGATGAATAAACGAAATAATTACAAATATAAAATGGCAACTTATATGATGGCTGATGATGATAGTGATGAAAACAAATACGCTAAAGTTGCTGCATGGATCGTTTATTACAGTTTTCCACATGAACAAGACGCTTTTGCTAATGGGCTTTATTCTGAATTAAAACACTCTAACCCAACTAAAGAAAACCTTGATGAATTAATTTATAATAGCAGATTTTATAGGGTTATCACTTGGTTGAGAAAGGTTTTACCTTATTTCAAGACAATAAAAAGTGAAGAAAGAGAACTTGTTAATCGTATTTTATCTATTAGTTTTATGTGTGACATCGATAAAATTATTAAAATTGGAGAAAATACGTTATCTAAATATATCTATAAACTTGGCCGAATAAAGACCTTGATACTTCAAAGATTGCAACAAAATAATAATTAATTTTTATATACGATGTTTTATAAAAAATTTAAATTTGTAAAGGATTTTCAACAACCTGAAGGAACATTTCCAAAAGGTGGAGAGGTAACAATAATGGAAAACCGTGTGTGGTATAATAATGGCATGGTTCAAAAAGCTTATGCTGAATTACTGATGGATTTAGTGGAATATGAATCCATTAATGGTTGGGATTATCTGCGTGAAGTTCCAATACCTTATAATAAGGCTTAACTTTCCAATATTATTATAATATTTATTTATTATATGGAACAATATTTTTGTCCTTATTTTAAATAAACATTAATAAGTAATACAAATGGTTTCTAAAGATTTTTTGGAAAGCGTCAAAGATGATGCTGCTATACTTCACAAAGAGGCCGAAGACGGTAAAGAAGTATGGTGTGTCAAACTTGAAGATGCTTTTAAGGCCATAGAAATGGCGCGAGAGGAAGGCAAAGAAGAGATTAAGGATAATACTTTATATACGATTAAGAAAGGAGATTTTGTGACGATTTACAACGCCAAAGAGGAAAAACATGTGGTAGGAAAAATAGATAGAATTACAAAATCAGCATTTTATTTCTTAATGACTAACAGTGAAGAAAAAACATACAGTCGGGATAATTGGACACTGAAAATTGAAATATAGTTTTTTCGGAGACAATATTTCTTAATTGTTTAATAATATTAAATAAAAATGAAAAAAAATTTCTTTACTTCTGATTTGCATTTTGGACATCGTCATGTAATGAAACATTGCCCAAAACGATTAGAAATATGTGGTGCGTCAGATGTTGATGATGTTGCCACTCATGATGAATGGTTAATGGATTTGTGGAATAACACAGTTGATAAAAAAGATACTGTGTATATACTCGGTGATTTTTCATTTAGATCACCCGACGACACTAAGAAGTTACTTGAAAAACTTAATGGCAAGAAATTCCTTATACTCGGAAATCACGATAAGTCATCACAACACCTAAATAGCTATTTTGAACAAATTACGCAGATTAAGGAATTTTCATTCAAAGGGTCTGTGTATCCTTTCATCGATGGTGTTTTTAATGTCTGTATGGCTCACTATCCAATGTTGGATTGGCCTGATAAGCAAAAAGGTTCAGTAATGATTCATGGGCATTGCCACGGTAAGATGGATGAGGTAAATGAATTAAGTGAAGATTTACGTGTAGATATTGGCCTTGATGGTGAGTTTGCTAATTATCAATTTATCTCACTCGAACAATTATATAATGCATTTATGGCTAAGAAAGAAAATATATCATATATGTAGATATTTATATAAAAAGATATATAAAGTATTCCATGACTAAAAGTAGCATAATTAAAAGACATAATAATAATGACGTGACTGTTGTAAAATAGTCATGTCATTTTTTTTTATAATAAAAAACAACATAATACAAAACAATGCCAAAAAACAAAAAAATTAAGCCTGAAGAAGCATTAACAACAGATTATGCGCCACAAAACAAGAATTTTTTTTATAAAATTGAATTAAAATGTAAAAATCAAAAACAGAAAAACTTTCTTAAATTACTTAAAGATAAGAAGAAAGAAATTTGTTTTGGTGTTGGTTCAGCAGGTAGTGGAAAAACATATGTATCCATAGCATATGCACTTCAAGCAATTAAAGAAAATAACAAATATAAGAAGCTAATTGTAATACCGCCAACGGTAGAGGCAGGTAGTAGAGATCTACATTTAGGGTTTCTATCAGGTGACAAAATAATGAAACAAGAACCTTATTGTGACAATGTTTATTCGCTTATTGAAAATATAATCTCTAAAAGTGGTAATAATGAACCTAAAAAACTTGCACGTAACATTATTAATGAATATGTAGAAATTGAATTAGTAAATTTTGCAAGAGGCAAAACATGGTCTAATTGCATAATTGACATTGAAGAAGCTGAAAATTTTAGTAAAAAAGAAATGCTACTACTCCTAACAAGAATCGGTGAGAACTGCAAAGTAATCATAAATGGTGATGCGGCACAGAAAGATAGGAGATATTTAAATAATGAAGATGATGGAATGACGTTTTATTCAAAGGCATTAAATGATTTAGAAGAGGTTGGATGTGTTGAGTTTACAAATGATGACATCGTTAGAAATCCATTAATACAAAAAATTATTGACCGTTCATAAATTATTATAAAAAAAAATAAAGCCCAACGATATTGTTATCGTTGGGTTAATTTTTACAACTCTACGGTATATGTGTATTCTCCACTATGTGAGCAACATTGTTCACAAAATCCGAGATCCTCGTACTTTCCAAATTCACTAAGAAGTTCTTCATAAAGCATTTGTAAAACTCCTAAGTCCGTCTCGTTATTAATCTCATCTTTAAGTTTGTCGATGGTATATTCTTCGTTATAGGCTTTGTTATAGACATTCATATACATTTCATCATATTCATTATCATCAAGGTCTAAGAAGTCAATTTTACCAACAACTAAGCTTGCGTAGTTATCTCTACGTCTTTCGTCCTTATCACTTTTTTCAGCAAGAAAGCATAGAATTGGTTTTAAGATTGTCTTAATTTCATCATCAGTTAAATCAACAAGTTCTTTATCGTTAATGGTTGTTGAGAATGAACAACCGTCCAAATAACTACATACAAATGTTTCCATATTATTCATACACAATTTCAACAAGATTTAAATTTGTTAATCGAGCTGATAAAATTCCAATATATTCTGTCATAACATCGAATTGTTTTTTCATGAGATTAAATTGAGTATCGCCAAATTTATATTTATCAAAACCTTTTGAAAAAAGAACTCTTCCCAATTTATCATGACGTTTAATCAAATCAAGTGTTTCATCAATCAGTCTTTGTTGCCAATCGTCAATGTCTTCTGTTTTAAATTTTACGCTATACTTCATATTATTAAATGTTATTAAATATTATTTTTAAGGACTTGACTAACTACTTTACCATTAGCCATTGAAAACTTCTTCTGAACTTCTCCAAGAACATACTTCATATTCTTCATTGATACTTCCATGTCCTTAGATTTCATATCATTAATAACCTCTTGTGTATAAGCCTTAACTTCTTCATCAGTGGGTTGTTTAGGAATAAATCTATTAATGTAGTTCAATTCATTTTTTTCGGCCTCAGCAAGGTCTGTACGTCCTGCCTTATTGTATTGATCAATGCTATCATTACGTTGGGCAGCCATCTTCATAAGAATTTTAATTTCAGCTGCATCTGTCCATCCCTTAAAATCTTTTTCCTTCTCAGCTTTAAGAAATTCAGCCTTAATAAGTTTATAAACTTGAGTAGCAACCATATCCTTAGCTTTCATGGCACTCATAATCAATTCATTAATTTCTGTATTAAGCATAATTTATTCTATTATTTTTAATATAAATTTATCATCGATATAGGCATCGAGGCCTTCATATCTAAAATAGTAATCTATCGGAATAAGTTCTTTTCCAATCCAAAGTTTATAACACAATGCATGGTAAGCAAGTGGTACTTCTTTAAATTTGTAATCCCATTTCTTTTGTTCACCTTGCTGTTCATTGATAAGGACATAAAATGGATTACGTTCTTTATCATTCTTTTCTGAATATAAGCAAGCTGATTTAAGCGTGTAAACATTGTATGAAACTTCAATACCACTATAATTTGCTGCATCCTCAACAATGTTAGCAATGTAATTTAGTAACATTAACTTAACATCGTGAGACAATTTGTGATAGTCAATTACCTCAAACACAAGCTCATCAGTATTAAATCTCTCCAATTTCAGAGTACCAACTTTGTCATTAAAACTCTCATAGAATTTTGACATAAGATACTTTTCAATGGCAATCTGTCGAGATGCATTACATTTACCAAATACAACTTGTCTTGTATATTTAGAACCTTGTAGATATTTTGAATCAACGTAATGCCCAACATACTCTTCGTAAGTATCTTTATTCTTTACAATTGATTTGTCAAAATATTTAATCGCTTGGAAATTTCCCTTCTTCAAGTCAATTGAAAGAAAGCACTTGCCAATATTATCTAAGTTATAAACGTTCCCTTTTGGGAATTTTTTTAAATCTTCGCTTACATTAAATTTAGACATATCAACCTTAAGAAACTCTTGATACTTTTCGTTCTCTAAGATGTCAGTAATCATCTTATCACGAATGATATAATAAGTGTTTAAGAACTCATTAATATCTCCATTGTATTTAGTATCAATCTCATTGCACAAACTCTCCCATAAACTACGTGAATGATAAAGGTTTTCATACAAATTAAGATAGTAATCAAACTTCTCTTTATCATGCAGAATAGGTATCGGCAAGTTATTATCACTAACGAACCGTTTACACAAATCTAAGTTGAACTCTTTTTCTCTCATTTTATTAATTTATTTTATAGAATTTGTTTCCACTTTTATGCCATACCCCACCATCGGATGAAAAGTTTGATGAATTGTCATCATCATCGTCGTTATTATTAAACATTTTATAAATGATTAAAATAATCGCTGCAATTAAGCAACACTTAAGATATAAAATCATTTCATATTATCTTTATTGAATTATCTTACATAGATATTATACAACAAAAAATGAGCAAAACCAAATGTTTGCTCATTAATTTCATTATTTTAATTAGATAGTCGAACACAACGTTCAGGTTCAAGGAATGTGAACATCTTTTCATCAAATTCACCCATTTGCCCAAACTGTAAGGCTTCATTCCCTTCAATATCGCTCATAACGACAACACCATAATTTGCGTCGGTAAACATAACCACATATTCATGACCTTTATATTCACGTTTACCAAGGTAAGGATACTTTACTTCTTCCATTTTAATATTTTTATTTAATTTATTTATTAATATATTTTTTTAATTTTTCCAATGCTTCCTGATTATATTTATCTTCAATGTAAGGAAAAGTTGCTCGTTTTGAATCCCAATACAAATTTCTCATGCAATTTTCAAAACAATCTGCAATAATACCTGCTTTTCTTAAAATTATTGGCCATTCTTTCTTGTCTCTATACGCCTTTTCGTCAACTAATGTGTCAACAATTCTATTCTTAATTGTATTAATTTCATGATCAACAAGAGAACCTTCTTCTGGCAACGGCAATTTCAAATATACTTCTTTATAAACATAGTCACGAATCCATTCCAAAAAATCTAATATCCAATGATTTTTATCAATTTCAGAGCGATTAGTTAAAAACTTATTTTGATAAGTCAAACGTTCTTTTTCGTTTTTAATCTTGGTATCTATTTCTTCTAAACGCATTAAATGTCTGCGTTCAAATTCAGCATCAATTAGGAATTGATAATCATCATATAGTTCTTTAAATGAACTGTATCGTTTTTCTTTCTCCATATCCTTACGCTCTATATACGACTTTATTGTCAATAATTCGAAGAATAAAAACTTCGCCATTGAACCAATACTCATCGACATTATCTTTTTCCAATTCTTCTTTAGATTGGTAGTCACTATGACGTTCTTTGATTAGTTTTGTAATTTCTTCATTTGTGCCAACAAATAAATGATCTCCGTTAAAAATATAGTCGACATCTTTTTTTGCATCTTCGTACTCCTTATCCAACCATTCGGTATTATATTCCTTAACTTCTTTACGCCAAATAAGATTGTTGAGCATACTTTGAGTTACAAACCAATACTTCATTTTAACTAATAGAGAGTCCTTATCAAATTCATGTTCTATTTGCCATTCTATAATATCATCTGTAAAATTTTCTCCAACCGAATTAAGAATACGATTAAGATTAACAATGAAATTGTTAACCATCATATCTTCAATCTCTTTTGAAAAGTCATTGTCGTAAAATTCAAACAATAGTGCTTTGTCAAATCTTTTACGATGTTCAAGAATATAGTCTTTATTTAATTCAAAGTATTCTTTTTGTTGGTCAAAACGTTTTCTATAATACTCTTTACTGTTATCACTATAATCATCAAAAAGTTTGCTGTAATTTTGACTTCCGTCTTGTTTAATACAGTCCCATTCGTCTTTAAAAATCAAATCTCTCATATCAAATTATGCCTAATTGTTGTTTTCTTATTTTGATGACAAAATCATTTACAAAGTCAACATCCACATCATTGGGTAGCGTAGACTTGGCAATTGCATTATCCATTTCAACTTTCTTTTCTTCAAGAAGTTCAATTATCTCATCATATTCATATTTGTGCATTTTAACGTCCAACAAGAAGTCACGGTCAATATTACGACGATTTACATTAAAACCCTTATTTTCAGCAATTTCAATGCACATATTCATTAGTCTGAAACTATGACTAATGTGCTTTGCATCATAGTTTTTTTCTTTATTTTCAGCATAACGAATAGGATTACGATTTTTTACCCAATCTTTATAGTCTTTATAGTCTTTACAATGCTTAACAAAACCATTTTGATTGAATGACATATGACAAATTGGTTTATCATTCTTATCATCAATCGATGAAAGCCTTACTTCAGTACTATCGTCATTCTTGAAAATACCACGATAGCCAATTGGTTTTTTATTTAGTTGAAAAATGTCACCCAACTTAATTTGATATTCTCCCACTAAATAACGACCCAAACAGTATTTTTCGTCATCACGATATTTTTCACCACTTGCATATTCACGATTCTTTTCTTTAAAGTATCTCACCGCATCAATGGCTTGATAACCGACAGCCTCAAAATGTGCCCCCCAATCATAGAATACCCCATAATCATCATGCATATTTGGAATCTTATTAAGACCACAAAACTCAGTACGCAAGCCACGATAACTAAGCCAATTCTCAATTTTTGTGCTGCCTTGGTTATAATACGTATAACAGAATGATAATGCAGTTCTACGCTCCACTTCCTTTCCATTATCGTTTAAGCATTTCTTTCCAAGCGCACGAGCCTTTTTAATTTGTGAGACAGCATAAGCACCAAATGAATTAAAACAAGCCTTTGTAACAAACTTATCACGACTCTTCTTTAATTCAGTGATGATTGGGTGTTCATAGTCTACAAACTCATCATCAACAAACAATGCTTCAAGCACTGTTGGGTTTGATTTAAGTAGAAGACGCATGAATTTATTAAATTCCCACGCAACATTGTCGTGTTTCTCATCACTCACCTCATCTTGATAATCAAAACCAAGACCAAGAAGTTGGTCAGGAGGGGCAAGATAAACAGAACACGTGTCAATGTCAGATTTACCCTCAATAAACGTACCTTGGGCTAAAGAACCTCTTTTATACTTATACAAAAGAAGACCTTCCTTATCAACATCCTCAAAAGTTAAAGTTTTCATTTTAATTTATTTATTTTTTAATTGTTTCTGAAAGTAATGCGTTTCCGCAAGTAATGCGGTCTTCATCTTCTTCTTTGGATGGCACAAAAACAATTACGTCCCAACCTTCATCGAGCAATGGTTGTTCAAATTGACGATAAACATCATAGTCAGCATAACCACTCACTTCAAAACCATTTTCAATTGCTGAATGTGTTTCATGAATTGGGGTTATCTTTACAATAAATTTGTTTTTGTCAAATAATTTAGACAGCTTCTTTGCATCAAGAATTGTTTCTTTTGTTACCGGGAAGTTAAGGGTGTATTTACGACCAACAGGCATTGGTAACTTATCGGCAAGTTTTGAAATATCTTCTAACGATAAACTTTGTTTTGAAAATAGCACATCACGTTGTGCGTCGTCAGTTGAATTGATAGAAAATTGCAACCCTGCTTCACCATTGTATTCTTTATTCTTGATGTCACACCATTTAAGGATAAAACCTTCGAGGCTTGGGTTATGTTTTGGCAACATGGTTGAAACAACAGGGTGTACTGTATCGGCTTCAAGACCGCATTCTTTCACATCATTACGAAGAATTTTTTCTGAATAGAATAATACATCTTCATTCCAAGTGGGTTCACCCATGCGAGCAAAGTGTACATTAAAACGTTTGGTGTGTTTACAATCCTCACCAAGAATTATCGTTCTAATTTGTTTGCTCAAATTTTGCCAAGAAACATTTCCATGATACCCACATTTAGGCACATCACAAAACTTACAAAATTCTTTACAACCATGTTGAGTGCTAATCGTTGCAACCCACTTATATTCAAGGTTTACTTCTGTATTGGCAACACCATTAATTTCTTTTGTAAGGCCAAGAAAATCAGCCTTAATATTATTTTCCTTACCGTAGTCTCCAACTGTAAGAAATTCTAATTTATTATCTATATCGACATAAATCTTACCTGTATGTGTTTTAACTATCTTCATAAACGCCTTATTTTTTTGTTACATCTATATTATACAACAAAAAATGAGCAAAACCAAATGTTTGCTCATTAATTATTAGTTAAATATATTCTTGTTGTGCTTCAATATCCACTTCCCCCTTATCGTAAAGTGAAGCTTCTTTCATTAGGAAGTTCTTACACTTAAGTTTAAATGCTTCAGCCAAAGGATCCTTATACTTACGAATAACAATACCTTCACGATAGCACTTATTCTTACACAGAGGTTCAAGTTCTTCCATACCAAAATTCTCCTTGTCATTCATCATTTTAAGAAGAATGTTTTCATGCCAATACTCATCAAGTTGTACATCAGGATACAGATTTGAGAGAGTTCCATGATAGAAAATTTGGATGGGTCGAATCTTATTGGCAAGCTCAGGATGCTCAGTTATGATATTCTTAGTCCAATCATGAACATCAACAACCTCCCATTCAGTTTTCTTACCATCCTTATTGGTTACAATTCGATATGGCATAATAAATAACTCACCAGGCTTACAACCATAATCATAACCACCTTGAATAGGAGAATTATCAGCATATCCACAGATTTCTCCATATACAGTCATACCATCAGTGATGAATGGCTTAAGAATCTCGTTAGCCTCATTCCAAATGTCGAACTTATAATAACCATTTTCATTACCTTTCTCATTAATGAATTGATTCTTAATTACTGAACGAGAAGAATAAATGTTATCATACTCTTCAACAAAATCAGTAATACGATATTTTTTGAGCCATCCAAAGTTATCAACAAACTTATTGTACCATCTTTGATAGAATGGTAAGTGAATAGGATTTTTTACCTTAATCTTAGCACAGATGACCGAACTCCCATGAAATTTATTTGAGATGGTTACAATGTCGTCAGGATTAAACTGCCACATGTTCTTACCCAATTGACTTGTATCGTAATGGAATGAAAATTCCCCCTCAATCATACGGTCAAAACGCTTCAATTTTTTATCACGTTTGTTACCATTCTTTACGTTATTCTGACGGCCACGAATAGGTGGCATATAAGCCTTCACAAACAGTTCACCATCTACCGTATCGAAATCAACGTTAAGATAGTCCTCCATATTTACGCTCTTCGCCTTTGGACAATATTTTACCATTTCATCAAGTGAGAACAAATAACCCATTGATGGAGTCTTCTTCAGTCGAATCATTCGCACACGTCCATTATGGTTAAAGAAACCACACATTGACTTAATTTGCGCTTTATACTTGTCACGTTCAGCATAAATTTCAGCCAATTCAGTAGAGTCCTCCGTAGTAACAAATTGAGTTTTAATCTTTTCTTCGCACTCTTTGATCTTCAAACTCAACTTATTAACCTCATCGGCGTTAGCATTTTTCTCATAACACCCAACCTCAAAAAGGTTATTCATACTAAGGAACTTTTCATTCAATTGACATTCATTAGATGCATAGAAAAGAATATCTCCTTCCTTAACTTGGTCCTTACGAACAACTACTGATGCATCACCAATGAAAGTTTGTGCAAGGAAGTCACTTCCCTCAATAGGTTTGAGTGTACCAATCTTTACTACATTGACACAATATTCGGACTTGCCACCCTTGCTCATTTCAAAAATATTATTCTTTGACATGTTTTTTTAATTAAAAGTTATTAATTGTATTTATCATTTATCATCAACATCGATGACGTTAAATGTTTAAAACTGTTTTTCTAATTTATCAAATAAATCCCGGTATTCTTCATAATGTTTTTTTAGTTCTTCATGATTCATATTAAGGAGACCAGTATTAATTACACGGTTTAATTCTATCCATTCTGCATTGGATAATGTGATTGAGTGTTCTTTTAAATACGGAGAAGGGTCTTTACCATTTTCTTTAGCGTATTTAATTATTTCTTCGTTAAAAGTTCGCATGTTACAAATTATTTATCAAAAACAGTTACTTAGGCCCAAACAAAGAAGTGTTAAATTAATTATAATATGATTATAAATAATTGCATTTTCACTATATTTGCAGCAAAAATTAGTCAAATTGTGTAATATATTCATCATTTCTTACAAGAATTTTAAATAAATTATTGATTAAATTTACATAAACGATTACCAAAGAATGGGTCTTTTTCAAAATCATCGTAAAACCGTACATGAAAATCTAATAAAATCTATGATTATGTTTAGTTTTCACTTCTTGCTTCAACCTATCACTACTTTTTAGGAGCACTTATTGTGCTCGGTCATCCATAGGAGGATAGTCCACAAGCGTTAATTCGGTACTACGGATACCTACTGAATTTCTTTATTTCTTTTACGCAGCACTTATCCTACGTCCTTCGTAAAGGATATTCAATGCTGCATTATAATCTCTATCATGACTTGTGCTACAATTAGGGCATTGCCAATGACGTTCTTTCAACTTCAAATCCTTATGGATATAGCCACATTGTGAACAAGTCTTTGAGGAGGGGTAATATCGCCCAATTAAAACAACTTTCTTATCGTTTTGCAAGGCCTTAGTCGATAAAGTCATCTTGAATTTATAAAAACCAACTTCCTGAATTGCCTTTGCAAGTTTGTGGTTTTTCAACATCCCACTTGTGTTTAAGTCTTCCATGTAAATGGTATCATAATGTCGTAACAAATAATTAACAACAGAATGAATATAGTTTTCCTTCTTGTTGGTTATAGTTTCAAACACCCTTGCAATGCGTTTGCATTGCTTATGGAAATTACTCGAACCTTTACGTTTCTTGGACAATTGACGTTGTAATTTAGTCAGACGTTTTTCATCTTTCTTAAAGAAGTGCTTGTTTTCAAACACTTCTCCGTCAGACGTTATGACAAAATCTTTAACCCCAAGGTCAATGCCAACATCACGACCCGTTTTGTTAAACTTAATAAGCTCATTATCGTTCATATCAACAAGGATGGATAAGGTATAACAACCACTCTTGGTTTTCGATAAGGTTGCACTCCTTATATTATCCTTATATTTCTGCAAACGTTTATGGTACAAATCCGAGCAACGGAATTTAATATCCTTCAACTTTTTCGTAAGAGTTATCTTACGAGTATCAAACGTATTTTTCTTTGAAATTGCACCAATCGGAAATAAAGCCGATTGTTTATCTCTCTTAGACTTAAACTTGGGAAATCCTTTATGTTCCTTGAAGAACTTATCATAGGCGGTGAACATTTGCCTTATGGCTTGTTGCATTACTTTTGTGTTTTGTTCCTTTAACCATTGATATTGTTCGTCTTTCAACAATTCATGATGGAAGTACTTTGAAAGTTCCGTTAAACCAAGGTTTGTTTTATCGGCTTTATAGGCATCTTGTTTCCGAGCAAGCATGTGATTATACACAAAACGATAGCAACCAAGAATTTTGTTAAATTCTTGCTCTTGCGTTTTATTTGGATATAATCGTACCTTAATTGTTCGTAACATTGATTCCCTTATTTAACTCAATTATATTATACTATTTTCTTACTTAATTTCCAACAGTTTTTAATAAATTTTATTAGAATTTTATTTAACAATTATTAACCCATAATAATCTTATATTTTTAGACCTTTATTCCTCAATAATGTATTCAGTATTAAATTCTACTCTGATTGGGCTCCCCTCAAAAGTAATTTGTGGGATTTTCACTTCATTGACTTTAACTCCGTAGTCAGAATCGGCCATTGTACAGCCTCCAACAAGCCAAGTGTCAGGAGCAAACTCATTATTTTCGTCAAGATAAATTGGTTTGCCTTCAAAACCATAGAGTTCATTTTTACGATTTACAGCAAGCCACAATGTTACAGTTGGATTTTTCTTCATTTGTTTTTCTTTTGAAACTCCCATCAATTCTTCGTATTCCTTCTTTATTTCTTCGTCAGAGAGTGAATCGAAGTGTTTTTGTATTTGTTCATATAACCTTTCCATAATATTTTCATCAACTAATTTTAAACAAACCTTTTAAGTTTAAGTCCTTGAACATCTTTATAATTTACAATTTTCATATCCTATACCTTCACATTATTAAGTTCAACCAAACTACCAACAACACCATTACTACTAATACTACATTTGTTAATGACACAATCACCTTCAACAATAGCATTAAATGTAATCAATGAATGATTTTTAACATTAGCATTATTACAAACAATGCTACTATGTGTTAGAATTGAGTGTTTATCAACAACTGCGTTATCAGTAAGGGCCGAATCATCAATCATTGTTGAGAAACCTTTAAGTTTTGCATTATCAGAAACCTTAGCATTATTGCAGCATATTGAACCATCATAAATCCAACAATTACCATCTTGAGATAGATTATGATATCCTTCAACAAAACCTCCAAGGTCGCCCTTCTTTACATTACCAAAACTTTTCAATGCTCTAATTCTAAACACCTTAATAGGAGTAAATGAACAATAGCTAACAATTGATTCATCGCTTAAAATTTCGTATTTTTTGTTGCTTGTTTCGTTTTTCATAATTATTAATTAATAATATTCTTTATACAAGAAGCTACACATAACATTTTCGTTTTTAAATTACAAAATCATTATACTCAGCAACGATGAAAAAACCAACGGTTAGGGTTTAACTAAGTATTCAATTTAGCAAACTTTCAATTTTTTCATTACATCTGTTTACCATATCATCAATTAGACTTTGGTTTTTCATTAATTCCAAGATTTCAGATATTGGTTCATATATTTCTCTTAAACGTTGTACTAATCTATTATCAAGGGTTCTTGATACCTCACCAAAATCATCTGAATGTACCTCTAATAAATGGCCTGTACTATAACGATTTGTATCTTTAATGCATAAATAATATTTAAGAGATGCACAATCAAACATAATATATTGATTTGTTGAGTCTTTAGCATAAAAAATTATCCTTGGTTCATTTATTATTAGTACCAAATAATTTTGAACTTTTAAAGAATCACTATCATTAGAATAGATTTATATTCTTTCTTTATTTTTTTTAAAATCATAGGTTTTTGATAAATCCTTAAGCATTAATACAAGGTCATTATTTAAAAAAGATTTAAAGTAGTTAAGAGCATCAATGATTTTCTTTTTTAAATCTTCTGACTCATTATTATTTTTATTAAGCCAATTTTCCAAATTTCGTTTAAGAAGGTCTACGTTAGATTTCATAATATGTTATTTACTAATTTATTTATCATTTTTTACAAAGAACTTATGAAAAGTTTTACCACCATACTCATCCTTGGTTAACTCAATCATTTCCTTAATGGTATATTTCTCCTTACGTGGGTTTGGAAGACGATGTTCAATATAGTCCTTTGTGCCTGCTCTACAAGCTCCCGTAATCACTCGATAGCAATCAACTGCTTCATCGTAATTTAATTCACTATCGAGGGTCAAACTTTCATACTCTGATTTGTCTCGTTTGCCGATTTTGAAGATAAGGTCTTCCTTTGCATCTTCTAATGTCTCACCATGTGCCCAATGTCCGTTTCCATCAGTGACAACATAATAGATAGGCTCATTAACACCGGTACGTATATGATAAACATTTCCTTTTTTCTCAACAACATCATTCAATATACCATCTACATGAAGAAATTCGCGTCCCGATGGATGAATGATATGCACAATTTCATCTTTTAATTTATAACATTTGTCCCAATCTTTAACTTTTTCATATCGTTCATCTTTAAGTTCAAAGTCACAAAAAATTCTTGTTGCTAAACAGTCATCCGGTAAGCACTTAATAAGAGTTTTTTCAATCTCAAGGTTGCCATACACAACTAAGTTTTTTGGTAACTCACTTATTGGAGAATTATCAATTTTAAGCCCACCTAATGTTAAATTATCTCGAAGTTTCGTTATCCTTGTACCTGACATATACAAAGCACCAAATTCGCAATCTTCAGGAATTTCAGTAATTTTAGTTTCAGAAATATCTAATAGACCTTTCACTTTCAAGCCGTTTGGAAGGCGCTTCAATGAAGAGTCATAAGCAATGAGGTTTACTAATACCAAATTATCTTTAAGTTTACGTATGTCGGTGTGTGACATATTTAAACCAATACACTCACAATCATTAGGAATTTTAGTAATGTCGGACATTGAAACACATAAACCTTTAGTTTTCAACCCTTTTGGTAGTTTCTTACTCAAATAATTACAAAAAAGCCCCCCATCTACAACTAAATTATCTGGAAGATAATCACTAATTGTATATAAGTTTCCTTCATAATAAGGCTTACCATCTTTCACTTCAAGTTTTTTACCTGTTTGTACCTCAAACGTTTTAATTTGTTTGAGCATCATGTTATTTTCTTGTTCAGTCTTAGCCATTTCTTCTTGTTTTTCTTTCATTTTTTACGAGTTTGTGAGCGTTTGTTTACATTCATAAGGTTTATAATTGCTTTTAATAGTTCATCAGATGTTGGCATTGTAAAATCATTATAAATTATCATTTTCAAAGAACTCTCGGAACTCCTTACCACCGTATTCATCCTTGGTTAGTTCAATAATTTCCTTAATGCTATATTTCTCTTTCTTCGGTTCAGGAAGTCGATGTTCAAGATAATCCTGTGTACCTGCTCTACAAGCTCCCGTAATCACTCGATAACAAGCAACGGACTCATTAAACGTCAATTCGCTATCAAGAGTTAACTTCTCATATTCAGATTTATCACGTGCACTCATCTTATAACGAAGGTCTTGTTTTGCCTTTTCTAAAGTATCTCCATGTGCCCAATGTCCATTCCCATCAGTAATAACATAACTGATTGGTTTATTAACTCCATTACGAACATGATAAACATTCCCTCTTTTCTCAATTACTTCCGAAAGAATGCCATCAACGTGAAGAAACTCTCTTCCATATGGAAGATTGATGTTAACAATTTCATCTTTCAATTTATAATAACCAACGTAACCCTTCTCATATCGTTTATCATTTGGTTCAAAGTTGCAATAAACACTTGGTGCTAAACAATCATCTGACAAATGATTAATAATTGTATTTTCAATATCAAGCCCACCATACACAACTAAGTTTTTCGGAAGTTCTGTCAGTGAAGAATCCATTGCACTAAGACAATCTATTACCAAATTATCTCTAAGTTTCTTAATTTTTGTTTCTTTCATATGTAAACAGCCAAACTCACAATCATTGGGAATTTCAGTAATCTTTGTACCTGAAATATCTAAATCATCCTTAACTTTCAATCCTTTCGGTAGTTCAGTTAATAAAGAATCAATTACCCACAAAGAATCTAATGTTAAATTATCTCGAAGTTTTGTGATTTTAGTATATGAAATATCCAAAGAACCAAACTCACAATCATTGGGAATTTCAGTAATCTTTGTATCTGAAATATCTAATAATTCCTTCACCTTCAAACTTTTCGGTAGTGCGGTTAATGAAGACTTATACGCTTGAAGTTCATCTAATTCCAAATTATCTCTAAGCTTTGTGACTTTTGCATGTCTCAAATTTAACGACTTAAATTCACAATCATCAGGAATTTCTATAATATCTGTTTGTGAAATATCTAATAACCCATTTACCTTTAAACCATTTGGGAGTTTTGTGCTTTCCGCATAACAAATTAAATCACCATCGACTAACAAATTGTCCGGAAGTCCATCACTAACACAAAGCAACCATCCCGTATAATAAGGTTTACCATCTTTTACCTCAAGTTCAATTTCTGCTTGTTTATCAAACATTCTGAGTTGTTCAACCATTAATTCATTTTCTTGCATATTCATATGTTTTTAATCTTTTCATTATTATACTATGGTTATAGTTAGAAACCAACTTAAATCAAATATTTTCATATTTCTTACCATTATAGTTTGTAGATTACCGAAACAATGCCATTATAAAAATTTTTGAAAAAAAAATAATAAAAATTTTGTTTATTTAAAATAAATTCTGTATAATAATGAAAAAACTATTTCAAAATGCAGAACAAAAAACCAATGCTACATATTACACCAATTGATTACCTTAAAATCGCAAAGCAAATTAGTGAAGATCGGTCAACAATTGAATATGAGAAAGATGGCTTTATATTAACTATTTATTATCTTTTTAAAATTGAGGGTTATAGAGAAAACGATTATTTCAATGGAACAGGAGGTTTTGTTGAAACATCACGAGATTTCAGAGTATATGATGTAGAATGTATGGATGAAGATTCTAACGATGTTGACACAGACTTTGATGAGAATAAATTAGAGCGTTATGTAATGTTAAACATTAAAACAAATGTAAATGGAGGACTATTAATCCTCCATTACGTATTTTCTTTCTTATGTTCGTTTAAATAATCGATAAGGTATTGTACATCATCATGAACCACTTCACCAAGGAACGTATCGTAATTAGGAACATTACCAAAATACAATAACTTAATTCCATGTTTCTCGCATAATGCTTTCTTACGCTTATCTCTTTTCAATGTCTGTTTAAACGCTCTTAATAAATTCCTCTTTTATTTTCTTTCTCATTTAATATGAAAACTTTTAATATAATAACTTCGACAAAGGTAACCTTTATCGGAGTTATTATGTTTTGATTTCGACCCCGTGCGACTAATTACATCAATAGAAAGTCATTTATACGCTCCTCTATATTTCTCCCATAGACTTTCTAACAGCAAGACCGATAGCCTTTCCAAGTAAACACGGAACAGCATTACCTATTTGAACAAGCTGCTTATTCTTAGCTCCTTCGAAAATAAAGTCGTCGGGAAACGATTGAAGACGAGCCATTTCTCTTGCCGTTAATACCCTCGGCAACTTCGGATGTACGTTAACTCCCCCATGGTTCTCCTTGATTGTACATGACGCTTCATTCCAAGGACATTTTTTCCATGCATCAGAATATCCTTTGTATAAACTTTTTCCCTCTGGACATTCTAACATTCGTTTCTGCATATCTGGTCGATGTTTCGTTGGGACATGATTGAACGAAGGATCTGCAGGATGATCAATAAGATCTCCAATAGACTGCCCAGTAGTTAAATATTCAGAAGGAGAGAGTAGAGGCAAAGGGTGATAGTTTTTAACACCTATCCTATTCCCGATAAAGATAACGCGTTCTCTTTTCTGTGGTGTATAATAATCAGCAGCACATAGGGTTGCAACACTCATTTCATATCCAATAGAACGATAATCCTCTATAATTTTCTTCTCAACCCGTCCACCGAGCATAGACCTTAGCCCCTTTACGTTTTCACAAACAACAAAGTCAGGTTGAAGAACTCTTACTATTTCCAGCATTTCTCTGTATAGAGAATTCCTAGGATCATCAACTAAACGATTGCCAGACATAGAAAAACCTTGACAAGGAAATCCTCCTGCTACTATGTTAAGTCTTCGCCCGTTCAATTCAGACTTAACAACGTCGTAGAATTCCTGTTTTTTCTCAGGCAGGGTTATATCTCCATTAACAAATGGATGGTGAAAGTTCCGTCGATATGTTCTACCTGCTTCTTCAAACCAATCTAAACCACACACACCATTCAGACCAGCTTGCTCTAATCCCTTAGAAAGACCTCCTGCTCCACAAAACAGATCTACAAAGGTCATACTTGAATTAGATGGCATATCCCAATTTTCTCGAATATCAATCCAATGAACACCTTCCTCAGATTGAATCTTTTCGCTTTTATCACCATGAACTTTACGAGCCTTTTTAATAAATTCTTCAGTTTCCTTTTTCTTATACATACATTTCAATCAAATATTATTATTATTATTATTATTATTATTTACATTTAAATGAATAACAAATAACATTGTTTATTTATTTCTTTTTTCAATTCTGACGTTCTGTAATATAAACAACAAATAAAAATGGTGATATGATGATAAACCATCACACCCCCACAAATATGAAAGGCTTAAAATATAGTATTAATTATCGTGATAAAAATACTTCACCAAGATACGAGCGTTTAACTCGTTCACCATAACATTGAGGAGCAGGATTAATATAGCTCTCCAAGAATGAAAATCTTGTTGGACTACTTCCATCCTTCATTGTCTTTTGTGTGTTCTTATGTAAATCTGTAAAGTATTCTTGTGACAAATCATTAAAAGCAATGTCACCATCAAATCCAAAATCCAAAGAACCATCTTTCTTAATATATTCAGGATTGCCATCAGGGGCTTTTACTAACACACTGTCTTGATTATATTTATTTGCCAACTCAACAGCAAATTGTTTTAAATCATTAAAATCACCAACAGTACCATCTTTATAGTGATTGTATATAATAAATGAACGTTCATATACGTTTTCTTCATGTTCAGTACCTTTATTCTCAATAAAGCTACCATAAACAGGAGTGTAACTATAACCACTTGATTTAATTAAACCAATTAGTTCTTTTATTCGCTCACGGTTAATTTGATTTAGTTTATCTTTCTGATGCTTGTCGTTTACATCTAAACCAAAATCATCCCCACCACGGCAAGGGCTTACAATTACATAACCCTCCTTACTATGTATGTCAATAAGAGAACGTGCGTTCACTTCATTGAGTGAAACTAAATCAGCTTTATTGGAAGTATTTTCACTATAACACTCATTTAAAAAATTACCAATCTTTGCTTTTCTTTTCTCATAGAGATCAACACTTTCGTTAATTATATCGTACATAAAAATTTAATAAATTTTATAATTTATATTTAGTTTTTTACCTCTTGATTCAACCTACCCCAATGAAAATTACAACTAATGCTGTAATCTCGCTGTTGGATAGTCCACAAGCGTTAATTCGGTACTACGGTTACCTACTGAATTTCTTTATTATGCAGTGCTTATACTACGGCCTTCGTAAAGGATATTCAATGCTGCATTCAAATCTCTATCATGGTAATAACCACAATTGTGGCATTCCCATTGACGGTCTTGTAACTTCAAATCCTTATACACAAAACGGCATTAACCATGCATATTTTAAAGTGTTTGTTCCTGTTGTTTATTTGGATATAATCTTATTTTAATTGCTCGTAACATGGATTCCTTTATTTAATTCAATTATATAATACTATTTTCTTACTTAATTTCCAATAGTATCTAATAAAATTTAATAGAATTTCATATAACTATTATCAGACCATTATTAAAATGTGTACTAATATCAATATTTTTCATTCCAACGGTTTTCTTATTTTTATTTAACATTGTCTATACTTTATCATTCATCAACTTTCTTATGTGCTTCCAAATAATCAATAAGGTGTTGCACATCGTCATGAACCACTTCACCAAGGAATGTATCGTAATTAGGGACATTACCAAAATACAATAACTTAATTCCATGTTTCTCGCATAACGTTTTCTTGCGTTTATCACAAGAAATGGTGTGGTCAAAATTTTTACAAGCCAATTCAACACCTTTACCCGCAAAATCAACAGGAAAGAAATGTTGTTCACCTTGGCATTCAATACCCACTTTATAATCAGGAAGATAAAAATCTAAACTCTGCCTTCCTAACCACTTAAAACGCTTTTGGTAATCATAGGCAATTTTCACCTCATCCAAGTAATTCATCACATTACGCTCTAAATGGCTTAAATTACATTTTGGACAACCACATCCTTGTGCATGGGAAACCGGTTTTTGTAAAAATTCACCATGTTCTGGACATATAATACAAACTTTGGTAGTACTTTTTACATATTTCACCTTGTGATAGTCATATTTACCATTATGTTTTTCATTAGCAGAAACAATCCATTCTTCTGTTGTTGGGACATAACAACCACTACATTTAGGACAGCCTACCCCTCTTATGTGATGTTTTGGCGTCTGTTTAAATTCCCCATGCTTGGGACAAATAATACAAATTTTTGTGTTATTATTCACATAATCCACTTTAGAATAGTTGTATTTACCATCATGAACTTTATTAGCCCTTTTAATGAAATTAGATAAAGATAAACGATTTTTATCGCCAATTTTTATCACACCGCATGTTGAACAACCTCTACCTTGTAAATGTGTATGAGGGGTTTGCCAAAACTCACCATGTGATGGGCATTTGATACAAATCTTAGTATGAGCATCAACATATTCTACTTTGGAGTAATCGTATTTGTCCCCATGTTTCTCATTAGCTTTCTTAATGAAATCAGATAATGATAAGCGGTTACGTTCACCATTGACTTCACCCTTACATTTAGAGCAACCAATGCCTCGAATGTGGTCACCAGGTCTTTGCCAAAATTCACCATGTTTTGGACAAATTATACAAGCCTTTGTGTGAGCATTCACATAATCCACCTTATGGTAATCATATTTACCATTATGCTTTTCATTAGCCTTCTTAATAAATTCCTCTTTAGTTAATTTCTTAGGCATATATTTTAAATAAAATTTTATGTTTTATTATTACAATATAAATAACAAATAAAAATTGAGAATGGTATTATGATGATATCCACGACACCATCCCAATATATTATACTATATTCTTACCTAATTTCCAACATTTTTTAATAAAACTGAGAACTCTTAGTAAGCCTCGAACTTACATCTTTTGATTATAAATCAATTATTTTTACCATTTAAACTATAAGAGCAGTTGCCTCACAATCATGAGGCTTATTTAGAATAAGTTATCTGTTTAATGTGCCACATGGGAACTTCTGAACCACCTACAAGGACATCAATGTTTGCACCATCCTTCTTTTCGATCACATCCCATTGTCGGAGTTGAATGAATTGTGAGGGCGAAAGATTCATTGCGTTCATATAAGCCTTATCAGCAATAGCACGAGCATTTTCCATCTCTACTCGTTTCTCTTGTGTTTGCTTTGCTTGAATTGGGCATTACGCGGTCAGTAACAACTTGATTGATTATAATAGGAAACTCACCTTGCTTATTATCAGAATTTGAAGTCCATGTAAAATACTTTACCTAACGGTTTTAAAGTATTTCCATTTTCAGAAAAATGATTCATAAGATTACAAATTGCTTCTGCTATGCGTTCTTTTGGTACATAAACTGTTCGTTCAAAAAATATATCATTCATATTCATCTATTTTAATAATTGGTTTTTACAACTTTACCTTTAATCAATTGATAATAAACGTTGGGTTTAATATTAATACCATCAACCTTAACCGTTTGTACATCAAGAATCTCATCGTTATTACCAATCTCAGAAAGGACTAACCAACAACCAAGTGCGCCCGCAGCTTTACCGTAACGGCCTGTAACAACGGCGATACTATCACTACCTTCTACGGCTGAAACAGATTCATCACCTGTATTTACTGCAACTGAACGTTTACCAACACTCTTAGCCACTGATAATTTTCCAGTGTTTGCAGAAATTGAAGATTTTCCATCAGTAACACTTTTAGAAAAATCACCAGTATTAATCGCAGAAGAGAAAATTCCCTTTGTGGTAGCTGTAGAAGCACTACCTGTACTTGTGGCAATAGAGTAAAAACCTTTTGCAATTACATTTGATTCACAACTTGTTGTTACCGAAACAGAATGATTACCAATATTCTCAGCCTGAGAATTATATCCTGTAGCTGCTGATACTGAATATTGCCCAGTATTAATTGCATTTGATCTTCCACCTGTAGTAGAAACAACTGAATGATCACCGTCACACAACGCAATAGAAGAAAAACCTGTACTCATAGATAAAGAATATTCTCCATTATTAGTAACAACAGACCAATTACCTGTGTTTGTGGCAACAGAAGAGTTTCCACCATTACGTGAAATAGACCAATTACCTGTGTTTGCTGAAATTGAATAGTTAGCGAGATGTAAAACAATTGATTCATCACCAACATTTGCACTCACTGAGCGATAACCCGTGCCTGACACAACACTTTTATTGTCAAGACAAGTTTTGACATCATAATCTAAATTAGAGAACTTAACAGCCTCAAAATTTACATTTTTATTGATATAGTGTGTGGCAATATTAACCAAGTCACGTAAACTAATTTCACGTTTAATGAAAATGTTTTTACTTACAACACCACCATTATCTTCCTTTACTACGTCTCCACTATGCTCAACTTCACAAAATTTACAATTTGCAGGGTCATAAGATTCCAAAACTTTAAGCGGATTCAGTTCAGAACGAAAACCACTTTCATAATACTCATCATTATCAAAGTCAAATGCTTTATCAAAAGCATACTGACGGCCCATAATTTTCAAGTCTTTATCAAAACCGTTATATGCAATAATTGATTCCATAAATTATTATTTATTAATTAAAAAACAAACACAAACAATTTAAACAATACAACCAAGGTTAGAATTAAAAGAGAAGATACAACAAGCCCACCGGAATAATATTCGCCCAAATTATCACAAGTGCCCTCCTCTTCATCTACACTATCATCATTATCTTCATCAAAATCAATGCAATCTTTAAAGTTTAATTTAACCAAAATAGGCAAAATTAAAATTGCAATGATTGAAGCAAAAGTTAAATGAGCATTAAGAAAAAATGAAATTACAATTGATACAATTGAAATAATAACGTTACTCTTCATAAGAATGATTTTATTTACTATTTGTTTTAAAATATTCTTTAACCTTGATAACACCAATAACAACAACCGTCAACCAAGAACCTGTTGCAAAAAATGACATCATTGCCGTATCAGCATTTTCAATATCACGTGTCTCATGTTCAATGAAAAGAAACGCAACCAAGCAACCAATAATGTAGATGAAAAATATAATGTTATCCATAATAATACTAAATTTTTATTTTAAACAAACTGAATGTCAATAGTTTTACCATCATCATTCTTAATAAAATCTATTGGGCCAATTGGACAGCATTCACGGAAAACTAAAATACGAATATTATCAGCAGTAATAATTTCTTTACCATCAATGAAACGCTTATCAGCAACAACTCTAAACTTCAATTTATCCTGACGGGCATGAAAGTCAAAATCCCATGTTGTATCATAAGCCTCCATTTCAACGTCCTCTTCGTCAACCGTATAGCAATAATCAACACCACCGTAATTAAAAGTAACTTGAATCTTCATAACGCTAATCTTATTTATGCATATTGAATTTCAATCGTTTTTCCATCACCATTATTAATGGTATCAATCGGTTCAAGTGCACCATATTTATCGTAAACTAAAATTTTCATGTTATCGCCACTGATAATTTCTTTACCATCAATGAAACGCTTATCAGCAATAATCTTAAATACCAGACCATAATTCTCTAATGGATTAAACCACCCATCGTTGTGAAATACAACAACACTCCATGTCTTATCATCTTGTTCAAATGGATCTTTTTTTTCATCAAGCGTATAGTGATAATTAAATCCATTGTAGTTAAAAGCAATTTGAATCTTCATATAATATAATTTTATTTATGCGTATTGAACGTCAAGATTATTTTCGCCATTCGTAATGATAGCAAGGGGAGCTTCATCATACCTATCATAAACTAAAACTCTCAGATTATCACCACTGATAATTGACTTGCCATCAATGAAACGCTTATCTGCAATAACCTTAAAGAATAAATCTTTATCACGGGTTTCTTTCATATATTTTTGTGGGGTAAATTCATTGTTTCTTGAAAAAAGTCCCACGCACCACACATTGTCATATTTGGCCATTTCAACTTGTTCTTCATCAACCGTATAGCGATAATCAACGCCATCGTAATTAAAAGTAACTTGGATCTTCATAATCTAATTTTTTGTTTTAATTGTTACATCTATATTATACTAACGCACTAAGTTAAATCAAAATGACTTGTGGTAAAATATATGTTAAATGAAACAGTCAAACCAACACATAAAAAAATCCCACCACTCGTTAGAATGATGGGTTATCCTTTTAACTAAGACTAAGCAACTTGGTAAGGTATGCTCGTCGTTCATCCTCCCCATAAAGGTGATTGAACTTCTTCATCTGAGCTTCCGTCAACTCAATCTTCTGCTTAAACCACTTGGAGAGAGAAGTGAGAATGTGATGATTATTCTCATCCTTATAAGCTCGATAACGCAAAACGCTGCAAGTTACTGTGTTACCGTTAATGTCACGGATTTTCATCACTGAATACTGATAGTTTTTTTCCATCTTATTTTTATCAATTTAAAAAGTTAATAAATATTTAATTTAATTCATTTGAACGTTTGTCAATAATTTGAGTGGCTTTATCATAACACTTATTGAACCACATTTTAATCTTGCCCCCTCTATCAATCAAACTAATATCCTTATAACTTGCATCACCAAATTCAATACGAATATTAATAAGGTTCTTAGATTTTAGCATATCAATGGTTTCATCATCAAGAACATAAAACAATCTTGTCACATCGGTATAACGTTTGTAAAGAGAATTGTAATAACTATCAAATGTAACTTCATCTTGATGTAACTTACTAATGCTACCATCATCAAAACATAGAACAATAACGTTATCATCAAAATCAACTTTCTCACCATAAGCCTCGATAACGAAGACATGCTTTGTCTGAATCGTATAGTAACAAAGATTATAACTTGAGTTAATTGAACGAGTGTCTAAACGTACATAACCAATTTGCTCATAAGGAATAACATCACTTTGAGGCATCAACTGTGCGTTCATACCAATACTAAAAGTGAAGAACATCACAAGCGAGAAAACAAAACCTTTCATATTTTCCATATTATATTAATTAATTAAAAAAAACTTATTTCAGTGTTACAACCTTTTGATTGGCCTTAATAAAACAATTGTTGAACCATTCCTTCACATCATTACTGCGATTCATCAAGTTAATTTCCTTATTGTCCAAATTATCTAACTCAACGCTAATCTTAACAAGATTATGAAGACGCAACATATAAATTGCTTCATCCGTAAGATTATAGTAGAAGGTGGAACAATAAACCATCTTCTTATATTCAGGATGATAATATTTCTCAATAACAGCATCACGACGATACAATTTAATAACACTGTCATCATCAAATGTAAGAAGAAGAATATCACCAACCCCATCCATTCTTGCCCCATGGAATTGAATACCAAAAACATGCTCCGATTTATCACTTAAGTAATAACATCCATTACAAGGAAATGAAGTTTTGTTCCTATCCAAAAGAACCCATCCAAATTGCTCATAATCGTTAACACGAGCATTCATACTCAAACTAAATGTGAAGAGCATTACAATCGAGAAAATAAAACCTTTAATCTTTTCCATCTTAAATCTTTATTGCTTTAATAGTTAATATCGTTTCGCTTACATTCATATTATACCAACATAGCAACTCAAAACCAAACTACAATAATAACATTTAAGGCTTATTAGGAAATAGGAAAGTTATAAACCAAAGCCTCAACCATTGAACGACGATTCTCAATACGGCCACCATTATGGTAAAAATGTTCAAATGTCTTCACATTAAACTTTTCCCAAAAACGATCAATCATCTCATTATGTCTAAACTCATTGTGATGCCAAGTAGATAAAATGAAATAAGCATCAGTCTCTTGAAGAGCGTTGAAAAGACGTTCCTCATCTTCATACGTCCAACCGTTATAATAATCAGCATAGCGACCAAAATAAGGAGGATCACAATAAATTATATCACCACGCTTCGCACACTTAATTGTTTCAATAAAATCTTGATGATGAAAACTCCAAGAACCTGAGCTAATAATATTTTCAACTCCCATCACCTGATTGCAAATCTTAGTAATGTAAGAACGAGAAAATCTATTGGGCTTCTTACAAAATGGAACGTTCCATTTTCCTAACTTATTAAATCGCATCATACCATTGAAACATGAACGAGAAAGAAAAAGAAAATCAAATGGATTGTACTCCTTATTGAATCTATCACGAATCTCCCTATAATGAGCATAACCATTCTCACCTGACAATGATAAGAGATTACCCTCATACTCCAAATATGAACGAACATTACTTGAAGTAATATCACCACGCAATATACCATTATAGAAATCTATAATGTGAGGATTACTGTCACCAACTATATACTTACCACCAACAGGAACATTAAAGCCAACAACGCCCGTACCAAAAAATGGCTCAATCCAATTTACAGAAGCTAAATCCACCCCCGTAGAATTAACCAAATCAAGAATACAAGGAACCAATTTACTCTTAATACCTTGAGATTTAATAGGAGGAATAACCATACATTTAATATTTAATTTACATATAAAAGAAATACTTCCAATTAACCAACCATATAATAACACACACAAACAATGGAGGTAAATTGATAAGATACTTACATCTATATTATACCAACATAAGGACTAAGAACCAAATATAAAATGAAAATAACTTCATGGAACAAATGAAAATTAGAAAACATAATAAGTAAGCAGAAGGAAATGAAATGTTTCGCACCAAGTTATTTACAGATGTTAAAAAGAATAAAATAACTTATGGATTAACGTATGAAGGCTTAATGTTTCACGTGGAACATTATTGAAAAAAAAATTAAGATTAATAACAATATCATATATGATTTACATAATTGAATAGTATGCACACAACGTGTGAGAAATAATAACAATTATAAAGGTAATTTACAAAACTAAATTAATATAAGAATAAATTTACAAATGTAAATTAAGTAAACTTGAATGACATGGATGCGTTTAGAAGGACGTGTAAGCAATGCAAATAATCTAAATTTACAAAGCTAAACCAACCACACAACAATTTACATTTGTAGTTTACAAACCTAAATTTATCTTCTATTTTAGGTAATTTGGAAGTGTAAAATGAAGGAAAATGAATGGTTTATTTATAAATGTAAAATGACCTATTATAGGGTATTTTTATAAACCGCTGATGTATAGGTAGTTACGTTTATAATTGCTTGAAAACGTGTGGAAGATGGTGGATTGATGGGTAAAATATTGTTTCACGTGGAACATTAATTGAAAACGTGTGGGTGTGTGAAGTTGGAGAAAGGATTGCGCCTTGTGAAAATCTTCACAATTTTTCACATTTCCAAATTTTTTCTAAAAATTCTTAAAAAACTTTAATTACCATTTTTTAACATATATTTTTTTTGTTTAAAAATTTTTAATGGTTTAATTTTTGTTAAAGTAAAAAATATTATTAAGAGATCTTAATTGAGAAATCGCAGGAAAAATTATAAGTCATTAAGTTCGCCCCCCAATTAAAGTTTTGTATGCAATAGACATTTCTAAAATCCTACGTGTTAGGTAGAGGCCAATTAGCACATTAGATTTTGTTGTGAGTGTTCATTTTGTCTGCCTTGTTTATTCTCAATGAACATTGTGTGGGTGATGAACAAGTTTTTATGTTGGCGTTAGTATAAAAAAAATCTGTTCACTCTTTTTACGGAATGAACAGATCAGTTATTACTCATTTGAGTAATAGGTATATCGCCAAGTGGCATAAGTTGTATTAACGTTGGTAAAAAATAAAAAGAAAATATAGAAACTATGAATAAAAATTGAATTATCCACATGCCATGTCTTGGCTTTTTCTCGTATGTTGAAAATTATTAATTATTTCAACTTCTTGCTTCTTCCTACGACGTTAAGAAAAACCAACGTTAATTTATTTTTTAAAGATGTCGTAGTCCACAAGCGTAAATTTGGCCTTACGGTTGCCTATTATATATTTTGGTTAACAAGGTTTTTACAATTTGGGTTATTAGGTTTCTCCTCAATTTTGTTTAATAAAACTTTTTATTAACTTCAAAATTTCTTTATAAGAATTTTATTGCTGAAACATTTTTATTAATGTAAATATTTCCTATATCTTTTTTTTTACTTAATATTTTTTACTCATTTGAGTAATGGGGTGGTATTTTTCATGTTTCAGCGTCCTCCATTAATTGCCTTAAGTAAATATTGTGGATGCTTGTTGCCGTTTATTATGCTTTTGTGTTTCTTTGAAAGTTTCCCAAAGTGTTTCACAAGCATTTATAATTTTTTTCAGTATAGTTGTGTGGTGTTGTTGTCCACTTTTTAACTGTGTCATCAGTTTTGGATGTGTTAAAGATTTTTGCATATTCTTGCGTCAATGAAGTATATGTAGAGCCATAAAAGCCACCATACTCGGCCGTACTTGATTGTACAAAATTATTGTTATTTTGTGTATAATTCATTTTGTTTAGTTTATTTTACCTTATGTTATTTAATCTTTCTCCTGTATTTTGTTTTTGCGATTATTCGCATTTTTATCCTGAATTATTTGGGGATAAGTCGCCTGACATTTTTTATCTTTTCCATTTTTATTAAACTTTACAACTTGTTAAATGGTATGTATATATTTTATTTTGTTATATTACATAGCAATTATTGTTTAGTTTACATATCTATTATACTACGTTTTCATCAAATTACCAACTTATGGATTATTAAATAATAATAATTTAGTTTATAATTTTTACATAATGTATGTGATTTTTTACACAATTTTATAATTTATGTAAATTTCACTTTTTATTTCAAACTATTACTAAATTTATTAAGCCTGAGTTTTTATTAACAATAGTAGTATAGTTTATATACTAAGTTTAGTATTACAGACATTTTACTTAATTTTTCTAAGCCTGCGATTTTATTAACCTTTCATCACCTTTATCTCCAATTGCTGTGATTGGTTGTGTAAGATATTGGTGTAATTAAGCCGTGGCTAATTGTTTTGCCCTAAGCACTTATATTATACCAAAGTATTGTTCCAAAACCAACTTTGTTAGTCGAAAAAAATGTGTAAAAATGTTTTTTGTCCTTTATCGTGTTATTTCCGCCTGCAAGTGTGTTTCTTGTTGTGGGTGTGGTGTTATGCCACTTGTAAGGTAATTGTGCATATGATAGCTTGAAAGCGTGTTTTGGTGGTTTCATATTGTATTGTTGTTATTGTTGTGCGTGATATACCAAAGTGGACGATATACAAAATCGTAGTTGTTTGGTTTATATCTAAATTTCAGTTATATTAATTCGGTTATTATTAAATTTTGTATATTGTGTTTAGGCCTTGTTTGGCTGTACAAAGGTACGAAATAAATTTGTGGCGGTGCAAGTTTTTTTGCTTAATAATATCTTAACAATTGTGTTAATGTTTTTAACACTTTTTTTGGGTGTGTGACGGAGACTATACTCTTTCGTTTCACCGAAACCTATCAAAAGCCAAGTCCGCTATTTTTTGATACTGCAAAGATACGAAATGTTTTGGCGAAATCCAAGTAAATTCCCGACTTTAACATTCCATTAACATTTGCGTTAAATAATTTAACGAATTTTTTTAAGGTGGGTTGGAGACTATACTTTTTGGTTTCATCCAAACCCCTCAAACGGAGACTCACCTTTGTTTGATGATGCAAAGATACGAAATAATTTTGGATAATGCAAGTGATCTTCCGTTTTTAACATTCTATTAACGTTTGGTTCTTTGCGCTTGTTTGTTTCATCGTTTATTTGGTCTGTGACCTTGTTTCTTGTTTTGATAGGGTGTTATATCATTTGAGATATAATCGTGGTGTATTGCTTAGGAAACAACGTGTTTTGGTGTTGTTATTATCCTGCGTGTTTCTCCCACTAAGGCTACTATATATTGTTTGCTTTAATACGTGGCTTTGAGTGAGTAGGCATCATAGATACAAGTTTTGTTTTTGAGTTGTACAAAGGAACGTGTGGTTTGTTACTGCGTTTATTTGCCCCGTGGCCTTGTTTCTTTTTATCTGTGGTGTTGTTGTCAAACAAAGTGGAGAAAGTGCGGTAGATGAAAGGAAATTACAAAGGTGAAGAAATACTCGGGCGTAGATAGGTGTTCTTTTTGGCAATACGCATATAGTGGATGTGGGCTTAAATAGATTGTTGTTTGGAGTGAGGGTAAATATGTCCGTTTATTGTGCAGTCGTTTATATACAAAAAAAGCCGTACATTGATTAGTACGGCTCTATTTGCTTGTGGTGTGTGTATTATAGACGCTTGATGATATAGTCCCCGTTTAATACGATAATCGTGTGGTTTTCGTTATCGGTGTGTTTGTCCAATGTGATTTTGGTTTGTTTCTCTGCCTTGAGGATTTCTTTGATTTTGTAGAGTGAAACGTCGATTGTTTCGTCTATCATTCTTTGGTCGCAGTAGCTTTGCGGATATTTGGGCTTTGTATTGTTGTACAATTCTTCCGCGTTTTCAAACGTTGCAACGTGTTGCTTTTGTGTGTCGTAGTTATCGAACCAAACAGCGTGATTTTCTACGCAATTACAAAATGTACGTGATACGATGAAAAAATCCTCACATTTCACCAATACCACTTTATTATCTTCGTCTAAGTGCAACTCACCTTTGAAACCTTTGTTTGCGAATTTGGCGAAGATTGCCAACATTTCAGCGGAGATCATAAAATCTTCGTCACCAAAATCACTAACTTTGTCACGCTTAATCGTGTTTTCGTTAGCGGTTGTGATATATCCGTTGTGGTATGCGGAAAAGAGTTGTATTCTTATAGAATAAAGTTGTTTATTGGTTTTTAAGATTTGTTTTGCTTCTTCTTTTGTCAAAGAAACTTTGATGATTTTCTTTGCATCTTGTATGCGTTTATAATCACCTAAGAAACAAAGGTCACGTTCTTCCCAAGATTTTGGGATAAATGTTTGCTTTTGGACGCATCTGAAATTGTAGACGCTTGTCTCGATTGTTTCCTGAAGATTGAGTTTGTCAAGGTTAGTAGCACCAAACAATACCGCCCCATCTTCATAAAAGAGTTCTTTCTTTTCTGTGAGCTTGAAAGTTGCGTAGGTGTCGATTTGCTTTCGCTGACGCAATACGCTTTTAAGCATATTGAGTTTTTCAGTAAGGAGTTCGATTTCACTTTTCATACGTTGCATATTTTATATTGTTTGTCTTGTGGGGCTTTCCCTCAATTGCAGTGCAAAGGTACGAAATAAAATCGGAAAATCCAAGCGAAATCAGGTTTTTAACATTTCATTAACGTTTTTGTTAAATCTTTTAACAGTTTTTTTTAGGGTGGGTTGGAGACTATACTTTTTCGTTTTACCGAAACCTACCAAACGGAGACTCACCATTGTTTGATGATGCAAAGATACGAAATAAAATCGAGAAAAGCAAGTGTTATCCTGAGTTTAACATTCCATTAACGTTTAGCTTTGTGCTTGTTTGTTTCATCGTTTATTTGCCTTGTAATCGCGTTTATTATTGCAGGCGTTGTGTTATCCTGAATGCAGGAGAAACGTGCAGGAGATGGCCTAAATGTGCAGGCTTATTGGTTTGTTGGTGTGTGTGCAGGATAGGGTGTAAAAAACCTACCGCCACAAGTTTATTGTGACGATAGGAAACCACTTAATCTTACTCTTTATCAATCTCTAAAAGGAGTGCACTATCAACGATGGAGAATGCTTTCATACGTTGTTTAAGTTCTGTTGTAGTTGGTTGGTCATCATCAAAGTGTTCCATTTTGTTCAGGAAGTTGCAAAAAACACTACTAATTTCCCGAATGCTGTCAATGATAACTTCATAGTTCTCCTTGAGTTCTTGCTCACTGATTGCAAACGGAGATTCTGACGGCAGGCCATTATCTTCAAACATGGTCATTTCCACCAAAAAGCATTCAACAAATACAACCAAAGCATTTTTCTCTTCACTTGGTTTGAGGAATCCTTTATGCAGGAGCGTTCGTGCTTCAGTTGCAAATAGATTCATCTGATGGAGATAAGATGAAACCTTTTCGTGGGTGTCAAGCCCATTATACACAAGGTTCATGAAATTTTGATACGTTTCTACCCATGCGTTAGCTACTACACTTTCCATAATCTTGAAATGTTTGGTGTTATGTGAGGAATATCCCTCGTTGTTTGACGATGCAAAGATACGAAATGTTTTGCCGAAATCCAAACGATTTTCCTGATTTAACATTCCATTAACATTTGTGTTAATTTAATTAACACTTTTTTTTAGGGTGGGACGGAGACCATACTCTTTGGCTTTACCCAAACCCACCAAACGGCAACTCACCTTTGTTTGATACTGCAAAGATACGAATTTATTTTGGAAAGTGCAAGTGTTATCCTGAGTTTAACATTCCATTAACGTTTGGGCTTATCGGTTTCTTTTGGCTTGTAAGCGTGTTTCTTTTGTTTGGTTGTAGTTGCTACTGCCTGAATAGTAAACGTACAGGAGAGAAAAGGAAACACCCCGCATTTGTTTATGCAGGGTGGTTAATCGTTGTGGTTTATTTTTCCCGCCACATTCTTCTATATTCTAATGCTTGTTCTGCATTCTTTTTAATAAAAGGATAATTACTTTTTTTAAGTTCTTCATCAGTGATTGATGTTTTTGCGAGTTCTAAGGCCGATGAGATACCATCTATCCCTAACACGTTATAATCGCTAATACCTTCTTCAATCATTAGTTTGATAAGCCGCATTACGTTGTCATAGTCATTACGATTTGAGAAATATTGCATCAGCAAAAGATGTCTCGGTCTCCTTCCATATTGTCCGATAAACTTTTCATAAGCGTTCCAAATGCCAACATTATCCCCGTGAATAGATTTTAGTGACATATAAAAGCTACAATCAAAATCATAGGCTTTATTATTGATTATAATATAAGGCTCTACTGCGTTTCTATTGTGACGCTTTTTCGGGGTAGGTTCTTTTGTGGACTCCCACATTACATTCTTGTCTACTTGTTTGATACGATTCTTGTCGCACACATAGAAAACACCACTATCGGTTTTCATTTTACTTTTGGGGTAAATCTCAATATCGTAGTTTGCCATAATGTATCTTTCTTTTGTTTGTAAGCCCGTTTCTTGTTGTTGGTGGGTATTATCCTGATAGTGTGAGAAACGCGCAGGAGAGAGAATGAAACCACCCCACATTTGTGTGTGCAGGGTGTTTATGTCTCATTTATTGTTTCTTTCCTTTCATTTGTGTGGCGATTGTTTTATTGAACAAAATCACTTCCACAGCATTTTTGGCATATTCTATGGTGATTTTCTCTTTCCCAAATTTTTTGGAAAAACGTAGAAAATCTTCTTTCAAGATGGGGTAGCCATAGAGAACGATGTTGTTTTGGTTATTCTCGTCCTCAGCAATGTTTTGCCACATTTCGTCAAGTGTGGCCTCAGCGATTAGTTCTCTCTCCCCATTTTCGAGCCAATCACCATAGGGATGCTTAAATCTACAATTTGGTGATATAATGCAGAAATCATCATTGGTGGCTACAACCACATGATTACTTTCATTGATGTAGAACCAACCTTCAAAGCCATTAGGTGCGAAAGTGCTAATGCAATCAAGGAAAAACGGATAGAGAAAGAACTGCAAATTCTCTTCGTCACTTTCGATATGTACATTAGTGCACATAATCGTGTGTGCGTTGGTTGAGTAGAATTTTCCGTGTGCATAGTGGAGCGGAATATAACGGATAGCATCTCGGTTTGTGATGTCAAGAATAGGCTTAAATTCTTTATAATCTTTCTTCGTGAAGGAGACGCGTACTTTTTTCAATTCCTTATTAAGGTAGGCCTCTTCATAGTCATCAAGGTGAATGAGCTGTTCACCATAGAAAGCATCTGCAAGGCTTGTTACGTCATCTTTCTTTAGCTTGCTTACCTTATAATATCTTGCGTAAAAGTTATCCGTTCTCGTCTTAAAACGTTCAAAACTCTCGCTAACGAAGAGTCCGTTATTTTGAATCAGGACAACGTTTCTGTCCTCATCAAAGTAAACATTTTCTTGTTTCTGTGCTTTTCGTTTTGCGTTTGCTTGTTTAGCAGTGAGCAAAAGATTGAACATTTCGTTATTGTTGAGAGTTGCCATAATGTTGTATTATTACTTGGTTGTTATTTTAGCGTTAGGCGTTTGCCGTTCGATTACAAGTGCAAAGGTACGAAATAATTTGGGAGAATGCAAGCAAAATCGGCTTTTTAACTTCCATTAACGTTTGGTGATTATAAAAAACCTACCACCACAAAAGTAATAGTGGTGATAGGTAAAACGCTTAGTCCTCTAATTCATCAATCTCCAAAATCAATGCTCTATCAACAATAGAGAATTTTTTCATTTCGAATAATTCTTCCATTACTGATGGTTCATACAGCTTAAGTTCAAACCGAAAACTATCTATTTCACTTAGCATAGTACAAAAACCACGACTAATGTCTCTAATGCTATCAAAGATAACTTCATAATTATCCTTGAGTTCTTGCTCACTGATGGAAAACGGAGATTCTGACGGAAGGTCATTATCCTCAAACATTGACATTGCATCGGACACGTTTTCAACAAAGATGTCCATTGCATCATCCTCTTCGATCGACTCTAATTCCCCCCTATGCATCATTGTTCGCCCCTCTTCTGCAAAATATTCCATTTTTTGGAGATAGTACGAAACCTTTTCGTGCAAGCTAAGTGCGTTGAACACTTTCAATTCATTGTTGCACTTTTCTACAAATTCGTTAGTAACTACATTTGCCATAATCTTGGAATTATTTGTTTGTTGTGTGAGGAATATCCCTCATTGTTTGACGATGCAAAGATACGAAATATTTTGGCCAAATCCAAGCGATCTTCGGATTTTAACATTTCATTAACGTTTGCGTTAAATCTTTTAACACTTTTTTTTATAGTGGGTTGGAGACTATACTCTTTCGCTTCACCGAAACCCCTCAAACGGCAACTCACCTTTGTTTGATACTGCAAAGATACGAAATAAATTTGAGATATGCAAGTGTTCTATTGACTTTAACATTTGGATTTTTGGTGTAGTCCTTATTTGCCCTGTAAACGCGTTTCTTGTCTCCGTCGGGTATTGTATCATCTTAGGCGCAAACGTGGAGGAGAGAGGAAATATAAGCCACCCCACGTTTATTTGTGTGGGGTGACTTGACTTGTTATATTTCAGAAAGCAGCATACAAAGTATTGATAACACCTTCCACAGATTTTGCGATAAACATTTCGTGTTCGAATGGTTCAGAAACAACCAAGGAATCAAACGTTTTATAGCACAAGTCTTGTGTCTGCATGATTGTTTGCATAACATCTTTCAAATTCTCTTCATCGATTTCATCAGGCGTTTGGATTGGGGCTTGAAAAAACATTTCAAACTGTTCTTCAACGAAAGTGTTGAGTTGTCGAGTAACATTTTGCAAGCTTGCAAAGATATACTCAAGTTCTTTTGCCCGTCGATGACGTTTAATTCGTTCATCATTGATTAGAGCGGTATAGTGTTTATCCAAAAAGGACAAGTTTCCGCTTACTTGAAGGAGTGCCAAGGTGAAATTTACGTTATCCATGTGACGATGATTTTATGTGGTTATGAATTAGGACTATTCCTTTATCATTTTGACGATGCAAAGGTACGAAATAATTTTGGAATGTGCAAGTGATCTCCTGACTTTAACATTTGGAATTTTGCGTTTTTGCGTTTCATCTGTTTATTTGCCTTGTAAGCACGTTTCTTGTTATTGGTGTGGTGTTGCCCCACTTGTGTTATAATGTGCGGTAGAAGTGTCTGTATTGGTACTTAGTTAGGTAAAAAAGGTCGCCCTACTTTTATGTAGAGCAACCTTGTTCTATTTAACCCCAAAAATAATACCCACGGCTTTCGAATAAATCGCAGTTTAGTCCAAAGTAGGTGTATGCGGCTTCGTAGTCGATGACGTTTTTAATGTCCTCGGGAATATCGTCGCGGTAGTTATTAAGGTAATATTCTGCCGCATCAGCATCACAAGAGAAAGAACCCTCTCCAAACATTTTCTCATAGACTTTTTGCAAGTCAAAATTCTTAAGGTCGAAACACTCAAGATAAGCGATTACTTGATCTTCATCATAATCATCAGTTGTTAGTTGATCCAAGATATTGATGATATCATCTGCGGTGTTTTCAGTGAAACGTCCTGCAAGATAGGAGTAGAGTTCTCCTTGAGCATCGACTTGAACAGAAACGTCCGACACGTCAATAAGGTCTGCAGCTTCTTCGTCTTCCTCCTCAAATTCGTCGATTGCCATTTGTTTAAGCTCATCAAGCGTTTCGATATCTTCGACAACTTCACAACCATAGGTGTATTGCTTTTCGTCATTGAGAGTTACGATAAAATCAAAATAAATCATAAGGCACTTTGTTTAAGTTGTTTGTAAATAGAGGGCAATCCCTCATCGTTTGATAGCGCAAAGGTACGAAATAAAATCGATAAATGCAAGCAATCTTCCGATTTTAACATTTCATTAACACATCGTACCCGAAGCGAGACTCGAACTCGCACGAACTTTTCAGTTCAAGGGATTTTAAGTCCCTCGTGTCTACCATTTCACCATTCGGGCAAATAATAGGTTCTTTTATTCGGAGAACCAATAGAACCGATACTTTTTTAATCTAACACGACAAGATTATTATCTTGTTTTGCGAAAGGATTCACTTTCAGTTCTGCGATTTTTTCTTTAATCAAAGCCACATTATCCTTAATGAAGGATAGGATTTTATCCGCATCCCACCAATAGGTATCGCAGATAGTTGTAACAACTTTATCTTCTACCATAAGAAGAGTGTTGTTGTTGTCACCTTGTTTTACGTCGAAAATACCGATTGAAGAAGTAATCATAATTGTATAGCTGTTTGTTTGTTTTGTGAGGACTATCCCTCATTGTTTGACGATGCAAAGATACGAAACATTTTTGGGAAATGCAAGCGAAATCAGGTTTTTAACCTCCGTTATTACTTTCGTTAATTATTTTAACACTTTTTTTTAAGGTGGGTTGGAGACTATACTCTTTCGTTTCACCGAAACCTATCAAACGGCAACTCACCTTTGTTTGATACTGCAAAGATATGAAATAAAATCGAGAAATGCAAGTGATCTCCCGATTTTAACATTACAATAACGTTTGGGTTTATTGCTTTCTTTTAGCTTATAAGCGTGTTTCTTGTTATTGGTTGTAGTTGTTACTGACTAAATAGTAAACGTGCAGGAGAGATGGGAAATTCTTTGGCTATGGAGTAATATAACGGAGATGGTAAGTACATAGAGACAAAAAAAAACTATCGCCACAAGTTTATTGTGACGATAGGAAATCTATTTTATTCTACTTTTTCAGTGTAAACACACTCATCGTGGTTTCCACATAGAAGATGATCAATTGGCTTTTGCCAAAACTCACCAAGTTCGGGACTGATAATACAAACCTTTGTATTGCTATCCACATAGACCACCTTGGAATAATCATATTTGTCGCCGTGAATCAAACGTGCTCGCTTAATGAAAGCCTTTGTTAATAAGGATTGTTCTTCACTATTCTGTTCAACATCACGTTTAGGACAACCACATCCTTTTAGGTGGTCATTAGGCTTTTGCCAAAATTCACCATACTCGGGATCGATGATACAAACCTTAGTTTTACCATTTACATAATTCACCTTGGAATAATCGTACTTATCCCCATGAACCAAACGAGCATTTTTAATGAAATTTTCTACTATTGCTTGTTTAAGTTTATCAATCGCAATCTGTTCACGTTTAGGACATCCCATGCCAAGAAGATGATTTGCAGGAGTTTGCAAAAACTCTCCATACTCAGGGTCAATAATGCAAACCTTAATACTACCATTCACGTAGTCCACTTTGGAGTAATCGTACTTGTTGCCATGAATTTCACGAGCCTTTGTAATAAAATCTTTAAGTGTCATAATTCTAATTATTTGTTTTATGTTATGTGAGGAATATCCCTCGTTGTTTGACAATGCAAAGGTACGAAATAATTTGGGAGAATGCAAGGAAAATCGGGAATTTAACTTTCCATTAACGTTTTGGGGTTGTGGCTTTTTGGCCAATTGTTTCTTTTGCCTTGTAAGTGTGTTTCTTGTTGTAGGCTTGGTGTTATCCCACTTGACACACGAAAGTGCAGGAGAGAGAAAGGTGGTGGTTGGTATTGATTGGATATCATACTATACGAGGATCAAACGTGCAAGTTGGATAGAGGATAAAAAAAAGCCTACCGCCACAAGTATTTTTGTGACGATAGGAAACCACTTAATCTTCCACTTCGTGCAAGCTATTTATTGATATTCACATACACATTCTTCGTAATCGTCTATAGAACTTTCGATTACAGCATTACCACAGATACGTTCGTGAGAAATATCTACACAAGCATTTTTTCTAAGAATTGCATTACCACCAATTGTAAGATTAAAACCTTCGGCAAATGCATCGTCAGTTACAAGTGCATTATCTTCGACTGAAACAGAGCCACAAAGTCTCGCATTTTTTTCAATGATAGCATTGTCCAAAACGTCAACATTATCGTTAATAGATGCGTCGTCCTTAAGTTTTGCATCACCATACACTTGAGAATCATCACATGCACAAGCATCATCATAAATCCAACAATTACCTTGTTGTGAGAGATTATGATAGCCCGAAACCCAACCACCTTTATCTCCTGCCTTTACGTCCCCAAAATCTTTGACGGCTTGAATGCGATACAGCCAACCAAAACCATCTTCGAGTTTTTCGTCTTTGAGAATGATGTACTTCTTGTTTGTTTCTTGTGACATAGTTGTAACTATTAGTTTGTTATATGAGGAATAGCCCTCGTTGTTTGACAATGCAAAGGTACGAAATGTTTTGGCGAAATCCAAGCGAAATCACGCTTTTAACATTCCATTAACACTTGGCCTTGTTTTTACATTGGTGATTTTTTTGCTTTGTAGCCGCCTATCTTCTTGCAGATTGGTGTTATCCTATATGGCTAATAAGCACGCATGAGAGAAAAGAATAGCCACCTTACAAACGAAAATGTAAGGTGGTTATTGTATCGTTTAGTAGGAAAAGTCGATGATGTACAAGTAATCATCAGAATAATTCTCCAAGATTACTTGGAAAGATAGCAGGACTTTTGCTACCGATTCAAAGTAATAATCATCATAGTCAAGTGAACCAAAGAAAAATCCGTCACACGTGGGCAAAATTTCCGACGCTTTATCTCGGTTATTAAGGACGAACTCACATTTTTCAATTAGTTCTTCCATTTCCCCCCTTGTGATAACCGCAGTCGTCTCATCTTCATTAAGAGAACCCGAGAAGAACTCAAATAGAAAATTTACCTTTCTGAAATATGCAAGAAATTCAAAATTCTCACAATCAATGTCATTAAGTTCATCAATTAGTTTTTCATAATCCTTCCAACTATTGGTGTTTGTCTTAATCATAGACTTGGCGATTTTTGTAACGTTGATGTCGAGTCCCATAATGATAACTTTTTTATTGCTGTTTGTAATTAGAGGGATACCCCTCGTTGTTTGATGATGCAAAGATACGAATTTATTTTGGAAAATCCAAGTGATCTTCGGATTTTAACTTTTCACTACACGTTTTGCAAAAAAGAAATGTCCAAACTTATGTTTAACAAAGGGTGAAAGTTCTGTGTCATAGTATGCTTGAAAATCGATATTCGGGAAAATCCATTGAGGAAATCTATCTAACTTTCTTGCGACTTCTTTTGCGAACTCTTTTTCGTTTTTGTACCAACCAAGATATGAATTAGCAACTGCTCCCTTTTTGCAATTTTCAATTCCGAATAGACACATAAACATACCACCAAGATATTTCTTATGGTTTTCGTTTGCCTGCATAAGGCTGTTCTGCTGATCTTTGATAAGTTCATCAAAGATATTGGACAATGCAACGTTTTGTTCAATGTTTTCAGCTTGTTGGGTAAATGTCTTCATAACGAATATAGTGTAATTGTTTTTGTACTCGAAGTGAGATTCGAACTCACACGGACATTACTGCCCAAGGGATTTTAAGTCCCTCATGTCTACCTTTCCATCATTCGAGCGTTTGTTTCATTTTGGTACTGCAAAGGTACGAAATGATTTCGGATAATGCAAGGAAAAACGAGGATTTAACTTTTCATTAACGTTTCCGTTAAATTTATTAACACTTTTTTTAAGGGTGGGTTGGAGACTATACTCTTTCGTTTCGCCGAAACCTACCAAACGGCAACTCACCATTGTTTGATACTGCAAAGATACAAAATAAAATCGAGAAATGCAAGCGTTCTTCTGATTTTAATATTTGAAAATTTGATAGGCAGTTATAATGTAGTGTTGGCCTTTGGCTTGTTGGTTAGTGTTGTACCGACCAATGAACAGAAATTCAATAAACAAGCATAGAGCAAAAAAAAACCACTACCTTTATTAGGTAGTGGAATGCCTGATATTTAGAGATAGGCTTCTTTATAGTAGTTACAAAGGTCTATAATTTTATTGAGGAGTCCCAAGATGAAATCTTTTTCTTCCGCGAAATCTGCGTGTTTGACGAGTTCTTCTTTCGTGTAACTTTTACCACAATAGGAAAATTTGTCGTGGTAAGGAAGATATGTTACAAATTCATCATAAGGAAGCCACAGATTGAAAGTATAGAAATATCTCTGACTTTTGATTTCGACATCATCCAAGATTTGTGTATAATTTGAGATAACCATATTTGACACCTTGGCATCCTTAATGAAGGCTTCTCCACTAATTGTAGAATGTCGGTCAATAACTGCATTTCCTGCAACGCAAGCAAACTCACAAACCTCCGAATCATTCAAGATTTTGGCGTTCCCACTAACGTGAGGGTTTCCAAAGGCGATGGAATCATCATAAATCCAACAATTGCCGTCTTGAGAAAGGTTGCGTTCACTTGCCACCCAACCACCTTTGTCTCCCGCCTTTACGTCCCCAAAATCCTTGATAGCTTGAATGCGGTACAATGTTTTGCCGTAATAATTTCGCGTTTCATCGGTCAGTTGGTACTTCTTTTCTTCTTGCATAGTGCTATGTTGTTTATTGTTTATAATTTGAGGCCTATCCCTCCTTGTTTGACGATGCAAAGGTACGAAATAATTTCGAGAAATGCAAGCCTTAGAGCGAATTTAACACTTGAAATTTAGATAGTCAGTGATAATGTATTGCTGATCTTTATCCTTATATTCTACCTTAATGTCGTTGTTGCTTGGCGTTGTTTGATATGCCATACGATATAGGTGATATGTTTCACCAACAAGGTCATTCAAGGTTGTACCATCTTCAAACGCTGTTTCATCATAGGTCATCTGTAAATCATCCAATGTTATGATGATATTGAAATGTTTTTCGCTCATAACCTTATTTGTTATGTAATTGTTAAATTCCGTAAAACCATGTTAGCAAATTGGTTCATGTGTTTTGCGTAAACTTTTCCATAGGCTTCTTGGTCAAAGATTTCTTGTTCATCTGTAACCTTAACAATCAAAGCGTCACTTGATATGAGGAGACTATTACAATAATTGATTTGCTCTTGCTGTTCATCAGTCAATTTATTTCTGTAACCTTCAATTTCATTTTTTAACTCTTCGATACGACTGATAAAGATATCAACGGAACTCTTATTGCTTGTTGTGCCCTCTTGCAAAAGAAAATCGTGTGTGGTCTTGTATGAATCCATAACTTATATGTTTATGTTAAATGTGGTTATTAACTTTACTCCTTATACTCGATTTTGATTTCATAAAGTGGGTAAGTGAGTTTAAGGTACTTCAACTCACACTTAAATTCAGTTTCATAAACCGCGTGTACTTTAATAACGTATGTACTACCATCACTATTTTCACGCGTTGTTTCACCATAAAAAGTAGGATAAAGTTCACCACCAATCTTAGTATAAACTTCTTGCACGTTATAGAATTTCACGTAGCGTAGTCGGAAGCCATCACAAAGATATAGTGTTTCATTTTCATACTCCAAAACGTCCTTAATGAAAGGTGGGAAATTATCTTGCCATTTATCGTAGGTTTTAGTACTTTTCTTGTACATTCGGTATGTCACCTTAGGATGCAAGATATCAAAGTAATAATCTTGTGCTGCAAGGTTGAAAGTCACGCACATAAAGAGAAGAACCAAAGCAATTTTTTTCATTTGTCTTATTTGTTTGATGATGTTGTGTGAGGAATATCCCTCGTTGTTTGATGGTGCAAAGATACGAAATGTTTTCGAAAAAACCAAGCAATCTCCCGATTTTAACATAAGGTTTGGTTTTTACATTTCTATTCAGCGTGACATTTAGGACACCCACGGCCTTTTAAATGGTCATTTGGTGTTTGCCAAAATTCTCCATGCTCAGGACAAATGATACAAACCTTTGTATATTTATCAATATACTCAACGTTAGAATAGTCATACTTGTCGCCATGAACTTTACGAGCTGAAGAAATATCACCATGTTCAGTACAAATAATAATAGCCTTATTTCTACCATTCACATACACCGCCTTGGAATAATCATATTTGTCACCATGAACTTCACGTGCCTTTGTAATGAGTTCTTTAATTGTCATGTTTCTAATTATTTGTTTTTTGTTATGTAAGGCCTATCCCTCATTGTTTGACAATGCAAAGGTACAAAACATTTTCGGGAAATGCAAGCAATCTTCGGATTTTAACATTCCATTAACATTTGTGTTAATTATTTTAACACTTTTTTTTAAGGTGGGACGGAGACTATACTTTTTCGTTCTACCGAAACCTACCAAACGGCAACTCACCCTTGTTTGATAATGCAAAGATACGAATTTATTTTGGATTGTGCAAGTAAAAACGAGGATTTAACGTTCCATTAACGCTTGGTTCTTTGCTTATATCTATTTATTATTGATAATAAAATAATCATAAAATTAGCAAATGAAATTAGGTAGTCACAACACTATGACTTATTTAAGGCCAAAAGTTTTTTGGCAGCGTTTATTGCCTTTTGTTGGTAGGTGTCAATCAGTTGATTATAAGGTTCAGCATTCGTTGGGGGCTGTTGGTTATGATTTAAGGCTGTTTTGGGACGATGATGGTAAGTTAGAATATCGGCATGGTTTTTTGCGTTTCCCTGCCGATAACATAGATGAAGTATTAAGTTACGCAGAATCAAATAACATCATTGTTAGGGTATTGTTAGAGGTGCGTTCTTACAACAAGCCATTGATTAGTAACATTGATGAGTTACGTTCAAGGTTCAAGGCTTATTGTTCTGAAATTGAAGAGAAATATCCTTCTATTCTATTCTTTGGTGGCCAAGAATCGGGCAGTGGCGAAAAGCTATATACGTTTAAGAATGATACGGGCAATTTGGCAATTGAAGAGTTACATAGTTCTGTTACAAGTTTGTTTAAGAGCCACAACAAGTTTCTTAGAATGATAGATGACTTATTTCCAATCATATACTCTCTAATCAAGAATGAGAAAAATATAAGGGCTTATCAAAACAATAAGGATAAAGAGAACACGTATTTATACGTGGACTATGTTGAAGTACAATGATTGATATTACATAGGTTTTAGACAACCAAGCGATTACAAATAAAAACCACCCTACACATGATTTATGTGGGGTGGTTTTGTTGTTGTGTTTATTATCGCTTGAAATAGTAATTACCCTCGCACCAAAATACGTTTTTAAGGACTTCAAGAATTGTATCGTACGTCAATTCTTCATCATCAAGGTCTACATTATATTTTTCAATGTACCAACTTGCGAAAGAATAGAGTATGAAATAACATAGTATATTATTCCTTTATGGTTACTACCATTGGGTGAACTCCAACACCCTCTATCCCATTTGCAAAAGCATTTTGGACTGCTTTTAACATTATATTATATGTGCCATTAACATCAGTATGTGACGTTCTGCATATTCTCTTAATAAAGACTTTCACAAATTCCAACCTTTATTTAAGATTTAATGATTTTCGTACAACGAATAATTTGGAATCTCTCCTTTTACTGATGAAAGGTCGATATCAGAAAACACAAAAGGAAGGGGTACTTTGACATCCATTTTTGAGTTAGTTACTTCTTTAAGTTTCTGTTTTTCTTCTTTTTTATACATATCACATTTATTTATTAGCGTTTGAAATAGTAATTGCCTTCGCACCAAAAGACGCTTTTAAGTACTTCAAGAATTGTATCGTACGTCAATTCTTCTTCTTCAAGATCTACATTATATTTTTCGATATACCAACTTGCGAAAGAATAAATGTCATCAAACATACCAAAAAAGTTCTCTTCAAACTTTTGGATTGTCTCTTTTTCCGTTCCGAGGTTTTGAATGTAAATTAGAAACGCAGTTGTCTCAGTCTCATCTAAGTTAATAGCAATATAATGAAACAACCAAAACACCTCTTCGGTCATTTGTCCTTTATTACATCGTGCGTTCAAGAAATCAGCAAGCTCATTCTCACTTTCATCTTCACCTTCAAAGGTTAGATTAGTAATAACGTTAGGGGCGAAGAATGAGTTAAAGTCGGCAAGATTGGAAAATTCAAAATCGTTGCACTCAATCGTTTCATTGTTAGAAAGAGTAATCAATAACGTAAGCATACTTGTTCTTTATTTATTCAAGTTTTCAACAATAGTTTTCAAATCTTTAATGATATCCTCCATTTCATTGATATTTGTCTCTTCTTCAATAGACCTAATCGCAACCTTTATGCCACCTTTTTTGCCTTTATAAAAGGTAAAAGAAAATCTTTCTTCCCCCCATTTATCCCAAATAATTAAAGAGAAGCCACGCGACTTTTTATCTTTATTATAATAAATTGAGAAGTTAGTAAAAAGATTATATCCTAAACAAAACAAACATTCGTAAATTTTGTTTCTATTGATTTGGAGTTTGTCTTCAATGAATAAAACAAACTCTTCCATTTCAACGAAATCGTTCTTTGTCTCATCTAAAAATTGTGGTGTTCTAACCATATTGATATTTCTTTTTTGTTATTATACCATTAGTACTCGAAGTGGGATTCGAACCCACACGGACGCAATGCCCAAGGGATTTTAAGTCCCTCATGTCTACCATTCCATCATTCGAGCAGAACCTTTGACTTAACTTTATAGTGCAAAGGTACGAAATAATTTCGAGAAATGCAAGCCTTAGAGCGAATTTAACATTACATTAACGTTTGCCACTCTTATTGTTGGTGATAGTCGTAAATGCTAACCACTTCTTTGCTAAAGTTTTCTCTTAATGTATCGCTGTGTTTCTTTAAGTTCAATAGCATAACGCTATCATTATTAAACTGCTCTTCGTTCCACTCATAAATGTGAGTACATTCTTCCATTTCAGCGATGAGTTGTTCCATCACATCAATTTTTTGGGTGAAATAAGGATGAGTATTTTCATCCAAATTAAACTGATCAATTACCTTGATAAGGTCTTCCTTAGCGGTAGAAAGATTAAACTCCATATCTTCCACGTCCTTCTTAATTTCTTCTTGTGTCATAATTCAACGATTGCTTTAATTATTTGATACTGCAAAGATACGAAATAATTTCGATATATCAAAGCGAAGTCAGGTTTTTAATTTCCATTAACACTTATAATAATCCTTTTTACTTTGTGATAATTTACTCCGTACATGAGAGTTAATTTTTACGATGTTTTTCAATACCACATTTAGGACAACCACACCCACTTAGATGATGATTTGGCGTTTGCCAAAACTCACCATGCTTAGGGCAAATAATGCAAACTTTTGTTTTTCTATTCACATAATTAACTTTGGAATAATCGTATTTATCCCCATGAATCTTCTTTGCTTTAGCAATGAACTCATCTGTCGTACATGTTTGTTTTTTAGCCTTACATTTTGGACAACCTTGACCTCGTAAATGAGCACTTGGTATTTGCCAAAACTCACCATGTTCGGGGCAAATGATACATACCTTGGTGTAATTATTTACATAATCCACCTTTGAATAATCATATTTGTCACCATGAACTTTACGAGCCTTTGTAATGAAATCAGATAATGAGGAACGACGATGTTTACCTTGGGCTTCATAGCCACATTTACTGCAACCACCCCCACTTAGATGATGATTTGGCGTTTGCCAAAATTCCCCATGCTTAGGGCAAATGATACAAACTTTAGTATCACATTTCTTATACTTCACCTTAGAATAATCATACTTGTCACCATGGACTTTATGAGCCTTTTGAATAAATTCTTCTGTAGAAGATGACTGTTTTTCGTACTTACATTTTGGACAACCTTGACCTCGTAAATGACTATTTGCTTCCTGCCAAAATTCCCCATGCTTAGGACAAATGATACAAACCTTAGTAAGTGCACCAACATACTCCACCTTGGAATAATCGTACTTATCACCATGAACCAACTTTGCCTTAGCGATAAATTCCTCTTTTGTCTTTTTATTAGGCATGTTTTAATATGATTTTATGACTTCCTTCTAAGAGGAAAGTTCCTCGTTGTTTGACAATGCAAAGATACAAAATAAATTCGGTATATCCAAGCCTTAGAACCATTTTAACATTTCATTAACATCAACTCTTATGTGGTTCTTTTGCTTTGTAAGCACGTTTCTTGTTATTGGTGTGGTGTTATTACGTCAGAAGAGTGAATTCGCAAGAGAAAGAAAGCATACGATATTACATGGTGTGCTTTCTTCTCACCATTTATATGTTGGCAAAACTAAGCCGGCAAACTCATAAAACTTTTCAATGCCATCCACAATACTTTTTGTTTCCTCGTCGTGATTGAATCGGCTCATGTCCTGTCGAAGAGCTTGTAAAGTGTAATACAACTCGTTAAACACATGTTTTACTTCCTCTGTCAGGTCTTCTTTTGTAATATACCGTTTTTCAAACGTGTAAACCTTTCTTTCTTCAAGTTCATCCAAGGCTTTATCGACTTGTTTGACGAAAAGAGCAAGTTGCCTAGTTAGAGAGTCTTTCGTATCAGCTAAATAAGAAAAAATGAAGGGTTCACGATGATCCACAGCATCATAACATTTTGTGGACAAGTCATCAATTTCTTTAAGAAAAAAAAGAAGTTGCTCTTCAACTGACCAATTCTTAAAATCATCAATTTTGATTTGTTCAAGATTTTCCATTATAACGTGCCGTTTATTAGGTTCATAATTGGAAAGGTCTCCCTATCCGTTGTTTGACAATGCAAAGATACGAAATAATTTGGGGTAATGCAAGTAAAAACGAGGATTTAACTTTCCATTAACATCTCCGTTAATTTGATTAACACTTTTTTTTTAAGGTGGGTTGGAAACTATACTTTTTGGTTTCACCCAAACCTACCAAACGGCAACTCACCCTTGTTTGATAGTGTAAAGATACAAAATAAAATCGAGAAATGCAAGTGATCTCCCGACTTTAACATAAAAAAGTGGCACTTGTTTCCCAACAAATACCACCAATTCTAATTATCAAACTAAATAAAAAATCAAGTATGTTTACAAATGAGTATTATTTCATTTTATTGTAATTTTCCGCATGTTTTTTGAGCGGAAGATAATAGAGATCTTCTACATCTTCATTATAGTATTTATCATTGGCTGCAATGATAAGTTTTTGACCTTCTTCTCTCACTTTATATTCGGCGATAATATCACCAAAAGAATAGAGAGTAATGTAGAACACACCAAGACGAGACGTATCAAATGTCACTTCAATTTGGTCAAGCTCCACACATTCCTTTTGATAAAGGAACGGCAATGTTTCAATAAGGTCAATAACGTCCTTCACGTTAGTAAACTCTGAACCTTCACAGAAAACTTGAAAATCATTCTTTGTGGCCTCAACGCCATATTCTGATTCAATTCGTGTGTAGAGGATTTCGAAAACGTTCTTAGCCATATCAATCTTTTATTTTTTGAGTTGAAAATTCAATTGCCATCGTGCATTGAGGAATATCCCTCGTTGTTTGACAATGCAAAGATACGAAATAATTTCGGATAATGCAAGCAATCTTCTGATTTTAACATTACGTTAACGCTTGCACTTGCCTTGGTTTTACTTTTGTAGTTCTTTTGATTTAGTATCAAAAATAGGTCTCATTGAGTAGGTATAATGAGTGTCCTTGGCAATGTTTCTTGTTACATATACCTTATAGTTTTTGGATGATTGAAAGCACTCTATAATAATCACACATAGAAAATTCTTCGACCAATTCTTTCATTGCTTCACTTGATGTCATAGCAATTATATGAAGATTTTCTATCTCATCAATGTTAACACCTTTGATATAAAGAAAATCTATTATACTGCTGATGTTTGAAATTTTGTGTGTTACTAAATCAGAAGGTCTAATTTCCACACTATACTCAGTACCTTTAATATAATATAGACAATCTAAAATAAGTTTATCATCACAATCATCTTCGGGTACAGAACTATCATGTTTATGACAGAACGTCACATTAAAAAGAGTTTTCAAATATTCTTCTTGATACATTGTGTTGCTGTTTTTGTTTGACTATGCAAAGATACGAAATGTTTTTGAAGTATGCAAGCAATCTTCCGTTTTTAACTTTCCATTAACACTTGGTTATTTGCCTTGGGGTTTTGCTTTGTAAGCAAGTTTCTTGTTGCTGCTTGGTCTTGTATCAACCAATTGTAGATATTGCAGGAGAGAGGAAATAATACCTTACTTATTGAACGTTTCAAAGAAGCCGACCAATAAGATTATCGCTGAAATTAGTAGCCACAGAATATCAATTGTTTTGTTTATCTTTTTCCCCATCACTCCACACATTGTTTTTTAGTCATTTCTCCAACCAAAGCTACCATATAATACAAGCCGTCGGAAAACACGTTTAATAGAATCTCTCGCATTTGTTTTGCTTCATAGCATTCATTCCAATCAACGCTGAAAAATAGGTGTTGAAACAAGGAAAAATTATGTAGTCCATTCAAAAACTCATTGGTATCAATTCCCTCTTCTTTTTGAATGTTTTCAAAAATATTTTTAGTTTTTTCAAACTGAGGCATAATCACATTAAAAATGCTTGTATTATAAGACGACGGGTCTTCATCTTCCTTGTAACTTTTATAGAGGTCATCAATTTGTTTAATGCTCTTAGTAACCTTCTCAAATAATACTTTCATTGTTTATCAATTTCTTTTATTGGTTTTCAATATATCCGTTAGGCGTTTGCCTTTCGATTACAATGCAAAGGTACGAAATGTTTTGGAGGAATGCAAGCAAATCCCCGATTTTAACATTTCATTAACGTTTGGTTTTTGCCTTTAAACTCATCATACAACTTATTTAGAAGCTTACCTAATAAATTTTCCCCCCAAAGTTCGGTTTGAAAAAGGTCTTTGTCGTTTTCAGACATGCCGATTCCCCATATATTATCATAAGGGCTTGCTTCAACAAAGAACTTCCCTTTATGCGCCTTCCTCATAAGATATGAACGCAAATCACTATCACCATAAAATTTTGCTTGAAGAGCCTTATACATAAAGTCACATTTCACTGCATCCCATTTTTCACTATCGAAATTAAGTACTTTTCTTCCATAATTCTTAGCTTCTTGTGGGCTATTAGACTCCAAAATCAATTTAGCATGATACTCATCCTTAAAAAAAATGGCCTTAAACCACATGAATAATTGTTCTGATGAATGAAACCATTTTCCATTATAAGAAATGTCAATTTTATAAAAGTTGGAAAGTTTACCTTTCCAAAAGAAAACATATTTGTCAGTAACCATAATATAACACTTAATAAATAAAGGTATGGTTAGTCAATAATACGACCAACCATACAAATTCTCATCGTTTGATATTCCACATAGGGACTTCTGAACCACCTACAAGCACATCGATATTTGCCCCATCCTTCTTTTCAATTACGTCCCATTGTCGGAGTTGAATGAATTGTGAGGGTGAAAGATTCATTGCATTCATATAGGCCTTATCAGCAATAGCACGAGCGTTTTCTGCCTTAGCACGAGCATTTTCCATTTCTACTCGTTTCTCTTGTGTCTGCTTGGCTTGAATAGCAGCCGCCGTCTTATTCATCTCACGCAATTGCTCTGAATTGGGCATTACGCGGTCAGTAACTACTTGATTGATTGTAATAGGAAATTCGCCTTGCTTTTTAGAAAGTTCTTCAACATAGTTAACCATTGTTTCTTGAAGTTTCTTATCAAAGTTAGCAAGCACTTCACGATTACTCATCAAGTCAAAAGGAGAGTAAGTAGATACCAATTCACGCACCTTGTTACGGAAATAAGGGTCAATAAAAGTCTCATACCAATTCTCGCCATAATTTCGCAACAGAATTGGCGTCTTTCCTTTTTGAATTTGGTAAACAAGATACATGTTCACGTCCAAAGGAGTATTATCGTTTGAAAGCAAATCATCAAACTTAAATTCCTTCTTCTGCGGCAAGATATTGAAATGAACGCAATTCGTTGTTGCTACGTAAAACGTAAAACTATTTGCAGGTTCATCTGCCACCCGAGTATCACCAAAAAAGATAGGTTTCATCTTAAAAGCCACTTCCTCGTTATAGTCGGGGTTAGTAAAATGCACAATTGCAATAGCAAGAATTGCAAGTACACATGCGCCAATTGCGCCAAAAATCTGTTTGTCTTTCATTGTTGTTTATTTATGTTATTTTATTACGTTTTATCTATTTGGGAAAGTACTTTATTGAAGAGTGCCACCACCTATGAAAGTGGTGACACCTTTCATTTCATCTATTATACTCTTCAATTGTCTCATTACAAAATTCTCGAAAAGATTTCAGCTTGCCAAGACAATCATTGAGTGTTTGGTTTTCTACATTGTACCCAATTTGGGATTCAATCGTTGTATAGGCTTTTTCAAGCATAAACTCACGAATTTGTTTCTTTGTTACACCAACGTATTCCTCTGCGTCCTCGTCAGTAAAGTATTCGCAAATGTCCTCAAGACTATCCCAAAGGACAAACTTCATATTCACCTTGTGTGTTCCGTCAGTAAACTTGACATAGAACAACCAATAGTAGTTATGACACTTGTCGTTGTTCACTTCAAAGATTTGACTTGCCTTAGTTACTTTGTACTGCATAGCTGTTTTATTTGTTTGATGATGCAAAGATACGAAATGATTTTGAGATATGCAAGCAATCTTCCGATTTTAACATTTCATTAACGTTTGGTTTTGCGATTGTTTGTCATTCAAAAGACAAATGCTTCACTCAAAGTTTTATATCCAATTCTCCGTTCTCATTTAGGTAGATTGCAGCATCTTCCAAAATTCTTTCATCACCATTGAATAATTCAATGTAAGGTGACATTTTCTCAACCAAACCATTCTTTACAATGATTGTATATGTTCCGTTGGGAAGAGCAACATCTACATACTCATCACTAATCTCAACACCATATTCTTTACTATCAAACTTATTACTAAGAACTTTTAGTATTAAGTCGATTTTTGTGTTAGGGATAGCAATGTTATTGATTGTTTTCCACTCAGAAATTGCATCCTTTTTATTCATATCAATGAACTTTGTCATAGTCTTTAATCTATTTGTTGTTCTTGTTTATTGTGTGAGGACTATCCCTCGTTGTTTGATAGTGCAAAGGTACAAAATAAATCCGTGGAAAACAAGCAATCTTCCGATGTTAACATTTCGTTAATGTTCGAATTACCTTATTAACTAACGTAGCTATACAGCAAATCTTTAAGAGCAGGGTCATCATTGATAGACTTTCGAGTTTTGACGCAAATCTGTCTAATTCGTTCATCTGTCATATTGAAACGAATAGAGAGTTCTTTATAGTCCATAGGTATATCACCAAGCAAACCAATGTTACGCATAAAGATTTCTGCATCACGTTCATTGTTTGCATTTACTTTAATAATAACTTTCTTGGCCGTCTCTTCCATGTCTTCTTCATCCACAAATGTCGTAAGGCTATCCACATTTTCAAGAACTACATTCTCGTCTTGTGTTAAGCCAAAGCAATTTTGTTTCTTCTTGCAAGTACGCATTGAACTTACAATACAAGTGGTGGCAAAAGTCTTAAATGTGGTTTCCTTATCATCATTATAATACTTAATAGCCTTTTCCAAACCAATAATGCCTGCATTCAAAAACTCTTCATATTTGATACTATAAACTGCGCCGTAGGCAAATTTATTAGCTAACTTACAAATGAGTTCGTAACTCTCTTTATTAAAAGAACATTCCATTGTTGTATAATTTTTATTTTGAGTGTTAATAAATTAGTGGCATAAGATATCAGTTAATCCACCGATAATAAAAGTAGTCACACATCTTATTTGAAATTGGTTGCAATTCTTTTTCATCTTCCGTTATGCCCGAATCTATAAGCATTCCACGAACATCAGCATCATTCGACACTCTCCACTTTGATAAATTAGAGTATGAAATAACATAGAATATTATCTCTTTATGGTTACGACCATTGGGTGAACTCCAACACCCTCTATCCCATCTACAAAGGCTTTTGGGACTGCTTTTATCGTTTTGTTGTTCTTGTTTGTTGTATGAGGACTATCCCTCGTTATTTGATGGTGCAAAGGTGCAAAATAAATTCGGCATATCCAAGTGAAATTAGGTTTTTAACTTTCCATTAACACTTATAATAATCCTTTTTACTTTGTGATAATTTACTCTGCACATGAGAGTTTATTTCTCTTACATTTTGGACAACCATGACCCCTTAGATGATTGTTTGGCGTTTGCCAAAACTCTCCATGATTGGGGCAGATAATACAAACTTTGGTATGAGCATTGGAATAATCCACTTTGGAATAATCGTACTTATCACCATGAATTTCTTTTGCCTTTTTAATAAACTCTTCTTTTGTCGAAGTTTGCTTTTCAACCCCACATTTTGGGCAACCTTGGCCACTTAAATGATTATGAGGTGTTTGCCAAACCTCACCATGCTCAGGGCAAATTATACAAACCTTGGTTCTATTATTTACATATTCCACTTTAGAATAATCGTACTTATTTCCGTGAACTAAACGAGCCTTTTTAATAAAGCCTTCTTTGGATAATATTAGTCTTTCACGAGTTTTATCAGCCTTACATTTAGGACAACCTTGACCACTTAAATGATTAGAAGGTTTTTGCCAAAATTCCCCATGCTCTGGACAAATGATACAAATCTTGGTATAGTTGTTTACATAATCCACCTTTGAATAATCATACTTGTCACCATGAATTTTACGAGCCTTTGTAATAAAATCTTTTTTGGATGAACGGCGATATTCGCCTTTATTTTTATTAGCACATTTAGGACAGCCACAACCACTTAAATGATGAGATGGTGTTTGCCAAAACTCCCCATGTTCGGGGCAAACGACACAAACTTTTGATTTAGTGTCAATATACTTCACCTTGGAATAATCGTACTTATCATCATGAATCTTCTTTGCTTTAGCAATGAACTCATCTGTTGTACATGTTTGTTTTTTAGACTTACATTTTGGACAACCTTGGCCTTGCAAATGAGCATGTGGGCGTTGCCAAAACTCTCCATGTTCGGGACAAATGATACAGACCTTAATATAGTCTTTTACATAATCTACTTTGGAATAATCGTATTTATCCCCATGAACCAACTTAGCCTTAGCAATAATTTCATTCGTCGTAATTTTACTCATACTATTTAAGTTAATCTTATGGTTGACTTTAAGAGGACTATCCCTCGTTATTTGATGGTGCAAAGATACAAAATAATTTCGAGAAAACCAAGCAATCTTCCGATTTTAACATTCCATTAACGTTTGGAGGTTGTGTTTCTTGTTACATGTGAGCGTTAGAGTATGAAATAATATAGAATATTATATCTTTATGGTTAATACCAATGGATGAACTCCAACACCCTCTATCCCATCTGCAAAAGCATTTGGAACTACTTTTATCATTAAAACAAAATGGGTAGCTACTTTCACAAGCGGCCACCCAAGTAAAACATAAATGCGTCACGAATTGAAAATTTTCCGTCACCACACGGAAATCATGCTACCCATCTTCATTGTTATTCTAAATAGGTGCTCCACTATCATAATCACCTATTTCATTGGCAACACTTTGCCCTAAGAACAACAACCAAATTCGTTCATAGCATTTATGTCCTCAACATCTTTCCATTTACATTATACTACTTTTGTATCAATTTTCCAAATTAAACTTGGATGATTTTGTTCGATTTACGATTACAAGATATTGATTACTTCAATCAAAATAAAAGTAATTGAGATTAAAATTCATCAACGACTTCAACATAACACAAAAATTCATCACCATTTTCCGTCCATGCAGAAATCTTGTTTAGTCCTTTAGCAACCTCAAAGATTTCTTCAAGAGGACAACCTTCCTCATTATACCCCCACATCTCCATCCAATAATGAAGTCTGTCATAAAGGTTCTTTTTTTGCAACTCACAAGCCTTTCTATAGTCCCCAATAACAACACCTTTGTGTGTGCGTGCGGTTACAAGGTCGTTATATTTAACGTTTTCAGTCAAAGTGATAAGATAAATCTTCTTGTCCATTATATAGAGAGTTTATTTGTTTTACTTACAATTACAATGTAGAGATTAGTTCAGCAGAAGCGAAAGTACTTGAGATTAAAATTCATTAACGACTTCAATGTCGCAGTAAATCTCATCGCAGTCATGTGCTAAGGCAACAAGACAATCTTCTTTTTCAATGATTTCAAATACTTCTTCAAGTGGGCGTTCGCCTTTATAGTCCCATTCTGTCATCCAAAAGTCAAGGCAGTTATAGAAAGCCATTTTTTGAGCTTCAATCGCACGCTCTTTGGAATTGATAACGACAAACTTATTTGTCACAAAAGTTCCATTACCCTCAATATCTTCTGTCAATTTAATGACGTAAATCTTAGTGTGCATGATTTGGATATTAGTTGTTGTTTACCTTTACAATATAGGGGATAAATCACAGAAATCGGGACTAATTGAGATTAAAGTTTATCAACGACCTCAATTTCTTGCCATCTCTCACCACAATTTGTCCAAGATCTAAAACTGATGCTATATTTATTTTCTTCATCATTGATAACCTCATCGGGTAGTACTTCAGAAATATCATCAGTTGATTTGCAAAGATAAATTCTCTTACCCATCGTGTAGATAGTTTATTTGTTTACTTACAATTACAATATAGTGGCTACTTCACTCAAAGTGATAGTAATTGAAAACTTTACCAAGGACGACAACCATCTATTTCGTTAATTTCACATCCATCATAAAGAATAGAGGTACTGCTACCACCGCCTTCATCTGAATCATAATAATCTGTCTTTGTGGCAAGTTTTTCTTGTACACGTGCATCAATAATCAAATTGATATTTTCCTCCAATTGTGAAGCAAACAACTTGCGATTATCTTCATTTTCAAGAAGTGTCTTAACAAGGCCAAAAGTCCAAGTTTCGACTTCTTTTTTGTACGCTTGATGTTCCAATAGTTGAGTTGTTTTCTCTTTGGCCTCAGCTTCACACTCACCCCATTCAGTTTTACACTTAGCTAATTCTTCTTCAAGTTTAATAACACGTTTGATTAACTCGTCTTTCTTGAATGTTTTCAAGTATTTTTCTTGATCCATCTGATTCATTGTATCTTTTGTTTGTTATTGTTGGAGGAATGTCCCTCATTGTTTGACGATGCAAAGATACGAAATAATTTCGGGAAATGCAAGGAAAAACGAGGATTTAACATTCCATTAACACTAATAATTTGCAGGGTATTGCATAAAACAAAATTGAGTAGCTACTTTCACAAGCGGCCACCCAAGTAAAACATAAATGCGTCACGAATTGAAAA